>JAESFG010000526.1_pt1 | contig 19520 bp, 19 predicted proteins | sample 9269371 | NCBI WGS metagenome assembly JAESFG01 (sample SAMN14506227, study PRJNA617093) | algae metagenome | isolation source: Aetokthonos hydrillicola CCALA 1050 (B3-Florida) and co-occurring... | place: USA: South Carolina | collected 2013-01-01 | reverse complement strand
ACCAGCGGCTCCATCGCCGCCCACCGCTCGTCCGTGAGCATGTACCGCATGACCGACACCGAAACGGGGAGGAAATCGCGCCCAACTCCTTACCCCAGATGGTCAACCAACGTCAACAGAACCTAGTACCCGATATCACGCGGCCACAGGAGTTCCGCCGATGGCGACCCAACGCCCCGCCCGCGTCGCCTTCCTCTTCGCGCTGGCCCTCGCCGCCGGGTGCCGGTCGGTCGGGTGGGGGCCGGGCGAGCGGGAAGACCCGCACGCCGCACGCGCCGTGCCCAGAGAATACGAACAGGTGCAGGACGTCCGCGACGTGCGCGACCTGCGGGCGCGGAACGAGGCGGCGTTCCGGGCCGGCAGCCCGGGGCGGTAGTGGTCCGCTCTTGCGTCCGGCGGCGGGCACGCTATACCGCCGGTCTGCAACGTCCGCCTGTGTGCGCCGAGGGAAGCATGGAAGCCGCGACCCCGCTGTTCCGCGTCTCGCTGCTGGCCGCCGCGCTGGCCGGCGTGATCGGGTGCAAGTCGGACGCCGGGGTGAAGGCGCGGAGCCAGGCCCCGCCGCTGGAGCCGCTCGCCCCGCTCGCGCCGCCGCCCACCCCGCCGACGCCGGCCGGCGGTATCAGCCCGATCACGCCGCTCACGCCTGGCGGCGCCCCCGCGGCGGTCGCCGGCAGCCCGGTCGCGGCCGAGAAAGGCCCGCCGGTCGTCGCCACCGGCTACGCGGTCGGCGCGAAGAAGCTGACCCCGGCCGAGCTGCTCAAGGCCGGCACCCCGCAGGTCAAGGTGGTCGCCATCGTCGGCCGGGACAACGTCATCACCGACCAGGAGGTGATCGAGTCGGTATGGCAGCAGAACGACGAACTGGCCAAGCTGGAGGGCCGCGCCCGCGAGGTGCGGAAGCAGGAACTGTACGCCGCCGCCCTGCGCAAGACGATCGAGCGCGAACTCGTGCTCGACGAAATGTACACCAAGCTGAAGAAGGCCGACAAGCTGCGGGTGGTGGACGAGATCAAGGAACTGGCCGTGCAGGCGACCGACAAGCAGATCCGCACCATCAAGAGCAAGGTCGGGTTGAAGACGGACGACGAACTGAACGATTGGCTGCGGCTCCAGGGGCTGACGCTGCCGGTGTTCCGGCGGCAGTTCGAGCGGCAGATGATGTCGCAGCAGTACATCGGCAGCATGTTGCGCGAGAAGGGGCGGCGGGTCGGGCTGGCCGAAATCCGCGACTACTACGACAAGCACCCGGACGAGTTCAAGTCGCCGGACCGGGTGAAGTGGCAGCACATCTTCGTCAGCGCGGCCCGGCACGCGTCGCCGCAGGCGGCGCAGGCGCACGCGGAGGCGATCCGGCAGAGCGCGGCCGGCGGGACCGACTTCGCCGGGCTGTCGAAGCAGTACGACGACGGGGTGGCGGGCAAGCAGGGCGGGTTCGGGGCCGGCGAGTCCCGCGGCGAGATCCAGCCGGCCGACGTCGAGCCGACCGTGTGGGCGCTGAAGCCGGGGCAGGTGAGCGGGCTGATCCCGACGCCGACCGGGTTCCACATCGTGAAGGTGGTCGAGCGCGAGTACGCCGGGGTGCTGCCGTTCGACCCGAAGACGCAGGGTAAGATCCGCGACAAGCTCAACGACGCCTTCTACGAGGCGGACATGAAGAAGATGATCGACGAGCTGTGGCGCAAGGGCGTGGTGCGGATTCTGGAAGAATAGTGCTTTATTTAAGTGCTGAGTGCTGAGTGCTGAGTGCTGAGTGCTGAGAAGGCATTTGCCGCCGCTCTGTGGCAGAAATCTCAGCACTCAGCACTCAGCACTCAGCACTCAGCACTCAGCACTTAAATAAAGCACTCAGCACTCAGATAAAGCACCCCTCACTTCTTCTGTGCCGGCGGGATTTCGCCGGTCGCCGGCCCCCACTCGGTCGGGGTGTAGGTGATGTCCAGGTGCGGCGTTTCGACCCGCTTGCCCTTCTCGTGCCGGCTCGTCATCACCGCGTCGAGGACGCCGGTCGTCAGCAGCGTCCGCTCGACCGGGTACGGGGCGTGTCCGGTGCCGACGAGCGAGTCGATGGCCTTCGTCAATTCCGCGAAGTGCGCGAACGGGTCCGGCTGCTGGAGGTAGAACTGGCACACGTCGGGCGTCTCGACGCCCTTCCGCTGCCCGGCGAAGATGAACGGCGACCCGTCGTTCTCGTGGACCCACCCGTTGGGGACCACCACGAACGCGCGGAACCCGTCGCGGTACTCGACCTCGAATGTGCCCGCCTCGGCGGTCCCGGCCGTCACCTCGCGGACGTCGCCGCGGGCGTGCGCGGTCGCCAGTTTGAGCGCCGCTTCGACCAGCGGCTTCGTCCACGCGTGCGCGTCGAGCGCGTCCCACATGGCCTTGCCGCTGTGGCACTGGACCGCCTTCACCCCGGTTTCGCCGCCCTTCCGCCGCTCGACCATGCACTGCAAGCCTTCGAGCGCGTGGAACCCGTACCCCTCGAACGGCCCGTAGCCGATCTGCACCGCCCCGGTCAGCTCGCAGCCCTTCGGCAGGACGACGTGCGGCTTCCGCCACGTCACCGGGATCGACGACCCGGCCAGCAGCGGCACGAACAGCTTGCGGGCGCGGTCGTACATCCACTTCGCGTCGTCCCAGGTCGCCGCGAGGTGCTTGTCGTTGAACACCGGGACCGACTTCTTCGTCTCCTCGAAGACCTTACACACCTCTTCGAAGAACCGGCGGCGCGGGTACAGCAGTTGGCCCTTCTCGTTGGTCGGGTACCTGCCGTGTTCGCCGATCGACAGCACCCCCTCGACCGCCAGCCCGTTCGTGCCGAGTTTGAGCGCCTCGGCGACCGTGTCGCAGAGCTTGAAGCCGTGCTTCCTGGCGAGGTCGCGGCTCATGTCGTTGGCCGGCACCTGATCGGTGACCAGCGACACGAGTTGCATGTTCGGCTTCTTGCCGTCCGGGTAGCCGTCGAGCAGGTTGCGGAGGATGACGTCGGCGTGCGACCACTTCCGGTACTCGGTGACGACCGCCGCGACCTTTTTAACGGCCATAACAGTGCTGAGTGCTGAGTGCTGAGTGCTGAGCCGAAGGCAGAGTACCAGATGGCGAGTCCAAAAGCAGCATCTCAATTCAGCACTCAGCACTCAGCACTCAGCACTCAGCACTTATGAAACGGTGAGCGGGCGGCCGTTGTCCTTCGGGCCGATGTTCAGGATGAACGGGGCGGCCCGCTTCGCCCACGCGTCGGGCTTGGGGTAGGCGGCCGCGCCGTCGGCCCACGCCTGGCGGAGCATGTCGGTGTCGATGACGCCGGGGTTGAGCGCCACCGCGGCCATCCCGGGCGGCAGTTCCTGGGCCAGCGCCCCGGTCAGCCCCTCGACCGCGTATTTGGTCGCGCAGTACGGGGCCACCTCCGGCGACGTGCTCCGCCCCCACCCGCTCGACAGGTTCACGATTACCCCGCGCTTCCGTCCGACCATCGCCGGCACGAACGCCCGGATCACGTGGAAAATGCCCTTGATGTTTACGTCGATGACGTCAGAAAACTCGTCCGGCGGAACGTCCCACAGCGGCGCCGGGGTGTTCATCAGCGCCGCGTTGTTGACGAGGACGTCCGGCGGCCCGTGACTCGCCAGAGCGGTGCTCGCCCATGCCGACACGGCGGCCGCGTCGGTCACATCGACCGCGGCGAAGTGGTGCGGGGCCGGGAAGGCGGCCTGCAACGCCCAGACCTGTTCGGCGCTGCGGCCGCACCCGACGACCGTGTGCCCGGCGGCCGCGAACTGCGATACGAGCGCCCGGCCCAGCCCGCGCGTCGCCCCGGTAACCACAATGACCTTGCTCACGTCAGCCTCCTACGTCGCACGCCAGAACAGCCACGCCCCCAGGAACAGCATCAGCAGCCCCAGGGGCACGCCCAGCCACCACCCGACCGCGACCGACAGCCCGGCCCCGGCCAGCAGCCCGCCGGCCGCGACCAGCCCGGCGGCCACACGCGGCAAAATCGGGGCCACCACGTTCGCCTCGCACCGCAGCGTCAGCCCGTGGCCGAGCGGGACGTCCGTCCGCAGGGCCGGCCCGGGTTGTGTCGCGTTCACCCGGGCGACGCCGTTGAGCGTCACCCGCTCGCCCGGCCGCACGGCGCCACGCCCGACCCGCACCTCGAGATCGCCGGCCGCGTGCGCCTCGGCCACCGTCGCGACGATTTCACCGACGTTCAGCACGCTCACCGCGAACCGCCGCTCCGCGCCCGGCACGAGGTCCGCGAGGTCGATCGTATCCGGCTCGAGCACCAGTTTCACCGGCCGCGCGATCATCCACACCGCGACGCTCTGCCGCACCGCCCGCCCCTCGAACACGAGCACGCCGAACAGCGGGCCGTCGGCGTCGGCCGGCGGGTCGGCGCGGAACGCCACCGTCGCCGCCTCTCGCGGCGGGATCGTGAACCGCTCGATGCCCGGGCGCAGCCACGGTGCTTCGCTATGAACGGCGAGCGTGATCGGGTGCGGGCCGGTGTTGCGCACCTGCACCGCATCGCCCGTCGTCACGGCCGCGGCGCGCACGCCCAAATGCACGAGCGTCGGAAGGTCCACGTTCTCGGCCGGCAGCTTGAACCGCACCGCGGCGCGGCCGTCCCCGCCGTTGCTCACGAACCGGACCGCCGCTTCGTACTGACCGGCGCTCAGGCCGTTCACGGGGATCGACATGTGAAACCGCACCGGCGGCCCCGGGGCGACGTCCAGTTCGCGCGGCGTCACCGTCACCCGCGCGCCTTCGCCCTCGGCCCGCACCCGCAACAGCCCGATCCCGGCGTTCCGCACCTGCACCGCCACCGACAGCGGAGCCGCCGACGCCACCAGCCCCAAATCGGCCGGCGGGGCGACCTCCAGCAGCGGGTTCGGGTCGAGCACCTCGACCGTCACCGGCACCGCTGCCGTCCCGCCATTTGAAGCGAGCGTGATGGTGCCGCGGTGCGCGCCGCGGGCCAGTTGCGGCAGATCGACCGTGTACCGCAGCCGCCGCTTCTTCCCCGGGGCCACTTTCAGGCTCGGCGTCTCGATCGTGAGCCACGGCACATCGGCCGTCGCGGTGACGTCGAGCCGACCTTCGCCGTCGTTGGCGATCTGAAACTTCCGCTCGACCGGCAGGCCGACCGCGTCGCGGAACGTCTGCTTCCGCACCGCCCGCAACCGCGGCTTCGGGGCGACGCACACCGCGCTTACCGGGACGCGGAGGAGCACCCCGGTCGGCCCGGAGACGAGCAGTTCGGCCGCCTGCGGGCCGTCCTCGGCGGCGGTCAGGGTGGCGCGAAGGCGGACCGTCTTCTCGCGGCCGGGCGGGAGGTTGACGCGGGCTGGGGCGACCCGCAGCCACGCCGCTTCGGCCGACACGCTGCCGCTGACGCGAACCCGGCCGATGTTGCGGATGACGACCTCCGCCGTGACAGGCCGCCCGGGCTTCACCGTGCCGAAATCGACCGCGTCGGCGGTCAGGTGCGGTTCGGGCAGCGCCAGGCGCACGCTCGCGGTCCAGCGGGCGCCGGCTGCGGTGGCGACCACGGCCGACTCGCGCGGCCCGCTGTCGGTCTTCTTGCTCCGCGCGGTCACCCGGACTTCGGCTGATTCGTTCGGCGCGAGCAGCAGCCGCTTCGGCTCGACCGAAAGCCATTTCGCCGCGGGCGCGAGTTCGGCGGCCAGCGTGACGTTACCGCTGTTCTTCAGCAGGACCGACGAGCGAACCGCGGTGCCGGGGGTGGCGGCGCGGAGCAGCACGACGGCCGGGCTGAAGTCGAGCCGCGGGGCGGCCGCGACCGCGTCGATCACGAGTAGCGTTTCGCACGCTTCGGGGACATTGAAGGTGATGCGGAATTCGTGCCGGCCGTGTGTCCCGGGCGGGACGTGCAGTTCGCCACGGACGGTGGCGGTGGCGAGTTCACCGGCATACAGCCGCGGAGTGAAGAGGGAAACGCCCCGGCCGCCGTCGAGGTCGCAGTCGATCGGTTTGCGGCCGAGGTTCCACACCGCGAACCGGAACGGCACGACCGTACCGCCGATGTACTCGCCGAGGTGCAGCTCGGACGGGACGCGAAGCCCGCCGGCGCACGCCGGGCAGGACGGAGCGGCCCGCCAGTCGGCGCAGGCGACGCACCACCAGCGCGAGGGCGCGCTGCGGCCGCACCAGTCGCACCGGTCGAACGCGGACGGGTGTTCGCGGCCGCAGTCCGGGCACCGGGCGACGACTTCGGCCATTCGCGGTGCCTCGGGGTGGCGGCAAGGAAGAAACGCGAAGGTGGCGGCCCCTCACCCGGCCGGCGGTTCGGCCACGTCGGGCGACTCCGGTGTCGGTAACTCGCGCCGGCCACCCTCTCCCCGTCAGACGGGGCGAGGGAATACACCGCGCGTCCGCATATCGGGGTGCGCCCCAGCGGTCGCGCCCCATAGCGGGGCGTGTCCGTGTGCGCGGCGGGGGTGTATTCCCTCGCCCCGTCTGACGGGGAGAGGGTGGCCGGCGCGAGCGCGGGATACGGAACGTATGAGGGCGTCGCCGAACCGCCGGCCGGGTGAGGGGCAACACCCCCGCGTATCCCAAGCTCGCCCCGCGCCCGGGTGAGGAACAACACCTGAGCGCTTCTCAATCCCACCCCGCGACACCCCGCGACACCCCTCACTCGTATTCGCCGCCGGCGTCGAGTTCTTCGGCCTCGACCTCAACCACCAGCGGCTCGTCCGCCTCGATCACCTCTTCAGCCACGATCAGCCCGTCGTCGAAGTCGAGCGCGTCGGCGAACGGCAGCGGCGGGCACGTCTCGCACACCGGGCTGATGTCCAACCGGCCGCACGTCGGGCACTCGAACATCAGCCGCAGCGGCCCCACCCCGGTCGCCCGGCACACGGAACACGCCGGCGTCCCGATCGGCTGGTGCGTCCCGCACATCGCGCACTGCAACACTAGCCTCACAGCCCGCCCTCCGCCGGCCTCGGAAAGGCCCGGTCCACCTCCGCCGGGTCGAGCGGCACCAGCACCACGTCCGGCAGGTGCCCTTCGCGGTACCGACCGATCGCCGGGTACGGGTGCCGAAGGCCGTCGCGCCGCGGCGGGTCGCCGTCGAGCGCGCGGCCCATCGCGTTGAGCGTCAGCACCGGCACCCCGGCCGCCGCGTACTCCGGGTACTCCTGCCACCGGTTCGGTACGTGGTCGTGCCCGCGGACGAACCGCCGCACCGGCAAATCCAGCCGCTCGGCACTCAACCGGGCGAACTGCGCGAGCGTGTCGTAGCCGAACTCGTGCCCGCGACTGCCGCGGTTCGGCCGCTTCACCCGCGCCGACTCCGCGATCCGCGCCCACAGGAAATCGTCCAGGCACCGGGTGCCGCACAGGCTCGACAGCGACTGAATGTCCTTCTGCGCGTCGGTGTGCGGGAACCCGCCGTGCGCCACCAACGTCCCGTCCGGGAAGAACACCGCCCGCGGCCGCCCGGCACAGAAGCGGATGAACGCCTTCGCCAGTTCAACGCGCTCGCGGTCGTCGGTGCCGCCGCGCTCGATCGCCCGGTTGAGGGCGTCGCAGTATTCGGCCGGCTCGATGGTGACGCGGAATCGGTTCGACGCCTCGTCGTACTGCAAATCGACGTCGTGGTTGCCGGGCACGACGCACACCCGCTCCGGGTGCCGCTTCATCAGCCCGAACAGCAGGAGCAGCAGTTCGTGGTCGTGGGCGCCGCGGTCCACGAAGTCGCCCAGGAACAGGAAGTGCGCCGGGCCGTCCGTACTCAGGCTTTGGGCGGCCCGAATGACGTTGGCGAGCGTGAGAACGTCGGCGTGCAGGTCGCCGACGATCCACAGGTTCGGCGGGACGGCTCCCGGGGTGCGGACGACCGCGACGGCGCGCGCAGAATCGTCGCGGCAGTCGTCGAACAGCAGTCGCGGCCCGGACTCGACCCACGCCTTCGCCTCCTCAACGCTCAGCGCCCGCGCCTGGGTAAGCGCCGCGTCAAGCGACACCGCAGCGAACGGCCCGGCGGTGGTGACGGTGGCGCGTTCCGGCCCGCTCGGAACCGGCGGCGCGGGCGGCGGCGCGGGAACATGCGCGACGAGCATCGGGATGTACTGCACCTCGACCGACCGGGCCGGGGCGGGCGGCGTAACGGCCGGCGGTTGCGGTTCGGGGTCGGGCATGTCGTGCGTGCTCACGAGAATCGCACCACCAGTTTCATGCGACTGCGGCCGACCGTGATGACCCCGCCGTCGGTCAGTTCGACCCCTTCCGGCGGGACTTCGGCCCCGTTGTAGTGGGTCGCGTTCCGCACCCCTGACACCGGCTTCACCAGCCACGCCAGTTTGTCGGTGCGGTCGCACACGATCTCGAACTGCTCGTCGGCCGCGAACCGGGCGTCCGGGTCGGCGAACCGCTGCGTGAACACCGCCTTGCCGAGCCGCATGGTGGCGGCGATCTCGGCGGACCTGTCCGTCGCGCCGGAGTGCAGCGTCACGCTCTTGGGCAGGTTGACGTACCCGCACGTCGGGCACTTCCGCTCTTTGGCCGACCACTCCATGCCGTCCTGCGGGCACTTCCACGTCGTTATCATGTGTTTGGTGTTTCGTTTGTTGTGTTTTGTCTTTCGCTCGACTCGCCGTTACCCCGACCGCGATACGGATCGCAAAACACCAAACACCAAAAACCAAACACTAAATACGAACCCGCAAATCTAACTTCGACCGCTTCGACACCGCGCTGCCGACGCCGACCACCGCGCCGGCGGCGAGCTTGGTGCGGGCGGCCAGCACCTCGCCGTTGAGCAGCGTCGCGTTGGTGGTGCCCGGCACCGGCTCGATGTACCACCCGTCGGCGGCGCGGTCGAGGACGAACTGCTGGTCGGACGCGTACCGGCCGCCGTCGCCGAAGCGGGTGAGCAGGACCGTGCGGCCGAGCGCGACGCGGGCGGTCAGGGCGAGTTCGATGCCGTCCGGGCCGACCAGCACCAGCGCCCCGGCAGGCACCGCGACCGGTTCGGGCGCTTTCGGCACCGGGGTAGGCGCGGGGGACGGCTTCGCCGCCGGCGGGGGCGCGACCGGCGGCAGCGGTGCGGGGACCGGCGGGAGCGGCATCACCTTTTCGCCCAGCAGCGTCTTGTGAAGCTCGCTCGCGCTCGGCCGCTTCGCCGGGTCGGGGTGCAGGCAGCGGTGAATGACCTCCGCGACCGAATCCGCCGTCGCCGGACCGGTCGGCGCACCGTTCAGCTTCGGCTTCTCGACCTTGTATTCACGATACGCCTTCAGGATGGCGTCGTTGTCGTCCAGCGGGTACGGGTGGCCCGGCCCCAACAGTTGATACAGAATGATACCGAGTGTGAATACATCGGACACCGGTAGCGGAACTTTGTTATGCTCGGGGCTCATATACCCCGGGGTGCCGAAATATCCCTCATGTCCGTGCCACGGGGCCTGTTTGTCGGTGAAGAACGAGAAGTCCATGTCGATGATCTTCAGCCGGTAGCGCATGCCGAGGGTCTTGTCCTCGATGAGCATGATGTTGTCCGGCTTGAGGTCGGCGTGGACGATCCCGGCGGCGTGTAGCTGCGCGATCCCGGCCACCAGCACCTTCGCCATCAGTTCCCGGGCACTCCACGGCACGTCCGCCGGGCGCGCCTTGATCCGCTCCAAAATCACTTCGAGCGAGTGGCTTTTGTCGAGGAACTCGAACACCTGATGGAACTTCCGCGCGTGCTCGAACCCGCCGAGGAACTTGTAGCAGAACTGCCGGCACGGGCTGCCCTCGATCCGCGTCTTCAACTCCTTCTGGTGCTCGACGAACGGCTTGTACCACGGCACTCGGATGGACGGCGACTGATACGCCTTGAAGAACACCTTCTGCCCGCCGGCGTCGGTCGCGGTGTAGGCCACCGAGTTGTTCCCGATGGTGATGAGCGACTTGATCGTATATCCCTGAACCTTATCACCCTCGTTATACACTTACCGCCCTCCGCGGATCGTGTCGTTGGACGCGACCCAGCCGTCTTGCCCGAACAGCGCCCGCTTCACGCCCGTTTCGGGCTTCCCCTGCAACACCGACACCGACACCGACTTGCCGATCTGTTGCAGCACCTTGGTGAAATCGATCGAGCCGAGGCCGTCGTAGGTCTGCCCGGCCTTCTGATAGATGCACTTGTCGGCCTCCGCGAGCGTCTCCAGCCCCGGCGACGACGGCCCGACGATGTATAACTTCACCCCGAGCTTCTGAATCTTATCAATAATCGCGTCGAGCTTCGCCTGCTGCGCCGGCCACATCGCGTTGGCTTCGAGCGGTTCGTCGGTGAGCATGATGACGACGCGGTGGCACCCGGCCTGCGGCCGCCACGGGTAATCCAGCGCGAGGTCGAGCGCGATCAGCATCGCCTCGTCGCCGTACACGTCCACGCTCTTGAGCGCCTTGCGGACGGCCTCGCGGTCGGTGGTGAAGAACTTTTGCGGCTTCGGCGACTGCCCGTAGAGGGCGGTGACCAGATCGACCCCGCTGGTGTTCAGCGACCCGGACCGCACGAGGCCGCCGTCCTCGCCGCACGAGTGGGCGAGGAAGTCGATGCGGCAGTCGAGCTTGCGGTTGGCGTCGCCGGCCAGCGCGTCAAGAAAGGCGTCGAGGTTCTTCCGCACCCCGTCGATGCACGGGGCCATCGACCCCGACGCGTCGAGGCAGAACACCACGTCCACGACGCCCTTTGTGCTCGTCATTTGTATTTAGTATTTCGTTTTTGGTGTTTTGTTATAGGTGACGGGCAGAATGTTGGCGGTGAACGGATCCGTCGGGCAAAATACAGAACACCAAAAACGAAACACGCCGACACAAGACGTTAATCCGCCACCGGCACATCCGACGACTGCTGCGTCATGGTCTTCGCGAGCAGTTGGATGATCTTCTCGAACTTGCTCTGGTCGGCGGTGTATTCCTTCAGCGCGTCCTGGGCGTTCTCGCCGGCATTCACGGGAACTTTGTGCCACAGCGCCTTGTCCACTTCTTCGAGCGTGCCGAAGCGGGAGAGCGTCGCGGGGGCGAACATGTGCAGCACGATTTTGGCCGTCATCAGCGCCACGATGACTGTGTCGAGGCTGGCGTCTTTGGGCAGGCGGAGCGGTTCCTTGAACGGCGCGTCGGTGAACACGATCACGAACCGGCGGCCGGCGTTGACCGAGCGCCACGCGTCGCCGCGGAGGGCCTCGCTCGGGGCGGTCGCGGGCATCGTCGCCAGCATGTAGAGGGCTTCGAGCAGCGACTCCGGTTCGTCCCCGCCGCCGTCGGCGTTCAGGGCGTCGAGTTGCTTTTCCAGTTCCGCCACGTCGGACGTGAACGGGTTATCGACGATGGCCGGGAAGTCGGTGTAGTCGAGGTCGCGGTAGCCCATCACCTTCGCACGCCAGTCCTTGACCACCGTCGCCCCGTTCGGGTTGGGCGTGGTAAAGGTTTGCACGAAGGTCTTGATGTTCTGCTTGACCGCGCTGATGCACGGCCCCATGCTGCCGGTCGCGTCGAGCAGGAACACGATGTCCGCGACGCCCTTCACCTTCGGGAACTGACTCACGGGCTACTCCTGGCACACAACGGCAGGCACATTATTTCAGGCGGGCGGCCCGGAGGCAAGCAACCCGCTCATGCCACCACCGCGAACTTGACCGCCTCGATGTCGCACCGGCCGCCCTTCTTGAACGGCCGCGGCATCGGTTGGGCCGCGCCCTTCGCGTCGATCGTGCGGCAGCGGAGCGTGTACTCGCCCGCGGGCAGTCCCGGCAGCAACGCGGCCCAGTGCGCCTTCGCCAGACGCATCGGCCACGCCTTCGGCTGGCCCGCGGCGTCGAAACCCTGCGTGTCCTTCGGAATCGCGCCGCCCGGCAACTCCCCGCCCCACACTTTCGGCGGCGCGAGAACCTCGGCGTCCACCCACGGCGCAGTGGTGAAGTACGGGTCGTCGGCCTTCCAGCCCTTGCCCGCCGGCGTGACCCACACCTGCACCTTCGACAGCCCGGAAACACCCGACTGCGCGTAACCCGTCACCGGTAAAGGGGTTTTCGCCTTCGCGCCGTTCGGAACGTGCAGCGTCGCGGCGAACGTCTTCATCGGGCTGTCCACGTCGTTGTTCTGCTCGCCGTACCAGTCGTTCGCGTAGAACCGGTTGCTCAAGACGAGGTGCGTCAGCCACTTCACGCACTTGTAGCCGTAGTGCTCCGGCACCACCACGCGCACCGGCGCGCCGCGTTCGGGCGTCAGCCACTCGCCGTTCAGCTTGTAGCACGCGATCACCGGCGGCAGGTCGTCGTAATCCTCCAAGATACGGCCGACCGGCAGCGAACTGCGAAACTGCTGTTTCGGGTCGTCGTTGTGATAGCCGTAATAGTGAACGCGGCGCAGGTTCTCTTTCGGCTGTGTCATCCAGAGGAGTGTACGGAGCGGAACGCCCTCCCAGACGCCCATCCCGAGCGGACAGCCGATGTTCAGGCACGTCATCACCTTCGCGAACCGCACCGCGTGCTTCTCCCCGAGCTTCAGGAGGGTATCGAAGTCGATCGCGGTGTTGTCCTTCTTCGTGAACTGCTTGCCGAGCGTCGCCGGAAGCTCTGGATCCGAAACGATTTCCAGCTTCCACGTCTCGCGGGTCAGCCCGACCTCTTTCTTCTTCTCCAGCGGCAGCGCGTGCGGGATCGGCTTGCCGCGGGAGATGTCGCCGAACTTCGCCTGCGGGGTGAAGTAGCTTTCGAGTTTGTCGAGCACCGCGGCGAGTTCCGGCGGCGGGTCGGCGGCGCGGGCGTCGGCGGACAGCGCACCGAGCGCCGCCCCGCTCACCCCGGCGCGCAGGAAGAAGCGGCGGGACAACTCGTTGTGCTCGCCCAAGAAGTCGCGTGACTCGCTCACGGCGCGGTCCTCCGTACATCAACGGTGACGAACCGACTCGATGGTATCACGGAGAGTGTAACGTGGCATCAACCGTCTGCCGCTGGGGAATCTTGGGGGCCGCGAACATCGCCCGCAAGAACTGGAAGGCGATCCGGCTCGCGGAGAACGCGACCCTCTCCGCCGTCGCCAGCCGCGAACCGGCCCGCGCCCAGACCTGGCTCAACGAGAACCAGGCGGAGTGCCCCTTCCCCACCGCCCCGACGGCGTGCGACTACGACGCCCTCCTCGCGCGGCCCGACGTGGACGCCGTGTACATCCCGCTGCCGACCGGCATCCGCCGCGAGTGGGTGGTGAAGGCCGCGAACGCCGGCAAGCACGTCCTGTGCGAGAAGCCGTGCGGCCCGGACGCCGGCGAACTCCGCGCCATGCTCGACGCGTGCCACGCGAAGGGCGTGCAGTTCATGGACGGCGTCATGTTCATGCACGGCAAGCGGTTACCACTTCTGAAGTCGGTCATCGACGACGGCGAAACGGTCGGGCCTTTGCGTCGGATCGCCAGCCAATTCAGTTTCGCCGCCGGCGACGACTTCTTGAAGAACAACATCCGCGTCAGCCGTGAGATGGAACCGCTTGGGAGCCTGGGCGACCTCGGCTGGTACAACATCCGCTTTTCGCTGTTCGTGATGAAGTACGTGCTGCCGCAGCGGGTGAGCGGCCGGATGCTGACCGAGAACGCCGCCGGGGTGCCAATGGAGTTCTCCGGCGAGCTATTCTGGGACAGCGGCGTCAGCGCGTCGTTCTACTGCTCGTTCAACACCGAGCTTCAGCAGTGGGCGCACGTGAGCGGCGCAAAGGGCAGTCTGAGCGTCCGCGATTTCGTGTTGCCGTACTTCGGCTGCGAGTCGGAATTCGTCGCGGACCGGCCGGTGTTCAACGTGAAGGGCACCCGCTACCACTGGGAGAGCCACCCGCGGCGGTTCGCGGTGACAGAATACAGCGACGGCTCGCCAGACGCGCAAGAAACCGGCATGATCCGCACCTTCAGCGACCTGGTGCTGAAGGGGACGATCGACCCGTTCTGGCCGGACGTCGCGCTGAAGACGCAAACCGTGCTGGACGCGTGCCTGGCGTCGGCGCGGGCGGGCGGCGCGATGGTCGAAGTGCGGTGAGAGCCCACCCCCCGGCCCCTCCCGGCCGGGAGGGGGGCTTTTCCCCTCTCCCCTTGCGGGAGAGGGTGGCCGGCGCTTCGCCGGCCGGGTGAGGGGGCGCTGGCATCCGCGGTTCCACAAAGCTCGTCTGACCTCGGTCGCTCCCCCCCTCACCCGGCTCGAAGACTCGCCACCCTCTCCCGCAAGGGGAGAGGGCGAAGACGGAACTCCCCCTCCCGGCCGGGAGGAGTCGGGGGGTGGGTTCGTCACCCGTCCAGCGCCGCTTGCAAACGGGCGAACAGGCGATCGACTTCGGCCGCGGTCTCGGCGTCCAACTCCCACCCGTACGGCGTCCGCCGCCGGGCCGACGAAAATAGCCCGCGCTTGACCATCAGGTACTTCTCGACCGCCAGGAACCCGTCGAGGCCGGCTTGCAGTTGCAGCGCCACCAGCGCGCACACCGGGAAGTACACGCGGTACGCGGTCTCTTCGTCGCCGCGCGACAGCGCCTTCCAGATGGCCGCGGTGCCGTCGAGCAGGTCCATCCCGGGCATCGTCCCGGCGATCCCGCGGCGGAAGCTGTCCGGCAGGAAGATGCCGCCCGAACCCTCGAACATCACCGACCGCCCGCCGGTCGCATCTCGCAGCGCCGACAACGTCGGGCCGTTGGGGGCGGCCTCCGGCTTGAACAGCACCTTGTCCGGGCCGTAGCGGTCGAGCAGTTCGACGCACACCGGCAGCGGAATCGACTGCCCGACGTACCCGCTCGCGTCCTGCACGATCACCGGGATGCCAATGCCGTCCGCAAGCGCGCGGAAGTGGCCGACGAGGTGTTCGACGGTGAGCCGCCCGGTGAGCGGCGGGACGGCCATGACCGCGTCGCACCCGGCCTTCTCGGCGGCGCGGGCGAAGGCGAGCGCCTGCTTGGTGCTCTCCGCGCCGACCGCGGCGAACGTCGGCCCGCGCCCCGCGGCGCTCTCGACCAGCAACTCGGTGAGGCGTAGGCGTTCGTCGTGCGTGAGCTTAAATGTTTCCGACACCATCCCGGTGCCGAGGCCATCGGCCCCGACCGCGAACGCCCAATCGACCGCGCGCTTGAAGGCTGCGGCGTCGATCTCATCGGACTCGGTGAACGGCGTGTGCGCGATCGCCAGCACGCCGCGAAGCGGTTTCGGCATCAAATGCTCCAAAACATTGGCCGCAAAAAAGCACAAAAGTCGCAAAAGAAGACCAAGACAGCAGCAGAGTTCTGAACTCGATCTCCTGCCTTCGTCTTCGGCCTTCTTTTTGCGCTTTTTGTGCCTTTTTACGGCCAATCCTCTTCTACCAGTCCCCCACGCTGCCGTCGGTGTAGAACACGCGCTGCGGCAACTCCTGCTCGAACGGGTGCTTCCGCACTTCCGCCTCGTTAATCACGATCCCCAACCCCGGGCGGGTGTTCGGTCGCACCAGCCGGCCCTTCGGCTCGACCGTGAAGCCCTCTTGCACGACGTCGGAGCGCCACGGCACGTCGGCGTGAACGGTTTCGCAGATGATGTAGCTCGGTTGCGAGAAGCCGAATTCGAGGCTCGCCGCGGTGCTGACCGGCCCCTGTGGGTTGTGCGGGGCCAGCGCCACCCGGTGGGCCTCGGCCAGCGCCGCGATCCGCCGCGCCTCGCTCAGCCCGCCACAGTGCGTGATGTCCACCTGACACACCTCGCACGCGCGGGCGTTGAAGAGGTCTTTGAACGCGGCGAGGTTCGTCACCCGCTCGCCGGTGGCGATCGGCGTGCTGACGGCCTTGTTGATCATCGCCAGCCCGTCCACGCTCTCCGGCCAGCACGGCTCCTCGAAGAAGTACAGGCCGTAGGGTTCGAGGGCTTTGGCGAACTGAAGCCCCATCGCCGGCGACGGGCGGGCGTGCGCGTCCACCATGATGTCGATGGACTCCCCGACCGCCTCGCGCATCGCCGCGACGCACTTTTCGGCCGTGCGGATCGGCTTTAGCCCTTCGAGCGGGAGCGTCGGCGGGACCGCCATGCTCTTGAACGCGGTGAACCCGCTCTCGACCGCGGCGCGGGCCAAATCCGCGAAGCGTTTCGCGTCCTCGGCGGCGGTCTCGTAGAAGTCTTCCATCCGCCCGCCGCCGAGGTGGCAGTAGGTGCGGACGTGGTCGCGCACCGGCCCGCCCCAGAGCTTCGAACACGGCACACCGCACACCTTGCCGAGAATGTCCCACAGCGCGAGATCGATTCCCGCGATCGCAGTCGCGCGGACGATGCCGTGCCCGTGCCAGAAGTGCTGGCGGTACATCATCTGCCACAGGTGTTCGACGCGGGTCGGGTCTTCGCCGACGATGAGTTCGGCGCAGTCCTGCACCGCCCCGACGACGGCCCGCGTGTGCCATTCGAGGGTGGCTTCGCCCCACCCGAACAGCCCGTCCTGGTCGGTCAGCACTTTCACGAACACCCAGTTCCGCATCCGGGCGTGGCAGACGTGGGTTTCGACGCCGGTGATCTTCATGGCCGCCCATTGTGCGGCGGGACCGGCGAGAAAGCTAGAGGCGAGGCGCCGCGTGCGGTAAGCTGTCGCGGAACTCCACGAGAGGCCGAGATGCAACGGATCACACGCGAGCAGTCCCGTAAATACGCGTTCGACTGGCGGGACGCCCCGCTCCTTCACGTCAAGGAGGGCGAGAGCTTCGAGATCGAGACCTACGACGCCAGCACCGGGTACTTCAAGACGCCGGAGGACAAGGCGATCCCCGGCAAGCGGCCCGGGTTCGACCGCACCCCGCCCACCGCCAACCCGATCGGCGGCCCGGTGTACCTGGAAGGGGCCGAACGCGGTGATGTCGTCGTCATCACCATCGAAGACATCGTGGTGGACGATTACTCGTGGGTGGCGATCGGCCCGCGCCGCGGCCCGCTCGGCGAATCGACGCGGTGGCCGGAACTGTCGAGCGACTACACCACGAAAATCTTCAAGCACACGCCCGGGCCGAGCGGCACCACCCGCGACGGCACCCTGCACTTCAGCGACCGCATCCGGTGGCCGATCACGCCGTTCGTCGGCACCATCGGCGTGTGCCCGGACCGCGAAGTCACTACCAGCATTGACGGACAGGGGGCCTGGGGCGGTAATCTGGACATTCGCGACGTCGCGCCGGGCAACCGCGTCCACCTGCCGGTGTTCCACCCCGGGGCGCTGTTCTGGCTGGGCGACGTCCACGCCAGCCAGGGCGACACCGAGTTCACCGGCACCGCGGCCGAGACCAAAGCCACCGTCCGCGTGAAACTGGAACTGGTGAAGAAGAAGCGCATCCCGTGGATGTGCGTGGAGAAACCGGATTCGATCGTGTCGGTGTTCGCGGACAAACCGTTGGAGGTCGCGGTCGAAACCGCCACCTTCAACCTGATGGACTGGCTCATCACCGAGTACGGGTTCACCCCGACCGACGCGTACTGCCTGGTCAGCACCTGCCCGGACTTCCGTATCAACGTTTATCAAATGTGTAAGATTGCGAAATTGCAGTACGTCGCCGGGGCCGAGATTCCCCGGAAGTACCTTTCCTGAGTGAGGAGGCGGCGCGTGGACGAGCAACCCGACAGATACTGGCTGCCGGAAGAGGGCTTTTACGCGGGCCGCGGCGCGAAGCCGCTGCCGGTGGTGAACCGCTACCGCGGCCCGGACGGCGGGTACATCGCGCTGTACACCCGCCAGCGGAAGAAGGGCGTGTACACGGTCGGCGGGGGCATCTACGTCGTCGGCGTCGTGCGCCTGAAGGGCGAGTACGTCGGCCGCATCTTCCACCCGGACGGCTACCGCGACCAGGACATCAGCGCCGCCCAGGAGTTCAAGGACCTGTGCCGCGAACTGTTCGACGCCGAGGGTTGGGCCGGGGGCGACACCGGCGGTTGGTTCGGCCTCGGCTGACCGCGCGGCGGGGTTGGGTCCGGCACCACTAATGGCCCGTTTGCGGCCGCGGTCGTAACCTGAACGCCAGGGCTACTTTTCTGACGACACGGGGCCGACTTTCCATGCCACGCTCCCCACGCGCCGCGCTCTGGGCGAAGTTTCTCGTCGCGGTGGCCGCGGCGCTGCCGGCGGCCGCCCGGGCCGACACCGGCGTCATCTCGCCGGCCGAGGCGCTGAAGCTGATCGAATCGAGCGACCCGGCGGCCCGGCCGGTCGTGCTCGACACCCGCGGCGGGTATAAGGACTACTTCCGCGGCCACCTGCCGACCGCCCACCACCTCAACTTCGACACCCTCCGCGGCACCGACGCCGGCGTCCCGGTGCAGTACCTGCCGGACGACATCACCCGGGCGCTTCTCGTCCGCGCCGGAGTGAACAAGGACAAGACGCACATCCTCTACGCGACCGGCGACAAGCTCCCGAACGACGAAATCCTGAGCGCGTCGATGGTCGCATATGTGCTGGAGAAGTACGGGGTCAGGGACGTCCGCATCGTGGACGGCGGGCTGCCGGGGTGGAAGGCGGCGAAGCTGCCGGTCACGCAGGAGTACTTCGGCAACCCGAAGGGCGTACTGCCGGAGAAGGGGAACCCGGAGATCGCCCTGACGGTCGATGACGTGCTGAAGCGGAAGCCCGGGGCGGTGCTGGTGGACGCCCGGCCGCACAACGAGTACGTCGGCAACGACGACATCTGGCTCCGCAAAGGCCACATCCCGGGCGCGATCAGCTTCCACTGGGCGCGGCTGATGGAGACCGACAACACCCACAAGTTCCTGCCGTTTGAGAAGGTGAAAGCCGACCTCGAAGCCGCCGGGCTGACGCCCGACAAGGAGATCCTGGTGTACTGCGGCACGTCGCGCGAGGGGAGTCTCTTGCGGTTCTACCTCAGGCACGTCGCCAAATACCCCAACGTGCGGCTGTACGAAGGCTCGTGGAAGGAGTACGCCCACCTCAAGCAGCACCCGGCGGAGACGAAGGAGAACAAGGCCAAGTAACAAAATAAGTGCTGAGTGCTGAGTGCTGAGTGCTGAGCCAGAACAAGGTCGAAGCAGCAGTTGTTGCTTTCTGCTTTGTCTCAGCACTCAGCACTCAGCACTCAGCACTTACAAAAAGCCTTATGCTTGTCACGCTGCTGTTCCTTGCGGCCGCGTTCGTCGCCTTCACCAACGGGGCCAACGCCAACTTCAAGGGCGTGGCGTCGCTGTACGGCAGCGGCACCACGACGCTGCGCACCGCGGCGCTGTGGGGCACCGCGACCACGTTCGCCGGGTCGCTGGCGGCCGTGTTCCTGGCCGAGAACATGCTCCAGGCGTTCCGCGGCCGCGGGGTCGTGCCCGACGAGTTGACCGCGTCCCAACACTTCGTGTGTGCCGTCGCGCTTGGTGCGGCGCTCACCAGCTTTCTCGCAACACGCTTCCAGTAGTTTCAAGTTGAGGTTCTCGGTTGAGGGTCGGTCGTTTGCCGGGTAAAGGTGACCAGGATGTCCAGCAGTAGGATGAGCCGGGTCGAGGCGAACGACCACGGCCGTGTCTCGGCTCGGTT
>JAESFG010000525.1_pt1 | contig 19534 bp, 20 predicted proteins | sample 9269371 | NCBI WGS metagenome assembly JAESFG01 (sample SAMN14506227, study PRJNA617093) | algae metagenome | isolation source: Aetokthonos hydrillicola CCALA 1050 (B3-Florida) and co-occurring... | place: USA: South Carolina | collected 2013-01-01 | reverse complement strand
AATATCTTCGGCGGCTCAGGCACGGTGGTCGGAGCCATGCTCGGAGCCATCATCATCGGCACGCTCGAGCAGAGCCTCTATCGGCTCCAGATCAGCGAGTTCTGGCGCGACGCCATCCTCGGACTGCTGATTCTCCTGGCGGTCGCGAGCGACGCCGTCATCCTGCGACGCCTGCGGGCGCTGTGGGGCCGAGCCGACATCAAATACGTGGCCAAGGCCGGCGACGACCCGCAGGCTCCGGAAGGAGCGCGCCCGTGATGCCCATGCTGCGTCGCCTCAAGAGCTGGGAAGGGCTGCTTCTCAGCCTTTTGATCGCCATCGTCGCGATGAACGTGCTGCGCTCACCGTACTATCTGGGCGTCACCAACATCGCCAACCTCTTCCAGCTCTCGATCGAGAAGATCATCGTCGCCCTGATCATGACGCTGGTCATCGTCAACGGAGAGATCGACCTCTCCGTCGCCTCGGTCATGGGCCTGTCGTCCTGCATCCTGGCCTGGCTTTTCCAGATGGGCGTGCCCCTTCCGCTGGCCATCCTGGCGGGCCTGCTGTCCGGATTGGCCGCGGGCCTGTTCAACGGGTTCTGGGTGGCCTATGTCGGCCTGCCATCGCTGGCGGTCACTCTGGCGGGGTTGATAGGCTTTCGAGGCATAGCCCGCATCCTCGTCGAGGACCGGGCGATCGGCGGCTTTCCCTCATGGTTCAATGCGCTGGGCCAGCAGCCCGCGTTCGGCCCGATCACCGTGTCGATCGCCATTTTCGCCATCCTGTTCGTCGTCATCGCCGTCGTTCTCCATGGCTCCGCGCTCGGACGCCTCGTCTACGTCATCGGCAACAACCTGCAGGCAGCGCGCTATTCGGGCGTGCGGGTCGATCGGGTGAAGATGGCGTTGTTCGCGATCTCGGGCGTCGTCGCCGCCCTGGCCGGCCTGCTCTACGCGGCGCGCCTCGGCTCGGTGCGCGGCGACATGGCCACAGGCTTCGAGCTTGATATCATCACGATCGTGCTGCTGGGCGGCGTAAGCATCTTCGGAGGCTCGGGAAACATCGTCGGGGTCGGACTGTCGATCCTCGTGATCCTGAATCTTCGTAACGGAATGGGTCTTGCCAATATCACTGGCAATACACAGACGAGCGTGATCGGAGCGTTGCTGATATTGTCGGTCCTCGTTCCGAATATGACGCAGGTCTTGCAACGAAAATGGAAAGGGAGGAACACATGAAGAGGCATCTTCTCGCCGCGGCCGGGCTCGCGGCAATGGTCTGCATGAGCGGCGCAGCACGGGCCGGCGACATCGCCCCCGGCAAGGCGCTCGACATGGTCCTGCTGCCGAAGTTTCTGGGTATTCTGCCCTTCGACCAGGCGCATAAGGGCGCCGAGGAAGCGGCCAAGGAGCTCAAGAACTCCAAGCCGCTGCAGTTCCTGGGACCGACGCCGGAAAACAGTGTCGCCGGCCAGATCGAGATCACGACCAATGCGACGACCCAGGGTGTCGCCGCCATCATGATCTCCAACAATTCCGGCGACCAGATCGTGCCGGCCGCCAAGGCGGCGGCCGCGAAGGGCATCAAGGTCGTGACGTGGGACTCGCCGATCCCGTCGGCCGAGGGCGAGGACGTCTTCGTTGCGCAGGTCGACTTCACCGAGACCGGCAAGGTCATGGCCGACATGGCCCTGAACATCCTGGGCGAAGCCGGCGGCAAGTTCGCCATCCTCTCGGCTTCGCCTGACGCGGCGAACCAGAACGCCTGGATCGCCGCGATGAAGACGGCGCTGAAGGACGCCAAGTACGCCAAGCTCGAGTTGATCGACACCGTCTACGGCAACGATCAGTCGGAGGCGAGCTACAACCAGGCCAATGCGCTGGTCGACAAGCACCCCGACATGAAGCTGATCATGGCGCCGACCTCGGTCGGCATCGTGGCGGCGGCAAAGGCGCTGCAGGACGGCAATTTGTGCTCGAAGATCAAGGTCAGCGGCCTTGGCGTTCCCAGCGAGATGCTTGCCTACACGAAGAACGGCTGCGCGCCGCAATTCGCGCTGTGGAGCTTCGTAGACTTGGGCTACCTGACTTACTACACCGCCTACGCCCTGGCTTCGGGTGCGATCAAGGCCGAGGACGGCGCGACCTTCAAGGCCGGCCGCATGGGCGAATACAAGATCACCAAGGACCCGACCCGGCCCAAGGGCCTGCGCATCTTGATGGGTCCGTTCTCGACCTACGACAAGAACAACGTCGAGGCGGCTGCCAAGTAACCGCTCTCGTCCTCACGAGCGGCCGGCGCGACAGCGCGCCGGCCCACGCGGCCCGGTCCGGCAAGGAGCTTTGGCGATGATCCAGTTTCCACTCGCCTCCGACCGCGTTTCCCTCGGCGTCACGCAGACAGGCGGCCATCTGTCCGACGTGACGTTTACGCTTCCGGACGGAAGACAGGTGCGCCCGATGCATGTGGCGCCCTGGGCAGACGAAGACCTGCCGGATGACACCCCAGCGATACTGAAGGTCCTGCGGGGCGACTTTTTCTGCGCTCCTTTCGGGTTGAGCGATCTGATCGAGCCCGCGACGCCGGTGCACGGGCCCGCGGCCAACGGGACATGGCGACTGCTCGACAGCAGCGCGACGGCGCTCGATGCCGAACTTGCAGGGGGCGTCATGGGCGCCACGCTGACGAAGCATGTCGAAGTGCGGCAGGGCGAGGCGGTGGTGTATCAGCGCCACAGCTTCAGCGGCGGGAATGGTCGTCTGCCGATCGGCCATCACGCCATGCTCTATGCGCGCAGCCCGCTCCAGCTGGCTTTTTCACCGTGGAAGAAGGCGTTGACGCCGGCCGAGCCGGTTGAGACGGCGCCGCACGGTCGCGACCTGCTTGCCGCTGGTCAGTCGATGGTCGATCTCAAGGCAGCGCGGCGCGTCGATGGCAGCCCTGTCGATCTGACCGTTTACCCGACGCCTGACGGCACCGAGGCGATCTGGATGCTGGTCTCCGATCCGACCCGTTCCTTCTCGTGGACAGCGGCGACGGCCGCCGAGGAGGGCTGGGTCTGGTTCGGATTGAAGAACCCGCGTGTCCTGCCGCAGACCTTGATCTGGTGCAGCAATGGCGGGCGCGACTATGCCCCGTGGAACGGGCGCCATCGCCGCGTGATCGGCCTGGAGGAAATCTGCGGCTACTTCCACCTCAGCCACGGCGGCTCGATCGGCGACAATCCCGTGGCCACAGCCGGAAGCCCGACGGCCATCGAGCTCGGGCCGGGACGCAGCCGCGAGATTTCCTACATCTTTGGCTTGGCCGAAACACCGGCCGGCTTCGGCGCGGTGGCAGACATTCGATCGGTTCCCGGCGGCATTGAGCTGGTCGATGCGGAGGGGAGAAAGGCTTTCGCCGCCTGTGACGTCACATTCCTCGGCGCCGACGGCTGAACTGGCTTTTGGCTCCGTCGATCGTCGGAGTGGCCAGGCGCGACGCCGTCGAGCGGCTCTTGAACGACCGGGAGCTTCGCTCGGAGCGCCCGGCCAGCTCGGGAGGTCCAGGGATTCAGCGATCGATCAAACCCGGGCCAAGCGTCTATCTGACGAGGACGCCGCGCACCGTCCTAAACGTCATGGGAAAAGACCGAGGGATACCGGCAAGCCAACGGCAGGCCCCCGGCGGCGCGCTCGTTCAAGGCTTGGCTGTCCGAGATCACGTGTTGCCCGGGCCCACTCGTCCTTCGAGAGTCAGAGAAAAGGACGCGGACACAGGAGCGAGTTCACCCTTGCCAAGGCCTCCTGGACGGGCCGTCGGGCGTCGTCCAACCGCACGGGACCGTGCCCTGGGAGGAAGACATCAAAATTGACCGACCCCAGTCGCTCGACGGTGCGGCAGGTGTCTTGGACGCTGCAATCCCATGTGTTCTGGAGGACGACGGTGCCTCCCTCGAAGAGCGCGTCTCCCGAGATCAGAATGGCGCCGTTTGGATCATCCACCACGTAGGAGACGTGGTCGGCGGAGTGCCCGGGTGTTGCCATTGTCCGGATCTGGCGACCGCCAACGGCCACGACGCTGTCCGGCAAAAGAACATCGTCGATCGTACAGCGTTCAAAGCGGTAATCCGCTGGATAGACCCCCAGGGACCTTGCGACGTCGAGGCTCATGGCGCGCTCGTTCCCCTCGGCGACGATGGCGGAGGTGTCAGGCCCGGCCACGATCCGGGCTCCCCGCCGTCGCAGATGCGCAGCCCCGCCGGCATGGTCGGCATGGCAATGCGTGAGAAGGACATGCGTCACCGGTCGGGGAAGCCGATCGAGTGCCGTGTCCAGCCGATCGAGACCCAAGCCCGCCCCGGTGTCGAAGAGCAGGTACCCTCCCTCAGCCTCGACGGCAAAGGAACTGCAGTCGAGGGAATGCGTGGTCTTGAACCCATGCACTCCGCTGGTGACGAGATGAATGCCTCGGCCGAGGTGCATGCGTCACATCCCGAGGGCGGAGCCCATGTCGCGTAACGAAATCCGCCTGACGCTTGGCGGTCCGGACTGCGCTAGGAGCGTGAACGTTTCACGGAAGCCGGACCCGCAGGCGAGCGCGACGACGGTATCGTCCGGCGCAAGAAGGCCCCGCTCGCACAGTTGATCCAGGGCGGGGGCCACGATGGCGCTGGAGGGCTCGAGGTAGAGGCCGTCCACGCGACCGATACGGCCGACCGCCGCCAGGCAGACAGGCTCGGTGCAGGACACGACGAGGCCGTTGGTCGCGTCCAGGGCCGCGAGCGCGTGCAGCCCGTCCGGCGGATGGCCGTGTGCAAGCTTCCCGAGAATCGTCTCGAGGTCATCGGTAAAGGGCAGCTTCGCGAAGGCATCCCAGGTCCGTATGCCTGCGCCAAGCGCCACCTCCAGCGCATTGAAGCGGTCCGGCACGGCGGCCACGAGGCGAGGCATCGTCCTGATCGTTCCGCCTTCCACGAGGTCCTGGAAGCCAGCTGCGATGGATGCGAGCGTTCCGCCACCGCCGGTGGGGACGATCAGCCAGTCGGGGGCCCGGCCGAGGTCCTCGACGAGTTCGTAGGCGATCGTGCGGCACGCCAGCGCTTGGACAGGATTGGAGCGCACCGTCGTGGACGCGACGTAGATCCCGTCGCGCCCCGCGAATTGCTGGAGTGTGTCGATGAGGGCGTCGATACCCTCGTCGAGCAGGTAGATCTCGGAGCCGAGCGCGCTGACCGGCGCGATGCGCTCGGCCGGAACCGAGCCGCCCATGAGCGTGACGCTGCGAAGACCGGCCCGGGCCGCGTAGGCCGCCGCCGAGAGCCCGGTGGAACCTGCGGAAACGACGGCCATCGTCCTCGCCCCCAGCCGCACGGCGTCGGCCGCAGCAAGCGATAGCGCCCGGTCCTTGTGGGAGCCGGTCGGGTTGCGGAACTCGTGCTTCCAGTAGAGGCCGACATCCTGACGGAGCTTGCTCCGGGTGAGGGGCGTGCCACCCTCTCCGAGGCTGACCGGAGCGAGGCCTGCGGGAACAGGAAGCCGGTCAACGAAGCGCCAGATCGACCGATCCTTGGGTGCGGCAGTCACGGCAGCAGGCCTCATGGTGGGATTGACACATCATTTCGAGCCGCGTAGTCGTATTGTCAGACATTATGACTGATCGGGCGGATGTTGGCAATGCAACTCAAACGCGTCTCTAGGGTGACGACATCGCAGACCGTCGCGGCTCAGCTCCTCGACCTCATTCGTCAGGGAGCCGTGAAGCCAGGGGACCAGCTGCCGCCAGAGAAGGAACTGATGGAGCGGCTCCAGGTCGGGCGCTCCACCGTCCGCGAGGCCTTGCAGATCCTGGCGACGCTGAACGTCGTCGAAGCCTCCGCCGGGCACGGGACCTTCGTCAGGCGGCCGACGGCCAGTGAGGTGCTGCGTCCCGAGATCGTCAGCATTCTGATCGGCAATGAGGACGCCCTGGAGCTCCTCGAGGCGCGCGAGATGATCGAGCCCCAATGCGTGCGGCTGGCCGCCATCCGCGGAACCGTTGCGGACTTTGACGCCATCTCCCGGCTCCTCGACCGGCACGAGGAGGCGCGGCTCAACAACCGGCCCGTCAGCGAGTTCGCGGCCCGCTTTCACGTGATGCTAGCCGAAGCCTCGAAGAACAAGGTCGCCGCGAGCTTCATGGACTCGATCCTCGGGCTGCTGATGGAGCGCGGCCGGCGCTTCGACATGATCCCCGACTTCCAGGCCAAGGAGATCGAGCAGCATCGCGAGATTCTCGAGGTCGTCCGATCCAGGGATCCCGATCACGCGGCCAAGCTCATGCTGAGCCATATCGTCGAATCCGCGGCGACCTTCGACCGGGAAGGCGTCGTCGTCGGCAAGCCGCTTCTTGCGGTCGCCAACCGTCCGGCTGATTGAGGGGAGGGGTCATGATGAGCTTAAGAATCGCCAGGCTGTCGCGCTCCGCGCTGTCCGCCGTCCTGCTGGCCACGCTGTCGACCGCGGGCGTGGCCCGCGCCGCCGAGATCGGCTTCTCGGTCATGGAATCGGGGACATATGACAAGGCGGCGCAGGAGATCGCCGATGCCTTCAAGGCCAAGACGGGCGCGGACGTGAAGATCGCCGCCTTTCCCTGGGCAGTCCTGCGGCAGAACAACACCACGGACCTGATCTCCGGGACGGCCCAGTACGACGTGATGAGCGGCGGCTACTACCTCGCCGACGTCTATCCCTACTTCGCCCCGCTGACGTCCTTCATCAAGGCGGACGACTACGGCAAGGGCATGATCCCGGGACTGATGGAACCGGGCCGTTCTGAATGGGTCGGCAACGACCAGATCGGTGTCCCCTACGGCGTGGATGCGTTCGGCCTGCTGGTCAACACCGAGATCCTCGGCAAGGCTGGCGTCAAGCCCGAGTTCAAGGACTGGGCCGATGTTGCGAAGGCCTGCGAGGCCATCGAAGCCAAGAACCCCGGGGTGGCGTGCTTCAGCCATTCCACCGGCAATCCCGAGCAGATCGGCGCCTATTTCTTCTCGGCCTACCCCGGCACCTACATCACCAAGGACGGTAAGTACGCGCTCGAGGCGGACAAGGCCGCGGCCGCGGCCTCGCAGATCACGGCCTTGTGGAAGCACCTGCCGAAGAACGGCACCGCGCTCTCCTTCGACGAGGCCCACCAGCTCTTCAAGGACGGCAAGGTCGCCATGACCATGACCTGGCCGAGCTTCATCACGGGCTCGCTCGACAAGGACGGTTCGTCCGTCAAGGGCAAGTGGACCATGGCGCGCTTCCCGGGCGAAGGCTTCCCCTGGCTCTCGCTCTGGCAGCTGTTCATGCCCAAGACCGCCAAGGATCCCAAGCTGGCCTGGGCCTGGATGAAGGCCTTCGCCGGCCCCGAAAACGCCAAGTCCAACTACGTCAACCACAACATCGGGTCGGTTTGGCTGAGCGTCTACGAGGATCCCGAGCTCAAGGCGAAGAACGCCCATTTCTGGCCGGTGATGATCGAGGGCTACTCGCGCGCGAAGAACCCGCCCCTCTCCGGCGAAGCGCAGGACGCGCTCACCAACACGCTGCAGGACATCGCCAACGGCCGCGTGTCCGCGGCGGACGGGATCAAGGCGGTCAACGAGAAATGGGCGAGCCTTGCCGTGTCACCAGCGCTGATTGTCTCGGCCAAGGGCTCCGGATTGCAGGCGAAGTGAAACCGACGGAGCACGAGGACATTCCTCTCGTGCTCCGTCCGTCTCCAGCGTGAACGAAAGGCCGGCCGTGTCCGATCGGAATGCCCGAGGCACTCTGTCGATGCGGATCGAGCGATCCCTCGGCGAGGCTGGCGGGTTCGCCCTTCTGTTGCTCCCCGCGCTCGCGGTCCTCGTTGCGGCGCAGCTGGTGCCGCTCGGCGCCTCGTTGTCCCTGTCCTTCCAGGACTGGTCGCTGGCGCGATCGCCGACACCCGGACCGTTCGTGGGCTTCGTCAACTACCAGAAGGCGTTCTCTGATCCGGTGTTCCTGGGGTCGACTGGTTTCACGATCCTGCTCGCCAGTGCATCGACCCTTCTGCAGATTTCCCTCGGCCTCGTCTTGGCCCTCGCCACGACCGGAGAAGGCTACACGCTCCGCCTGTCACGCACGCTTCTGATGCTGCCCATGGTCGTCGCCCCGATTGCGGTCGGCACCATGTGGAGGATGCTTCTGTCCGCCCGGGTGGGCATGGTCAACAAGGGGCTCGCCGCCATCGGGATCGAGGGACCGAACTGGCTGGGTGACCCCGCATGGGCGCGACTGTCCCTTATCCTCGTCGATGCCTGGGAGTGGTTGCCGTTCTCCACGATCGTGTTCACGGCGGCATTGGTCGGACTGCCCCAGGACGTCCTGCGCGCCGCCTCCGTGGACGGTGCCTCACGGACCCAGACGTTCCGCCTTGTAGTGTGGCCGATGCTGGTTCCCATCGTCGTCATCGTCGCCATGTTCCGGCTGATCGACGGTCTCCTGACGCTGGACCTCGTCTTCACGACGACGCTCGGGGGCCCCGGCTACGCGACCCACACGCTGACCTACTGGATCTACCAGCAGGGTCTTCGCTACTTCAACATCTCCTATGCCGCTGCGCTGTCCTGGATGATGCTGTTGCTCTGCGTCGCCGTCGCGGGCGCCTTCCTGTGGTGGCGCTCATGGCTGGCGCGGTGGCTTTCCGAGACGCGCGCATGACGGGCTCCACGAGCTTGCCCTGGGCCGTATCGCGGGCCGTTCTGATCGGGCTCGGCCTCGTTGCGGCCTGCATGCCTTTCCTGGTGCTGTTCCTGAACGGCCTGCGACCCGCCGACGAGTTCCTGTCCGACGCGTCGGGGCTGGTTCCAAGCCGCCTCACGCTCGACAACTACGCCATCATCTTCGATGCCCGCGCGGGCACGCTCGACTATCTCGTCAACTCCCTCGTCGTCACCACGGCGACAACCATCCTGTCGGTCGCGATCGGCGCCATGGCGGCCTATGCGCTCTCGCGCGCCCGGCTGCCGTTCCGGCTGTCCCACGTGATCGCGACGGTCTTCCTGATGGTACGGTTCTACCCCAAGATCGCCGTCGCCATTCCCTATTACCTGATGATGCGCGACGCGCATTTGCTGGACACGAGGACAGCCATCGTCATTGCGCATGTCAGCATCGCCGTGCCTTTCGTGGTCTGGCTCCTGCTGGCGTTCTTCGAGGAATTTCCCCGGGAGATCGAGCGAGCGGCCATGCTGGACGGCTGCGGGCCGATCCGAAGGTTCGTCCTGGTCGTGCTGCCGCTCAGCACTCCGTCGCTCGTCACGGCTGCCATCCTCACGGCATTCCTGTCCTGGAACGAGTTCCTGATGGCCTCCGCTGTCGGCCCCGTCTATGCCAAGACCCTGCCGGTGCGGATTGCCAGCTTCATCACCGACAAGGGAACGCAATGGGGACCGATGTCCGCCATGAGCACCATCATCGTCCTGCCCGTCATGGCCTTCGCCCTGCTCACGCAGCGATATCTCGTGCGCGGCCTCACGGCCGGCGCGGTCAAGGGCTGAGCCGTGGCCGAGGTGGTGATCGAGGACGTGGGAAAGACCTTCGGCCGGGTTGCGGCCCTGTCGCAGCTGAATCTGCGGATCGCCGACCACGAATTCATGTCCTTCCTTGGTCCCTCCGGATGCGGAAAGACCACGACGCTCAACATCATCGCCGGGCTCGAGACTCCCTCGACCGGGCGCATCCTCATCGGCGATCGTGACGTCACGCGGGTGCCGGCCATGGACCGGGACATCGCAATGGTGTTCCAGTCCTATGCGCTCTATCCGCACATGACGGTCGCGGCCAATATGGGTTTCGCGCTGCGCGTCCGCGGCAGGCCTCCTGAGGAAATCCGCAAGGCGGTCGATCGCGCCGCGGCGATCCTCGACATCGGCCCGCTGCTCGACCGCTATCCCCGCCAGCTGTCGGGCGGGCAGCGCCAGCGGGTGGCGCTGGGGCGCGCCATGGTGCGCGACCCTCAGGTCTTCCTGCTCGACGAGCCGCTGTCCAACCTCGACGCGGTCCTGCGCACCCAGACGCGCGCGGAGCTGAAGCGCCTGTTTCAGGACCTGCGGACGACGGCGATCTACGTCACCCACGACCAGTCGGAAGCCATGACGATGTCCGACCGGATCGCCGTCTTCTCCACGGGCCGGATCCAGCAGGTCGACACGCCGCTCGGCATCTATCGCGCCCCGGCCAACCGCTTCGTGGCCTCTTTCGTCGGCTCGCCGCCAATGCGCTTCACCCGCATGCAGGCCGGGGCGACGTCGCTCCATGGGGCCGGGCTGGACCTTCCCCTGCCACCGCGATGGGCGCCAGGGCAGGACGGGCGGCCTGTCGACCTCGGCCTGCGGCCCGAGGACCTCGTGCTGGGCGACTCCGGCCAGGACGCAACGGTCGAGCTGGTGGAACACCTCGGAGCGCTCCGCCTCGTGCACCTGCGGGTGGGAGGGGCAGCCCTGGTCGCCCAAATTGCCGAGGGCGAGGACCTGCGTCCGTCCGACGGTGTGAAGGTGAGGCTCTCGCCGGAGACATTCTACGTCTTCGATGCCGAGAGCGGGATCGCCCTCGCCACGCCCGGTTCACTCAAGCGCAGCCTGACTGGAGGAGCGCCATGACGGCCAAGCATCTGTTCCGCGAATTGACCTGGCCCGAGGTCAACGAGGTCGTCCTGCAAAGGCGGGTCGCACTCATCCCCGTCGGCGCCATCGAGCAGCACGGGCCCCACCTGCCCGTCGATGTCGACAACACCTTCGTGGAACATATCTGCGAGGAGACAGCGCGCCGCTCCGGCGGCACCGCGATCAGCATGCCGCCGGTCCACTACGGCTACAACGCCCACAACATGGATTTTCCCGGCACCATCGACATCAAGATGGAGCACTTCATCGCCTATTGCTGCGACATCGGCGAGAGCCTGGCGCACCAGGGCTTCCGCAGGATGCTTTTCGTCAACGGCCACGGCTCCAACGCCCCCCTCTGCGACCTGATCGCCCGCAAGATCACCGTGACGACGCCGGCCATGGCGGGCGCGGTCAACCACTGGCAGGTGGCGTGGGACGTGATCCAGGGCCTGCTCGAGGGAGGCCCGTACGCCGCCGACCATGCCTGCGAATGGGAAACGTCCGAGTATCTCGCGCTCAAGCCCCACCTCGTCCAGCACGACAAGATCGTCGACGAGATTCCTGCCCATCGCGGCGGGCCGCGCTGGCTCTATCCCGACCTGAGCACGCAGCGCTGGGTCCACTTCATGAACTGGTGGAGCAAAATGAACGACTCGGGGGTGGCGGGCACCCCTTCCAAGGCCACGGCCGAGAAGGGCCGCCAGATGCTGGAGACCACGGTCGCGCGGCTGGTCGATGTCTGCCGCGAGTTCCGGGACCTGCCCGACGGGGAGCGGACAGACCACACGGTGAAGCCATGACCAGGGTCGCGCTTCACGAGGTCGCCGGTCTTCGGGGCGCGCCGGGCACGATGGGCCGCTTCGACATCGAGTTCGCGCGACGAGCCGACGGGAGCCCGGCCACATTCCCCCTGATCGTCGTCGAGGGCCGTGCCCCGGGGCCCACGGCCATGATGACCGCCGGAATCCATGGTGACGAGTATGAGGGTCCGCGGGCCCTCTGGGCCCTCGCGGATCGGCTCTCCTCCCTGCCGGCCAAGGGCAGGGTGCTGATGGTCCCCATCGCGAACCTCGACGCCTTTTCCGCGGGAACACGCACCTCGCCGACCGACGGACAGAACCTGGCCAGGATCTTTCCTGGCGATCCTCAGGGCACGCTCACATTTCGTCTGGCCGATGCCCTCTTTCGGGTTGTCAGGATGGCGGATGTTCTCGTCGATCTGCATTCAGGTGGCGTGCGCCTTGCCTTCATGGAGGTCTGCGGTTTCTACTCCGGGGGCCCGGGCGTGACCCCACAGATCGCCGCTCGATCCCTCGCCCTGGCGCGAGGCATGGGCCTGCAGCGGTTGTGGCGACTGCCTCCGCGGGCCGGCGTGCTCTCCTACGAGGCCATGCTGGCAGGCATTCCCGCGATCGGTGCGGAAAGCGGTGGCCGGGGCGGCCAACTCCAGGCAGACGTCGATCGATATGCGGCCGGTCTGCTCCGAGTCCTCGTCCACGAAGGCATTCTGTCCGAGGTCCCGGAGGGAATACCGGCCGCGGCACCGGCCACGAGCGCCGTGCTGGACGGTGATTGGGCGCTCGCACCCTGCGGAGGCTTCATCGAGAGTGCCGTCGGCCTGGGTCAGGCCGTCGAGGCAGGTCACCTGCTGGCCGTGATCCGCTCTCCGGCGGGCGAGGTTCTGGCACGCCTTCGGGCGGAGCAGGGAGGCATCGTCATGGGCGTGCGCCATCTGGCCTCGATACAGCCCGGCGAGTGGGCCACGTGCGTCGTCCAGGAGGTATTGCCGTGAGCGGTCGATTGTCCGGCAAGGTCGCGATCGTCACGGGTGCGGCCGGTGGCATCGGATCCGCGATTGCAAGGCGCTTCCGGGCGGAGAATGCGACCGTGATCGGCGTCGATCTCAAGCAGGACGGGATTATCGAAGCCTGCGACGTGTCCAAACGCGATGACGTGCACCGCCTCGTCGACGGGGTCGTCGCCCGGAACGGCCGCGTCGACATCCTCGTCCACGCAGCGGCGGCGCTGGGCGGAAGCGGCAACGTCCTTACCGTCGCGCCTGAGGAATGGGCGCGCTACATCGACGTGAACCTGACGGGATCGTTCTACATGGCCCAGGCGGCGGCCAAGGCCATGGTGCATGGCAGGGTGCCGGGCCGCATCGTTCTCGTGGGATCCGTCAACAGCTTCGCAGCCGAAGCCGAGGCCGTGCCCTACGTCGCAAGCAAAGGAGGCGTCCGGATGCTTGCCAAGGCGCTTGCTGTCGACCTCGCAAGCCACGGAATCACGGTCAACCTTCTCGCGCCGGGAGCCATCATGGTTCCCCGCAATGCGGCTCTCTTCGCGAGCGAACCCACGGCATCGGTGCATCGGACGGCCATCCCGCTTGGCGGTCCGGGCCTGCCGGACCACGTTGCCGCCGCGGCGCTTTACCTTGTTGATCCGGACGCGTCATACGTCACGGGTTCGGAACTTGTCGTGGATGGCGGTGTGCTCGCAAGAGTCTTCTAGGGCCAGGTGCTCGACGCCGGCACGGCGAAGGCGCAGGACGTCGTCATCGAAATCGTGCCGCGCGACAGCCTCCTCGTCCGGCCGCGCGAGATCGCGGACACCAACGCCGCGCTGCCGCCGCTCACAGGCCGCTGCACCCGCAGCGCACTCACCCAAAAGCTGCGCCGGATCGTCGAGGAAGGCGCCGGCTACGGCCTTGCCGGGAAGGCTCAGTGCGGCCGACGTGCGCGCTCCATTGCGCAGAGCTGACGAGCGCGCGGCGCCATCCGGATTGCGCTCGTGTAACAGCACGTCGGGGGGTTCCTGGGCCCCGAGGGTGCCTCCATCACCGGCAGCGACATCCTGGTGGATGGCAGCGTCAGGCGGGTGCCGCCGGATGTGCAACCTTCGCGCAGGCGGCTACTTGATCGAGACACTCCGAAGAGAAGCCGAGCGAGCGCGCCATGCCCAAACCCCTCGTCGTCACGATCTCCCATACCATGGGCCGCGAACAGGCTGCGGCGCGCCTGAAAGAGCGGATCGGAGTGGTCCAGCAGATGCTCGGTTCCTACCGCATCGGCATCGTCGCCGATCAATGGGATGGCGACCGGCTGAATGTCAGACTGTCCGCTCTCGGCCAGGCCGTTCACGGGACCGTCGACGTCATGGACGACCTCGTGCGGGTCGAGGTGCAGCTTCCCTGGCTGCTGGCGGCCTTCGCCGATCGGATCAAGCTTGTCGTGCAGCAGAAGGCGACCGTGCTGCTGGGGCCCGCTCCCCGGAAGGAGTGACGCGGGTGTGCCGGCCCCGGTGTCGAAGCCGATGCGGTTCCTCGATGCGCCAAGGCATGACGTGCTTGCCCCGCGGGAGCCGCCCCATCCCCCAGACCGCGTCGTCGGCGAAATCCTCCTCGACATTGGCAAAGCCGGTCACGGCCTTGCCGCGCTCTTCAGATCACACCGTCCCGGCGATGCGATCTTGCCACCCTGATCGGAAGGGGTACTCTGCATCCGAGAGGGCGCCAACTTCAGACCCGGTCTACCGCACGACGGTTGCCTGGTCTGCTATGGAGGGCTCGCTTGACCCAAGACCTTTCGTTCTCGACCGGTTTGGCGATGGACGATCTGTTAGGGCCGGCTAGCGGTCTGTTTGAGCGGCTCGCGGCCGAAAGCGGTGACGTGATCTACGTCTACGCCGCCCACAGGCACGCGCTGACTTATCTGAGCCCCGCCTACGAGACCATCTGGGGAGAGCCGCCGGATCGGATCATGGCCGATCTGGGTCGCTGGGCCGAGCTTCTCCATCCCGATGACCGGGAACTAGAGCTCCAGTTCCGCCACGCCGTCCACACCAGCGCCAGCCAGCCTGTCGTGGGGTGCTACCGGATCGTGCGGCCGGATGGCACGACGCGCGAAATCCGCGACACGGCCGTTCCCGTTCGCGACGAAGCCGGCCAGCTCACTCATGTCGTGGGCATCGCGAAAGATGTGACCGCCAGCGCCGTCTCGCGATCCCCGTGGATCGGTTTGCCGGAAGCAGCATGGACGGCCCTTGTCCATGCCGCTCCCTTCGGCGTGGGATTGTTCACCCCCCTGGGCGTCTGCCTGAGGATCAGCCCTGCCCTCGAGCGGCTCAACGGCCGGCCCGAGGCCGAACATCTCGGCAAGGTGATCTGGGACCTCTCGCCGGGGCTGCGCGAAACGGTGAAGCCCATCTTCGATCGGATCAGGAGGGATGGGCGGCCCGTGCTGAATAAGGAGATCGCGGGCCGCCCGGCCCATCTGTCGGGCGCAATTCGCAGGTCGCGATGCTCGTACATCCCGGTTCAGCAGAATGGCGCGTTGCAGGCGATCATCGCGCTCGTCCACGACGTGACGGAGGAAAAGCTCGAGCTGGAGGCCGCGGCGGCTGTTCGGGAACGCGAGGTGCGCGCCCGACTTGCGCTGCGGGCCGGCGGCCTTGTCCCCTGGGAGGTCGATCCCGCAAGCGGTCGCATCAAGGCTGACGAGCAATTGATGGAGCTGTTCGGTATCGAAGGTACCGTACCGGATACGGCCCAGGCCTTCGTCGATCGTGTTCATCCCGACGATCGGGACTCGACGCTGCACGCCCTGCAGAAGGCGGAAGTGGCCGGAGGCTCGTATCATGCCCGCTTCCGGGTGGTTCACCCGACAAAGGGGATCCGCTGGCTGGTCGGCATCGCCGAAGGCGTGCTCGCGGCCGACGGACGGGTTCGGATTATCGGCTACAACGGGGATGTCACTGCGGAGGTGGAGGCGGAGCAGGACCGGGCGCTCGTCGCCAACGAACTCGTGCATCGCACGAAGAATGTCCTCGCCATGGTGCGGTCACTGGCGCACATGACCGGCCAGACGACGTGCGACATCGGGAGTTTCCTGGTCGAGTTCGACGAGCGGCTCGTCGCCATCGCACGATCCTTCAGCCAGCTCCAGAGGGGCGACTGGCGCGGCGTCGACCTCGGCGTCCTGGCAGCTGAATGCCTCGCGCATGTCGGGGGCGACAGGATCCGCCTCGATGGCGGCTCCGCCCGCATCCCGGCTCAAACCAGCCATCGTCTAGCGTTGGTGCTGCATGAACTGGCGACCAATGCCCTGAAGCATGGCGCGCTCTCGACACCGGCGGGCCACGTGGACCTGCGTTGGGCGATGCACGAGGACAGGTCGGTTCTCATTGAATGGCTGGAGCACGACGGCCCTCCCGTCCAACAGAGGTCGACGGGCTTCGGCTCCAAGCTGATCACGCGCCTGACGACGTCGCGCGGTCGCTATGAGGTTTCCCCGCTGGGCGTGCGGTGGCGGGACATCATCGAGACGGAAGGCGTCTCACCACGCGGATGACGCGCCGGGTGCCGTACATGGCGCATCGCAGAAATGTGGCCAAACGCGAACAGCTGATGCAGAGCGGACCGGCAAATCTTCCGCATTCAAGCATCCGGCCGTGTCAGGTCTTGCGCCCGCATCTCACGGCGTACCGACATGTCCCCCGACCATCCCTGATAGCCCGCGGAAAGAAGGGACGCCCTCGCGCGTTGACGGCGAGTGTACCTTGCCCCTCAGCCGTCCCGGGCTCGTTCTCGGAGGCACCCTGTTCGCGCTCGTCATGCTCGCTGCCGGCGCGGCGATCTGGATCGGCTCGATGCCCCGTCCCGCGGTCGCGGCGGGCGGCGCGGCGCTGCCCGACGCCGGCGACCCGGAGCGCGGCCGACTGGTGTTCCTGGCCGGGGACTGCGCTTCATGCCACGCATCCCCGGGCCAGGAGGACCGGCTGCGCCTCGGCGGGGGCATGGCGCTCGGCTCGCCGTACGGCGTATTCCGCGTTCCCAACATCTCGCCGGACCCCGACCATGGGATCGGCAGCTGGAGCGACGAGGATCTCGCGAACGCGCTGCTCTCCGGCGTGTCTCCGGACGGGCGGCACTATTACCCGGTGTTCCCGTATCCGAGCTACACCCACATGCGGCTGCGAGATGTCCGGGATCTGCGAGCCTATCTGCGGACGCTGCCGCCCGTGGCGGGCACGCCGCACAAACACGAGATCGTCTTCCCCTTTACGATCCGGCGCCTGATCGGGTTGTGGAAGCTCGCCTTCCTCGATCGCGGCACGATCGAGCCTGAGCCCGGTCGCGGCGCAACGTGGAACCGCGGCCGCTACCTGGTCGAGGCCGTGGCCCACTGCGCCGAGTGCCACTCCAGCCGCAACGTTGCGGGCGCGATCCGCGAGAACACGAGGTTCGCCGGGGGGCGGGATCCGGAGGGGCTGGGATTCGCGCCCAACATCACGCCGGCCGGGATCGGCGACTGGAGCGAAGCCGACCTTGTGGAGATGCTGACGAGCGGGCGGACGCCGGCGGGGACCTTCGTCGGCTCCACCATGGCCGACGTGGTCCAAAATACCGCAGAGCTTCCCCGCGATGATCGAGTCGCGATTGCGGCCTACATCCGCGGCCTGCCGCCCCGGCCGACGCCCGTTCCCTAGCGGCCGGCGGACAGCGCTCAATGCGAGTAGAGCCAGGCGGCGACGTCTCGGGCCTGCGCCTCGTCGATCCCCGTGGCCGGCATGGCCGAGCGCGGCGAGACGCTCTGCGGGTCGACGATCCAGCGCACGAGATTGTCGCCGGAGTTGCGCAGCACGCCGCCCACGAACACCCTTTCGCGCAATCCCCCGAGCGAGGGGGCCACCTTGCCGTCGGCGCCGGGCACGCCCGGAATGGTATGGCAGCCGGCGCAGCCATAGCGGAGCATGAGCGCGGGGCCCCGGGCAGGATCGCCGTGGGTGAGCGCGGTGGCGACCGCCATGGCCTCTTGCCGCTTCTGAAGGGCTTTCCATCCCAGAAGGCCGCTCCCCGCGAGCAACACCAGGCCAAGGCATGAGCCCACGGCCAGCACGTGCCGGCGCTGCCTTACCTCAGTGCCGGCCGGCTCGGCCTTCTTCTCCCGGCGCAGCTCGTTCCCGGCGTCGGCGTGCAGGAGCAGCCACCCTCCGGCGAAACCCGTGACGGCGGCCAGAGCGGCCAGGCGGATGAGCGTCCTAGGCCTCATGGATCGGCCTCCAGGTCTGGCCCGAGCCTCGGATCCACAGGGCGGCAAAGCCGAGGGCCGCGGCGGCGTAGAGCGTGCCGGCCGGAATCCACATCACCAGTCCGGCGATCTGCTGGTCGGCCAGAGGCGTCAGGCCGGCGAGCGCGGCGCCGGACGTCTGGCGGAGGTAGATGACGCGGGGTGCGAGCGCGATGAGGGCGCCGAGCACGCTCATGTGGATCATCGTGATGGCGACATGCCCCAGCGCCTCTCCCGGCGAGGCGCGGTGGAGCATCGACCACCAGAAGATCACGCCTGCCGCAAGGAAACTGGCGTGCTGGAAAAGGTGGAGAGCAACGGACGCGAGTGACGCTTCGAAGATTGGCGGGGCGTGCCAGCTCCAGAGCACTGCGGCATGCAGCGCCGTCGCGCTGACGGGATGGACGAGAAAGGACCAACCGGCCCTGGTACTGTTGCTCCGCAAAAAATGCGCCGCCGCTTTGCGCATCCGCACAGGCAGGCCCCAAAGCGCCGTGCCGAGCGGCTTCGCCACGACCAGCAGCGGGGCTGCGACGGCCATCAGGATCTCGTGCTCCACCATGTGGGCGGTGAACACGTGCTCCCCCCAGGCATGCAGGGGCGAGAGCAGCGCCAGCGCCACGGCCAGCCACCCGGCGCCGAAGGCGAGGCCGCGCAGGGCGCGCCCCCGTGGAAACCGTCCGGTGCGGCGGCGGAGCCGGAGCGTGCCGAGGCCGGCGAGCATCGCCGTGCCGGTCAGCATCGCGACGATGACAGGGTTGAAGGTCCAGCCGAAGCCCTCGGCATGCGGCCCGCCATGGGCCAGCGCCGGCTCCGCCGCGGCGAGGCCGGCCGCAATGACCGCGAGGGCCCGTGTCGCGCGCGCTCTCACAGGCGCGGCGCCCAGTAGAGGCAGGCATAGAGCGGCAGCCATGTGACGACGACGAAGTTCCAGTAGAGCGCGTTGTCCTGCACGTCGCCGAAGCGGCGGGGATTGTCGCCATGGCGCGTGAACATGAGCGCGGCGAGGACGAGGGTGTCGCCGAGATCCGTGACGATGTGCGTGGTGTGGAGGCCGAGCAGGGTCCACACGATCGACCCGTAGGCGTTGCTGTCCCATTTGACTCCGAGCGCCATGAACTCGAAGACGCGCGGAACGAGCGGCGCGACCCCAAGCACGCTCATCACCACCATGCCGACCCGCACCTTGCGCAGGTCGCCCCGGCGCGCCCAGCGCGACACCGCCATGTTGGGAACGACGCTCGCGAGGAGAATGATCGTGACGAGCGTGCCTGCGCCGATCCGGGGCGGCGGCGCGGCGATGGGCCACTCCGTCGCGAGGCTCTGGAGGTACAAGTACATCGCGATGACGAGGGCGAAGCCGGTGCCCTCGATGAGCATGAAGGCCAGCGTGCCCCACCAGGTGGGCGAGGCCGTGCCCATGCCGTGCAGGGGCAGTGCAGAGACGTCGAGGACGGGGCGCTCCTTCATCCCTCGTCCTCCGCGATGCCCTTCGGCCAGAACCAGCCGATCAGCGCGACCGCCACGGGCACGGAGCCCCAGACGACCGCCCAGGGCGTGAAGATCGAAGCGATGAGCATGATTGCCGTGGCGATCGCCGCCAGGAAGGGCCAGATCGAGTCTCCCGGGGAGGACTCGCGCGCCTCCGGCTCGGCAGCGGCGACCGAGCTGACGATGAGTTCGCGGCGGTCGATGCGCAGGCCCGTGGCCACCGGAAGCGCATCGCGCTCGGCCCAGAGCGGATTGGCGTCGGTGCAGACCGGGATCCGGGCGAAATTGTAGGGCGGCGGCGGAGAGGCCGTCGCCCATTCCAGCGTCGCGGCACCCCACGGATCGTCGCCGGCGG
>JAESFG010000524.1_pt1 | contig 19758 bp, 23 predicted proteins | sample 9269371 | NCBI WGS metagenome assembly JAESFG01 (sample SAMN14506227, study PRJNA617093) | algae metagenome | isolation source: Aetokthonos hydrillicola CCALA 1050 (B3-Florida) and co-occurring... | place: USA: South Carolina | collected 2013-01-01 | reverse complement strand
GGTTAATTTAGATTAGCTTTTTTGCTTTTGCTTGTTTTTTAGCTTCTTTAGCTTCAGATCTAAATTTCTTCCGTAACAATTCGCATTCTTCAACTGAAGATACTACTGCCATGTCCCTTGATCTGCTGGTGGTGTCTTATATTGAAGTATACCATTTATATTAAAAATTCTTTCATCTACAATTATGGTTGAACTTACGTACTTACTGTTATTTCTCCGACTTAAGCACGACATTTCAGGAAAATTATGTCCTATTTCACAGGAACGAGAGGTTGCTCTAAAATTACCGTTTCGTCTCCATATCAACCTTCCATCTATGTTCGCAATATAATTATTTAGTTGAATACTCGTAGTCCCCAATCTGTTATTATTATCTGGACATTGAGCTTCCAGAACGCTTCCTTCATTAATTCGTACGTCTCTACATGTACTTAAATCAGCAGCCAGTGTAATATTTTGTTGTAGAAAGCTTAGTACAATCATGAATACAATAATACCCACACGTTTGAGAACCATCAAAAACATTGGACAATCTCCTTCTTCCTAGACTTTTAACGTTTAACGATACCTTTGGCGAAATATTAATATCGTCTCATAAAAACCCCACAATCACCCCCATAACACCTCTATAAAGCGATGAATTCTATCGGGCATTCTTCTTTTTACAGATTTCGGCAGACCTGAAGAATACCACAGATCTACCTCTTCGCGCTAACTTAAAACACAATCAGTATCTACAACCTCAAAGTCACTGTTATAAGACTGTGGGGTTAACATATCCGTCAAATCATCCCCATCAATCAGATCGCCTCTCCCATGACCTAAAATTTCAGCTAGATATAGAACATTATCTTGGTTATTATTGTTGAAAACTTGGTTGCAAACTTGACCGTAGATAGCTCTAAAACCTTTATATGTAAAGCACTCGTGCTGAACATCCCATCTACTTCTCAACATCCTTACAGCATCCGATAAGTCACCACTATACCGACGATTAGCCAGATCTGGAGTGTTGACAGTTTTGTTGTTTCTCTTTAACCAATCGTGACCTTTAACCACTAACTCAGCATTAACAAGCGTAGGTATTTCATAAGCTGGATTGTCTTCATAGTATTTTGCAGCTTTACCCTTAACTTTTAATTGGCCAGTAAAACTCACCTTGAAACTATCCACATATTCAAATTTAGTAGTGGTTAGATGGATTTCAGATAGTCGTCTACCACTGGCGATAACTAAAGCTATAGATATTCGTTTCCAGTCCCGTGAACTGAATTTCTCCAAGTTTTGCAGGGTTTTTAGTGAAAATTCATGTAATGGTTTAAAACTTACAGTGACTTTATCTTTTTTACGTTGGGCTAATTTTCTTTCTTGTAGGTTTTTCTTGAGGTTGGCTGTTTCACTGATCTGAATTTTTATGGCACGTCGTAACAGTTCTAAACACGATTCTAACTGTTTGTAGTAAACCGCTCCCTCTTCTGCTTGTACAAATTCTTCTAGCAATTCCCATATTCTGGTTCTGTATCTGAGTTTTGTGGTGAATTTAAGGTTTTCACCTCCCCTACCCTCATACTCATCTAAATACCTGACTACCCGATAACCCATACTAGCCAAGTCACCATGAATGGACTCATCCCAACCATCAGCACCACGCCACTTGGATTGTACTAGTTTACGGAATTCCTCATAAAATTTCTCAGTCCACTCCCCTAACTGCTGATTAACATTTTCCTCGAACTGGTCAGCCACATCTTTAGTTATGGCGATTGCATCCAGGGGTGTATCAGGAATCAGCCCAACAATAACTCTTTCGGCTTGTGTAGCGGCTATCAATTCAGCTATCAATACTTTCTTTTTCAGTCTGGGAGCGTTAGGGACAATTCCAGCACCCAGTTCTCTTAAAAAAGATACAGGCTCTTGTTCCAAGTCTTCTTGGCTATATCTGGCAATCTTTTCTCGTTTTTTGGCTTGTTCAGTGGCTTTCAACATAAATAATATCTTATACATATCGACATGTTAACATATTGTACTTGTAATTATAACATGTATTTGTTATTTTTACATTTTTAGTGTTATACTATGACAAGACGTTAGGTTATTAGATTATGAGTTGGACAGAACTAGGTATTGAAATAGCAAAACAAGTTCAAGACTTCACGGAATTGAGCGATGTGGAGAAGATAAAGACTGTCGCTAAAACAGCTATGGATAAAATTTATTCTGAACGCTCAGAACCAGCCCAGAGAAAAAGCGCACTGGACTCTATGAATAAAGCGATTAGGAGCCTTTACCCCACTTCAAAAGAACAGCCAAGCTCAAAAAACCCATACCACAAACTTTATAGAGAATATGGTAGTGGTGAAAAGAAAGGCTGGAGACATTTGATATTTGAGTATTTAAAACTAAGTTCTGAAGATTACGACGCTATTAGTCCAGCCCGAAAACAACACCGAGAAAAACAACAACAAAAAACTCAAGAACCAACCACACAAGAAACAATTACCGTAAAAAACCTTATGAATATTTCCCAATTAGAACTAGATACTGAAACTGAAAAAATGGTAGAAGACGCTCTTAATCGTAGTAAGACATCATTACCTGACTTTATTAAAAAAGCTTGTCAGGTCTACGCTAAGACCCTGGTTAAAAAAGCTGAAGTCTCCGAATCAGACCTAGCTGGAGTCCCCACTAAAGACTTATTGGAAGATAAGAAATACCAGACACACCCAGGACGAGCGCCAGAACTGACTAAAAGGGCTGTAATAGCTATCAAAAAACATAACGCTAGTGTTCCAGAAACTGAAGATAGATGGCATATTACTCAAAGTGCAATTACCCGTTTGACTGGATCTAGACCTGCCGCAGTCGCCAAAGCTTTAGAACAGTTCCAGGACGATATTAGGGAGATGGAAGATTTAGGGCTGAACGCCTATTCCAACCGCAAAGGGAAAGACCTGGAAGGCAACACCAGAGAGATTGAAAAAGAGATTAATCTTGTTGAGTTAGTTCCAGACGGGTACACAGACTAAAAACTATTTTGGAAAACAGTTAAAACCCCTAGACTCCGCGATATCTAGGGGTTTCTGGTGTGACTGTGGTGAGGTAGACCCTTGTTTCGATTAGCGAATATCCAAAGCAAAGTAAGATTTACAGATATCCAATAGTTCTTCTAAAATTCCTTCTGATTCGCAATAGTCAAGGATTGATTTATAGTTGAACATATTGGCTCTCGCTTCTAGGGTGATAAAAGATTCATTCTTTTCATCGTGTATACCATATAAATTCCGCCAAGCCCAACTATAAGTTACATTTCTATCTTCAGCCCAATAGACGTATTTCGTAATCAACAAGTTAATCCAATCGCGTGTTTCAATACCCTCTAGATTCCCAATCATGCTGTTAAAAATCTTTTCACAATCTGGGTCACGCCACTGAACAGCGTAATCGTAAACCGCACCAGCCAGCTTGAGAAGAAATTTTTTAGATCCGTTACCTGTCTCATCTTCAGGACTATCTTTAATTTCAGCAATGATATCGAACAAAGGTTGTAAAGTTTTTATCTCTAGTACAGCAGTCATTTTTCTTATCCTTGGTTTTAAATATTTTGAGTAATTGAGTAATTGAGTATTGCTGGGAAGGTTCAGAGGTTTAGCTATTGGTAGAGATTAAGTTAATAAGACTGGTTATTTGTCCCACTGTCCAAACACTATCCGAATCAAAATTTACAATGTCGTCGGGTTGGTATTTTGAGAAATAATCTTTAATGATTGCTGGGTTATTGGTGGCTAGGATTCTGCGATTTAGAGAGGTATACAGCGCTGAATCAGCATCTTGAAGGTAGTCCATATCTGTTTTTTTCCTTGTTTGAGAGTTGTTTGTGATTTGGTTAGAAGATGCTGATTGATTGGGTTATTCAGCAGTTTAACGACTTGCTGAGGTCGATTATCTAGGCGGCTTGCTTACCGGATTTAGCTAGTAACTCTTTTATATAATTTTTTACTTTAGCCTTGTTAGTATCATCCGTAATATTACAGATATCTCTTATAGATTTTTCCAGTTCGTCGCGTCCCAAACCTTTGCTGTTAAAATCTTGGATGTTTTTGTTTATGAATCCTGCGAGTTTTTGAAGCTGGCGATAGTCCAAACCGCCTAATAAAGTTACGTTGGTTTGTTCAGGAGTAGCTTCGGTAACAGGTTCGGAAACTATATCAATGATGGTTTCTTGTTGTGGTGCGGGACTATCAGGTTCTTCTTCAGAAACATCGTCCAGGTCTATAGCTGCATTTAAAAAGAGTTGGTCTGGGTCTGGGTTGTGGTCGAAAGATACATTTAAAAGCGCTGTATTGAACTCTTCAAGACCTTCAGAACCATAAGCGAAAGAGATTAAAGCTTTGGCTCTCGAAACCATTTCTAGTGCGGTTTCTGCTGCGGATTTAGCTGATTTCTGACTCTGAACTTCTTGCTGTAATTGAGATAACTGTAAACGGGCGAGTTCTAATTGTTTCTCTAAATCTAGAATTAAATTTTCAGTATTGTTAATCTGGTTAATTTTTTGGTTGTCGAGTGATGAGAACAACATATTCTAAATCCTTGTAAATCTATTACGTGAAGCGGTGGTTAGCCTGGAAGTTTTTTGAAGTGTTATCTCAGGCTTGTATCTAATTTAGCTAGTACTGAATCCGTCGTCAATAGGTTTATCATCATTTTAAATTGAACATATTGAAACGATATATAAATTTAAATCTATGGTTGAGAAACTACGGCAAAACTAGTCAACTAACCTTGGAAAAATCTTGGATAAAATGGTGGATATATAAGATAAATTTTTAAGACTAAAAACTATGGCACTCACACCTAAACAACGAAAAACAGCAGAATTAATGGCGAAAGGGTATACTCAGGAAAAAATCTCTAAGCTGGCTAGTATATCCTATTCCAGTATCTCAGAATGGAACAAAAACCCTGAATTTATCGAATATAAAGAATCTATCCAGAAAGGTTTAGATGAAGCTTATATAGAGTTTGTACTTGACCAAGCCAATACCGAATATAACCTGAAACGGATAGCTTTAAAAGAGGGACAAGCCATAGAGTTACTGGCTGAAACCACCTATAAACTAATCGAGAAGTACCAGCAAGCGATCAGTAATGTTGATGCGTATGATATAAAACCTTCAGCGTTAAGCCAAGGACTAAAACAACTGGCTGAAACCTTACAAGTCGTATATAACATGCAGATGAATAGACTCGGCGTGGATAGGGTTATAACTGAAATTGAGGCTATTAAAACTCTAGCTGGTTCCCATATAGACCAGATTATAAAAGACTCAGAGGACGAATAACTAATAAGAAAACCCTTGGACAATGAACTATCCAAGGGACTATGGAGTATATGCCAAAATTTTAAAATCTTATAAACAGACTACTGGAGGGACTTTAAGAGTATCCGAGAATTTCTGGTTTAAAACATTAACGAATATGTCCAGTTCTCCCAATCTTAAAAAGAACTCAAGCTGAACTGTAAATAATATTGGTAGATCTTGATTGTTTATAGTCCCCCATTTTTTGTAGCCTGTAATTAATTTTTTAGTAGTGTATTGTCCAGATCTGGATAATACCCCTTCAGATAGTTTTTCAAAAGCATCACGACAATAGGGTATTTGTTTCTCTTTAAAATCTTTTATAAGATAATCCGAGAGGAGCCAATTACTATATCTTTTAGCATCAATATTTGTTATAATCATTTTGCGTTGATCTGTTTGTTGAAAATTCAATATATCTATATTATCATCTGACAAAATAAAACTGTCAGATGATTTTCAATTATATAGTTGTTAGATATTTTTTCAAAACTGTAATATTCTGGCTCTAGAACCTAGTTAGATTCGTAATTTGGTACTGACAAAATCAAAAATAAAACACGAGAGTTGGGTTCTAGGTTCTCGTGTTCTGTTGAATTATGGTGTCTGGATAAGGTGTTAAGTCAGACCCAACAATTTTAACTAGCTTTTTCAAAATAATCGAAATTATCTTGGTAGATATGCTGGTAGACCTGGTGGGAGTAATTTTCAGCTAGTTTTGGACAATCATTATTTTTATTTTTATGGAATGAATCGAAACTCCAAGCGAAAGAATCGGAGCTAAAGAGAAGCGATCGCACTTCAGGATTCTGTATCGCTTGGAGTTTCAAACCAAACCCATGTAATTTTAAATCCGGTCTGGCCTGGTTCAGTTTTTTAAGAATTGGGAGGACGGATAAGGGGTTACGGTTTCTCTTGCAGACAGACCCAACTCCGACCCACATACCAGGGTTGATTAAATCTCCATATTGGATTAGATGGGAGAGATAATCCTCAGGCTCGTATCCCTGAAGAACAGGCATTATATAGATTTCAGAGGGAACAAGCTTACGGATAGCCTTGTACCTGTAAATCGTGTACCGTTGGTGTTCGGCTAAAGTCAGACCTGTTTTGGAGAGGATGAATGATTCACACATATAATCCTGGCTGACGAACCCCAAAACCTTGTGAGAGTTAAGTTTCAGGATTTGAGAAACATATTTAGATATCGAACCTTGAGGATATCCACCATATTTTGAAACTGTAGTGAAAGCTCCCGAATCGATCAAGCAGCAGCCTGGAATATTGATATTGGCGTAATCGTGTAAAGAATTTATAGAAATCATGGATGGACAGGGAAGGTGAGCTGCTGTCCAGGGTTTTGACCCAACAAAAAATAATTTCATAGTGAGGCGGTTTCTCGGCGGGGGAATTGTGGATAAGTTTTTAGTCTGGGCTGAAGCTTTTTAAGATGGTTGTTGTAGACAGTTCCGAATAATTTCCAAATTCTGTACACACCTTAAATATCATTAAAAAAGGTGAATTTACATAAAGAATTTGTCATGAATAAAAATTTTCTAAAAAGAATAAGCATCTTGTACTAGTAACTCATATTACTATTAAACATGACTGAAAGTTTTTCTCCTTTAGTCCAAGACACTACAAAAGCTCAAAGCGAAAGTATAGAAACAGTCTTATCAAGATTAAAAAGCGGGCGTGTTTACATCCCAGATTATCAAAGGGATGCTGAACAATGGAAATGTGAAAAAAAAGCACTCTTCATTGAATCAATTCTCAATAACCTGACAATTCCAGCATTCTTTTTCTGTGAAGATGACAACAGAAACTATGAAGTCGTTGACGGCCAACAGAGGCTTTCAACTATATGGGATTTTTCTGAGAACAAACTTACAATGAATGATAGCTTAAAAATTGATTATATGTCTCCTGCTTCAGCTTTATATGCAGGAAAAACATATTCTAATCTTATTCCTACACTAAAAAATATATTTAATGATTACCCTCTTACAATAATTTATCTACCAAAAAGCTTGCCTTTACAAACTAAACTAGAAATCTTTAGGCGAATTAACGAAGGTGGTACGCCACTATCAGGTCAAGATATTCGTTTAGCCTATTACATTCGGTCTAAGAGTGTTACTTTTATACGTGTAGTTGGGATTTATAGTAGTTCTACAGACTCGATTGAAGATACAGTAGAAACCGAGGCTGAGCCTGAGTTCATAAAAAAACCATTTCAACGAATGATAGAACTGGCTGAAGGAAAAGGGATTCCTAACCCTTGGGATAACTTCCCAGAATCTAAAAAAAATTGGGATAAGTGGTGGGAAGGAAAGGAAACGGCTAAAGGGCAAACTCCATCTTTAATGTTTCTTTGGTATTTAGTTTCTCTAGAACGTGAGAAGCTTGATGCTCTCTTAAAAAAACCCAAGCATTTACCTATATCCTTTGGTGGATTAACTGAGACTGCTTTAGATATTTATTGCGCGCAACTTCAATATCAGGAACTAGATAATGTAGTGGGAAACCAAAATGTTTTGTTACCATTTGAAGTTATCTCCGACAATTACTTTAAGCAATTTGCAATTTGGATGGAGTTCATCTTATCGTCAAAGTTAGGCATTAGCGTTGACAAATATAAACAGTTAGCTTTATTCATTGCTGGGGCAGTTGAACTAAATATATCTCCTGAATCGCTAGCTCAAAACCAATGGAAAAAGGCTGGGGAATTTATTCGTAATCCTCGAAAAGTAGGTAACAAAGTACTGAATGATGACGACGGGTATCCAGAACCTAGAGGGCGTTGGGGTGGATTGAAAGGACAAATGCAGCAGTGTGAAAAAACAGTGGAGATTGTCAAAGTCTTATTGAAATAGTAGGCGACTGGGGTGTGTAGATGGGGTTGGGGGAAACATGAACAAAAAATGTAATGAGTGCAAGAAATACTATATCTTTCTTGTACTCTATTTAAGCCTATGTAGTACGCTCAATACCCTTACCGGGAGCCTGTTTCACCCCAATGTCGTCATACTTTCTTATCCCGACATCCCCCTCAAAAACAGGTGATAACATCGCTAAACTGCTAGCCGCTCCCAATACTTGCTCCTCTGTTACCTCTAAATATCGTTGTAGCTGGTCTAGATTTCTATGTCCGCTTATCTCTTGAATCACTCTTAGCGGTATACCAGCATTACTCATCTGGGTTAGTGCCGTTCGCCTAAAGCTGTGGGTACTTACGCCAATAATCCCCACTGCCTTACAAGCTTGTCTCAAAATCCTTGCGGCGGAATCTTCGGAAATATGTCCATCACTTCTACCAGGAAATAGGTACATGTCACCAGTCTGTGAATAATACTCGTTTAGTATTCGTCTTAAATCGTCTATTACTGGTATAGACCGCGTAGCTAGCTTACCTTTAGTATTGGCTTTTCTGATAATTAGCTGTGGTCTGACCTGACCATTACTAGTATAAATATCCTTAGTTAACAGGGTACACGCTTCTCGAATCCTAGCAGCACTAAACAGACACACGCCAAACAGGGTTTTATCTCGCTGGTTGTGTAACCCTGACGCGAAAACTAGCTGTATTTCTGACTGTGTAAGAATTTTAGCTTTACCGTGCCTGTTGATCTTCATAGCCTGTGAGAGTGTGTACCTTGATCCACAGGCTACTACAAATAGTTACGCTGCTTGCTGTTGCCGTTTCAATTCTTCTATCAACGCTCTACACTGTCTACTAGCTTCAACAGCTTGACCGTGTAATTCGAGTTTTCGCTTACGATTTTCCTTTGGCTGAAACGGTAAGGCTCTAGCTTGACGACTTAATGTGGCTGCTAGATGGCCATATTCTTTAATTTTGGCTTTAAGGTCGTCCATCTCTTAACCCTCTAGTTCCAATACAACCACTTCTAAATTTAACATCTGTTCATACAGTATATCGGCTCTGGCTTGTAGAATGCTAGCATCGTCAAAAGCTTCTAGTTCTACCTCAATTTCAGCCAGATTGTTTAAATGACTTACAATTTCGTCTAGTTGTTCATACACTCGCAACAGTTCGTTAAGCGTCGTAGGTTTCATCCTGTGTATTTTGTTTTTGGTATTTGAAAAATTTTAACCATTATTCGATCTCTTTTTTAATCATTTCAATTAGGTAGTTCAGTCCATCTCCTGTTAAAAGTTTACCAGTGAGTTCTAGCCAATAATCAGCTATTAATTGGTCAGGTACACTTTCACAATCGTATTCCTCTAGATAGTCAAGATAAAACTCGATTAAAGCTTGGAAACTATCATCTTTAGTAGTTCGTTCTGTTGTTGGTTTATCCTGTGGTTCTGTAAATCGTGATAGGTCTAAATTCGGTATCTCGTGAATAACTGGGTCACCAACCATTGGAACTACTAAGGCTATTCGTTTTTTGTCTCTAGCTAGCTCGTTATACTGTTTTTTGAATAGGGTTTTAGATTCGGGTAATGGAAAATCCTTGTCATTCAGCCAGCGTTTAACAGTTTTATTGAGACAGATAAACGTAGCGCATTCCATAATAGGACGCTGTAATCCGGTACTAGCTGTTAGTGGGGATTGACCTATCAAAATAAGTGAAATATTTACGTATGCAGCCTCACATAAGATTCTCTGAACCATACCCAGCATCTCACTGGCACCCTCAGAACCTAGTCCGGGATAACCTTTTGAACCGTTATAGGCGACCGTGTACTCGTCCAACACGACCAACAATTTAGAAAAGTCAATGTCTGGATTGTTCAGTTTTTCATCTTTACGTTTATCAAGCTCGTCACACACATAAGTCAGCCCTTTTAAAATTTGGTCATAACCCTTAAAACTCGCAGGAACTAACCAATTGGATTGACATTTAGGGTCTATGATGCAGTACGAACAATCTGTTAAACTTCCATAGATACCAATCATATAGTTGACTAAATGAGACTTACCAGATTGTGTTGGAGCGCTGATTATATAGTGATGATTGTTTCGTTTACTGTAGGGTAGAAGAGATTGCTGAACCATTTCCAGAATCCAATTATCAGTTGGTGTTTTGTCGATCTCTGGTAATGGTAAAGACTTGAATTGTGTACCTTCTAAGGGATTATTATTGATAGATTCGTAGGGTACATCAATCGCCTGTTCAATCTGAATAAGCTCGTTAAAGCCAAACAACTGTGCGAAATAGGCTCGTTCACTGGCGTATGGGAGTTTGTTAATAATTTGAGCGATCTGTACTTGGCTCTTCATGGTAGCCAGCATCTGGGAATATCCGAATTGTTCTCGTATTTTGTGTTTGGAGTTTTCTTTTTGGAGGTTCAACAATGATTCGTATTTCTTCTCTAAATGTTCTCGATTCTTAGCCACAGCATAAGCCCCAGCACCAAACAGGGAACCCATACCCAGTAGTCCGAGTTTTTCATCTTTCGGCATTCCTGGAAACAGTAAGGCGTTCAACGGAAAGATGACAGAACACAGTCCCAGACCTAAGTTTATCCATCGCCTACGCCAGACCTCATCAGATAGGTTCTCAATCTCGTCCTGGAATAGGGGTTTAGGTTTTTGTTGGTTGTTAGTACTTAACACGGCGAAGACTCCAGAAGATTTTAATAGTTAGCGCGATCGCACCTAAAACAACTAGTCCAGATAACCCATACAGGACTGGGACAAAGTTAAATTCACCAACATACAGCCCAACCAGAACAGCGATTAAAACAAAAGAGAATTCAGGAATATTTCTCGCGGTGACCTTCCATAAGGCTAGTTTCCAATTCAGATTAAACAGATAATCTGTATCTCGTGACCCTGCTGATTCAGAGATAGTTTTAGCGACTGCGAATATTAAATATGAACCTATCGCTATCCATACCCCTACTGCGGTCACTGGATAGACACAACCGCAACAGGATAAGAACGACAGGAAACAGTAGTAAGACCAGTGTGAAAAAAAATGTTGTACCATAGTTTTTGATTGATGTGGTGTGTACTGCAAAGACTGTGAAAACCTTGCAGTACACTTTTTAGTTACCAGGTTAAGTGTTGGTCAGCAGCATTTAAGAATTGCGCGTATCCAGAGTGGTTGGCTTGTTCGTAGTCCATATCAGCCATAGTTCTGGATAATCCTTGTGTTAGCTGTTTGTTGGTTTGCTGATAACGTTTAGCTTCTTCAGCAGACTTCAATTTATGTTGGGTAAAACGAGAATAGATAGCGTTTCCGTGACTCATTATCTGTTCTTTATAATGAGCCAATTTATCAACGTTGTGAGATAGAGCTTCAAGCTGACCAGCGACTATGGCATGTTTGCGGATGTTAACTTCTGTGGCTGTAGATTTGATGTCTCCTAAGTCCATCCCATCTTTAACGGCTTTACGGACATCCCGCATATTCGTCATATTTGTGAGGTCGATACCGTCTGCGAGTTTAATAGCGTTGGTAGATGTTCCGGATTCGTTGGTAGATGAAGAGTTAGAAAAAAACATTATTCTGTATCCTTTTTATTGTGAGATTGAGTTTATGTAAGTGGTTGGTGTTACTGTCACTGGTTGGAATTGGGAACCTAACCATCTAAGGCTTATCCAACCCATAAAGATAAAAGCCACCATAACGAGAGAATAGAAAACTGGATAGATAGCGTCTGAACCGGGATGTTTCTCTCTTCTGGAGTCCAACTGTTTCAACCATTGGGAGGTATCGAGTAGTTGACGTAAGCTTTCAGGATCAATGTCTCCCTTATATGTGAGGCTTCCGTCCGGTTTTATTGTGAACTCGCTGGATGGTAGGTTTTGTGTAGATAGCTGATGATTCAGATGTTCTGATGTTGGTGAGCGTTGTGTTTGTTGACTTTCCATAGATTGATAGGTTGAGAAATAGAAAAAGAATAGGGACAGCAGCGAAAAGTTTAAGTAGGAAGCTCTCCCTGGTTCGTTGGTCGTTTAATAGCTTGGCGAAACAACATTGAGGCTTTCGCCATCTCCTGTCTTAGTGGTTCAGCGAAGCTGTTTTGCTGAGATACAAACTGACTAACCTGTCCGTTGAAGTGGTCGACTACACGATTTTGGCTTTCAACGTTCAATCCGTTAAGATGCTGGAAACCTTGGTTAATGGCTTGTTTTGCAGCTTGTTCACGGTAATTTATAAATTCAGCAGCACTACTTACAAAATCTTGAGTGTCGCTGGACTGACCGACTGAGTTATCAATAGTTTCAGAGACTTCGTGGGGTACTATCCCGGAAGATTGCTGAGTATCTCTAATAGTTAAGGTGTTTTCGTTAGTTGTGGGTGTGATGGCTGTATTAGTAGACGCGATCGCACTGTTGTTAGCTTGGTAAAATTCCAGAATTTTCAGTTTGGATTCGTTGGCTACAGCATTGTTTGGATGTATACCAATTTCATCAATGATTCGTTCTATGGTGGATTTGTCTACTCCTTTTATTCCTCCTTTAGTTCTTAAAAAGTTACGTATTTTATTGAAGTCGCTGTCTGTGATTATTGCCATTGTTTTATTTCCCGTTTAGGTTGATGATTCTGGATTTACGTTTTTTAGATGGATGAAACTTGTTACTATCGATTGTGGCTGTACAGAGAATCAGTTTAAATGCGTCGTCATAGCTGTATTCGTAAGTTTCTGAGAAGCGGTCATACTGGCTATTGGCTATCTGGAAATATTTAAAAAATGTATTCTTTTTCAGGTCTGGGTTTATTTCGATAGCTGTGTTATAAAGCTGAAACCCATAAAAAGTTTTGTTTCTATCAGGGAAGCTTTGTACAAACTTTCTGATTCTTTCCAATGTTTCAGCCGTAAAGTTACTTTTTGGTTTCAGTCTTCTAAAGTTGGCGTAAACACGAATATTTTCTTTATTTATAGGCATTCCAGCGCGACCCATATTTACTTTTATTCGTTGCCAAGTATCGAACCTGATTTTACAGCCGTAGACTCGTTGGTATTCTTTCCTAAAATCCATATCCTCCACATCCTTACTAGTATCCATAAATGTTGTATTGCTCCATTACTTTCTATCTCTGTAGTTCATATACTATCATATCATATCATATCATATCATATACTATACAACGAAATAACATCATCTCACATCATATGTTATGGTTAGAAATGAACGTCAAATAAGACTTTCAGGAATTGTTAAGAATTGTTAAGAGGAAAAAATGAGTAAAAGACTATCAGCTATCCTGCCAGATTTCACAGATAATCAGCTTGAGATAATCGCTAAAAAGATTGGTAAAACAAAATCCCAAGCTACTGCGATCGCTATATCTATGGCTTATGAAGAGTGGTTTAAAACAACAGAACCATTGCCACTGGAAACTCGAATACTAATAGACAAGGTTGTGGAACAGATACAGGAAGAGAAGGAAACTAATTGACCTTAACTGTTCAAATTTTATCGATGAAACCTCATTTTTGAACGATTAGGGTGAATTTTGATTGAACTGTCAACGTTCAACAGTGGAGTGCTAATGTTCTGTTGTTGAACGATGTTGTTCTATTGTGGTGGAAGATTTACAGTATTTTTTAATAAATAGACAGGACTGAAAGCTAGATAGCGACGGAGATACATGGATACGCTTTAATCTATAACCTTCAACTTTTTTCTATCAATAAATCTAAAAACCTATGTCAAAACAACGATATTCCTCTTCACGCTCGTTAAACTCTGGGTCGTTTGACATCCTATAAAGATTTAAAAATAGTTTATTTATAATGGCTGTAGCTGTTTTAGTTTTGGATTTAGTTTTTTGTTTCCGCATATAATTTAGGTAAGTGAGATAGTTTTTAAAATTGACATTTTTATAAATTTAAAACCGCCTATATTCAATTTTATAGGCGGCTTATTTTGAACAGTTATTTAGTTTTGAGACTATACCAACCCATTAATTCCAACTAGAACATCTTCATTATCTTGTGTCTGGGTTGGTTTTGGGGTTGGTTTGGTTTTTGATGGAACATTCACCCAGCGAGTTCCCCAATAGATTCTATCCCCATTTAAATAGGCTGTTTTTAGATCTCCCTCTAGTTTTTCTAGGATTTCCTGTAACAGCTTAAAAGTACCTTGCAAAAAGCTTAATTGGTCAATTCCACCGTGACTATACAGTCTTTTAATAGCTGAGATTCGCTGATCGTTTGAATCCCAATTAGCTCCAAAAATTATCTCTTTAATAGAGTTTCTGAATTCATCACTAGATTGGGTTTTGTTTGAGTCATCGACCAATTTAGCGATTGTTTCAGGCTTGTAATCCACCAATTTATGAGCGTCACCCAAGTCTCTTATAAGGTTCAAATCGTGTGCTGGCTGTTGTCCTTGTTTCAAATGGCTGGATAGACGGTTGTAATGAGTTGTAAAAAACTCATACCAAAGCTCAGCCAAGATTGGGTACTCGCGGCTGATAGATTCGATTTTGCTGGAGAGGGATTTAATTTCTACGTGTAAATCCTTAGAAATAGACATGTTGAAGTTTGTTTGTAAATTTACAACTACATTATATTAATTTTCTCTATACACTGTGTTACTTCTATAGGTTATATTGGTATCGAATAAGTGATGAATCTGTATTGAGGTAACATTAAATGGCAATAGCGTTTCTATATGGATTAACAATGGCTAGAGAACGGAAAACCCGGTCATTCAAAATTGATTCAGCAGTCCTGGACTCATTAACAAAGGGAGCCAAAAAACACAACAGCAGTGTCAATCGCTTGGTGGAATCGATTTTAATGGAGTGGTGTAAAGCCGAAGGTGTTATGGATTTTAGTGTTGAACCTTTAGGAGAACTGCGAGGTAAAAAAAATGACAGCAACAGCGACTAACCCAACCCAATTCCCAGAACCCATTAGTCAAGCTATCGAATACGCGTTGAACCACAACGATGAACTATGCTGTGGATATGTGATTACAGCTTTAAAAGATAATTCAGAGATAAGTCTAGGTGAGAAATTTAATCTTTTGAGAGGCGCGATCGCACAACTATCACCAATAGACAAAACAGCCGCCAGAATATTACGAAAAGCTTGCAGGCGGGTTCATCGATCATCATTAGTCTAGAGATTTTACAATCCCCAAATGTGTACTGTAAGAGGTCTATATCCCCGAATGTGTATCGTATTCAGGTTAAAATTAGAATCCTGAAAAACAGATAAAAAATTTTGTTTGTACTATAAATACCGGTACAAGAAATTCTGTAAAATATCATTATATCTAGTTTTCAGCAATTCACCTGATTCAAAACTACAAAAACCAATATGTACTAAAATTTGCAGTACATATTGAGCCTGAAACCTTTATATAGTAGGAGTTATTTGAAGTTATGAGAAATTATACAAACAAGAACTAGACTATTACGGTTGATTTTTCTGTGATATAGTGGTAATAGATTTTTTATTCAAAAAAAATTTAGCTGACAGAACTAGATTTTTTAAGAGCCTTGAAGAGTAATAAAGCTCAGATAATGGTTGACAGCCATTCATCTAATTGAATCAACTAAACTAGTACGTTATTTAAAACTTATTACTTTAATCCTAGAGCATTTTCAAAAGAATGTGTAGGGTGTAGGTTCAAAAAATTAGTTCTTTTCAGCGAAGCTCCTTAATTTCGTTGGAAGAATTACATGACTACTGAATCAGAATTTAAAAATAATCAATTTAATAATCCTATTATCTCTAGTATACGAGATAATTTAAAAAATGTCAAGGTTTCTGGCAACTCGCAAATAAACTTTACAAACGAAAAAGTTTCTGGTATACCTGACTATATAAAAGAGAAACACTGGGATGAGCTAGTAAACGGGAGCGCGATCAACCCAGAACTAGCTAGCCATAACTTCAGGTCTGTATCAGGTGCATCAGCTTTTGATTACATCTTCTATAGTGAAAAAATTGAACGCACCAATACAGGAAGACTAGATGGTTATCTCCTCAAAAAGTACAGCCATATTTATGAGGGTGGCTGGTATGGACATGGCGTAGATGCTAGCCAAATCAACATTAATAATATTGATACTAACAACCTAGAGGGAGAGTGGGAGCTTCCTGAGTGTATTGATAGTCTGTGGGGCTGCCTAAAACCAAACCAGCCAAGACTAGACTCAAAAAAAGAAAAGATGATCAAATATGAACATCCCCTAGAAACACCTACAGAAGCTTTTTTCTTAAAAGCGCCTGCTGAAATCTGGGAGCTAACATCTAAAAACTACGCTAAACCTCTCCCAGCTAACTACAAAGATTTACCATACCAAGCTTTTTGGATCTGGGTACTAGCTTATAATCTCCCTGTAGTAATCTGTGAGGGGATTAAAAAGACGGCTGCTGTTCTATCTTTGGGAGTTCCAGCTATAGGTGTTCCTGGTATTTGGGGAGCCTATAGAAACCCTAAGAATGAGTTTGGGGAGAATGATGGAGATCCCTTCCTAATCCCAGAGATTCAAAAATTCGCCACTAAAGATAGACAAATCCTCTTCTGTTTCGATCAAGACCAAAAAAGAACCACAGTTCGGAACGTAAACCGAGCCATCACCAAAACTGCCAAGCTATTCCAGAAAAAACAGTGTAATGTTTCGGTAATGCAGTGGAATTCAGCACTAGGCAAAGGGATTGATGATGTTATTGCTGGCATCCCTAAATCTTTTGCAGAGGGATTGATAGAAGCTAAATCTTTCGGTGAAGTACCAACAGCGACAGAAATTTTCTTTAATATCTACAAAGGATCTGTACCATTTCAAAGATGGAGTACTTTCCAGCTTAAGAAACTAACTTATATACCAAATGTAGTTGTTAATTCTAAGTACATGCCTGACATATCTTTACCTGGTGATCAATTCATTTGTATTCAGGCTCCAAAAGGGACAGGTAAGACCACATTAATTAAAAACTGGATAACTCCAATAACAAACACTGGAGAAAAACCTGTACTAGGTATCACACATAGAGAGTCATTAGGTCGAAAAATTGCCAATGATTTAGGTGTTTTGTATGTTGATGAACTGGACAAGGAAGGGTTATATAAGTTTTTTGGGTATGCACTTTGTGTAGACTCCTTACATGAAAATAGCCAAGCCAAATTTAATTATGAAAAGTTCAAAGGTGGCATAGTTGTTATCGATGAGATAGTTCAGTTCCTGAAACACTTACTAAATTCAAGTACCTGCAAAAAAAATAGAGTAGTAATCTTAAAAAATCTCAGATTACTACTTACATACGTAGTCGAAACCGGAGGGAAGATAATAATTGCTGATGCTGACCTAAATGATACAGCAATTGACTATATCAAAAAAATCATAAATATTGAGCCTCATATCATAGTTAATGACTTCATATTCAATGAACCTTGGAATATTTACCACTACAACGATAAGAAGCCAGCAAGATTACTCAGTAAATTAAAAGATAAAGTACTGGAAGGCAAAAAAGTTTTAATTTGTGTTGGGGGACAGCAAGAGAAATCACTCTATAGTACTACTACCCTTGAAGTAGATTTTAAGAAAGTTTTCCCAGATAAAAAAATTCTCAGGGTAGACTCTCATACCGTGGCCAACCCTGGACATGAAGCCTGTGGAATAGTTGATAACCTAGAACATCTTAAAGACTATGACATCGTAATAACATCACCTACTATAGAAACGGGGACATCCATAGACTTCTATCATTTTGATGTTGTATTTGAAATAGCCACAGGCGTACAAACTACTGATTCTGTACGTCAACATATGTCTCGCTATCGTAAGCCAGTAGATCGGCATGTTTGGATTGCCAAAACTGGGATAAGAACTAGCAGCGATGGTGATGGTAGTGATACCGTTGAGGGTCTACTAAAAAGAGAAAAGAAAAATCATAAAATCCATAAAAACCATCTTACAGGGCTTGGGTTTACGTTAAATCTTGACGGATCAGGGTTGGAAAATAACGAACTCCAAACGTGGGCGAGACTTACAGCTATTGATAATTCCGGGAAGAAAAACTATAGAAACCAAATTTTAGAAGACTTAAGGGCTGAAGGACATCATGTTATCGATGTTGAGCCTGAAGACGATGTCGTATACAGCTTAGAGGGATTACAAGAAACACGTGAGGAGAATTACGAAAAACATAGGGTACAGACTAGCGAAGCGGAAGACATAGATCTCACTAAACATGAAGAACTAAAGAAAAAAAGAGACAAAACAGACAAGGAATATTTAGAAGTCAAAAAAGCGGATCTAGTTAAAACTTATGGAATTGAAGTTACACCAGAACTAGTAAAACTGAATGATAACGACTGGTATGAAGAAATCTACCTACATTACCTAGTTATACATCCTGAATTTTTCGCACAAAAAGAGCTAAACAATGGACAAGCTTTACTTAATAATGGTCGTGGGGAAACCTTCATACCAGACGCAAATAAAGCTTCAACATATGCAAGAAAAGTACTAGGTCTCAGGAATTATTTAAGGATTGATAAACTATTAACTACTAACGGGATGTGTGAAAGTCATCCATTAGCTGTTGAGGTTGGTAATATATCTAAAGCTAAAATTTTTGCTCTAAGAGAATTGGGCATCAATCTTCTGGAGTCCAAAAAAGATTACAGAAAGCTTTCAAATATGTCCTTCTGCCATAAAATTGTTCACATGCTTGGCTTGAAATATCCTAAAGTGAAGCAGGTAAGGGCAGATAATGGTAAAACCGAATGGGTTCACGGTCTGCCAGCACCAGGCTTTGAATACCTAGATAAGAAAAAAACTAAGGTAAAACTAGATATCGATGGTAATCCAGTTATTATTCCAGATTTAAGGGATGAGGTGTTCGCTCAATGGGTAGAGCGTGATACTACCGAATTAGAGAAACAAAACGCTAAGAGAACACAGGCAGAAATGGCTGAAGAATACAATGCCAGAGTTATCGCTGAGTTTCAACAAGGTAACTATCAAGCTGTTGAAAATTTAGCGAAAAACATGGAAAACCACAAACAGCATGTAGCCGATACAGAAACACGCGACTTAATCAGCACTACTATTGAGAATACTTGGAAAGAGTTGGGTAAAAATCCTATAGCGCACCAAGCTTTCCCAGAAGTTTACAAAAACCCAACACTACAACCAAAACAAAACACAGGATGCACAAACTTCAAATCTACTGAGGGTCGTCAGGTTGAAATAGCTGAAACACTGGAAGCTAGAGCTTTAAAATGTGATGATGCGAGAGCAGCCGCCAAACTAATTAAAGCTAACATGCAGCCTGATAACCCTAAATCCAGTGAGAATATCGCTAAAATCCTTTATCTAGTGGGTGAACCTATCAGAAGAGAATTGTTTGGCTCAACTAAGTTCTTTAATGAAGTAGTTATCAAAACTCTAAAACAAGAATATTCAAATCATGAGGCAGCACTAGCTTAACACCCACGACACCCTCTCCA
>JAESFG010000523.1_pt1 | contig 19765 bp, 24 predicted proteins | sample 9269371 | NCBI WGS metagenome assembly JAESFG01 (sample SAMN14506227, study PRJNA617093) | algae metagenome | isolation source: Aetokthonos hydrillicola CCALA 1050 (B3-Florida) and co-occurring... | place: USA: South Carolina | collected 2013-01-01 | reverse complement strand
GCATCAAACCGGCCGGATCAAACCAAACCGGACCCACAAAAGCACCCTCCCGCGGGGTGGAGCAGCCCGGTAGCTCGTCAGGCTCATAACCTGAAGGTCGTCAGTTCAAATCTGGCCCCCGCAACCACTATTGTTTGACTCCCCAGGTCGCCCGACCTGGGGAGTTTTTTATTGTCGCGCGCCGCCTCGCAGGCAGCCAGGATCGCAGCCAGATCGCCCGACAGTTCGGCGTCGAGGCCTTGGCTTTCCGATCGCCTGCTGAGCGTCACCCGCTCGATCATCGACCGGATCAGCTCGCGCGCCTCAAAGCCGTCAGGCCCGTCTAGCACCGCCTCCAAAGCTTCCACTTTGCGACGGTAGGCCTCGGCGATACGGGGGTGGCCGACGAGCGCCAGCGTCCGTTCTGTATCTATGTCCAAGGTTGGGATGAGCGCAGCTTCTTCCTGGCGCAGCGCTGCTAGGCGGTCCTTGAAGCTCGGTTCGTAGAGGCCGTCCTCGATCGCTGCGAGCACGCCCGCGATCTTGCGGCGGACCTCGGCGAGCTTGCGCTCGCGCTGCGACGCTTCCTGTTCGGCCTTCTTCCGCTCCGCTTGCACCGCCGCCTGGTATTCGGTGATGAACGTCTCGAGCAGATCAGGCGCGAGCAGCCGATCCTTGAGGCCGACGAGAACACGGCCCTCGAGCGCCTGGCGGGTGATGGTCGTGGTATTGTCGCACGTGCCCTGGCGCGCCGCCTTGGCGCAACCGAACCGCTCCCGACCGATCACGCTGAACGGCCCGCCGCAGTGGCCGCAGACGGCCTTGCCGGACAATAGGAAGCGCGGGCCCTTGGCTTTGTTGAGGCTCGAACGACCGTCCGCATCCGGGACGGCGACCCAGCGCCGGTCGGCGAGGCGCCCACGGACGGCCTGCCAGAGCTCCGGCGTGACGATACGCAGCTCCGGGACCGCCGTGGTCTCCCAGGCCTCCGGTGGGTTCGGACGCGCGATACGCTTGCCGGTGCGCGGGTCCTTCACGTAGGAGCACCGGTTCCACACGAGTTCGCCTGCGTAGAGGCTGTTGTTCAAGAGGCCGGTCCCGCGTGCGGGCTGGCCACGGAGCGTGGTGTTCGACCAAGGCCGTCCGCCCGGCCCCGGAACACCCTCACGGTTGAGCGCCTTGGCGATCGCCTCCGGTGTCTGGCCTGCCGCGTAGTCTGCGAAGATGCGGCGCACGACCTCCGCCTCGGTGTCATCGATCAGTCGGTCGCCGCGTCCGTCGCCGTCGCTGGACGCCTTGGCGCGGTAGCCATAGGCGATCCCGGCCGGCACCTTGCCCTTCAGCACGCGGCCGAGTTGGCCCCGCTTGGTCTTCTCGCCGAGATCCTTCAGCGCCATCTGCGCCATCATGCCCATCACCGCGACGTGGATGGTGGTGATCTCGCCGAGGCCCGGGGTGAAGAGCCGGATGCCGTAGAAGGTGAGGGTGTCCTGCAGGTCGGCGGTGTCGGCGAGCCGGCGGCCGAGCCGGTCGACGGCCTCGCACACGACGACGTCAAACTGACGGGCGCCGGCATCCTTGGTCAGCGCCTGGAAGCCAGGGCGATGCCGGGACGCCCCGCTTAGCGCCGCGTCCGAATAAATACGCCCGAGCGTCCAGCCCTGCGCCTCGATGTAGCGGCGGCAGACCTCCACCTGGTCGGCGATGGACGCCTCCCGTTGCAGGTCGGACGAGTAGCGGGCGTAGATCACGGCGCGCATGGACGGCCCCGGCTTAAGCGAACGGTCAATTGTCGACCCCGGATGTGCCATGACGCAAGCCTCGAGCATTCGACTTCGAAGATCCACCCGGCGCACCCTGACCGAGGGGTTTTGGTTGTTCCTGTCTAAGCTCGTTCACGCTCTTGGTGTAAAGCCTGTGAGCCTCGAGCGACTTCGCGTGCTGGTAGTGGCGCTCGGTTGTTGCTGGCGAGCCGTGCCCGAGGAGGGCTGACGCGGCGCGCACCTGCTCGGGATCGTGGATCGCGATCGTCGTCGCGGCGCAGTCGCGAAAGAGGTGTGGGTTGATCAGCTTGCCGAGCCACTCGAGGGTGTGATGGCAGACCCGGTCATAGACTGATTGCTGCGTCATCGGCGAACCGTCCTGAGTCACCCAGAGGGCGCCACCGACCTCGGCGGCCCAGCGTCCGCAGCGGGCGGCGAGGAGTGGTCGGTAAAGCTCCAGATAGGTGTGAAGGAACGGCACGAGATAGTCGGGAAAGGGCGCCTCGAACGGCACCCGCGTCTTCATCTCTGCCGCGTCGAAACTGATCCACCATCCTGCTTGGATCCGCCGTAGGTGGCGGCCGAGTTGCAAGGATGTGATGTTCTTCCGGCGCATCGGGCGGAGCGCCAGAAGCGCGATGAGAAGGCCGTCGCGATAGAGGATCGCAGAGTGGTGATCGGTCGTCTCCGAGCTGGCCTCGGCCATGAGCTGGATCCCGAGGGCAAGGAGTTCGTCGGTCTGCACGACCCGAGACCGCTTGTCTCGGACGGGCCGATGACGGGCGCGGACTTGTGAGGCCATGCGCTTGATGAAGGTCCAGTCGCGATCCCGGTCGAACACGACGGCAACTTCGCCAAGCTCCTGTAGGCGCGCCAGGATGGTCTGGCTCGCGCTGTCCTGGCTTACAAGTTCCTGCACGTAGGCGGCCACCCGCTCCTGAGTGATGCGGTCGGCAGGCCGCTCGCCGACGTCGAGACACCCTTGCCCGATGAGAAAGGTCAAGTAGCGGCCGTAGCCCTTCTCGGCCTTCCGGTTCGAGACGTCGGCATGGTTGCTGCGCTCGCCGCCTTCAACGATCAAGGGGTCGAGCGGGTCAACAGGCTGCAGCGCGGCGTGCCAGCGCCCCCGATCCGCTTCGGGCCAGTCGGCGAGCTTCAAGCAGGCGCGCCGCGGCGCCTTGGTGGGGGAGAACCGGCCGCCACTCACCGACGCGTCCTCCGGCCGCCGGAAAGCGGGCTCGCTTGCCGCAGCCGGTCGATCGTCTCGTCGAAGTGGCGCATCGCCGCCGGCCCCTCCATGCCGGCGTAACTGTTCGTGGTGGTCGCCATTGCTTTGTGCCCGAGCACGCGCCGCATCACTTCGTAGCCGCCCGGATTGGCCTCGAGATACAATTGCGCGGCGAGGTGACGGAAGAGATGCGGATGAACCGACAAGCCGGTGTGCCGCAGAATAACCCGGGAGATCTGCGTCCCGAGGTAAGCCGCAGACCTCATGCGGCCCGTCGTGGTGGGGAACAAGAGGTCGGTGGTGGTGCCAGACAGGGCGGGGCGATGCTGACCGAGATACCATTCGAGGAGGGCGTCGCTCGTGTCGGTAAGCTCGAACTCCAACGGCACACCGTTCTTCACATCGGCTTCGGGGATCGAGATGTAGCGCCGCCGGCCCGTGCGGATCAGGTTCGTGCCGAGCCGGAGGCCCGCGAGATTGCCGACCCGGATGGGGGCCATGAGCAAGAGCTCGATCGCGACCGCGAGCGAGGCCGTAAGTGCCGCCTGCTGGGGCCGGCGTTGTCTATCGGCGGCACGGCGGAGGGTTTGCGGGAGGTGGAGCAATGCCGCCCGGGCTTGAGGATCCCGCAGCTCGAGCAGACGGTCGCGGTTCTTGCCGTTCATGCCGCGCCGCGGCTTCGGAAGCCTGGCCGCCATTACGGCGAGCTTGTCGATCGCCGCCTTGTCGGCTTTGACGTGATGCCGGGCGACCGACAGCATCATCTGTGCGAGTTGCGTGAGGTTGGTGCTTGCGACACCGTTGTTGCGGTCCCGCAGGAAGGTGAGCGCCCGGCGCAGGTTGTCCGGCTGCACCAGGTCGGCGAGCGAGCGAACCGCCGTGATCGGCTCGCCGGCCGCGACCAAAGCAGAAGCAACGGCGCGGAGCTGGCGCTCGCGCGTCGTCAGCGTGCCAGCCCGAACCGGCCGGGACGGCCCCTCGTCGGCGAGCGGATCGCCCGCTAGGCGCTTCAACCACGCATCAACGTCCTGCTTCAGGCTCGCCGAAAAAGCCGACCAGGGCAGGCTGTAGGTGTCCTTCCGGCTCGGCCGCGGGATCAGCACCTGGGGCCAGTCGAGCGACCGATCCGCCTCGGCGTTCCAGATCCAAACGATGCCGTCCCAGGTGCCCTCGGGGTCCGCGCGAAGCGACGACTCCATGAGCACGGCGCGGTAGGCAAGCAGGTCATCTTCCGTAACCGTCGCCGGACTAACGCCGTGCTCCGACAGGAAGCGGAAGAGGGGGCCGAGCCGCCAGCGGTGCTGCTCGGACAGGGGATCAAGAAGCGCTCGCCATTCGGCTGCGATCTCGCTCTTGCCGCGCCGCCGGACGGACGTTCCAGCAAGCTCCAATGCCTTGCTGAACAGGCTGCGCACATTCGCCCACCGTCCCTTGGAAAGGCCGACCGCTTCGGCCGACGCCTTGGCGAGGCGCCGGCGCAAGGCCGGCAGATCCGCCTCGATCTCCGCCGGCTGGTGGCCGAGTGCCCGCGCCACGGTCCTGACCGCGGACGCCATCCCCTGGCGCTGCTTGGCGCTCGCCGAGCCGGCCTCGACGAGGTTGATGACATCCTGGAGATTAGTTGGTCGTGAAGGCATGATCGTTGACTCCTGTGGTCTCGTTATGACACGATGTGACTACAGTGGCAAATCGTTATTACGTGATAGATTGAAGCAACGCCTTCCACTATATTACAGTTTAACGATGACAGTACGGTAGATAGGATTTAAAGATAAGTACCAAATACTTAGCCGATTAGCCGGTCGATGCTCCTCCGGGTGATGCGGACCGAGCGGCCGAACCGAGCGACCGTGAGATCGCCGCGGTCGATCAGCCTCCGGATCGAGCGCGAACTGACCTTCAGGAGCGTCGCCGCCTCCGTGATGGTGAGAACGAGGTCGGGCGCCGAGGCCTCGGCCGGCAGGGATCGGGGCATGGTCTTGTCACTCGGTCGCATTGCCGCGGCACTCCTGGTCAGGGGTAGGTTGTTGGTCGTCCAGCGGCGTCCGGGACAGGTCCTCGGCGACCGCCTTCGCGAGCCAGCGCACGAGCAGGTGGAGCGCCGGAACTTGAGCATGCGGTGGCCACCGCTCGGATTCTCCGGGGGAGGGCGTCGGCGAGGTCACGGCCGCGCCCCTCCCAAGGAGGAGAAAAAAATAGCTTCAATAGGTCGAGCCTGTTTGGTTGCTGCCGGCGTGCGCGTGATCACGGCCGGCCACGCTTGGTTGCCGGTGCGGCCTGAGCGAGCTCGACAGCATCTTCAGCCAGTTGCGACAGGTCGATCGGAAGGCGAGGGCGATACTTGCTGTATTTGCCGAGGAAACGCTCCGCCGCCTCGAACGGTGAAATCAGGCGAGGCTCTCCCCAAGTCAAGAACCCATACTCAAGGTAGGCCAGGCCAAGGTCGAGATAAGCACCTCCGGCCAGAAGCGTCTTGTCGCCCAACTTGAGCTCGACGGCCTGCCCCACGCCGCTCGCGCGCTCCGTCCAAGCCCGATGGTAGAGCGGACGCATCGCCAGACGGGTCGCGGGCAAGAGGCGGGTGATGTCAGCCAGAGCGATGCCCTGGACCCGCAGCGCGAGGGCGAGGACGAGTTCCATGAGATGCTCGTAGCGGTACACCAGGTTGGTGCCGGCCCCGCCTGGCCTCTCCTCAGAGGCAAATGGTATTCCGCTTTGTCGCAGCGCCTTCACGTAGGAATCCAGCCGAGCGTCCGCATCACCCGCGCGAAGACCGAGGTGGAGCAGCACCCAAAGAGCTTGGCCGTGAGACAGGGAGATGGCGCGGAGGATCGGGTCCATAGAAGACAAAAACATGTCTTCATTTGTAAGTCAAGACGCCGCATAACAGCCGAATCCGGCCCTATAACAAGGATCGCCCGCACAGCGCGATCGGCTACACGCCGCCGTTCGCGCTTCTGAATCGGTCAGCGGCCCATGGCCCACCCTGACCGGCACGCCCTGGAATCGGCCCAGCCCCGCGGTCCAAAGAAGGGTAGCAGCTCACGTTGCGTGAAGGCGAAGTTGAAGGAGGACCAACGTCCGGATGTAGGAACTCGAACTCCAGGGCCTGCCTGCCGACGAGCCGCTCCAAGGTGGCGATACGCGCCTCATAGGCTTCGATCGTATTGGCGGCAACCGCCTCGTCGTCGAAGGCGCCGCCCTCGAATTTCTGTACCCAGATGCGGATCAAGTTGCGCGAGAGGTCGTGTCGATGGGCGAGGCTATGGAGCGTTTCGCCGGCCAGACAATTCTGCGCCACCTGGCGCTTGAACTCGATGCTGTGGGTACGAAGTCGGGCCGTGGGCTTCCATCCTTCGAAAGCCCGGCTCTCCGGTCAATTCCCTATCGTCACACTGTCCGCCTCAAGGGGCGCACTCCGATCCCCCGGCCCAGGGCGTCAAACTCGCACGCCGAAACACAGGCTGTCCCCCACTGGGTTAACCTTCCGAGGGATCGGCACCTGTCTCGACCGATTGAAGCAGTCCAGCCCGGTTCGTCTCGTAGGCATGCACGAATGACTTCGGCGCAGCGGTCTGCGGATCGTGCTTGGCACCCCAATAAGCCATTTCGACGAGAACCGGCAGGAGCGCGCGACCCATGGGCGTGGGCTCGTACCGGATCTGTCGGGTGTCGCTGGCGACACGCTCCGCAGTGATGAGGCCTGAGCGCATAAGCCGATCCAATCGGTCAGCCAGAATATTCGATGAGATGCCTTCTTCGCCGGCCTGGAAGTCTCTGAAACCACTTTTACCCTTCAAAAGAAGGTCGCGAAGCACCAGCAGTGTCCACCGATCTCCAAAGATCTCAAGGCCGAAATTGATCGGACAATGCGAGCGCAGTTCTTTGCGAATCTTCGTCATAAACTCCGACCGTTTCACTTGCGTTTTGCAAGCGATCGACATATCACTTGCAAAAGGGAAGTGAACCACGGAGGGTATCGTGACGCAAGTTGATCAGCCGGTGTCGTTCACGGGGGGGGGCTTGTGCGGTGCAGTCCGATTCGAGAGCCGAGCGGCGGCGCAACTGGTTGGCCATTGCTATTGCACTGACTGTCGCAGATCCAGTGGCACCGCGCACAGCACGCATGCAGTGGTCCCTGACACGGCGTTCGCGGTCACCGGCAACCTGACATTCTACGACCGCGCCGCTGACAGCGGAAATCTCGTTAGCCGTGCGTTTTGCGGCACCTGCGGTTCTCCGGTACTGTCGAAGAACGCAGCGATGCCAGGAATGGTATTCGTGCGGGCGTCCGCCCTCGATGATCCTGAAGTCGCTAAGCCGCAAATGATCGTCTATGCCAGTCGGGCACCGTCATGGGATGCGTTAGATCCGGCTTTGCCTTCTTTCGCAACGATGCCAGAGGGTGGTGCTAGCGAAGCGGTGAACAGTAAAAGAGGGTCAAGCTGACCGTTCTTCTCACAAACAATTTTGTTCAGCGCTGCGACTCTCCTGGATTGCTACAATTGGACATGCACGGGTTCGATCCGGTCGTCCGAAACGCGGCCTGAGGACTACGCCGATCTGGTCGCGCACGTCGCTCCCGGTGGCGTCCTAATCACTGCAACCGCCGATCGCGAAGTACGAGAGATCCTCGTTTGATTCCGGCGCAACTCTCCCCTTCTTCATGCCATTCGAACCTATTGGCGTTCTTACTCCGCCCAGATGCGATCGCTATAGGCAGCGATCAAAGGCCGAAGTGCTTGCGGAGCCGGACGCCGACGATGTTGCCGGGGACGGCGCAGAGGAGCCAGATCGGCCCATGCAGGCTCGCCGATGCGGTACCCGAGAAGAAGGCACCGATGTTGCAGCCGGTGGCGAGACGACTGCCGACGCCGAGCAGGAACCCGCCGAGAATGGCGGCGGCGAGCGGACCGGCCGGCAGCCTTGCGTCGGGCCGGAACCGGCCGGCGAGGCCCGCGGCCATCAGGGCGCCGAGCATGAGCCCGATATTCATCACGGATGTGGCGTCGGCGAAGAGGCTTGCGGTCAGCGCCGGGTCGCCGTTCCAGTAAGGCCAGGCCGCGACGTCGACGCCGGCCGCGGCCAGCGCCTTGGCGCCCCACAGCGCGAAGGCGGCGGTGATGCCCCAGGGCCGGCCGGCGACGACGAGGGTCGCCACGTTTACGGCGGCGAGGACGAGGGCGCCGAGGACGAGCGGCCAGGGGCCACGCCACCAATCGCCCTGCATGGGCCGGATGAGGGGCTCGACCGCTCCGCATTCATGCCGTTCCAAGCCCCGCGCCGCGGCATATAGAGCGGCGATCGTGGCGAGCGCGATGACCATCGCCGTCACCGGGCCGGTTCCGTCAAGCAGCGAGAAGGCGCCGAGGCTCGGCCAGCCGAGCCATCCGAGCGGATCGGCCGTGGCGGCGGTGGAACCGGCGACGAAGGCCGCGAGAGTCACGAGCATGCGCGCATTGCCGCCCCCGACCGTGTAGAGCGTGCCCGACCCGCAGCCGCCGCCGAGCTGCATACCGATGCCGAACAGGAATGCACCCACCGCCAGTGCGACGCCGACCGGATTGACGAATCCGGCGACCGGCCGGCCGAGCACCTCGCCGATCGACAGGAGCGGGAAGAAGAACACGATCGCGAGCGCCAGCATGACGAACTGGGCGCGCACGCCGGCGCTGCGCCGCTCGACGATCAACCGCCGCCACGCCGAGGTGAAGCCGAAGGACGCATGGTAGAGACCCACGCCTGCGACCGCTCCGATCATCACGAGCAGCATCTGGGGCGTCCCGGCGTTCTGCAGCGCCGCCGTACCCACGACCGCGAGCAGAACGGCCGCGGTCGCCGCGACCCGCCACTGGACCGTCGGCGACCGGCCCGAACCGCCCGCTTCGGCGACGGCGGCCGCGACGTCCGCGGTCATGGCTTCACGGCGTCATCGGCGATCTTCGCGAAGATGCCGTCGAGCTCCGCGGCAATCGCAGCGATCTCGGCCGGCGATCCGTCGCGATAGGGCGCGAGCACCGCGCTCGGCAGCTTGTAGGAGAGCGTCGCCGTGCCGTCGGGATTCTCGGTCAGGTAGAACCGGATCGGCGCCTCGATCCCGGCGGCCACATCGGCGGCCAGCAGTCGACGCGCGAAGTCGTTGCGGAAGACGCCGACCACCCGATTGCCCGGAATGTCGAAACCTTGCGCCTTGGCGCCTTCGGATGCGCTGGCGGCGGTGACGAGACCCATCCGGTTCGCCTTGACGGCGTCTTCCAAGCGCTGGACCAGGACGGAAAACCGATGCGGCGTGGCCTGCACCGCCCAACCCGGCCGGGCCGGCGATACCTGGCGCGTCTCGGCGTCAGCTGTCGTTGGGGCCGCTGTCAGCGCCGCGAGCAGGACAATCGAGACCGGAAAGACGTGAAGACGACCGATCATCGTGTGCCTTTTCCCCTGCGGTTCGTCAGAAGTTGGTCGAGCGAGAACAGGCCCGGCCCCGACTTGATCAGATAAAGGAGCACGACCGCCCAGACCCCGTGCAGAGCATAGGCGCTCGGATAGACGAAGATTTGGATGACCACCGTCATGACGAGAAGCGCGAAGGCCGACAGCCGCGTCGCCAGGCCGATCAGGATCAGGGCCGGAAACACATGCTCGGCCGTGGCGGCCAGGAAGGCGGCGACCTCGGGCGCGATGAGCGGCAGCTGGTACTCGTCGCGAAAGAGATCGACCACGCTGTCCGAGAAGCGCGGAATGCCGAGCTCGAACCGGCCTTCGACGATGTCGATCGCAAATCCGGAGACCTTGGTCTGACCCGATTTCCAGAACACGGCGGCGATCGAAAAGCGCGCCAGCAACGCGATGGCGCTCCCCGGAATGCGTGCGAGCAGGCTGTTCAATCCTTCGAACAGATCGCCTGCGAGCCCCCAGCGGGACTGCGCTTTCGGTTCGGACAGGGGGCTGGTGACCGTCATGGTTGCCTCAACTGGGTTCGGCGGCGACGCCGGCCGCGAGCATGGCCCGGATCGCGGCCGGCAGATCGAAGCCGGGATCGGCCGAGAACGCCGTGGCGGCCGCCTGCGCTAGCGTCTCGCCCTCGAGCATGTGGCCGAGGAAAGCGAGCACCCCCGGGCCTAGCCGGATCACCTCCACGTCGAGCGTCGGCCGGGCGACGAGCGCATCCTCCGGCGCATGCGGATCGACCGCGCCGGCGTCCACATGGCCCTGATGCGCCGCCCACAGCGAGACGATGGCGAAGGACGACGACATGAAGGTTGCGCCCGGATGCAGGTGGATGCGCAGCGCTTCGAGCGTCGCGGCCGGCATGGCTTCGAGGTCGTCCGCCTTCATGACCGCCATGTCGGCCGCGTGATAGGCGCGGATCCGCGCCGCCTCGAGGCGGGCGACGTCGGCGAGCCAGGGGAGCGAAGCGGCCGGCCCGAAGCGCTCCAGGAAATCCGGGAAGTCCTCGCCGTAGCGGGCCAGGATACGGCTGCCGGGCATGGTCGTACGAACGAAGGTCAGCGCCGCGGCGTCGAAAGTCGCGTCGCCGACGAGCGCGCGAACGACCGGAAACTTGACGCGCAGCGCCGCCATCAGCGAGACGGCGACATTGTTGCGATAGACCGCGAAGCGCTGCGCGACGTCCGAGCCGTTCCACGTCGTCAGCCCGGGCGGCGGCGGCCGCAACGGATCCATCAGCGCCGCCGCGAACAGCCGCTGCGGAGGGTTCTCGATCATGGCAGGGTCCGGCTCCGCAGGGACCGCGAAAGGTCTAGGATCGCGTCGATGGCGGATGCTTCCCGCAACAGGACATCGAAGGCGGGCACGTCGTTGTCCCATTCGAGCAGGGTCGGCAGCGGTCCGGCGCGCGCGATCAGCGATCGGTAGAGGATCCAGACGTCCGGCTGCACCGGACGGTCATGGGTGTCGATCAGCAGCCGATCGCCGAGCGAGTCGCGGTCCTCGGCGTAGCCGGCGAGATGCACCTCGCCCACCCGCTCGACGGGAAACGAACGCAGATAGGCATGGGGATCGCGCCCATGGTTCGTGCAGGTCACTTGCACGTTGTTCACGTCCAGGAGGAGCCCGCAGCCGGTCCGGCGCGACACTTCTGAGAGGAAATCGACTTCGTCCCAGGTGCTGGCGGTGAACTCGACATAGGTCGACGGATTTTCCAACAGCATCGGCATGCCGAGACGATCCTGCACCTCGTCGACATGATCGGCCACGCGCCGAAGCGTCGGCGTGTCGTAGGCGACCGGAAGCAGATCGTTGAGATAGATCTCGCCATGGGTCGACCACGCGAGATGTTCGGAAAAGGACGCCGGCCGATAGAGGGCGACGAGCCGCGCAACTGCGTCGAGATGCGCCCGATCGAGCGGAGCCTCCGCGCCGATCGACATCGCCACGCCGTGGATCGAGATGGGATAGGTCTCCCTGAGCCGGCCGAGGTGGCGATGCCCCGCGCCCCCGTCCGACAGATAGTTCTCGGCGTGGATCTCGATGAAGCCGACGTCGGGCTCCCCGCCGATCCAATCGGCGGCATGTTCGACCTTCAGGCCGAGACCCGAACGGGCGGGAAGCCGGCCGACCGGGCCGCGTTCGGGTCCGGGGCCCTCGCTCGGCCTGGCGGCATCGAGGACAAGACGCTCGAGCATGGAAAGCTCCCCTCCGTTTGGGCACCGACCGGGCCGCGGCGGCCCTGGCGTCGTCAGGTCGTCTTCGGCTTGAATTCCTTCAGTTGGCCGAAGGTCGTGGGCGAGGACGGCGACGCGGTCGTCTCACAAGATCCCTTCGGTACATATTTCCAGGCGTTCCCCTGGTAGTCGATGGTCGACGTCCCCGCGCAGGTCGTGCCCGGGCCGGCCGCGCAATCGTTCTGTCCCTTCAAAGAAATACCGAAGCACTTCTCCTTCGGTGTGTCCTGCGCGACTGTGGCGCCCGGCGCTCCGGCGACGACGGTCGCAACGGCAGCCGCAAGGGCAAGAGAAAGCGAACGACGATCCATGACAGTGCTCCTTCTTCGGCGTCCGGCCCACGGCACCGGACAACGGGTTTTCGGCCTCGGTCGACGGCGTGTTACGCGGGACACGCGCTCGTGATCGACGGGACAGCGGCATGGCGGGGCCGAGGGTGACGGCGCCGGCCGAGAGGTCGGTAACAAAGTCCCGCGACGGTGCGAATGAGATCGAGCGGATGCCGGCCGGATGAGCGACGACAGACTCGGCGACATGATGCGCGCGTCCCTCGCCGGGGACGGCGACGCCTACCGGGCCTTGCTGATCGAGCTCGGATCCATGTTGCGCAACCGGATCCGAGCCATCATGGGCCGGTCGGGCAGCGGCCATGCGGACGTCGAAGACATCGTTCAGGAGACCTTGTTGGCCATCCACCTGAAACGCGACAACTGGGATCCGACCCTGCTGTTTATGCCGTGGGTAAGCGGCATCGTCCGGTACAAGGTCATCGATGCCCTGCGTCGCCGGGGAAACCGGACGACCGTGCCGATCGAGGATTGGCAGCACGTGCTCGCGAGCCCGCCCGAAGCGAACACGGACATCGGCGACGTGGAAAGCCTGGTCAAGAGGCTGAGCGCGCGCAAGCAGGCGATCGTTCGGGCCCTTTCCATCGAGGGGCGATCGGTGGAGCAGGTGGCGCTCGAACTGGGCATGACCGAAGGCGCCCTGCGCGTGGCCCTGCACCGCGCGCTGAAGGAACTCGCGGCACTTTACAGGGGTGACTCACAGTGAAGACCGACACACTGATCGAGCTCATGGTGAAGGACCGGTCGAGCCTCCGACGGCGCTCCCTGTCCTCGATCGCCTTCATGACCCTGGCCGCGGCCGTGTCGCTGACTGCGCTCGTTTTTTTGTCGCAGATCGGCCTCAGGCCTGACCTCCAGGTCGGGCACGCCCTGTCGGCGGTGGCGATGAAACTGTCGGTGACCTTCGCGATGGCGGCGGCGGGCGTGGCTTCGGCGCTCGCCGTGGCGCAGGCCGATCCCGCCCGGCATAGCCGCGTGAAGATCCTGTTGGCCGTGCCGATCGTCGTGTCGGTGTTCGTCGTGTCCGATCTTGTGCAACATGGCCTCGCCGGTTCGGCGACCCGCCTGATCGGCGCGAACGGGTGGACGTGCCTGATCGCCATCCCGTCCCTTTCGATCCTGCCACTGGCCGCCCTGCTGTTCACCCTCAACAGGGGCGCGGCAACACGGCTCGGGCTTGCCGGCGCCGTCGCCGGCATTGCGGCGTCGGGCTTCGGCGCGAGCCTCTACGCGCTCGCCTGCACCGACGACAGCCCACTCTTCCTCTGTCTCTGGTACGGCCTCGCGACCCTGGTGGTAGCGTGCTGCGGAGCCGTCGCCGCACGCGTCTTTCTTCGTTGGTAGCGGGGTGACCGAGTTCCGAGGCGCGCGCATGGGCCGCAGGCGCCTTCGGACGGTCCCCGCCCGGTCTTGTGCGGCCGTGGACGGGGTGTCATGGGCATGCCATCGCCGTGATCCGATACGTCGGGCCGTGCACGGCTCCGTGAGACTCGTAACAAGAGGTCGGCGATCGATGAAGAGCCTCTGCCGATCAGTCCAGATCGAGCGGAACCGGAGCTCACACCATGCCGAAATCGAAAATCAGGTCGCGCTTTCTCGCCATGAGCCTCATCGTCGTCGCCGGCGTCTTGGGCACGCCGTCGGCGGCCTCAGCGTATGAGGAAGGTTCGACGAGCGCCGTCAATGTCGATCAGAATGGCCTCGCCCTGCGCGGATACGATCCGGTCGCCTACTTCACTGCAGGTGCGGCCACACTGGGTACCGCGCAGTTTACGGCCACCCATGATGGCGCCAACTACCAATTCGTCAGCGCCGCGAACCGCGACCTGTTCCTCAAGGAGCCGACCAAATACGCGCCCGCCTTCGGTGGGTTCTGCGCTATGGGTGCCGTCATGGAGAAGAAGCTCGACGGCGATCCGAAGCTGTGGAAGATCGTCGACGGCAAGCTCTATCTGAACGTCGGCGAACCGGCCCAGAAGCGTTGGCTCGAAGACGTTCCGGGGAACATCAGCAAGGCTAGCCAAAACTGGCCAAAAATCCGGAACCTTGCTCCGAAAGCCCTCTGAAATTGCAGCTCACCGTCGAAGCGCTGCTTCGACGGTGAGCTGATATTCAGCGGTCCAACTCGGACATTTTGCCTCCAGATGAATCTCAGGCGGAAACTCCACTTGTCCTCGCTGTGCGCCTCAGAGCACCCAAGTCTTCTGGCCGATCGCCAGTTGGCCGAGGATGCAGTTGATGGCCCAGACGCCGTTCGGCTTTGCTCCCGGCACGCGATCCCGATGGCGCCGCTCATGACATCGACGCGCACGTCGTATTCGGTGCGGTATTCGGCGGTTCCCACTGAGCGCTGACATCGGAGCGGGCCGGCTGATCCGCCGCCACACGCTCAATGTAGGCGATCAACTGGTCGTGATCGTTGAAGAAATCCGTAACTTGCGGCGGTGCCACGACGAAGCATTTGGAGTCATCGAGCATCCCTCAGGAGATTTTGATGTTTCATCGTAGAGCCGTCCTCGTCGCCGCTGCTGTCGTGGCGGTGGCTGCCGTTGCCCCCGTACTCGCCGCGTCGCCCGTTATTCCGTTTTCGCAGGAGGCATTCGAAGCAGCTCAGAAGGCGGGCAAGCCCATTCTGGTGGAAATTCATGCTGACTGGTGCCCGACCTGCAAGGTGCAGGCTCCGATCGTATCCGAACTGCGCGACGATCCGAAGTTCAAGGACATGGTCGTCTTCCGGGTCGACTACGACGGGCAAAGGGACATCGTGAAGCGGTTCGGCGCACGCACGCAAAGTACGTTGATTGCGTTCAAGGGCACTTCGGAAACAGGCCGCTCGGTGGGGGACACGAACAAGGCTTCCATCCAGTCCCTGCTTGCAAAGACGATCTGAGGTCCAGACATGGTCTTCGGAAGTTTCGGGCTCGCCTTCCTTGCAGGCCTCCTATCGGTGCTGTCGCCCTGCGTTCTGCCCCTGGTTCCGATCGTGCTCGGGTCCGCGGCGGCCGAGCATCGCCTTGCGCCGCTTGCTCTGGCGGGTGGGGTGACGCTCTCGTTCGTCGCGATCGGCCTATTCGTTGCAACGATCGGATTTGCTGTCGGCCTCGATGCCGACCTGTTCCGTACGACAGCCGCTATCCTGATGGTGTTGCTCGGCTTCGTGTTGGCCCTTCCTCCGCTTCAGGTCAGGTTGGCAGCCGCCGGAGGTCCGGTGAGCAACTGGGTCGAGGGAAATATGTCGGGCTTTTCGAACCGAGGAGTAGGCGGCCAATTCGGGGTAGGACTTCTGCTCGGCGCGGTGTGGAGCCCCTGCGTCGGCCCGACGCTCGGGGCCGCATCGGTCTTGGCATCGCAGGGTTCAGATCTCGGCCAAGTGACGGCCACCATGACCGCGTTCGGGATTGGGGCGGCAGTGCCCCTCGTCATCCTTGGACTGCTATCCCGCCAAGCCCTTGTCCGCTGGCGGGAGCGCCTGCTTCATGGAGGCAAGGGTGCCAAGATGGCGCTCGGACTGGTTTTGATCGTCGTGGGCCTTTTGATAGCGACGGGTAACGACAAGCGCGTCGAAGCCTCACTCGTCGAGGCTTCGCCTGCCTGGTTGACACAACTGACGACCAGGTTCTGAGGTGGCTGTCGTGCCAATGGTCATCGAAACGGCCAAAGATCTGGCGACCGGCATGGATAGCCGCATGACTGCCGAACCTTCACGCATCGGCGCCATCAACAGGCAGAGGCCGAACTTCGCTTGTCCCGCCTGAAGGTTGAGGCACAAACCTGCGACAACCGACTACACCGAGCTCTTGCGTGAAGACACAAGGGTGCTTCGGTGGCTTCCTGCGCACACGCCACCGCGGTTCCAGCGCAGCCGCACGGAGGATCTCGTGCAAGACATCATGACCCGTGACGTTGCCCCTTAAATGACCCCGCTCAGAAGCTAGGATCCGTCGAGAGGAGACGGACGATGCGCAAGAGCCGGTTCAGCGAGGATCAGATTATCGGGATCCTGAAGGAGCACCAAGCCGGGATCCCGGTCGTGGACCTGTGCCGGAAGCACGGGATTAGCGACGCAACTTGTCTCACACGTTGCGGACGAAGTACGGCGCGATGGAAGGCTCCGACGCCCGCAAGCTGAAGACTCTCAAGGAGCAGAATCGCAAGTTGAAGAAGCTACTGGCCGAGTCGATGCTCGACGTCGCCACGCTTCGCGAGGCTCTCGGAAAAAACTTCTGACGCCCAGCTCCCGAAGGAAGGTCGTGAGATGGGCGATCGAGGAAAAGGGCTGCTCGCAGCGGCGGGCGTGCGGCCTGATCGGCATGGAGCCGAAGACCTATCGCTACGCCTCTAAGCGGAGCGACGATGCGGCGCTGCGCCAGCTGCGCGATCTGGCGAGCCTGCGTCGGCGGTTCGGATATCGCCGCCTCCTGATCCTGCTTCGGCGCGAGGGTCAGGAGATCAACCGCAAAAGGCTGTTCAGGCTCTACCGCGAGGAGCGATTGGCCGTGCGTCGGCGCGGCGGGCGCAAGCGAGCGTTGGGCACGCGGGCGCCCATGACAGTGCCGCAGGCACCCAATCAGCGCTGGAGCCTCGACTTCGTCTCGGACGTGCTCGCGGACGGACGTCGCTTCCGGGTCCGGGTGATCGTCGACGACTTCACTTCTGTCGGGTCGCCTCAATGAGCGCGACTATGCCGGCGTATCCGCGGGCTCGGGCGTGCTGCAGCGGTGTCTCGCCTTGGCGGTCGGCGATGTCGGCCGAGGCCCCGGCCTTGACGAGCGCTTCCACGCTCGCCGTATGGCGTGGGCCGCCGTTACCCAGGATGACAGCCTCGATCAGGGCGGTCCAACCAAGATTGTTGACGTGGTCGAGCGGCGCGCCGGCCTCGATCAGGGCCCGGACTACACCGTCATGGCCGAGATGAGCGGCTGCGATCAGTGCGGTTCCGTCGTAGACGCTGGTGACGAGTTTCGCGCTCGCACCGGCCTGGAGCAGTGCCCGCACGGTCGCCTCGTCATCGCGCACGGCCGCAATGGTGACGGCATCGTAGCGCTGGGCGTCGAGCAGGCTGGGGTCGGCGCCGGCGGCGATCAACGCCCCCGCAGCTTGGCCGTGGCCTTGGAAGGCGGCGACGTGCAACGGTGTCCGGCCGTTGTTGTCCCGCGCATTGATATCGGCCTTCGATCGCACGAGATCGGCAATCTCCGCGAGCGACCCGCGCGCGGCTGCGGCGTGGAGTCCGCGATAGGCGGAGAGTTCGGCCGACGACGGGGCAGTCTGAGCCGACACGGCTTCGCAGGTCAGGGCGAAAGCGAGGGCGAGGGCAACTGCGCTCACCATTTTGATCATGGTGCCGGCTCCTTCTGTGGATAGCCGGCCTCAGGCCGGCGGTGAACGATCAGCATGCCCAATGATACCGCCTACATACTAAAGACGGCGAACGCCACGCAGCACGCTTTTCACGGGGGAGCGTCTCATCGCCCGTCTCCCTCGTCGAAACCCGCTGCGGCATGGCGCGGCGGGCCCGGCTTGGCAACCCCTCACGCGGCGCTCGGGCGGGCGCCCGTCGACGGAGGGCCGCTCAGGCCGAGAGGATCGCCACCCCGCTCGCCCGCTCGATCAGCCAGACGAGCGCCACGACGCCGATCGCGAGCGACCCGATCGGCAGGGCAAGGTGGGCATAGGCCGGCTGGCGGCGCCAGAGATAGAGCACCGGCAGCACCGCGGCGACGACCGCGAGCTGGCCGATTTCCACGCCGAGATTGAACGCGAAGAGGGCGAGCAGCGTGCGCTCGGTCGGCAGACCGAGGTCGCCAAGCACCGAGGCGAAGCCGAAGCCGTGCACGAGCCCGAACGCGAAGGCGGCGATCCAGAGCCGGCGCGTCACCACCGGCCGGACATTGTTGAGCGCGGCGACCACGATCGAGGCGGCGATCGTGCTTTCCACGAGGCGCGACGGCAGCGAGAGGATCTGGAACGCGGCGAGCGACAGCGTCACCGAATGGGCAAGCGTGAAGGCGGTCACTACCTTCGCCGTGGCCAGCGCCGCCGCCGGCAGGTCCTCGACCGGCTCCCACCGCCCGTCGCGCCGCACCACCACGGACGCGAGCAGGAGCGAGACGACAAACAGGATGTGGTCGGTGCCGATCAGGATGTGGTGGATGCCGTGCCCGACGAAGGCGGCGAGTAGCGGCACGAGCTCGGTCTCGGCGACGTCGATGCGCGCCTCGCGCGCCTCCGGCGTCAGGACTGCCGTGCCGCCGTGGCCGTCGCGCGAGGCGTCGACGATGCCGCGGTGCTGCGCGTCGGCGGCGAACAGGAGGTCGTAGCCGACGCGGAGCCGTGCCCCGAGCGTCGGGCAGGTCCCGGTGAAGGCGAGTGTGGCATAGGGCTCGCCGCCGCGCTGGTCGACCGCGATCGGCGCCGGCGTCAACCGGCAGGGCTCGTCCTCCGGCCCGATCGCGATCTGCCCGAGCAGGCTGCGGCCGAGTTCGGCCTCGCGCGCCCGGAGCTCCCCCCAGGTGACGCGGCCGTCGCCGTCGCCGTCGATCGGCTCGATCAGGGCGATGTCCCGGAGCGCGAGGTCGAGCCGGCCCTCGAGCGCGCCGCCCTCGCCGACCCGCACCGTGAGGAAGCCGTAGCTCTGGCTGTGCGCCGCCGCCGGGACTGGGACGAGGGCCTGGAGGAGGGCGGCGAGCGCCGCGACGAATGCGGCCGAGACGATCGAACGGCGGATCATGGGCGTGTCTCCAGGCTGGCGACGATGGGGGCAAGACGCCGATCGGCGAGGCCGGTCTCGCGCAGGTGGTCGAGCACCGGGCGCGCCGCCTCCGGCCGGCCGGAGGCGCGGGCGGCCGCCAGCAGAACGAGCGCGTCGGCCGGCTCGCGCTGCACGGCCCAGTTCGAGACCGCGATCGCGAGCGCACCGGCCGCGTCGTGCTCCACCTCCAGCGCGAAGCGAGCCTCCTCGCGCCGGTGCGTTCCGACGCCGCCGAGCCTCGCCGCCGCGAAGCGCTCGCGCAGCGTCGCGGCCCAGCCGGCGGCGCGCTGATCGCCCGCGGCGGCGCCGGCGATGGCGAGGCGGAGCAGCACCGGGTCCGAGGTGCCGGCGCCCTCGAGGAGCGCGACCGCGGCGGCCGGGCGGCCGGTCGCGAGGAGCAGGTCCGCACGGGCGGCGAGCGTCGGGGCGTCCCGGCCGGCGAGCGCGAAGCGGCGCTCGGCCCCGGCCTCGTCGCCGGTCATCCAGGTGATCTCGGCCGCCACCGACTGGCCCCAGGCGAGGAGCGCCGGATCGGCCTCCGGCGACGCGGCGAGGATGCGGTCAAGGAGCGCGAGGCCCTCCGTGGCCCGGCCGGCCAGCGCCTCGGCGCGGGCCCGGCAGGCGGCCGCGGGCACGAGGCCGAGGCTCGCCGGCAGGCGGCGGCAATCCTCCAGTGCCGCGGCGGGACGGCCGGTCGCCTGGAGGAGGAAGGCGCGGGTGAGGCGTGCCTGGCCGTGCCCTGGCGCCGCCGCCAGCACGGCGTCGAGGTCGGCCTCGGCGGCCGCGAACTCATGCAGGCCCTGACGCACCATGGCGCGCAGCACGCGCACCGACGCCGGCGGCGCGAGGTCGTTCCACCAGGGCTTCAGCGCCGCCTCGGCCTGGCCGTAGCGGCGCGTGTCGGCCTCGGACCGTGCATCCCGGAGCGCCACGGCCGCGACCGCGAGTGCGGCCTCCAGGTCGTCCGGCCGCGCCGCCAGCCGCACGGCGGCCGGCCCGGCGGCCGAGGCCGGCAG
>JAESFG010000522.1_pt1 | contig 19773 bp, 15 predicted proteins | sample 9269371 | NCBI WGS metagenome assembly JAESFG01 (sample SAMN14506227, study PRJNA617093) | algae metagenome | isolation source: Aetokthonos hydrillicola CCALA 1050 (B3-Florida) and co-occurring... | place: USA: South Carolina | collected 2013-01-01 | reverse complement strand
AAGGCCAAGCAGTTCCGCCGGATCGCGACCCGGTACGAGAAGCTCAAGGCCACCTACCTCGGGCTGCTGCATCTGGTCCTCGGCTTCATCCGGTTACGCAAGCAGACCAACGTCAACACGGCCTAGTCTTTCTGTAGCCGGCCTCTGTGAGGCCGGTGCTATCCTCGTGTTGTCGCTCCGGCCTCACAGAGGCCGGCTACAGAAGAAGTGCGGTTCGACGTCAGGCGAAATACTCGGCCGTCTTGCGTCTCAGAAACGCCAGCGACTCGGCCATCTCGTCCATACCGTTCATGCCGTCTTCGATGCTCACCCACCCGCGGTAGCCGGCGGCGGCCAGAATGCGGAAGATCGCGTCGAAGTCGTTCAGCCCCTTCCCCGTCACGCCGTGCCGCAGCTTGTCAAAGTAGCCGATCGTGCCGTCCGCGGCGCGCAGGTCGTCCAGCGTCGCCCCGTCCGCGAGGTAGCGGTCGCTCGCGTGCATGCTGACGACGCGGTCCGCGACCGCCGACAGCAACTCGATGGGGTCGTCGCCGGCGACGGTCGCGTTTGACGGGTCGTACTGCACCCCGAAGTGCGTGCGGTCGCAGATCGCATTCACCAGCGCGAGGAACACGTCCTTCTTCTGCGCGAACTCCGGGTACTTCCAGAACCCGTCCTTGTAGTGGTTTTCGAGTCCGAGGATCACGTCGTACTCGCGGGCGACCGGCAGCACCGCTTCGATGCACTCGACGCACCATTCCAGCCCCTGCTCGCGCGACACATCAGGGTAGCGTGGCCCGCTGAGGACGCGGCACACGCTCCGCGGCCCGCCGAGGCGGCGCGTGACGCGCACCATGTCGCACTCCTTCTCGACGGCGCGCTTGCGGGCGTCCGGGTCGGGGTTGGTGAAGTCCGGTGAGCAGCAGAGCATCGGCATCTCGCGCCCGGTAGCGCGGATCGCCTCGCCGACGGAATCCAGGTACGCGGGGTCGAGCGAGGTGAAGAACCCCTCGTACATCTCAAGCCCGTCGCAGTCGAGCGCGCGGGATTGCTCGATCCAGTCGAACACGCTCATCGCCCGCGTGCCGGCGATGGCGTCGAGGTAGCACTTCGGGAAGGCGGAGATGCGGAGGGGCATAGAAGACTTCGGCACATTAGAACTGCGGTTGCTCGCCGTACTGTTCCGCCTCTTTGGCAGTCAATTCCCTGATAACGGAATCGGCACCGCTGACACGATACCAAGCGCACATGCGCGGTTTGGTACTCCCAAAGCAAACGCGCACGATCACGTATCCCGGGCGTGTCGCGATGACACGACACATCGACCAGTGGGCGCGCTCACCACCCATCTCAAAATGACGCACTGCGGCTCGGACCGCCGCACGGTCCTGCCGCAGTGACTCGATCAGCATCGAAAAAACACCGAACATCAAACTCACACCAAGCCCGTCAGCGCGCCTTCGGCGCAGTACACCGGGTTGCCGAAGCTCTTGACGTTGTGCCCGAACCCGTGCGCCAGCGCCATCAGCAGGCGGTTGTGCGGCGTGTTCTTGAACTTCAGCGCCCGGCCCGTCTTGTAGTCCAGCCCGCCGCCGACCAGCACGAACGGCGTGTTGTCGTGCGTGTGCGAGTTGCCCTTGCCCAGCTCGTTCGTCCACACGATCAGCGTGTTGTCGAGCAGCGACCCGTTGCCGCCCGGCTCCTTCGTCTCGGCCAACCGCTTCGCCAGGTACGCGACCTGCTCGCAGTACCAGCGGTTGATCTTCACCAGCTTCTCCTGCGCCTTCTCGTTCGAGTCCGGCTCGTGCGAGAGGTCGTGGTGCCCTTCATCGACGCCCAGCCACTTCATCTTCGCCTGCCCGACCGAGTTCGTGATCTGGTACGACGCGACGCGGGCGAAGTCGGCCGCGAAGCTGTTCACCAGCAACTCGATCTGCGCCTTCGAGATCTGCGGCATCTGCTCGTTGTTGTCCTGCCGCAGCCCCGGCTCGACCTTCGGCACCGCGTGACCGACCGTCGCGGCCGCCTTCTGTTCCTTCAGTTCCTTCTCCATGTCGCGGACGAACGCGGCGTGTTCCTCCAGTAGCTTCTTGTCCGCGGCGCTCACCTTACCGGACACGGTCTTAAGGTCGTCCTTCACGGCGTCCAGCACCGACGCGAGCGCCTCGTTGTCCTTGGCGCGGCCGTACAGCTTGTTAAACAGTTGGTACGGGTCGTCGATCGGGGTGATCGGCTTGTTCGGCCCGGCGTAGCACCAGCGGGTCCAGGTGTCGGCGCGGTCCGGCACCATCACGCCGAGTTCCAGCGAGCCGAACCGCGTCTTGGTCGCCGCGTTGGCTTGGAGGACGTTCTTGATCTCCTGATCGACCGACAGCCCCTTCGCCCACCCGGCGGGCGTGTCCGAACCGCCCTGGATGTTGCCCGGGTACAGTTCGATGCCGGTGAGCAAGCACCCGATGCCGCGCATGTGCCCGTCGCCGTCACCGCGAACCTTGTCACTGATCCCTTGCAGGGTCAGCGTCTTGTCCTTGAACGGCTCGAGCGGTTCGAGGATGCGCTTGAACGTCTTCAGCGCGCCTTCCTCGTCGGGCCAGAAGTCCTTCGGCACGATGCCGTTGGGGCTGAACACGAACACGATCCGCTTCTTCCGCTGCGTCTGGTTCGCGAAGGCGAGGCTCGGCAGGTTCAACACGAACGGGACGGCCGCGGCGCTGATGCCGAGGTCGCGGACGAACTCGCGGCGGGTGCGGGTCAGAGGCATCGCGATAGGCTCCGAAGGCGGGTATGGTGGTGGCGTCGCCGGTGGCAACGCCGATGTACGCTGGCGGGCTTATTTGTTGGGCGGGTTCGGTTTGGCGAGCGCAGCGGTTGAGGCGATCTCCACGATCAGTTTTCGCACATGAAACCCGTTATCGGCAAAGGTTTTTTGCAATTCGGCCGGTTTCGCCAGCCCGTATGCGCGAACGGGTTGCTTGGCGAAGTGGTGGAACGCCTGCTGTGCGAAGGAGTATTGCGTTTCTTCGCTGTTCGACAAGAACTTCGCTAAATCCTTCGCTCCGTTGAACTTGGCGACACCACCGGCGCGGGTTTCGTAGCTACCGGTGGCGTCGATGGCCTTGTCGCGCTCTTTCTCGCGATACCGGCCCACCGCGTCGAAGCTTTCGAGCGCGAATCCCAGGGGATTCATGATGCTGTGACACCCCGAGCACGCCGCCGGCTTCGTCTGGAGAAGCACGCGCTCGCGGGTCGTCAGGCTCGGGTGGAGGTCGGCGGCGAGCGGCGTGAACGCCTCTTGCGGCGGCTTGATGCCGATCCCCAGCAACCCGCGACCGACGAAGACGCCGCGGTGGATTGGCGACGTCTCGGCCACATACGCCAGCGACGCCAGCATATACGGGTGCGTCAGAATCCCGCTCCGCCGGTCGGCCTCCCATTTCAGCTTCTTGAAGCCGCTCTCGGCCGGCAGGTCGGCACCGTAAAACTTGGAGAGCTTGCCGTTCAGGAAGGTTTCGTCCGACAGCAGCAGTTGCTTGTAATCCGACTTTTCCGACCACACGACGTCGTCCAGGAACAGTTCGAGCGACGTGCGAAGTTCGGACGCCAGTTCGTCGGTGAAGCCCGGGAATCGCTTCTGGTCCTTCGCCATGTCTTTCGGCTGATCGAGCTTCAGCCAGGTGAGGAGGAACTCCCGGACCTTTGCCTTCGCCCGCGGGTCGGCGAGCATGCGTTCGGCCTGCTTCACGACCTCGGTTCGGGTGCCGAGCTTGCCGGCGGTCGCGGCGTCGTACAGTTCCTTGTCCGGCGGCGAGTCCCACAGCGCGAACGCCAGTCGGGTGGCGGTCGCGTGCTGTTCGGAGGTGCCGGCGGCGTCCGGGTAGAGGAACCGCGGCGACTTCAGCACCAGCAGCACCACCCGCTTCACCGCCAGTTCGGTGTCCGCGGCCGCTTCGAACTGCTTATCGACGATGAGGCTCTTTTCGGTGTCGGTGAGCGGGCGGCGGAAGGCGCGCTCCGCGAACAGCTTGCAAAACACCTTGGCCTTCGCCGCCGGGTCGCCGCCGGGTTGCGCCGCGGCCAGTTCCGGCAACCGGGCGGTGACGTACGCGGCCGCCTCGAACGCCGCTTCGGTCGTCGCCGCATCCCACTCCTTCGAGACGGTGCTGCCGCGCTCCCAGCCGAGCGAGCGGTCGTCCGGCGGGAAGGCCGATTCGATGACCGCCACCTCGGGGAACTTCAGCGGCGTGAGGTGGCGCGCCGGGATCACCTCGAGCGCCCGGTTCGGCCGCTTCCAGTTGAGCGAGATGAACGCGGGCTTGACCGGCGGGTTGGGGTTCTTCTTGGAGTCGTCCACGCCCTGTTTCGCCTTCGAGAATTCGAGCCGCAGCGGGTACGCGCGGCCGGCGAGCAGATACCGGGTGGTGGTGAACTCGGTGCCGTCGCCGGACTTCACCCACGCGTCGATGGCCGGCGTCTTGTTGTCGTTCACCCACAGCCGCAGCGCGTGGTCGGTCTTGACGACGAACTCGTACACGCCGGTGTCCGGCGCCCACACCGACCCGTCCCAGCGGATGCTGAACTGGTGCGGGTCGAACGCCTCTTTCAGTTTGGCGTCCGTCTTGGGCGGTTCCTTGCCGAAGTCGAAGTTCACTTCGGGGTCGGTGCGCTCGATCTGCCGCTTCTGGTTGTTGAACCCGCGCGCGTTGTAGTACTCGCCCTTCAGCCCGTTCCTTTCGGGGGAACCCCCCGCGGGTTCCCCCGAACCCCCTCCTGCCTTCCCATCCGCCTTCGGGGCGAACCGGAAGCTGCCGACCAGGTCGGCGACGCTGTTGCGGTACTGCTTGACGGTCAGGCGCGAGAGTTCGACCCGGGGCGGGTTCAGCTTCGCCTGGGCGTCGGGCGAGTAGAACGCGTCGTACATGTACTGGGCGACGCGCTTCGACCCTTCGGCGTCGAGCGCGTCCGGGTCGCCTTCGGGCATGGTGCGATCGACCACCCCGGCGAGTTGGGCGACGGACCGGTCACCGGTGAGCGGCAACTCGTACTTTTTGGTGCCTTCGCCCTTCGCCCCGTGGCAGCGGGCGCACATCTGCCTGTAGATTTGTTCGCCGGTGCGCGTTTCGGCCCCGGGCGCGGCCTGCGCGGCGGCCAGCGCGAGCACGACGACGCCGGTGTTCCGAAGAGACAGGTGCATAGGGATTTCGGGCGGAAGTTGCGAGGAGGCGGGTGTACTTAGTTTCGGCCCGAGCGGAGCGGAAGTCAAGGCGCGAGTTCGGTCCTGCGCGGTTTCCCGCTTCAGCCCGTCTGCGCCCGCGGCGCGCTTTCAGTCCGGCCTGTAAGACCCGTTTCGCCACGCGGTATGCCCATGAAATCCGGCCGCTTGCCGGCGCCGACGCGGCACGTATACTGCCGCCCGTCGCGCCCGTCCCCGCCGAGGCCGCTCATGCCGCGTTTCCTCAGCTTCCTTGCCCTGCTGCTCACGACCGGACTGGCACCGGCCGCCGACTGGCCGCAGTGGCGCGGGCCGAATCGCGACGGCGTTTCCGCCGAAACCGGCCTGCTCAAGGCGTGGCCGAAGGACGGGCCGCCGCTCGTGTGGAAGAGCGACCTCGGCGGTGTCGGGTACGGCAGTCCGGCGGTTGCCGGCGGGAAGGTGTTTGTTCTGGCCGCCGAGGACGACAAGGAAGGTCAGAAGGAGTACTGCCTGTGCCTCGACGCCAACACCGGGCAGCGGGCGTGGAAGGCGGAACTCCCGGCGGCCGAGGGCGGCTACCTCTACGGCTGGGGCAGCGGCCCGCGTAGCACCCCGACCGTCGAAGGCGACGCGGTGTACGTGTTAGGCGCACGCGGCGACCTCCTCCGTCTGAACGCCGCCGACGGTGCCAAGGTGTGGACCGTCAACCTCAAGAAGGACTTCGGCGGCGGCATCCCGAGTTGGGGCTACAGCGAATCGGTGCTGATCGACGGGGACAATGTAATCTGCACGCCCGGCGGCGACAAAGGGGCGGTTCTGGCGCTCGACAAGAAGACCGGCAAGACGGTTTGGCGGTCGGCCGACCTCACCGACCCGGCCGGGTACTCGTCGCTCGTCGCCGCGGACGTCGGCGGAGTGCGGCAGTACATCACGCAGACGCAACAGGCCGCGGTCGGCGTGCGGGCGCGTGACGGCAAACTCCTCTGGCGCGAGGCGGTGCTGAAGCGGGCGGTCGCGGTCATCCCGACGCCCGTCGTTCACGAAGGGAACGCCTTCTTCACCGCCGGCTACGGCGCGGGCAGTGAGCTGTTCAAACTCACCTCGAAAGACGACGCCACCACGGCCGAGAAGGTCTATTCCGGGAACAAGGTGCTGGTGAATCAGCACGGCGGGGCGGTGCGGGTCGGCGACCACATCTACGGGTTCAGCGACAACGGCAACAAGTGGGTGTGCATCGACTACAAGACCGACTCGCCGGACCCGGTGTGGGAATCCAAGGCGCTGGAGAAGGGGTCGGTCTCCGCGGCCGACGGCCACCTGTATTGCTACGGGCAGCGGAACGGAACGTGCGTGCTGGCGGAGGCGACGCCGAAGGAGTGGTCCGAGAAGGGGCGGTTGGAACTGCCCGCCAAGAGCAAGTTCCCGCGCCGCGAAGGCGGCATCTGGGCGCACCCGGTCGTCAGTGACGGCAAGTTGTACCTCCGCGACCACGAACTGCTGTTCTGCTTCGACGTGAAGGCCAAGTGAGGCGAGCGGGTCGAAGAACCCACCCCCGGCCCCTCCCTGCAGGGAGGGGAGACAAAAACTTCCGCACACCGGCAACGTTTGTGACTTGTCGGCGGCTTTCTCCCCTCCCTGCAGGGAGGGGCCGGGGGTGGGTTCTTCGACCGACGCTTCAAGCCGACCAGAGGTCATTGATGTCCGCCACGGCCGCCACCGCCGACCTCCGTGCCGTGCAATTCGCGCGGGTACAGGCGTTGTTGGCGGCCGTGCTCCCGGCGAACGACTTCTACGCCCGCAAGTTCGGCGGGGTCATCGACGTCGCCACCCCTGACGCGTTCGTCGCACTGCCATTCACCACGAAGGCCGAACTCGTCGCCGACCAGAAGCAGAACCCGCCCTACGGATCGAACCTCACCTTTCCGCTCGACCGCTACTGCCGGTTCCACCAGACGAGCGGTACCAGCACCGGCCAACCGCTCCGATGGCTCGACACCGCGGCCTCGTGGGAATGGATCGGCGGCTGCTGGCGGCACTACTTTGAGCTGATGGGGCTGCGACCGGGCGACCGGCTGTTCTTCCCGTTCTCGTTCGGGCCGTTCCTGGGCTTTTGGAGTGCATTCGACGCCGCGTCCCGCGCCGGCTACCTTTGCATCCCGGGCGGCGGGATGTCGAGCAGCACCCGCCTCCGAATGCTGCTCGATCACCGCTGCTCGGTCCTGTTCGCGACGCCGACTTACGCGCTGCATCTGGCGGAAGTGGCGGCCGCGGAAGGACTTGATATCGCCGACAGCGCGGTACGAATGATCGTGGTAGCCGGCGAGCCGGGCGGGAACATCCCGGCCACTCGCGAGCGGATCGAAGCGGCGTGGGGCGCGCGGGTGTTCGACCACTACGGCATGACCGAGGTCGGGCCGGTCGCGGTCGAGGCGGCGGACTGCCCGGGCGCGCTGTACCTGTTAGAATGCGAGTACCTGGCCGAGGTCATCGACCCGGCGACCGGCGTGGGCGTGCCGGACGGCACCGCGGGCGAACTCGTGCTGACCAACCTGGGCCGCGTCGGCAGCCCGCTCATCCGCTACCGCACCGGCGACCTCGTGAAGCTCGCGACGGCCCCCGACCCGCGCGGCCGGGCGTGGCGAAGGCTCGACGGTGGCATCCTGGGCCGGGCCGACGATATGATTCACGTGCGTGGCAACAACGTGTACCCGGCCGCGATCGAGGCGATCGTCCGGCGGTTCCCCGAAGTGGCCGAGTTCCGCGTGTGCGTCGATCACTCCAAACCGCTGGCCGACCTGCGGTTGGAAGTCGAACCGGCCGCCGGCGACGGGCCGAAACTGGCCGAGCGCGTGGCCCGCGCGGTGCGGGACGAACTGCTGTTCCGCGTCGAGGTGTCCGCGGTCGCCCCCGGCACCCTGCCCCGCTTCGAGATGAAGGCCCGCCGGGTCGTCAGAGAAGGCAAAAGGTAAAAGGCAAAAGGCAAAATTAAGGCCCTCCCCCGCTGCACGGAGTACCGCATGACACGCCGCCTCTGTTGTCTGTCATTTTTCCTTTTGACTTTTACCTTTTGCCTTCCGCCCGCTGGGGCGGCGGATTGGGTTCACTGGCGCGGGCCGAACCAAAACGGCCACTCGCTCGAAACCGGCCTGCCCGACAGCTTCGACCCGGCCAAGAAGGAAAACGTGGTCTGGAGCGCGCCCTACGGCGGCCGCTCGTCGCCGCTTGTCATGGGCGGGCGCGTGTACGTGCTGCAAGGGTTCGGCGAGGGGCTGGGCGAGTCCGAGCGCGTCGTCTGCCTCGACGAGAAGGACGGCAAGAAGCTGTGGGAGTATGCCCTGCCGATCTTCCACACCGACGTGGTGTCGAGCCGGCTCGGGTGGACGCCGCTCACCGCCGACCCGGCCACCGGGTACGTGTACGCGAATACCACCTCCGGCGATCTGATCTGCCTGGATAAAGACGGCAAGAAGGTGTGGGTGCGGCAACTGACCGAGGAGTTCGGGCGGTTCACCGGCTACGGCGGGCGCATCGCGGCCCCGATTTTTGATAGCGGCGTGGTGGTCATCGGGATCGTGAGTTCGGCGTGGGGCGACATGGCCCGCGGCGCGAACCGGTTCTTCGCGTTCGACGGCAAGACCGGCCAACTGGTGTGGATCGCCGACCCGGGCCTGCCGATCCGCTCGACGTACCAGTCCAACCCGGTCATCGCGGTCATCGGCGGGCAGCGACTGCTGATCACCGCCGGCGGCGACGGCGCATTGCACGCCTTCAAGATTCGCACCGGCGAGCGGGTGTGGTCGTACATCTACAGCGCCGGGGCCGCGAACCCATCACCTGTAGTTGACGGGAACTTGGTGTACGCGGCGCACGGCGAAGAGAACCTCGACAAGCCCGGCACCCTCGGCCGCGTCATCTGCGTGGACGCGAGCAAAATCGACCCGAAGACCAAGAAGCCGGAACTGGTGTGGGAGTACGTGCGGAGCCAGCGGTTCGGGCTGTCGTCGCCGGCGCTGGCCGACGGCATCCTGTACATGCCCGAGGACAGCGGCGAGCTGTACGCGTTCGACGCCAAGACCGGGAAGGTGCTGTGGAAGCACCGGTACGCGACCGAGGTTCGCGGCGCGCCGCTCATCGCCGACAAGAAGGCGTACATCTTCGACGTGAAGGGCAAGCTGTCCATCATGCCGCTGGAGGGCAAGAAGGAGCCGGAGGACACGTTCGAGTACCAGTTCCGCGAGGTCATCAACGGCCGCCCGGTGGTGAGCGAGACGAACGGGACGCCGATCGCGGTCAACGGCCGGGTGTACTTCAACACCCGCACCGACCTGTTGTGTCTGGGCGATCCGAACGCCAAGCCGAGCCCGGCCAAGTACAAGCCGATGCCTGAGGAAACTCCGACCGACGGCAAGGTCGTCGGGGCGCGGGTTTTCCCCTACGAGGTGACCGCCAAGCCGGGCGAGGCGCTCAAGTTCTCGGTCGTGTACTTCGACGCCAACGGCCGCCCGGTCGAGAACGCGAAGACCGAAGGGAAGGCCGAGTGGTCGATCGTGACGCCGGCGAAGACGCCGACCGGGGCGCAGCCGCCGCCGCTGGCCGCCAAACTGGACGGCGACGCCAACGGGGTGACGGTCGCACTCGCGCCGAACCCCTCTCAGCAGGGGTACATCGAACTGAAGGTCGGCGAGATCACCGCCCGCGCCCGGATTCGCGTGTCGCCCAAGCTGCCGTTCGTGAGCAACTTCGACGTGCCCCCGGACGGCTCGTCGCCGGGCGGGTGGGTGAACACCAACGGCAAGTTCCTCATCAAGAAGCTGGACGAGAAGAACGGCGTGCTGATGAAGGTGAACAACGACGCGCGGCCGCCGCTGGCGAAGGCGATCGCTTACGTCACCGAGCCGAGCGCGTCGGACTACACCGTGCAGGCCGACCTGATGGGTACCGAGGTCCGCGGCAAGCTGCCGGACGCCGGGCTGGTCAACAGCCGGTACTCGCTGCTGCTCGACGGCAAGCCGGACCCGACGTCCGGCAAGCGCACCCTGCGGCTGACCGCGTGGGAGTCGCGGCCGCGGATCAACATCGGCATCGACTACGACTGGCAGCCGGGCACGTGGTACACGGTCAAGTTCGTGGTCGAGCCGAAGGAGAAGGCCGCGCTGGTCCGCGGTAAGGTGTGGAAGAAGGGCGACGCCGAACCGGCCGAGTGGACGGTGTCGTTCGAAGACCCGAACCCGACGCGGTTCGGCGCCGGAGGCATTTACGGGTACATCCCCAACGTGCAGGAGAGCGGCGGCAAGATCGAGCCGGGCTCGGAACTGTACTTCGACAACCTCAGCATCACGCCCAACGGCGCGTCTAACACGCCCAAGAAGTGATTTTCTTCCCCTCCGCCGCTTGCGGCGTCGCGGGCGCTGTTCCCGCGACGCCGCAAGCGGCGGAGAAGACAATACGCACACAACAGGAACCCTCATATGACCCCCGAAAAGCAAGGCCAGTCGGCCCTGTTGCTCTCGATCACGGCGCTCCTGGTCGCGATCGCCGGGCTAGGCGCGACCCAACTCTCGGTGCGGCCGGCCGCTTCCACCCCGCCGCTCCTGCCCGCCCCGGCGAACGGCCTTCCGATCGGCCCGCCGATCGCCATCCCGCTCCGCGCCCAGGCCGGCAGCGGCGAGAGCGACCACACCATGTTCGGCGGCACCGTGTCGCGGAACATGATCAACCTCAAGGACAAGGTCGAGAAGTTCCCGAAGGAAGCGCCGCCGTGGGAAAACGCCGAGGAGCTGAAGAAGTGGGAGGGCGAGTGGCTGGTGTGGAAGGCCGACCTCGGCTCCCGCGCCTACGGCGGGCCGATCGTCGCCGGCGGGAAGGTGTTCGTCGGCACCAACAACGAGCGCGCCCGCAACCCGCGTGACACCAAAAAGGGCGGCGACGGCGAGGTCGAGCGGCTGGACAAGGGCATCCTGATGGTGTTCGACGAGAAGTCGGGCAAGTTCTTGTGGCAGAGCGTCCACGACAAGCTGCCCAACCAGAACGTCACCGACTGGCCGAAGGAGGGGCTGTGCTCGTCGCCCACCGTCGAGGGCGACCGGGTGTACTACGTCAGCAACCGCTGCACGGTCGTGTGCGCCGACGTCAACGGGTTCGCCAACGGCAACGACGGCATCAAGACCGAGCAGTACCAGACGCCGACCGACGTCGATATCGTCTGGGAATACGACATGATCAAGACGGAGGACGTGTTCCCGCACAACATGTCGGCCGGGTGCCCGCTGATCGTCGGCGACCTGCTGTTCACCGTCACCGCCAACGGGGTGGACGAGAACCACATCAACCTGCCCAGCCCGCTCGCGCCGAGCTTCCTGTGCCTGAACAAGAAGACCGGCCAACGCGTGTGGAAGAGCAACCTGCCCGGCAAGAACATCATGCACGGGCAGTGGTCGAACCCGACCTACGCCGAGATCGACGGGATCAAGCAGGTCATCTTCCCCGGCGGCGACGGGTGGCTCCGCGGGTTCGTGCCCGAGACCGGCGAACTCATCTGGCAGTTCGACGCCAACCCGAAGGGGACCGTGTACGAACTCGGCGGCACCGGCGACCGGAACGACTTCATCGGCACCCCGGTCATCTACAACAACCACGTGTACATCGGCGTCGGGCAGGACCCGGAGCACAGCACCGGCATCGCCAACTTCTACTGCTTCAAGCCGAACAAGAAGGGCGACATCTCGAAGTTCCTCGAAGGGCCGAAGGACAAGAACGGCAAGCTGACCGAGGTGCCCAACCCGAACTCGTGCGAGGTGTGGCGGTACGGGTGGACGGAGACCGAGGACCGCAAGAAGTGGGCCCCGCGGGACTTCAAGTTCGGCCGCACCATGAGCACCGCGGCCATCGTCGACGACATCGTGTACATCAGCGAGCTGCAAGGCGTCCTGCACTGCCTGAACGCCAAGACCGGCGAGATGTACTGGCAGTACGACACGAAGGCGTCCATCTGGGGCTCGCCGTACTTCGTGGACGGGAAAATCTTCCTGGCGTGCGAGAACGGCGACGTGTGGGTGTTCAAGCACGACAAGGCCCCGAAGAAGATCGACGGGGTGGAGGCCGCGAAGGACGCCCCGGACATGAAGACCGCCCGGGCCATCCAGAAGAAGTCGCGGGGCGAGGTGGAGAAGGAGTACGTGCTGGCCAAGATCGAATTCCCGGCGGCCGTCCGCTCCACCCCGATCGTCGCCAACGGCGTGCTGTACGTGATGACCGAGAACGCGCTGTACGCGCTCAAGACGAAGTAAGAACGGAACGAAGAGTTTTGTCCGCAGATTTCGCAGATGAACACAGATCGGAAGGCGAAGAGAGAGTTGAATCGCATTCACTCTTTCGGTTTTCCACTCTGTGTTCATCTGCGGAATCTGCGGATAAAACTTTTTCTGCCTCCCACAACCCGGAGTTCGCTGTGAAAGACACCCCAGGCAAGCCGGCACCCGTCACCGGCACAACCCTCGAAGAGCGGATCAAGAACGCGCGGACCCAACTCGACGCGCACATCCGCGAAGTCGTCCGCTGGCACTTCTCGCCAGAAACCGGCACCCCCTTCTGGCTGGAGAAGGCCAAAACCTTTTCCTTCAACCCCCTCACGGATGTCAACGGGTGGGACGACGTCAAAAAGTTCCCCATCTTCGAGGACGACTGGCTCCGCGGCGGCCCGGTGCGCAAGTGGGTGCCGAAGGGGTACGCCGACCGCGGCGTTTATGTGTTCGAGACCGGCGGCACCACCGGCCTGCCGAAGTCGCGGATCGTCATCGACGACTTCAAGATCGACTACGAGATGATGTCCGACACGCTCCCGGACCAGTACTTCCCGCGCGGGGCCAACTGGCTGATGCTCGGGCCGTCCGGCCCGCGCCGGCTGCGCCTCGCCATCGAGCACCTCGCGCAGTATCGCGGCGGCATCTGCTTCTGCGTGGACCTCGACCCGCGGTACGTCGTGAAGTGCTTGAAGGAGCGCAAAATCGCCGAGGCGAACGCGTACAAGGAGCACTGCATCGACCAGGCGCTGACGATCCTGGCCGGCGGGCACGACGTCAAGTGCATGTTCACCACGCCGAAGCTGCTGGCGGCGCTGGACGAGGCACTGCGGGCCGGGAAGCTCGAAGACAAGTTCCGGTCGCTCGGCAAGTCGGTCCCGCCGGGCGGGCTGCGGTCGATCAAGAGCGCGGGGATCATCGGCATCTTTTCCGGCGGCACCGAGTTCACCCCGCAGTTCACCCGCGAAGCCTACGAGGAGATGCTCGATAACGGCGAGGTCTACATGACCCCGACGTACGGCAACACGCTGATGGGGCTGGCGTGCTCGAAGCCGATCGGCCCGCACGACGGGTTCAAGATTTCCTATTACGCGCCTCAACCGCGAGCGGTGATCGAGGTGGTGAACCCGAAGAACTACGACGAGATCGTGCCTTACGGCGGCACCGGGCGGGTGCTGCTCTCGACGTTCACGAAGGAGTTCTTCGTGCCGAGGTTCCCGGAGCGGGACGAGGGCGAGCGGGAGCCGCCGTTCGAGAAGTACCCGTGGGACGGGGTGAGCGGCGTGCGGCCGTTCAGCGAGTTGGCCGGCACCACCGTCGTCGGCGTGTACTGAGCGTATGAAGTGAGCGAAAAGAGGCGGCCCCGGACTCAGGTCCGGGGCCGCTTGGCGTTTCACACCCGTTCCGTTACGGCAAAGTAATGTCGAGCTTGGTGTCGCCGTTAACTGTGCCCGTCAGCCCCGACTGGAGCGGGTCGCCGTACTTGTCGGGCAACGCGAACCACGCCCCGGGGGGAGGCAAGTTGGTCGCCCCCGCCCCCGGCCCGGCACCTCCAGCCTCATTAAATCCGCCCCCGACCGGACGCCCACCCCGTGTCGACCCGCCCGGGTCGGGGCTGGTCACGGCGATCTTAACGTCGCCGGACGGTACCCCCGGGATCGTGTACGTGCCGTCCGGGTTGATCTGCCCGGAGTACACCACGCCGTCGCTGGCGACCAACGTGACACCACCCCACACGACCTTCTTGCCCTTGTGGGTGACGGTGCCGGTCACGGAGCCCTTCGGCTTGGTACACCCGCTCACCGCGATCACCGACACCACGGCGGCCAGCGCCAACACACGAACGCTCATTGCATCTCCTTGAGGGTCGGCGCGGCCGCCGGTCGGCCGCACCGGGGCCGGGTTCAGTTCTCGCTGACGACCTCGCCGCCACTGATGCTGGCCATCGGCACGAGAACGGTCGTTGCCGCGGAGTACGCGTAGTACCGGACCGACCCGTCGCCCAGCAGCCAGTTCCCGCCGCCGCTGTGCAGGCTCCAGTAGTGCAGCACGGCGCAGCGGTTGGTGATCACGTCCGGGCCGAAGAACGCCGGGGTGGTACAGCCGGTGACGATCGAACCCTCGCGGTTCGGGTGGGCGAGCACCGAGTTGAAGTCGGACCCGCGCCACGACCCCCACGCCCGGTCAGCCGCGGCCGGGCGCTCGCCGACCATGACGGTGTTGCTCAGCCCGTCGCCGACCGACGTCATCCGCGGCGGCCGCATCGTGCAGTTGGCCCAACTGTGGACGGCGAAGATGCCGTTCCGCGCGTTGCTGCCGAAGAAGCCGAGCTCATTCCACTCGTCATTGCCGCTCACCGCGCAGTAGCTCGTCAGCGCCCGGGGCGGGTTGTACTGGGTGGCGAGGTCGGACGCGTTCGGGTTGCTCGGGCACTCGAAGATCGGGATGCGGTTCTGGCCGATGGTATTCACCATCGTACCGACGGTGGCCGTCGTCAGCCCTTGCAGCGGGGCGGGCAGGTTGCCCTGCTCGATGTACGGGAGGATCCGCATGATCCACCCGCCGGCGTTCTCGGACGTCGCCGGCAGAACGTTCCACGCGAACGTGGTGTACTGGCCGTACTGAAGAGGGGACGTGGGGCGGGTGTCGCGGGGTCGCGGCGACGGGAACTCGTTCATCACGTCGTGGTAGCCGTGAATCGCCAGCCCGACCTGCTTGAGGTTGTTGGAGCACTTCATGCGGGCGGCGGCCTCTCGGACCTTCTGCACCGCCGGCAACAACAGGCCGATGAGGATCGCGATGATGGCGATCACCACCAGCAGCTCGATAAGCGTGAAACCACGCCGCACGAACGCACGAGACATTGAGAATCCCCCAATGAAGGAAACGTTCCGGGTGTAACCCGGCGAAAAAAGGAAGAGGTTGCCGCGACGAGCGGAAGGGCGACGGGGAGAGAGGTCGCGCGCGCGGAGAGAGTCGTGGCCGACACGAGTTCAAAAAAGTCGGCCTGGACGGAGGACCGCCCACGACTCATCATTAAGTCCTGATGAGTGTACACAACGACTTTTGAAGTGGAAATGGCAAAAATTTCATTTTCTGAGGATACGAATCAGGTGTATGCAGAACTCGGACCTTGGGCGGAGGATTGGATAGAGTCAATCGTGCTTGACAACTTCAGCGGGCCGGCGGGCACTCCCGCCGTCCCGTCGGCCTCACTTGAAGTCGAGGTCGATGTCGTTCGCTCCGGATTTCATCTCGACGGTGAACCCGGACGTTTCGGGCGAGTTGAGCTTCTCGGGAAGTGCGAACCAATCCGGGTCTTTCGGTGCGGGTGCGGGCGCCTGCGCGGCCGGGCCGGCCGGCCCGCGACCGCCCGTGCCGCGTCCGCCGACGCCGGTCGAGGGGAGCGGGTTGCTGACGCCCACCTTGACCGTGCCCGCGGCCACACCGTACACCGCGTACCGACCTTCGGAGATGGTGGCGATGATCGCGTTGCCGTCCGGGCCGGTGAACAACAGGCTGCCGCTTTTGATCGTGCGCCCGTTAAAGGTCACTTTGCCTTGCGCCGACGCCTTGCCGCCTGAACAACCGGCCGGGGTGAGCGCGCAGAGACCCGCCGCCAAGAGGATCAGACGCGGGCAGAGCAGTCGTGTCATGGGTGGTAATTCCGGTGACGGGTGAGGCGGGCGCGCCGCGCCCGCCGGGACAGAACCCGAGACTTCGGTCGGAAGTCACGGCAAGTTCGTCACCTCGCCGCCGGAGCGGGTGGAAAGCAGCGGCAGAATGGCCTGCGCGCTGTACGGGATGAAGCGGACCGAGGCGTCACCCATCACGAACATGGCCCCGCCCGGGTGATAGCTCCAGAAGTGGTCGAAGTCGCAGGCGTTGGGCTTGGTCCCCGGGGCGCGGTAAATCCCGGCCGCGGTCCCGCTCGGGCACGAGGTGCCGTCGTAGTTGTCGCTGGTGTTGCCGAAGAACGAACCGCTGTTGGCCGTCCCGCCAACCACGTCGTAGTCCCAGACGCTCCCGGGCGAGCGCGACGAGTCCCACCAACCCCACCACCCGTTCTGTAGCGACGCCGGACGTTCTCCGACCATGATGGTGTTCGAGGTGCCGTCGGTGATGTTGTTGATGCCCACCTTCGAACGCCAGTACAGAATCCCCTCCCCCGTGTAATTGACGTACATATCCCGCCCGAACACCCCGGCGTAGCTGCTCGTCAACTGGCCGTTAAACCCGTTGCCGTTGTACCCGAACTGTCCCTTCGGGTCCGACGGGCAGGCGTACAGCGGAACCGGCCGCCCCAACCCCGTCGTGTTGGGCGTCATCACCCGGTACAGATTGTCCTGCTCGGTGTACTGGAGGATGTGCGTGAACCAGCTCGCGAACATGAGGTTGGGCGGAATAGTCGCACTGAACAGCGCCGTCTGGCGGTCCCCGGCGGCGCCGATGCCGGGCGGGAACAGCCCCTGAGTGTCGTGGAAGTTGTGCAGCGCCAGCCCCATCTGCTTGAGGTTGTTGGAGCACTTCATGCGGGCGGCCGCCTCGCGGACCTTCTGGACGGCCGGGAGCAGCAGGCCGATCAGGATCGCAATAATCGCGATCACCACCAGCAACTCGATGAGCGTGAACCCACGCCGCGCGTTCGGACGAGACATTGCGAGTCTCCGGATGAAGGGAACGGTTCCGGGGGCAGACCCCGGAAAAAGGGAGAGGAGCCCGTCGCGGCGCGCGGAGAACCGTTGCGAGGAGAAGTCGCCGAGCGCGCGAAAGGGTAAGTCGGCCCGACTGCGAGTCAGCGAGAGGGTCGGGCGCGGACGATCTTCGTCCACGACTTAGCATTAAGTCCTAATGAGTGTACACAACAACTTTTGAAGTGGAAATGGCAAAATCTTCATTTTCCGAGCGTTCGAATCAAATGTGTGCCGAACTCGACCGCCGGTGCAGAATTGGACGGGGTCAATTGTGATTGATAACTTCAGCGGGCCGCCGTCGCCCCTTTCAGCCGGAGACTGGACCGGCACAGCCGCTGATGAGGCGACTTGTGCCGTGGTAGGAGTGTGTTTCGCGCTCATGAGTCAAAACCCGATCTGGCCGAGGCCGGCACAATTGCACCCGCTTCAACGTCAGTCCAGGGTGATGTTGTTCGTCACCTTCGCCTGATCGACCTTGACCGTCAGCCCCGACGTATCGACCGACCGGTACTTCTCCGGAATCACCGACGGCTTCTGGGCCGGCGTGGCCGGCGCGTTCTTGGCGGCCGGATCCACCTCGCCGGGCTTCAGCGGGCGGCCGCCGGAGGTGCCGCCGACCGGGGCCGCCGCCAGCGGGGTGACGGTGATGCGGTGATTGCCGTACCCCACGCCGACGGCCGTGTAACTGCCGTTTTGGACGGACGCGGCCGTCGAGGCGCCGTTCTCACCGAAGATCGTGACGACACCCTCCGGTAGCGGCTTCCCGTTGACCGTGACCGTCCCCGACACCTCGGCCAGCCGGTCCCCGCACCCGCACAGCGCGAACAGGCTCAGCCCCAACAGGAGCGGGACGAGACGTTTCGTGGTCATTTCCGTGCCCGCCCTTTCTCAGTTGGGGATGACTTCGCCGCCGGCCCGCGACCCCATCGCCCCGAGCATGCTGGTGGTCACGCCGTTGGCGGTGAACGTCTGATTGGCCCCGGAGATGGAGATGAACCGCACCGAGCCGTCGCCGATGGCGAAGTTGGCCCCGCCGCTGTGGAACCCGCTCGGCGCGTTGAACACGCACTGGTTCTTCAGGTCGGCCTGCATCATCGGGGCCGGGTACACGCACGGCACGTTGCCGCTGCCGCTGCCGCTCGTCGAGTACAGCCCGCTGGTGCCCCGCGCCGGGGTGCGGGTGTCGTAGCTTGTCGGGTAGTCCCACCAGCCCCAGAACAGGTCCGAATAGGTGCCGGCGATGCTCGGGATCCGCTCGGCGATCATCAGCGTGTTCGAGGTGCCGTCGGTCACCTGCGTCAGCGTGATCTTCTTCGGGTCGTAGCGGAAGTAGGGCGACGTCGCCAGCGACACGTACACGTCATAGTCGGACAGCATCCCCTTGCCGTCGCCGGACGCGGTGTGGTCGGTGGCCACGTACCACGACAGCCCGTAGTTGCTGAACCCGCCGCCGGCCCCGTAGGTGACCGACCCGCGCGGGTCGCTCGGGCACACGTTCATCGGCGGGTTCGACGAGCCTGCCAGTTTTTCCTTGTTCTGCTCGACGAACGGCAGGACGCGGCGCATCCAGGTGCCGGGGTACTGCGCCTCCTGGCCGGCGCTGTAAGACGAAATCCCGCCGGGCATGTAGCCGAACTGGTCGTGGTAGTTGTGGCAGGCCAGCCCGAGCTGCTTGAGCTTGTTCGAACAGGACATGCGGGCGGCCGCCTCGCGGACCTTCTGGACGGCCGGGAGCAGCAACCCGATGAGGATCGCAATAATCGCGATCACCACCAGCAACTCGATGAGCGTGAACCCACGCCGCGCGTTCGGACGAGACATTGCGAGTCTCCGAATGAAGGGAACGGTTCCGGGGGCGAGACCCCGGAAAAAGGGAGAGGTGCCTGTCGCGGCGCGCGGAGAACCGTTGCGAGGAGAAGTCGCCGAGCGCGCGAAGGGTCAGTCGTGCCCGACGGGAGTCTGCGAGAGCGTCGAGCGAGGACGAAGAATCGTCCGCGACTTAACATTAATTCTTGGTGAAATTAACCGATGGCAGTAAGTTTGGAAATGAAAAAAACATCTTTTTTTTCAAATTTCGGACGAATACTGCCGGCCATCCCTGGCCGGCGGGCAATTCAGTTCATGACGATGTCGTGCGTCATCGCTTTGCTTGTCGTGGTGACGGACAGCCCGGATTGGTCCGGCTGAGCGTACTTCGACGGCAGGGCGACCCATCCGGCCGGGGCGGGCGTGGCCGCTTTGGCCTTCGGGGGGTTGCGACCGCCCCGGTCGTTCGAGGGCGTGCTCCGCGGGTCCGGACTGGAAACGGCGATCTTCAACTCGCCGACCGGCACGCCGGAAGCGTTGTACGTGCCGTCGGGCAGGATGTCGGCGTAAACGCACGAGCCGTCGGGGGCGGCGAACGCGACCGAGCCGGACGTGACCGGGCGGCCGTTGTACGTCACCTTGCCGGACACCTCGGTGGTGCCCCGGCCACAGCCGGCCAATCCGACGACGAGCACAGCGGCGCAAGCCCACCGGGCCGCCGCCCGGGCGAAACAGCGTTTCACGGGAAGACCTCGTTGGGGATGAATAGGGCCGAGCGGCGCGTCCACGTCGTTGCGTGGACGCG
>JAESFG010000521.1_pt1 | contig 19802 bp, 17 predicted proteins | sample 9269371 | NCBI WGS metagenome assembly JAESFG01 (sample SAMN14506227, study PRJNA617093) | algae metagenome | isolation source: Aetokthonos hydrillicola CCALA 1050 (B3-Florida) and co-occurring... | place: USA: South Carolina | collected 2013-01-01 | reverse complement strand
GTCCCTTGTTTATAGCCTTCTTCCAAACGCCTTCTTTCTTCATCTGTCAAAATTATATGTTTACTTTTACGTCCCATCAAACAAAGATAAAAATAAATTTCGGTTATTTTTGTCCTTATACTTATATCCAACTCTTTCTGAAATCAAAAAACGGAAGTCAGATAGGAAAATAAAACACCCATAGGCTTTAAAAAGCTATTGCTTGCGTGATAACTTCAACTTTTTGAGAATTTTCTTATGGCTGCAATATTTTCAGCTAAATGGTATTTTCATTCATTAAAAGTCTGACTTTGATTCTCCACAATTTCTTTAAAAGTGTGAATAAGGCATCACCTTTACTCAGTGAAAATTCTTTCACTACAATACTTAAAACAATGAAAAACTCAACTTTAATGATTCTCATACCTGCTTTTATAATAGGCGTGATATTGACAAGCTGCAATACGCCTGTTGAAAAAGTAGAAAAGACACAAAATGAAGTTGCTATAGTTAATCAAAAATTAGTGAAAGAAGAATATCTGGTTGATGTTGAAATTTTTAGAAAAGAATCATATGATAAAATTATGACTAATAGCCAGAATATTGCTGAATTTAAAACAAGAGTAAACAATAACAAAGAAGAGACTAAATTCTACTACGATTGGCAAATACTCAAACTTGAACGAAGAAACAGTGACATAAAAAAGACAATAGACAATTATAAAGCAGATGGAAAAGAGAAATGGACAATATTTAAAAAAGAATTTACTCAAGATATGAATAAATTGGATAGAGATTTCAAGAAACTCGCTCAAAAAAAATCATGGCATGATAACATAGGCAGATTTTAACCAACTAATAGACATAAAAAAATAGTTTTTGTAATACCAATAATCTTGATTCAAGGAAATTAAGTATCAAAACATAGATTGCTAATTTCTTTATGTCAAGTTTTTTTAATGAAGTTATTTCACAATCTATAATCTATCAACTATTTCTAAATTTAACATCATGGGAAATTTGCTTTACCTTATTGCATTAGGATTAATTATCATTTGGTTAATAGGATTTTTTTTGTTTCACACTGGCGGTATTATACATATTCTTCTGTTGATTGCCATTATTTCTGTATTGTTCAGGGTTATAAGAGGGCAGAGACCTCTTTAGAGAGATTGCTACAAGTTTAACTGAGCAAGCTTAAATGTGTGAATAATGTAATTTATTGTATTTACAATGTAATACTTGAGAATATAAAAGCACTGACCTTTATGAGCAATTCATAAAAATAAACACAAAAATGTCAAAAGATAAAAAAGAGAAATCCGGCAAAAAAATTCCAACTAAAAATCTGAAAGAGAAAAGGGCAGCCAAAGTTGTGAAGCGGGAAGAAAAGAAGAAAGATGTTAGTACTACTATATAGCTTTCTGAATAAGACTCTAAAATATGATAAAAGTAAAAAAAGAAGGCATACTTCTTAATAAAACTGTGCTTGGGTTTGAAAACGAGGGTGTATTAAATCCAGCGGTAATAAAGGAAGGAGCATATATTCATCTTTTTTACAGAGCTGTAAGCAAAGGTAATTATTCTACAATTGGTTATTGTCGGCTAAAAAATCCTCTTGAAATAGAAGAACGTACGAATATACCTGTCATTTTTCCACAATCCGAGCATGAGTCTCAGGGAGTAGAAGACCCTCGCATCGTTAAGATAGATGATTTGTTTTATCTCACTTATACAGCCTACGATGGTGTAAATGCCTTAGGGGCGTTGGCTACCTCTAAAGATTTGAAAAATTTTGAAAAGCACGGATTAATAGTTCCACTCATTACTTATAATGAATTTATACACCTTGCCCAGTCAAAAGAAACCGTTAACCAAAAATATGTACGTTATAACTTACATGAAGGAGTCAGTGAAATAAATGGTAAAAAAATATTTCTGGCAGATAAAAACGTCATTTTTTTTCCCAGAAGAATTAACGGGAAACTCCATTTTTTGCATCGAATAAAGCCTGATATACAAATAGTTAGCATGAATAACATAAGTGAACTTTCCACAGATTTTTGGCAGGACTATTTTTTGCATCTTGACGAATCCATAGTTCTTGCTCCAAGGTATGACCATGAGGTAAGTTACATAGGAGGAGGTTGCCCTCCGATAGAAACTGAGCATGGTTGGTTATTGATTTATCATGGAGTGCATGATACTGTAAAAGGATATGTCTATTCAGCTTGTGCTGCATTGCTTGATTTACAAAATCCACAAAAAGAAATAGCGAGGCTGCCTTATGCTTTATTTAAGCCAGAACTCGAATGGGAGTTAAAAGGTGAAGTGAACAATGTATGCTTTCCTTCAGGTAGTGTGTTAATTGACGATACACTTTATATTTATTATGGGGCTGCTGACGAGCAAATCGCTTGTGCAAGTATGAGCATATCTGCTCTCTTAAATGAATTACTGTCTAATGTTAAGAAAAATGAAAAATAACCATATAACTCCTTTTCTTCAAGTTTTGCCTGTTGGCAATCATCGTGGAGTTGTAAGAGGACATACTGATAGTGTTAATAAATTACCTGAAATTTTATTTATCACATCTTATCCACCAAGAGAATGTGGTATTGCTACCTATTCTCAGGATTTGGTAAAGTCTCTGGCTGCCAAATTCAATCAATCATTCAGCATAAAAGTGTGCCCTGTTGAAGCAGAGAATGAAAGTCATGCTTATAATAGTGAAACGGAATATATACTTAATCCATCACAATCTGGGTCATTTTCTATTCTATCTGAAAATATTAATGAAAACCCACAAATAAAAGTAATAGTAATTCAACACGAGTTTGGTTTTTTTAGTGAAAAAACGGAAGAATTTATAAGTTTTTTACAAATGCTTACCAAGCCTGTTGTCATTGTTTTTCATACTGTCATTCCTCACCCGGGTCAGGTATTGAAGGCAGAAGTGCAACGAATAGTAGATTTTTCAACGTCCATTATCGTTATGACCCATTTCTCAGCAGATGTTTTGATTAATGACTATGAGATTGTAGAGGAAAAAATCACAGTAATCCCACATGGTACACACCTAGTACTTCATTCGGATAAAAAACTTTTGAAGGACAAATACCAGTTAGGAGACAAAAAAGTACTTTCTACATTCGGGTTATTGAGTTCCGGAAAAAATATTGAAACCACCATAGAAGCCCTCCCGGCAATCATACAAAAAAATCCGGATGTGATTTTCCTTATTATCGGCAAAACGCATCCGTCTGTTGTAAAGCAGGAAGGGGAGAAATACCGTGAAATGCTAAAAGCAAAAGTATCTGAATTATGCCTGGAGAACCATGTAAAATTTATAAACTATTTTTTACCGCTGCCAGATTTGTTAGAATACTTACAACTTACAGATATTTATCTGTTTACTTCCAAAGATCCCAATCAGGCAGTAAGCGGAACATTTTCTTATGCGATTAGTTGTGGCTCCTCTATTGTTTCTACCCCTATTCCACATGCACGTGAAGTACTGAAAAATGATGCCGGAATAATCATCGATTTTGAGAATCCACAGCAATTGACAAGTGCCGTAAATCAATTACTGGCAGACGAACAATTACGGAAAAACATCAGCTCAAATGCATTACACCGAATGGCTTCTACTGCCTGGGAAAATTCTGCCATTGCCCATGCCATGCTGCTTGATGCTATAAGCGGTGAAAATATTACCCTCTCTTATAATATCCCTGCTATCAATCTCAATCATTTAAAGAAATTAACGACAGATTTTGGCATAATTCAGTTTTCCAAAATTAACCAGCCTGATATAGAATCAGGCTATACCTTAGACGATAATGCCCGGGCAATGGTAGCTATATGCCAGCATTTTGAATTAACAGCAGACCAGACTGACCTGGCGTATATCGCCATTTATTTGAATTTTATAAAATTCTGTCTTCAGCCGGAAGGTTATTTTCTGAATTATGTAAACGAAGAAAAGCGTTTTACCGAACAAAATAACCAAACCAATCTCGCTGACTCTAACGGTAGGGCTGTCTGGGCATTGGGTTATTTGCTTTCTATAAGTCATTTACTACCGGCTCCATTGATTGTAGAAGCCGAATCAGTTATCAGAAGTGCCTTGCTTAATGTGAGTAAAATACATTCGACCCGTGCAATGGCATTTGTAATAAAAGGCTTATATTATCGCAATAAAGACAATGTAGCTCCTGACAATATTTTATTAATAAAAGAGCTTGCCAACAGAATGGTACAAATGTATAAACATGAATCTTCTAAAGAATGGCAATGGTATGAAAGCTATCTTACCTATGGCAATAGTATTTTGCCGGAAGCCATGTTGTGTGCATGGCTTGCTACCGGAGAATCGGTTTATCAGAAAATAGCCCGGTCTTCTTTTGATTTTCTTTTAGCCAAAACATTTGATAAAGGCAGTATCAAAATAATTTCCAATAAAAACTGGCTTCATAAAGAAGATATCCCTTCTCAATTAACGATAGGAGGGGAGCAACCGATAGATGTGGCTTATACTATCCTGGCTTTAAGTAAATTTTACGCTGTTTTTAAAGACGAAGATTATCTTTATAAGATGAAAACGGCTTTTAATTGGTTTCTGGGAAACAATCATTTGCACCAGATTATTTATAATCCCTGTACCGGCGGATGTTATGACGGACTGGAAGAAAATTATGTAAATCTTAACCAAGGGGCAGAATCAACTGTAAGTTACCTTATGGCAAGGCTGGCAATTGAGAAGGTTATGAAACATGAGCAGGAAAACCAACTGCTGCAAAAATACAGCCTGACAGTACATGAAAACAAATCAGATGTGGGAAGTATGTAACTAATAGGTATAATGATGTAAACTTTCTCTTTAGGAAAGACGCAACTTTGTGAAATGATAAATGCTGTCACGATTTAAAATGGAAGGCAATGGGAAATATGACAAGTCCGTTTAAGGAAACCTGGAATAAACAAAAAAGCAAGCTCAAAGCTAAATTTCCGACCTTGACTGATGAAGATTTACATTACGAAGAGGAGCTAAGAGAAGAAATGTTCAATAAAATCCAGGTAAAACTGGGTAAAACAGAAGAAGAATTAGCCTCAATTATGTCGTCCCTTTAACCAAATTTGAACTAAAAACATAATTAAGAGTTAATTCAAACCCTTAATTATGTTTTTGCCTCACTACTTAATAAAATGATACTCTCCCTTGTAGTCATAATGCTTTTTGTTATCAAATTACTCATTATGATATTTGACATCTGTGAACCACTTCTTTGTCAGAAGTTATCTTTTATTTCAGACTGGAATTTCAGGAATGAATTTCCTTTATATTTTTTCAAATACTAATCTGTAATGATCCATTATCTCCCGTTCAAAACATACCCTGTTGGGACTTATTCTGAATACGACTATCTGATGCCTGAACTCTTTATCCGTTAAGTATCTGGGGAGAAGTGATAAATAAAGCAAATATTTTCTCAGATTAAATTTTCTGAATCTCTTCCGCCATTGCCCTATTGTTTCGATGTAATCCAATCTTCCACTGCTCTGGGAGATTAATTTAAAATGTGGTTCTGCATTTCTTATCACCATTTCGGGACCATAAGGAAGCCATGAACCGGGAAATTCTTTTACCATTAAGGCACATAAATAAGCAGCAGAATCTTTTTCGGCATTTACATCCACCTCTTCTATATCCACCATATTTTTACTGAAAGTCATGGTTTGCATATAAAACCTTCCTCCCGATGGCAAAAGATTATAAAGCGTCTGGAAAAAATCACGGTATATTTTTTCCTGTTTTCCAGCTTTATATTCCTCCACCGAGCAAAAATGCTCCAGCCCTCCAATGCAAGTGATAGCATCAAACATTCCGAAATCTTCCGGTTTTACAGTTCTGCAATCTTTTACCAATACATTAAACCCATTTTTCTGACAAGCCTTAGCCTGCCCCTGTGATAAAGTTAAGCCAGTACCGATTGCCTCTCGCTCTTTGGTAATATATCTGATAAAAGGAGCCCACCCACAAGCCATATCAAGTACTTTAGAGCCTTTTTTTATGTTAAGGCTATCAGCAATGAACCGGTGTTTTGCTAACTGTGCTTCTTCTAAGGACATTGAAAAATTTCCGTCATATTTAGCCCCACTGTAATCTCCGGTTTCCCCGACGCTCAACCGGAAAATTTCATCAATAGTAGTATAAGTAAAATCTAAATCTCTCTGGTCTGCCATATTTGCTACTGATAAAATGAGGTGGATAGAAAACAGATAAAAATAGAAGTTTTTTATATTCGTGTAGAAAGGTAATTAAAGTTTCTGTTATTTAAAAGCTATGGAAGAAAAATAGAAAAATTACTATGAGATTATTGTATAATATAATTGTCTAAGCTCAGACTAAGGGAATAGTTCTATAACCTTGTTCCCTCTTTTTTAGGTAAAAAATATAAAAGAGTACAAATTGAAGAGTTTTTGTTATGGTTGAGTAAGGTGTCCTTTATAGGAAAATGTCCTATAAAAATACTCATTACGAAAGCATACAAAAGTGCCTGAAAATCAATATATTATGTGGATTAGTAGAAAGCTTAATACAGTGATATTTTGCATCCCTCTCTCTCTACTAAAAACCTCTTAATTGATAAAATTAAGGGGTTTTTTTATATCTGGATACTATATAGGGTACAAAATAGTTCTATCTTCATTAATTACCTCAAACCAAATGAATAGAAAGAAGTTTTTCTCCTAGAACATGAACCTCTAACTTTTAAATTACCCCACTGGCCACAATTCTCCTCGTTCGATACTTTCTTTAATCCTTAAACCTAAGAGTAATACTGAACAGTAGCATTTCTAACTAGCAGCATTTTCAGATGAGTTTGGTTACTACAGACCATGGGTTGCACTTGATTTATTGATAAATATCAACAAATCAAACTCTTTTCTTAATTCTGTCTGAGTAAATTCCTTCCCATTTCTCATCGCTCCAATAGTACGTAGGTCGTGTACTTCGTGGAGCCACTGTGTTTGTTTTGAAAGCAGCCCGGTGCGTAAATCCAGCAGAAAAAGTGGTTTGTTAAGGGATTGCAGAAAATATTCGTAGGTGCCTGTATAAGCAGGTTCGGCTTGAAAACTGCTTACTTTTCGGCTATCAGGGTCAATACCCCGATACGTACCTTCTCCAGAAGAAAATCCAATGTTTATGTATTTATCGGGATAGTTCTCCTTCAGGTAAGCTCCCAAAGGCTTTGGGCTAAAGGGAACTTCATGCTTGCTGATGTGGACATTATGAGCCCAAAGAGCCACCTTGGCATGGCTGTACTGGTTAATAGCCCAAACAAGATTCTCTGCCATACACGCATCTCTATATTTGACGGCTTCGGTTATTGGCAGGAGTTGATACCTGACAAACTGGCTCACTAATCCAAGCTGCTGTCTGAGCCAAGCCAGTTCATCCAGTGTCATGGAGTTGAGGTAAATCCCTTTACGCATTTCGATACGTTGCAAGAGTTGGAAGTAGGCACTGTCGAAACTTTTCTCAAGTAGATCGGCATTAGCCAGAGTGCCTTGCCGTATGTTGGGTGTATTTCTGAGCTTTTTTATTACATCCTTGAACACGTGCAAAGGCTCTTTCCATAAGGTATCGCGTTGATCGGAAAATTGTTGCAGTGTGGTAAGGGACGCCTCCGGAAGCTGCATATCAATACCTACTATCCGGATTTTTGTCGTACTCTTCTGATTGTACATTCGCATCCAGACAAGTAAATCAAGCACTTCTTCCGTATTCCACGTCCAGAACCCTAGCTGTGCTAGGAGCTTTTTAACATCTCCTTTGCCTGTCAGTAAATAATGATTGATTTTCTCAGTTGCGGCCATATCTGCCTCCAAGGCAAAAACGGTGAATCCTTTGTTCTCCACTAGGAAACGTACTAACCGATGTTTCATTTGAAAAATCTCGCGTGATCCATGTGTCACTTCTCCCAAACCTACAATCTGTGCATTACCAATGAGCGGAGTCAGTTTTTGCAGGTCGGTCAGAGGGCTGTTCGGAGAAACCGAAACTAACGGTATATGATTTGTTTGTAACCATTTCTGTTCAAGTGCCGAAAGCGACCTAGTGGGGCTAACCGTTGTTTTTGGAGGATCAGCAGATACAGGTATATCCACATATGGTTTGCCGTCCAATAGTATCTGCATGTGGTCAAACCAAGTTTTTCCTTGGTTAAATGCAGTCACCCCAATGGCTACCCAAGCCGCTTCTTGGTTAACAGGACAAGAAACCTCTATCTGCTTCCATTGATTGTTTGTCCATAACGTATCGATTGTTGCAGCGTTGGTCAAACGGTCATTTTTGCCTATGACTGATACGTAAATCTTTACGGCATTGGATTCAGTTCCTTGCTTTTTGGCATACGCACGCACGGTAAGAATTTTGCCTTTTGCCGAATCGATAGGTAGCTTAGTCGTGTAAATAGTACTCCAGGCAGCAGAAGTACTTTCAAGTAACAGACTTCCTTTGCCAGCATACGCAGTGGTGGTGTCTATCAAAAAGTTATGGCTCACGTTAGCATACCATAGAGGTAAATTTTTAGAAAGGGAATAAACCGAATCTGTATTCAGTGGCTCAAATTCCAGATTTAACCGATGCTGACTATACCCTGTTGCACTAAAAAAAGCAAAGATGCTAAAGGCAAGAACCTGAGTTTTCAAAAGGGAGCTGACATTAAAAATAGTTCTCATTTTTAGTAAGTTATACATAAACAGTAGCTTGATAATAAGTCTGAACCCAAAACTAACTTATACTATCGAACTTAAGTGCTATCATATCCTTTATTTCTCTTCCAGCTTGCCTACTACTTCAAATTTATCAAAAACAAACTCGCCATGAGGGGCTTTTTCGAGTTCTTTAGTCAGGTCTTGTCCAGCCCAGTGCTCATAATGTTTACCATTTCGCCAGAGACGAGATTTTTTTACATCATAAATCAAGCCTTTGTAGGCAATCCAGATTTCTTCCCGGTCTGTGCCGTTGCGAAGTGATAATTGGCTAAGCGTATAAGTTTTCATAACTTTGCAAAAATAATGCAAGAATGAAGACGAAAGGACTGATAAAAAACAAAGTCAATATTATTACACTGGGTTGTTCTAAAAATCTGGTAGATTCTGAAGAGATTTTTACCCAGCTCAAAGCCAATCAATTTGACGTTACCCACGAGTCAAAAAAAGACGATGCCAGCATTGTAATCATCAATACCTGTGGGTTTATAGACAATGCCAAGCAAGAATCCATAGATACCATTCTCAGGTATGCCGATGCCAAAAGTGACGGACTGATTGACAAACTTTATGTAACTGGCTGTCTTTCTCATCGTTATAAAGACGATTTAGAAAAAGAAATTCCGATAGTAGATGCCTTTTTCGGAACCAACGAACTGCCCCGTCTGCTCAAAACCCTCAAAGCCGATTATAAGCACGAACTCATAGGTGAACGTCTGATTACCACACCTGCCCATTTTGCCTATCTTAAAATTTCAGAAGGTTGTGACCGACCCTGTTCGTTTTGTGCTATTCCATTGATGAGAGGAGGACACATTTCCAGACCTGTCGAAGAACTCGTTACACAAGCTAAAAATCTGGTAAAAAAAGGGACTAAAGAAATTATCCTTATTGCCCAGGATTTAACCTATTATGGGCTTGATTCTCATCGTAAACGAATGCTGGCAGATTTGCTGAAAAATCTTTCGGACGTAGAAGGTTTGGAGTGGCTGCGGTTGCAATATGCTTATCCTTCAGGCTTTCCACTGGAAATACTGGATGTAATGCAGGAAAGAGAAAACATTTGCAAATATCTGGATATGCCGCTTCAACATGGTTCAAACAATATCTTAAAACTCATGCGAAGAGGTATTACCCGTGAGAAAACCGAAGAGCTGATTACTAACATTCGCAGCAAAGTACCAGATATTGCTTTGCGTACCACACTCATTGCCGGGCATCCGGGCGAAACAGAAGATGATTTTGAAGAAATGTATCAGTTTGTAGAAAAAATGCGTTTCGACAGACTAGGTATTTTTCAGTATTCGCACGAAGAGCAGACCCACTCTTATACAATGGCAGACGATGTGCCTACCGAAATTAAGCAGGAGAGAGCTGATGCCATCATGGAATTACAACAGGAAATTTCGAAAGAACTAAACGAAGCCAAAACCGGAAAAACCTTTAAAGTACTCTTTGACCGAAAAGAAGGAGGCTATTTTATTGGCAGAACCCAGTACGATTCACCGGAAGTAGACAACGAAGTGCTGGTAAAGGCTGATAAGAATATTTACCTGCGTCAGGGAGATTTTGCCAATATCCGAATTACTGATACAGCAGAATTTGACCTTTATGGCGAAATAGTTTAATAATTATCTTATATCCAGAGGTTTTTTGTAAGCCTCTTACTTTTTTCATTATTTTTGAAATCCTATTTTTAACCACTCGTCTTAATTTTTTCAATGAAAAAGATTTCTCTTGGCTTACTACTCTTAGCCTTTCTGGGCTTCACTGCCTGTCAGAATCAGGATAAAAGTAAAGAAAATACCGAAACGGATACCCTTAAAGTCGCCACTGACACTACTGAGATTAAGGACTCGGCAACTGCCAAAAAAACAGAAGTACATACACTGCCTGCTGCAAACGTTGACCGCAAGCTTACGGACTTAGCCCGTGTTATTGCTGGTTTGTCTGTAGATAGTTCTTCTGAATATGCTTATCTGACACGACTACCTTCCTGGAAACGCTTTGCTAAAAACATGGACAGCAGTTTTGCTAAAATAGACAGAGAGCGTTTTGCCAAAATGCGTACCTGGCGTGAAACAGAACTTACTGCTTATAACGACAACCGTACCCTGTTTTATCCGTTCTCTGGTCCGGATTTTATTCATGCCTATAATTTTTTCAATAAAGCCCAGACGATGTACATGTTTGGCTTGGAGCAGGTAGGAAGTATGCCGACTCCCGGAAAGAAATCTAAAGAAGATATGGCAAATTATTTTGGCTCTGTGCAAAACTACCTGAGCGATGTAATGAACAAAAGCTTTTTTATTACCAAAAAGATGAATGCCCAGTGGTATCAGGTAAATGGCATGACACCCATCATTGCTATTTTTATGGTAAGAACTGGAAACGAGTTGGTTAAAATTACACCCATGAAGGTAGATTCTTCGGGTACACCCAAGGAAGTAGCAGCCACGGCTAAAATCTATAATGTGGTAAAAGTAGAATATGCAGATGCCACCACCAAAGAGCTAAAAACTGTCTATTATTATTCCGGAGACTTATCAGATGGAGCTATTACTAAAAATTCACCTATCGAAAAATATCTTTATAATATCCCACAGGGCTCAAATGGCTTTCTTAAATCTGCCAGCTATTTGTTGCACTATGGTTATTTTTCTAAAATGAATGCAGTTTTAAAAGATCGTTGTGCTGCCATTTTGCAAGATGATACAGGTGTGCCGTATAATGCCTTCGAAAAAGATAAATGGAGTTTTATATTTTATGGAGTGTATGCTACTCCTATTTTTACTAACAGCGAGCAACCATCACTCAAAAAAGCCTATAAAGACAGCACAAGTACAATCAGACCACTACCTTTTGGAATAGGTTATCATTGGATGAACCGGAAAGATAACCTGATTCTGGCAACACGAAAAGCTGTTCAATAAAAAGAGATACAAAAAAGCCATCTGGAATACAGGTATTCCAGATGGCTTTTTTATGAATTATATAAAAAGAAAAACACTTACCGCAATTGCAATAAGTGTTTTCAAATTTATCACGTAAAAACAATTATGAAGTCGTAAAGGAGCAAATTGTTTGGCTAAATTCCAAATTTAGACTGAAAAAAAATGTGCTTAATCAGCATTATTAGCCAGTTTTTGCTACTAATAAATCTTACACTGCCACAGGAGCTTTAATAGCCGGATGAGGATTATAATTTTCGATGATTATATCTTCGTAGGTAAAGTCGAAGATATTTTTTACTGCCGGATTGAGTTTTAAAACAGGCAGTTCTCTGAAATCTCTTGAAAGTTGCAGTTCTACCTGCTCCAGATGATTACTATATAAATGTGTATCACCACCTGTCCATATAAAATCACCTGCTTCCAAATCACAAACCTGAGCTATCATGGCAGTAAGCAAAGCATAAGAGGCAATATTAAAAGGAACTCCCAGAAAAACATCGGCAGAACGCTGATACAATTGACAGGAAAGCTTTCCGTCGGCTACATAAAACTGAAATAGAGCATGGCAGGGCAATAGTGCCATTTCTTTGAGTTCACCTACATTCCAGGCACTGACTATTAGCCGGCGAGAGTTAGGATTGCGTTTGATTTCAGCGATTACATCTGTAATCTGGTCAATAACCCTTCCGTCACGGGTTTCCCAGCTCCGCCATTGTTTGCCATATACAGGTCCTAAATTACCGTTTTCATCTGCCCATTCATCCCAAATACTCACTCCGTTTTCTTTCAGATACCTGATATTGGTTTCACCTTTCAGAAACCACAATAATTCGTGGATAATGGATTTGGTATGAACTTTTTTGGTAGTCAATAAGGGGAATCCATTTTGTAAGTCAAAACGCATCTGATAGCCAAAAACACTTATAGTGCCTGTGCCGGTACGGTCACCTTTCTGAACACCCTGTGTTAAAATATGTCTGAGTAAATCGTGATATTGTTGCATAAAAAATTAAATATTCTGAAAATAAAAAAGTCTTCTTAACGGGAAGAAGACTTTGACAAAAATTTTATCCCATAATTACTGAACAGTCTTGTCTTTGCAGCATTTGCTGGTACCAGAAGCAGCACATGATTTTTTAGAAGAGCTGGTACAGCTTGCTTTTTTATGCTGTTTTGCTTTTGCTTCTTTTTTTTCTTTTTTCTTATCACCACCATCAGTAGCAAAAACAACCGTACTGCCTAATGCAGCTACAATTAATAAACTTGCAAGTATTTTTTTCATAACATATAAGCATTAAAGGAATAACTAGATTGGATGAATGTAAAAGTAAAAAAAAGTTTTTACTGTTCAAAAATCTTTTGTCATAAATTCCATATATTTAAGTTAACAAATCCCAGAGAGCTTTCGTTAAATAATATAAAATATTCTTTGAAAATTTACAAGTTTTTGTTAACTTAGTATTCCTCTTTCTTATTTCATTTTCAAAAACATAAAGTCATGAAAAAATTTACCCGAAATGCCTTCTTTCGTATTGGTGTGTCTTTTTTTCTGACTATTTGTCTGACGTTCAGTTACGTACAAGCACAATATAGTTATGGATATGAATTTCAGTTTCGGCACAGGCGAGTTGAGATTCCTTTTGAATGGCAGTGTAATCTGATAGTAGTTCCTATTCGTATCAACGATTCTGACACGCTCAAGTTTATTCTTGATACAGGTGTAGGAATGAATTTGCTTACAGACCCTACTGTAGCTAACTCACTTGGGCTAAAATATGTAAAAAAGATAGATATTGTAGGGGCTGGACAGGGAGAAGCCCTGGAAGCTAAAGTAGCCATTGGCAATCAGATTCATTTACCGGGTATATCTGCCACTGGTCAGAGTGTGGTAGCCCTGTCTCATGATGTATTGTCGCTGTCTGATTATGTGGGCATGCCGATTCATGGCGTTTTTGGGTATGATTTGTTTAGAAGTTTTGTGGTTGAAATTGATTTTCAGAGTAAGCTTATCATACTTTATCACCCCAAACATTATAAATATAAAATAAAAAAAGGTCAGAAAATACCTATTACTATTGATGAAGGCAAGCCTTATATGAAGGTTGAGGCTGTTTGGGAAAATGGTAAGACCTTGCCTATTAATGTTTTACTGGATACAGGAGCCGGACATGCTTTATCATTAGACCGTAATACAAGTGCTGACATAAGCCTGCCCAGCAAAACACTTAGCTCACAGTTGGGACGAGGGTTAAGTGGTATTATCAATGGAGAAGTAGGCAGGTTAAAGGGACTGAGAATAGGAAATTCAGAGTTAAAGGATGTAATGACTTCATTTCCGGATACCAATTCTATTGCATCAAGAATTATTAAAAATACACAACGACAGGGCAATATAGGTGGTGATATTTTGAAAAGGTTTAAGGTTACTTTTAATTATGGTGAAGGATATGCCATATTTAAACCCAATAAAGCTGCATTTAAAGAGCCTTTTGAAAGAGACATGACAGGAATAGTATTACGGGCAAAAGGCTCTTATTTTGAAAAATACTATATAGAAAAAGTAGAGCAAGACTCACCTGCAGAAGCAGCAGGCTTACAGGCAGGTGACGAAATTATTTCTGTAAATGAAAGAATGGCTCATTCTATGAAATTAAATGACATTTATAAAATGTTTCAACGTGGTAACAGCAAAACTATTAAACTTTTTATAAATCGTAATGGTCAGTTTTTATATGCTGAGTTTTTGATGAGAAGAATGATTTAAAAGTAAAGTCTGAATATTACAAAAGAGGAAGGGATATTGATACGTACCAATATCCCTTCCTCTTTTGTAAGAATAAAATATATTACTTTTGTTTTTGGACAGTTACATCAGTGATTTCTACCCGACGTTCAACAGAAGCCGATGGGCTATACCATGAATTGCGAACATCTTTTCTGTCGTCACTAATGCTTTGATTTGCAGTATTTTCTCCTGACGCTTTCTGGGTGATTATGAGCAATCCCTTATCCATATAAGACTTAAACTGTCCGTTTTTATAGGTGAGAAAATGGTTTTCTATGCTGCTTACCCGTCGGCTTGTCAGTTTTTCATTATAATCACTGGCAGCAAGGGGGCTTGCAAAACCGGTTACTGTAATTTCTACTTTATTGCTATCCTTGAGTTTGGCAAGCAATCTGTCCGATAATACAAGCAGGTCTTCATATCCTTTTTTAACCTTTCCATCAAAAAAATCAACTATCTGCGTTTTTACCTTACTGGTTTCAGCAGTGGGCAAACCTTTGCCATATTCTTTGATAAACTGAGGCTGGGCGGCATAATAGGTCTGGTAAGTTTGCCCGTATGTAAGTATGGTTTTAGATTTTTCAGAACGAGGGTCTGGCTGGTCATTATTGAAATATAAGCTAATAGGTTGAAAATTTTCAATAGTAACAGGAGCTGGTGGCTGAATAACTACATCTTTTTTTATAGAAATAGTATCTGCATTTACTGATGGTGTAGGTACATCTTTATTACGCGTCATCCACCATAGTCCTATACCAAGAGCAATTATGGCAGCTCCTCCAATTATCCAGGGCAGTAATCCTCGTCCGGGATTTCCATCAGTTATTGTGGAATCGACTAAGGTTTTTGTCTCGCCTGCATTATTCAGAGCTACTTTTTGAGCAACAGGCAATGGCTCAGGTTTTGGCAAAAAAGTTACTGTTGAGTCATCAGTTACCAGAGGTTCTTCCATTGAGATAGGTAGTTCGTCACTGATATTTTTGGTGAGTGTAGCCTTCTTCTGTTTTGTATCAGCAAACGAGATTTCTGCTACAGGTATGACGGGTGGAATGATTGCTGAAACAGATTTTTCGACAGGAATGGTGTAAGTTGCAATGTTGGAAAAAAGCCCATAGTCATCCTGTACTTTATATTGAAATGAAACATCACCTGAAAAATCAGCAGCAGGATTAAAATATAAATCAGAGACTTCTGCCGGAATAAATTCTTGCTGCTCTAAAACAGGGGTGTTTTTAAACAATAATGTCCCCTGATTCGTAGCAGGAAGAGCAGTAACGATAAATTTTTCGACTTTCCCTTCATTCTCTGCGACTTGCAGAGGCTCTATTTTTAAAGTTCCTGCGTCAGATTTAACAGATGAGTGTGTAATGTTTTTGGCAACAGGAGATAAATTGAATATGGGAATGGTAAAGAGTGCTGTATTAGATTCCAATCCACTGCTATCTGTAGCTTTATAGCTGAAAACAGCGTTGCCGGCAGATTTTCCGGAAGGGTCAAACTGTAAACTACGGGCTTCGGCAGGTGTGAGAATCTGGTCAGTTACAATAGCTTTGCCATTGAGCAACAATACTCCTTTTTCGGCAGGTGGCAACGAAACAATGGTATAAGTGGCTATGTTTCCGTCCTTATCTCTACCTTCCAGCGATTTAATATTTATCTTACCCGCTCTGCCAGAAATTTCACCATTTACCACGTCCAGAGCAAGCGGAGGCAATTTAACAGGTTCTTCTGTTATAGGTTTTATGTCTGTTTCAGCAAACGATACAGGTATTTCTTCCAGAATTATCTCTTCTGTAGTAATTTCAGGTTCTTCAGCAATTACAGGAGGTAAGGTAATGGCAACAGGCTCTTCTTCCACAACAGGTATAACTCCTGACACCACTTCTTTTGCTTCTGTTTTGCTTTCTACACCACTGGCTTGCAGAAAAGCCAGTGCCAGCAGCATCTTTTCTTTATTGTCATACAGGGGACCTCGTGCTATTTCCTGATGATTGCCGGCAAGAAGGGAGTAATAATATTTGCCATTTTCTTCAACTATCCTCCAGCGTTTTTCAATACCGGCATTTTTTACTACTGACTTAATACCATTATCTCGTACTTTGGTATTAGGATATGACTCACTAAAGAGAATGGCTTTTCCATTTTCATCATTAAAATGAAAATAGTATTTCCCGTTTTTTTCGCTCTGAAAGGATTCAAAACCTGATTTCCCGGATTTAGAAAGTTGCGTAAAATCGTATTCGTCTATATTTCTATCCGAAACAGATGTAATTTCTTCCGGGCGGTCAATATGAATATTAAAAGTTCTGGTTTCAGTGCTTTGGGTGGTTTCACTCCTGAGTTCGACTTTATATTTTGAGGCAAACGTCACAGCCTGCTCCTGCAAGAAAGCAATGGCTGCTTCCATTTCCTTTTTTGAAGTAAACAGAGGACTGCGGGCTATTTCCTGATTATTGCCGGCTTTGAGTATAAAATAAAACTTACCATCTTCTTCCTGTCTTACATAACGATTGGCAACATAAGCATTTTTAATAACCGATTTGATGCCATTGTCTCTTCCGCTGGCGTTTTCATAGCTCTGACTAAACAAAATAGCTTTGCCTTTTGCATTATTAAAATGAAAATACTGCTGTTTATCGTCAATGTTTTCAAAAGATTCAAACCCTGCTATTCCAGATTTTGACTTTACCGTAAATTTATAACTATCTGCCGGGTTTGCTTTTTCCCGCTTTACAGGTTCTGCCTTTTTATAAGTTTCTTCAAAATTGAGGGCGGTTGCTTTAAGATAAGCAATAGCAGTTTCTACCTCTTCCCGACTTTCCAACATCCAGCTTCGGGCTATTTCTTTGCCATTTATTGATTTGAGAATAAAGTAAAATCTCCCGTTTGCTTCTATAATTTCGTAACGTTTGTCATTACCGGCGTTTTGAATAACCGACCGTATGCCATTGTCTCTTGAGTTTGCTGAATTATATCGCTGGCTAAACAGAAATGCCTTGCCACTTTCATCATTAAAAAGAAAATAATACAACTTGTCTTCAGGATTCTGAAAAACATCAAAACCCGGCTTGCCAGAAAAAGAAATCAGGGAAAAATTGTAAGAATTTTCATTAATGAGAATTATCGGACGCTGTACGGTACGGTTTTGTGTTTCTCTAAAAACTACCTCATAATCGTCAGTTGCTGAAAATGTTTGTACCAGATTATCTACCACAGGAGTTGTAGTACCCGTAAAATTGATGCTTCTGCCAAAAGACTCGCCATTCAAACCTACTGTAAAATAAAAATCAGGAGCTTTTCCCGATAACTCATAGTTGGCACGACTGGCTGCTACCTGCACAAAATCCCGGATTCCTTCTACTGTATTTTCCACACTGGAATACAGGCGACTGTTGAATATAATCTGGTTTTCATCATTTAACAGATGGAAAGCATAATCATTGATACTTCTGAAGATTTCAAAACGCATAAGTAGGGAAGAAAGGTTTGGTGAGACAATTCCTGATTTTGTATTATAAAAACAACAATATGGCTTCTTTTAAAAATTTGATAAAAGAAGCAGATTGCCGTAAGAAATTGAATTTTAGATATATAGACCTGGTAGTTTTTTATGTACAGCCTGAAAGTGTAATAATTACTTAGGCTGACTTATAAATCTCTAACAGATTTTGTTAATTCAGATATTTGGGAGGGGGAAAGAAATAAATAGCTGACTTTCCGGGAACTTGTTGTATAAAGTAATAATAGAATAACTGAACTACCCCCACTGGAAATTTTGTCGGTACTTTGACAGATACGTTCCAAAATTATAGAAAATCAGATAAATACAAAAAAAATCTGTATTTCGGAACAGAATTAAGTAACTTTGTAAATATCATTACACTTTTAAATTTTTGAATATACTCATGTTTGATATGTTTAATATGATGGGCAAAATCAAGGAGATGCAAGCCAAAATGAAAGAAGCCCAGGATAATTTGTCAAGAATAGAACTGACTGCCGAAGCCGGAGCTGGTATGGTAAAAGCAACTGTAAATGGAAACCGTCAGGTGATAAAACTGGATATAGATGAAAGCCTTTTTACACCGGCAGATAAAGAAGTATTGCAGGATTTGACAGCGGCTGCCGTAAATAAAGCCCTGCTGGAGATGGATATTCGTATCAAAGACGAGCTTCAGCAAGCTACACAGGGTGTGATGCCAAACATTCCGGGTCTGAATCTGGAAGATTTGATGAAAGGTGGATAAAACAACAAAAAACTCCTGTAATTCAGGAGTTTTTGTATTAAATTACATTTTCTCTATTTTAGGCTTTCGGCAAATCCAAACTGCCTCATAAGGATGCAACCAACCCACTTTTTGCAGATACCCGAATAACCCTTCTTCTACTTTAATTTGTAAAGGCTTATCCATTAAAACTACTTCTGATTTCATTGGGTAATCTATCTGTACTCGTGCTGTATAGGTTACAAAGTGGTCAGATTCGATTTTTTCTATGAGACAAGCATTTAAAGCCAAAGCAAACCGACTTTCTTCATTGCCAACACCATATTCACTATGACTCCAGCTTATCCATTTTGGAGTTTTATCAGGTAGGGTAGCTAACGCCTGGGTTATTTTGTCAGATTTTAGAAAAAAATCACTTTCAAAATACCTTATTCCGTCTTTGTCTGGAAAAGCAAGTAATATAGTTTCCTGCGAAACTTCCGGCAGAAAAGGATAAGCTACTATACCGATAAGCAAGTTTAAACCATAAATGCTGGATTTTTCTGCAAAATTCAAATCTTGTCCGTTTGCAATTTTATTTATATAACTATTGATACGGTTGTTGTACTGATATAAAGAAAAAGGCAATACCAGCAAATACAAAATTAATCCGGCAAGAATGGCTCGCCAAAATTTTCGGGCTGAGCCAGTTTTCTGAAAGAAATAAAGTCCTCCGCTCAGCAAAACCAGCAAGACATAGCCTACATAAAAACCAAAAGCAATATTCCAGCATACAAACAGAGACAACAAAACTGCAATAAACCAGACAAAGATTTTTTTTAGCATAGAAAGAAATGTGTATCGAAAACTATAAGACCTCATCGGACTGTGATTCAGTTATTTTCTGTATCGGGCAACAAATCCTAAAACAAAATTGAATGTATTTTAAGGTTAAAAAAATATTTTTTTGGACTAAGTATAAGGACAAAAATAACCGAAATTTATTTTTATCTTTGTTTGATGGGACGTAAAAGTAAACATATAATTTTGACAGATGAAGAAAGAAGGCGTTTGGAAGAAGGCTATAAACAAGGGACA
>JAESFG010000520.1_pt1 | contig 19810 bp, 15 predicted proteins | sample 9269371 | NCBI WGS metagenome assembly JAESFG01 (sample SAMN14506227, study PRJNA617093) | algae metagenome | isolation source: Aetokthonos hydrillicola CCALA 1050 (B3-Florida) and co-occurring... | place: USA: South Carolina | collected 2013-01-01 | reverse complement strand
CGCCCCGCTCCTTCCGCGCGCGCATGGCGTGGGTCATCACGTTGACCTGGGTGGATACGGCGTTCGTGCCCCAGATCACGACGCAATCGGCCTTCGCCATTTCGCGCGGGTCAGGCCCGGCGAGCTTGCCCGTGCCGGCGAGATAGCCGGGCCAGGCGAGGTTGATGCAGATGCTCTGCTGGAATCCGGAGTACTTCTTGACGTTGGTGAGCCGCTTGATGCCGTCGCGCATCACGAGCCCCATCGTCCCCGCGTAATGGTATGGCCAGACGGTCTCGGCGCCGTGGGCGGCCTCGGCCTTGAGGAAAGCCTCGCCGATGCGGTCGAGAGCCTCGTCCCATCCTATGCGGGCGAACTGGCCTGACCCCTTCGGTCCCGTCCGCATCAGCGGATGCAGGAGCCGGTCGGGGTGGTGGATGCGCTCGGCGTAGCGCGCCACCTTCGCGCAGATCACGCCGGCCGTGTAACTCTGGGCCTCCGCCCCGCGGATGCGACCGATGCGCGAGCCGCCGATCACCTCGACATCGAGGGAGCACGTCGACGGGCAGTCGTGCGGGCAGGCGGAGGTGCGGCGGACGACGGGGGAGGGAGCGTTCATCGCGAGACCTTTCCGCCGATCATGGTGCGGCACGGCAGCTGGCGTGTCGAGGCCCGCAAAGCAAGACGGCGGCCAGGGGCCGCCGTCCACATGCAGCACCGGTTCCGGCCGTGTCAGCCGACGATCTCGTTGCCCGAGAAGAACTGCGCGATCTCGAGGGCCGCCGTCTCCGGCGCGTCGGAGCCGTGCACCGTGTTCTCGCCGACGGACAGGGCGAACTGCTTGCGGATCGTGCCCTCCGCGGCGTTGGCCGGGTTCGTCGCGCCCATGACCTCGCGGTACTTGGCGATGGCGCCCTCGCCCTCGAGGACCTGCACGACCACGGGGCCGGACGTCATGAAGGAGACGAGTTCGCCGAAGAAGGGACGCTCCTTGTGCACCGCGTAGAACTGCTCGGCCTGGGCCTGCGTCATGCGGATGCGCTTCTGGGCGACGATGCGAAGCCCCGCCTTCTCGATCACGGCGTTCACCGCCCCGGTGAGGTTGCGGGCGGTCGCGTCCGGCTTGATGATGGAAAAGGTGCGCTCCAGCGCCATCGTCGGGTCCTTCCGATATGTTGTCCGAGATGGCGGGGCTTATAGCCTTGCCATGGCCGGGCGACAAGGACCGGACCTGGCGGGCAGGAGTGCCGTCGAGGGAGAGGTTGCCGGAAATGGGCGCCCATAGATACGCGATGCTGGCGGGGTACAATCGCTGGGCCAATGCCAGGCTCTACGCCGCCGCCGCCCGGTTGACGGACGAACAGTACAGGGCCGACAGGGGCGCCTTCTTCCGCTCGGTCCACGGCACCCTGAACCACGTCCTCGTCGCCGACCGTGTCTGGATAAACCGCTTCCTCGGCCGGCCCAACCCTCCAACCCGCCTCGACGAGATCCTGTACGACGATCTCGCCGCGTTGCATGCTGCGCGGGTTGACGAGGACGACCGCATCGTCGCCTTCGCACAGGCCCTTACCGACCAGCAGGTGGACCAACCGATCCGGTTCCGGACCGTGACCGGCAACGTCCTGTACGAGCAGGAATTGTCGGGGGCGCTGGACCACTTCTTCAACCACCAGACCCACCATCGCGGACAGGTTCACGCGCTGCTGACGGGCCTCGTGGGTGAGGCACCCGAACTCGACCTCGTCTACTTCCAGCGCGAGAGCGGGACGGGCGCGAGACGCCTCAGCGAGGACAAGAGCTAGAACGCGGCCCCCGGCATCTTGATCGGGCTTATCGCGGAGGGGAGCACGAATTCGGCATCGATCCGTGCCGACCACGCGTCCGTGATCGCGACGCCCTTAACCGTCATGGCGACGCCAGCCACCGAGGCGATGAGGACCAGGAGCAGCGCTCCGACCGACAAACGATTGCAGTTCATGGCATTCTTCCTGAGCGGAGCCGCATGCTCAGCCGTTCGACCGGAGAAGCAGCGCCGAATAGGGCGCGATCGTGACCGAAAACGATCCGAAACTTGCCGCCCGCCGACGGGCTGCGCGACGGGCCGTCGACATGACCGGAAAGACCTCCGGGATTTCTATCGACGACGCGCGCCAAGTCTTTGCACCGTAAAAAGGAAACGGCCCGGACCGAGTGATAGGGGCAGGCTGGCCAGAGCCACGCCACCCGCTCATGTCACGCCATAATTCTGCGTGATGGACCTCCGCGGGGGGCATCTGGAAGGCGTTGCTCGGCCGCGCGCAATGGCTCTCCGATATCCTCCGCAGGCGTGGATCCGAGGTGATTCGCACCGGCCATGCCCCGAAAACCGGGAAAGCTTGCAGGCGCGGGCGCCTCAATCGGCGCCGTCCGCGGGGGACACCAGGCGCCCCTGCGCGTCGTCCGTCTCCGCAACGCACCGTCCTTCCTCCAGCCGGGCATGGCCGGAGGCGACGAGGCGGAGCGCCATCGGGTAGGCGACGTGCTCGGCCTCGAGCACCCGGGCCGCGAGCGTGTCGGCGGTGTCGGCCGCGTGAACGGGCACGGCGGCCTGCACGATGATCGGTCCGGCATCGAGCTCCGGCACGACGAAGTGGACCGTGCAGCCATGCACCTTCACCCCCTCGGCAAGCGCCCGCTCATGCGTATGGAGCCCGCGGAAGGACGGCAGGAGGGAAGGGTGGATGTTGATCATGCGTCCTTGCCAGCGCCCGACAAAGTCTCCCGTCAGCACCCGCATGAAGCCCGCCAGGCAGACAAGCTCGACCCTGTGCGCGCGCAGGACGCCGTCCAGTGCGTCTTCGAACGCGTCCCGTCCGGCGAACGCCGTGTGGTCGACCACCGCCGTGGCGATGCCGGCCTCGTGTGCCCGGCCCAGCGCGCCCGCGTCCGGCCTGTTCGAGAGCACGAGGGCGATGTCGGCGGGGAATGAGGGGGCTGCCGCCGCCTTGATCAGGGCCGCCATGTTCGATCCGCGGCCGGAGACCAGGATGGCGGTGCGGACCGGCGTGCTCACAGGGCGAGCGCGCCCGTCACGCGCACGGCGGGACCGTCGCCGCGCAAGGTCACCCGGCCAAGCCTGACCGGGTCCTCTCCGCCGGCCTTGAGGGCGGAGGCGACCGCCTCGACCCTGTCCGCCGCGACGACGACGACCATGCCGATGCCGCAGTTGAACGTGCGCAGCATCTCCGCCTCGACGATGCCGCCCGTACGGGCGAGCCATCCGAAGACCGGCGGAACGGGAATGGCGGAGAGGTCGAGCTCGACGGCGAGGCTCGCCGGCAGGACACGCGGAATGTTGTCGGGAAAGCCGCCTCCCGTGATGTGCGCCAGCGCCTTGATGCCGGGCGTGCCGCGCACCACGCCGAGGAGCGGCTTCACATAGAGCCGTGTCGGCATGAGCAGCGCCTCGCCGAGGCTCGTGTCGGGCTCGAAAGGCGCGGGACGCGACCAAGCAAGCCCGCTTTCCTCCACCACGCGCCGCACCAGCGAGAAGCCGTTGGAATGAACGCCCGACGAAGCGAGCCCGAGCACGGCGTCCCCCGCGGCGATGTCCGGTCTCGGCAGCAATGTCCCGCGTTCGGCGGCGCCGACCGCGAAGCCGGCGAGGTCATAGTCGCCGGCCGCGTACAGGCCGGGCATCTCGGCCGTCTCGCCACCGATCAAGGCGCAGCCCGCCTCCTTGCATCCCGCCGCGATGCCCTTCACCACCTCGGCGCCGACATGCGGTTCCAGACGCCCGGTGGCGAAATAATCGAGGAAGAAGAGCGGCTCGGCTCCCTGCACGATCAGGTCGTTGACGCTCATCGCCACGAGGTCGATGCCGATGGTCTCGTGCAGTCCTGTCTCAATGGCGATCTTCACCTTGGTGCCGACGCCGTCATTGGCCGCGACCAGGATGGGATCCGTGTAGCCGGCCGCCTTGAGGTCGAAAAGCCCTCCGAACCCGCCGATCTCGGCGTCCGCGCCGGGGCGGCGCGTGGCCCGCACCAGCGGCCTTATCGCATCCACCATCGCGTTGCCGGCATCGATGTCGACGCCCGCCTGCGCGTAGGTCAGCCCGTTATTCTGCTTGTCGGCCATGGCAGCTCTCTCACGGTCACGGACCAGCCGAGTAAGACGGCGCGGGGGCGGACGCAAGGCCGGGCGATCTCGCAGCCCCGCGCCGGCACGCCTATATTCGAGGCAGAGGACCGGTTCGTGACGCATATTCCCAACATCATCACGCTGGGACGGCTGCTTCTCGTGCCGTACGTGATCATCATGATCATGCACCGCGAGTGGGATTATGCATTCGCGGGCTTTCTGGTCGCCGGGATCTCGGACGCCGTGGACGGAGCGCTGGCGCGGCGGCTGAACATCCGCTCCGAGCTCGGCGCCTACCTCGATCCGGTGGCCGACAAGGCGCTGCTCGTCTCCATCTATGTGTCGCTCGCCATGGTCGGCGTCCTGCCGGATTGGATCGCCATCCTGGTCGTCTCGCGCGACGTGATGCTGGTCGGCGGCGTCGTGCTGTCCTGGCTGATGTCGAAGCCCATCGCGATCGATCCTTCGATGATCTCGAAGGCCAACACCGCCTTCCAGATCGTTCTGGCGGCCGTGGCGCTGGGGGCGCACGCCTTCGGCATCGAGGGTCGGGTCTTCCTCCCGCAGCTCATCTGGGTGGTCGCAGCCTTGACGATTGCGTCCGCCGCCGCCTATCTCGCGAGATGGCTGCGCCACATGACGAAATGACGGTCCGGAGCGTTCACCGCCACGAGCAGGCGGACGCGCCCGCGCGCAGCGGCCTCCTGGAGCGCGAGGTCGCCATCTGGATCGCGGCCTTTGCCGTGCTCGCCCTCTTTGTCTGGCTGTTCTCCTCCATCCTTCTGCCCTTCGTGGCGGGGCTGGTGCTGGCCTATTTCCTCGATCCCGTCGCTGACCGGCTGGAAAAGCTGGGCATGAGCCGGCTCTGGGCGACGCTCGTCATCCTCGCCGTCTTTGTGCTGTTGTTCGTCGTGGCCCTGCTCATCGTGGCCCCGCTCCTGGCCAGCAATCTCGCCGAGTTCCTCGACAAGGCGCCCGACTATGCGCGCCGTCTGCAGCAGCTCATCATTGAAAAGGGTGGGCCGGTGCTGAAGAGCCTGGGGCCGCGCTTCTCGGTGCCGGACCTGCAAGGGCAGGTGGGCGGCATCATCGCCAAGGGAGCATCCTGGGTCGGCGACGTACTGGCCTCCATCTGGTCGGGCGGGCAGGCTCTCGTCGGCATCCTGTCGCTGATCGTGGTCACGCCAGTCGTGGCGTTCTACCTGCTGGTCGACTGGGACCGCATGCTCGCCAAGATGGACGCCTGGGTTCCGCCGCGGCATCGCGGCACGGTGCGCCAGCTCGCCCGCGAGGTGAACGACGCCATCGGCGGGTTCATCCGCGGGCAGGCGCTCGTCTGTCTGCTGCTGGGCACGTGGTACGCGGTTGGCCTGACGGTAGTGGGACTGAATTTCGGTTTCCTGATCGGGATGATCGCGGGCTTCCTGACCTTCATCCCCTATGTCGGCTCGCTCACCGGCCTCGTGCTGGCCGCAGGCGTTGCCATTGTTCAGTTCTGGCCCGACTGGCTCTGGATCGGCGCCGTGCTGGCCGTGTTCTTCGCCGGGCAGTTCCTCGAGGGGAACATCCTGTCTCCGAAACTCGTTGGCGAAGCGGTGGGCCTGCACCCGGTCTGGCTGATGTTCGCGCTCTTCGCGTTCGGGTCGCTTTTCGGCTTCGTCGGGCTGCTCATTGCGGTTCCTCTCGCGGCGACGCTTGGCGTGCTCGCCCGCTTCGCGCTGCGCCGGTACCTGGCGAGCCCTCTCTACCGCGGCGACGCGCCGCCCGTGGAGCCCTGACCCTGTCCGGCGAGCAGCCCCGCCAGCTCGCGCTCGACCTGCCGCTGGAGCCGCAGCTCGAGGCGGAGGATTTCCTCGTCAGCGCCTCCAACGAGGCAGCTTATGCCGCCCTGGAACGGTGGCCCGACTGGCGCGATCCCATCCTTCTGCTCGTCGGTCCTCCCGGCTCGGGGAAGAGTCACTGCGCGGCGGTCTGGGCGAAGCGTGCCCATGCCTGGCGGCTGACCCGAGCCTCGCTTCGCGATGCCCACGTGCCCCATCTCGTCTCGGCCGGCGCGCTCCTGATCGAGGATTGCGACCGCGCCCATGGCCACGAGGACGCGCTTTTCCATCTCCTCAACGCAGCGCGCGAGCGGCGCACCTTTGTGCTCCTGACGGCGCGGACAGTGCCCGGGGACTGGGGTCTGGTCACTCCCGATCTTCTTTCCCGCCTGCGGTTGGCTCCGGTCGCGGAACTCCGGTCCCCCGACGAGTCGCTGCTGCGCGCGATCCTGGTGAAGCTATTCGTCGAGCGGCAGATCGTGATCGACACCACCGTGATCGAGTACCTCGTCACCCGCATCGAACGCTCGGTGGGCGCCGCCCGCGAGGTCGTCGAAGCCCTCGACCGCGAGGCCTTGGAGCGGGGGCGCAGGATCACGAGGCCGCTGGCCGCGGAGGTTTTGAGAAAACTGGACGAGGATGGCACCGACGGCGGAGCGGACGGACGTCGTTGAAATGTCGTAGAGTGCTGGGAGAAGCGCGGGGCGAGGACGAGCGGGAGGCGGCACGTGGCACTCAAGGATGCGGAAACGGCGCCGAGGGGCCGCGCCAGGACGCCGGCGAGATCGGAAAAGGTGGTCGAGATCGCCGCCGAGCCGGGACCCTCGCACGCGCCGCCCGGCCCTGCGCCGTCCCCGGTTCAGCTTCCGCCGGATCGCTACATCAACCGCGAGCTTTCGTGGCTGCAGTTCAACCGGCGCGTTCTCGAGGAGGCCAGCAACGCCAGCCACCCGCTCCTGGAGCAGCTCCGCTTCCTCTCCATCTCGGCCAACAACCTCGACGAGTTCTTCATGGTCCGCGTCGCGGGCCTGCGCGGGCAGCTGAGGTCGGGCCTGACGGACCGCTCCGACGACGGCTTGACCCCGGCCGAGCAACTCGCCTCGATCGGCGAGGCGGTCTCCGCGCTGGCCTCGGACCAGCAGCGGCGTTGGCGGGAGCTGAAGGACCTCCTGCTCGAGGCCGGCATCGTGCTCGTCGACAGCCCGCATGTGACCCGCGCCGAGCAGGCGTGGCTGGAGGACTATTTCCTCCAGTACGTCTTCCCTGTCCTGACCCCGCTCGCGGTCGATCCTGCCCATCCCTTCCCCTTCATCCCGAACCTCGGCTTCTCGCTGGCGCTGGAACTCTTCCGCCCTGTCGACGGCCGCACGCTCACGGCGCTGATCCGCGTGCCGAACAAGGTGGATCGGTTCATCCGCTTCCCGGACTTCGCCGAGACGGGGGCGGCCCGCTTCATCCTGCTCGAACAGGCCATCGCCATGTTCACGGGCCGGCTCTTCCCCGGCTACCAGGTGCGTGGCCTCGGCGGCTTCCGCGTCATTCGCGACAGCGACATCGAGGTGGAGGAGGAGGCCGAGGACCTCGTGCGCCTCTTCGAGACGGCCTTGAAGCAGCGCCGCCGCGGCTCGGTGATCCGCCTCGAGGTCGAGGCCACCATGCCGGAATCGCTTCGCCTCTTCGTGGCCGAGGAGTTCGACGGCTCGCCAGACGAGCTCTTCATGGTCGAGGGGATGCTGGCGCTCAACGACCTCTCGCAACTCGTCGCCCTCGACAGGCCGGACCTGAAGTTCCAGCCCTACAATCCTCGCTTCCCCGAGCGCATCCGCGATCATGCCGGCGACTGCTTCGCGGCGATCCGGCAGAAGGACCTGGTCGTCCACCACCCCTACGAGTCCTTCGACGTCGTGGTGCAATTTCTCAACCAGGCCGCCCGCGATCCCAACGTCGTCGCCATCAAGCAGACCCTCTACCGCACCTCCTCGGACAGCCCGATCGTCAAGGCGCTGGCGGAGGCCGCGGAGGCAGGCAAGTCGGTCACCGCTCTCGTCGAACTGAAGGCCCGCTTCGACGAGGAGGCGAACATCCGCTGGGCGCGAGACCTCGAACGCGCCGGCGTGCAGGTCGTGTTCGGCTTCATCGAGCTTAAGACGCACGCCAAGCTGTCCATGGTGGTGCGCCGCGAGCTCGGCCAGCTCGTCACCTACTGCCATGTCGGCACCGGCAACTACCACCCGATCACCGCGCGCATCTACACCGACCTCAGCTTCTTCACGGCCGACCCCGTGATCGCGCGCGACGTGTCGCGCATCTTCAACTTCATCACCGGCTATGCCGAGCCGCAGGGGCTGGAGCGGATGGCGGTATCGCCCTTGACCCTCAAGTCTCGCCTCCTGCACCACATCGCCGAGGAGATCGACCACGCCAGGGCCGGCCGCCCGGCGGCCATTTGGGGCAAGTGCAACGCGCTGGTCGACGCCAAGATCATCGACGCGCTCTACGAGGCCAGCGCCGCGGGCGTGCAGATCGAGCTGATCGTGCGCGGGATCTGCTGTCTGCGGCCCGGCGTGCCGGGGCTGTCGGACAACATCCGGGTCAAGTCGATCGTCGGACGTTTCCTCGAGCATTCCCGCATCTACTGCTTCGGGAACGGCCACGGCCTGCCGCACCCCAAGGCGCACGTCTACATCTCGTCGGCCGATCTCATGCAGCGAAACCTGGACCGCCGCGTCGAGGCGCTGATGCCGATCCTGAACCCGACCGTGCACCAGCAGGTGCTCGACCAGATCATGATCGCCAACCTGCTGGACAACGAGCAGAGCTGGGAGGTTCTGCGGGACGGCACGAGCAGGCGCATCCAGCCGGCCGAGGGCGAGACGCCGTTCAATGCCCACAAGTATTTCATGACCAATCCGAGCCTCTCGGGCCGCGGCAAGTCGCTGAAGAGTTCCAGCCCGAAGAGCCTCGCCGCCCAGAAAAGCCGGTTCGAGGCCGTCATGGCCCAGAAGGCCGGCATCGAGGTGCAGGGCGCAGCGCCGCCGGCGTGAACCCTTCCGCTCGCCAGCCGCGTCGCTGCCGTGTATCCGTGCGGCTGATGCCTGCCGGCTGACGACGATCGGATACGGCACAGGAGAAAGAGGCTGCATGCCTGACGAGGCTCAGGGACGGCTGCGGGTCGGTGACCCGATCGCCATCATCGATATCGGTTCCAACTCGGTCCGACTCGTGGCCTACGAAGGCCTCACGCGGGCACCCACCCCGATCTTCAACGAGAAGGTTCTGTGCGGTCTCGGCCGCAACGTCCTTTCCACGAAGCGCCTCCCGGCCGAGGCGATGGACAAGGCGCTCGCCGCGCTGGCACGCTTCCGCGTGCTCTGCGAGACGATGCGGATCGACGAGGTGAGGGTTCTCGCCACCGCCGCCGCGCGCGACGCGGAAAACGGCGCCGAGTTCCTCGCCCGCTGCGAGAAGGTGACCGGCCAGCCCGTCGAGCTGATCTCCGGCAAGCGCGAGGCCCGCCTCTCGGCGCTCGGCATCCTGTCCGGCATCTGGAAGCCCGACGGGGTCGTCGGCGACCTTGGTGGCGGCTCGCTGGAACTGCTCGACATCCGCGGCCACAGGCTGGGGCAGGGGGTCTCCGTCCAGCTCGGCGGCCTCGCTTTGCAGGACCGCTCCGGCGGCAGCCTGAAGAAGGCGACGAAGATCGTCCGCGACACGCTGGAGAACCTGCCCCAGATCGAGGCGCTGAAGGGGCGTACCTTCTACGCCGTCGGCGGCACGTGGCGTTCGCTGGCGCGCCTGCACATGTCACAGCGCGGCTACCCGTTGCACGTCATGCACAACTACGTCATCCCCTCAAGGGACGCAGCCGACTTCGCCGCGCTGGTCGAACGGGTCGAAGCGGAGACGCTGGCGTCGATCGAGAGCGTCTCGGCCGCCCGCCGGCCGCTCCTCTCCTACGGCGCGCTGGTGCTGGAGCACATCATCAAGATCGGCCGGCCCTCCGAGGTGGTGACCTCTGCACTGGGCGTGCGCGAGGGCCTCCTCTACGAGCTGCTGGACGACGCCCAGCGCGCACAGGATCCGCTGCTCGTGACCGCGCGCGACCTCAACGTCCTGCGCTCCCGCGCCCCGCGCCACGGTGAGGAACTGTGCGGCTGGACCGATCGGTTCATGGCGTCGAGCGGGCTGGAGGAAAGCTCCGAGGAACGCCGCCTGCGCCATGCCGCCTGCCTGCTGGCCGACATCGGCTGGCGGGCCCACCCCGACTATCGCGGCGAGCAGTCCCTCAACATCATCGCCCATGCTGGCTTTATCGGCATCGACCATCCCGGCCGCGCCTTCCTGGCCCTGGCGGTCGCCTACCGGCACATGGGGCTCAACGACGACGAGGTGAGCCCGCGCCTGCGGGAGCTCGCCTCCACGCGCATGCTGGACCGTGCCCGGATTCTCGGCGCGGCGATGCGGGTAGCCTATCTCGTCAGCGCCGCCATGCCCGGCGTGCTGCCGCGCGTGCCCCTGCACTGCTCGCACGGAGTGCTGCGGCTCGACCTGCCTCCCGACCTCGCGGCACTGGCCAGCGACCGGCTGATGAACCGGCTCAAGCAGCTGGCGCGTCTGGTGGGCCGGACGCCGGCCATCGAGACGGTACAGCCGGCTCCCTCTCGGTGACCGGTGCGGCGCGCGCTTCTCATCGGCGCGCCGTTAGCCCGTCATCCATGCGGGAATTCTCGGCGCCGGCCACTCCGTCGTCGCGGACCTGCGGTTTCGGGCCGGCGCTCGGCGGGGAGTCCGAGCGCTCGACGCCGATCACCTTGCCGTTGTCGACCGCCAGTGCCAGGCGGCCGTGCTTGAGCTTCAGCGCAGGCTCGCCGAACAGTTCGCGGCGCCACCCCTTGAGCGCCGGGACATCGGCCTCGTCGTCGGCGGCGATGGCCTCGATGTCGTCGACCGTGCCGATGATCTTGGCGGCGACCTGCTGCTCCTCGCTCACCATCTTGAGGAGTACCTTGAGAAGGTCGACCGTGGCCTGGTTGAACGCGCGGCGATTCTGGCGCTCCAGCGCCGGCAGCGACTTGGGGTCCTTCTCAAGTCCCCGCTCGACGGCGGCGACGATGTCCGCCCCCGCACGCGAGCGCTCGAAGCCGGACGGCACCGAGCGCAGCTGGCCGAGAGCCTCGATGGTGCGCGGCGCGGCCGAGACGATGTCCATCACCGCGTCGTCCTTGAGCACGCGGCTGCGCGGCACGTCGCGCGACTGGGCCTCGCGCTCCCGCCACGCGGCGAGTTCCATCAGCACGCCGAGCTCGCGCGGCTTGCGCACCCGGCCCTTGAGACGCTGCCAGGCGTCTTCCGGATGGGCGCGGTAGGTCTCCGGCGAGGTGAGGATCTGCGTCTCGTTCTCGAGCCAGGAGGTCCGGCCGGTCTCCTCCAGCTTCTTCGCCAGGACCTGGTAGACCATCCGCAGATGCGTGACGTCGGACCGGGCATAGGAGAGCTGCGCCTCGCTGAGCGGACGTTTCGACCAGTCCGTGAAACGCGAGGACTTGTCGATGCGTGCCTTGGCGAGGTCGTGCGCCAGCTGCTCATAGGAAACGCTGTCGCCATAGCCGCAGACCATCGCGGCCACTTGCGTGTCGAAGAGCGGGGCGGGGATGCAATGGTCGAGGTGCCAGAGGATCTCGACGTCCTGCCGGCCGGAATGCACGACCTTCACCACGCCCGGGTCCCGCATCAGCGCGAGGAACGGCGTGAGGTCGATCTCGGGCGCCAGCGGATCGACCAGGACGACCTCGTTCTCGCTCGCCAGCTGGATGAGGCAGAGCTTTGGATAGTAGGTCGTCTCGCGCATGAACTCCGTGTCGAAAGTCACGAAGGCGTGGGACGCGAGGCGCTCGCAGGCGGCAGTGAGGGACGCTGTGTCGGCAATCAGAGGCATGAAGCCCTGATACCGGGATTTCACGCGATTGTCGCGGCTGTTGCTGAATGCATGGAGCACGGATCTCCGGGCCGCATCGCACCGGCGGCGCGCCGGAAGACGCGCGATCCCGCCCGCCCTCGCCTTGACAACCGCGACGCGCGCATGCGTTCTCCGCGCCGCGACGAGGACGCCTCGAAGGACCACAGCCATGCACCGCTACCGTACCCACCGCTGCCGCGACCTGCGTGAGAGCGATGTCGGCCAGCAGGTCCGCCTGTCCGGCTGGTGCCATCGCATTCGCGACCATGGCGGCGTGCTGTTCATCGATCTGCGCGACCACTACGGCATGACGCAATGCGTGGTGGACCCGGACTCCCCGGCCTTCCGCGACGCTGAGAAGCTGCGCGCCGAATGGGTCGTGCGCTTCGACGGCAAGGTGCGCAAGCGCCCGGAAGGCACTGAGAATGCGGATCTTCCGACGGGCGCGGTCGAGGTGTTCGTGACCGAGATCGAGGTGCTCGGCGCGGCGGCTGAGCTGCCGCTGCAGGTGTTCGGCGACCAGCCCTATCCGGAGGAGACGCGGCTGCGTTACCGCTTCCTCGACCTGCGCCGCGAGAGCCTGCACCGCAACATCATGACGCGCGTGGCCGTCATCGACAGCCTGCGCACGCGGATGAAGCAGGCGGGCTTCAACGAGTTCCAGACGCCGATCCTCACGGCCTCATCGCCTGAAGGCGCGCGCGACTTCCTCGTTCCCTCGCGCCTCCATGCGGGCAAGTTCTACGCCCTGCCGCAGGCCCCGCAGCAATACAAGCAGCTGCTGATGATGGCGGGCTTCGACCGCTACTTCCAGATCGCGCCCTGCTTCCGGGACGAGGATCCGCGCGCGGACCGCCTGCCCGGCGAGTTCTACCAGCTCGACCTCGAGATGAGCTTCGTCACACAGGACGACGTCTTCGCGGCGATGGAGCCGGTGATCTCCGGCGTGTTCGAGGAGTTCGGCGGCGGACGCCCCGTGACGAAGAGCTGGCCGCGCATTCCCTATGCCGAGGCCATGCGGAAGTACGGGTCGGACAAGCCCGACCTGCGTAATCCGCTCGTCATGCAGGAGGTGTCGGAGCATTTCCGCGGCTCCAACTTCAAGGTCTTCGCGCGCATGCTCGAGGACGCCAAGAACCAGGTCTGGGCCATTCCGGGACCTGGCGGCGGCTCGCGCGCCTTCTGCGACCGCATGAACGGCTGGGCGCAGGGCGAGGGCCAGCCGGGGCTCGGCTACATCTTCTGGCGCGAGGGTGCCGGCGCGGGGCCGGTGGCCAACAATATCGGCCCGGAGCGCACCGAGGCGATCCGCGCCCAGCTCGGCCTGAAGGACGGCGACGCCGCCTTCTTCGTGGCCGGCGACCCGGACAAGTTCGTGAAGTTCGCGGGGGCCGCGCGCACCAAGGTGGGCACGGACCTGAACCTCGTCGACGAGAACCGCTTCGAGTTCGCCTGGATCGTCGACTTCCCGATGTTCGAGTGGAACGAGGACGAGAAGAAGGTCGACTTCTCGCACAACCCGTTCTCGATGCCGCAGGGCGGCCTCGAGGCGCTGCAGACGCAGGACCCGCTCGCCATCAAGGCGTTCCAGTACGACATCGCCTGCAACGGCTACGAACTCGCCTCCGGCGGCATCCGCAACCACCGCCCGGAGGCGATGGTGAAGGCCTTCGAGATCGCCGGCTATGGCGAGGAGACGGTGATCGAGCGCTTCGGCGGCATGTACCGCGCCTTCCAGTACGGCGCGCCGCCCCATGGCGGCATGGCGGCCGGCATCGACCGCATCGTCATGCTGCTGTGCGGCGCGCAGAACCTGCGCGAGGTCGCGCTGTTCCCGATGAACCAGCAGGCGCTCGACCTGCTGATGGGCGCGCCCTCGGAAGCGACGCCCAAGCAACTGCGCGAGCTGCACCTGCGGCTGAACGTGCAGGAGAAGTGAGGGCCCGCGCGGTCCGGCACGCCGAGGTTGCGCGGCGGCCCGTCCCACCCCTAATGCTGGCGCCGTGTCGGACCCTGCCGAATCTTCATCTCCACCGGGACCCTCCCCGGTCCTCACCGCCGTCATCGTCGCCTATGACAGTGCCCACGCGCTGCCGGAGTGCCTCGCTGCCCTGGAGCGCGAGGGCGTGCCGGCCATCGTCGTCGACAATGCGAGTGCCGACGGCTCGGCCGCCATCGCCCGCGAGGCGGGGGCGAGGGTGGTCGGCATGCGTGCCAACGAGGGCTTCGGGCGGGCGATGAACGCGGGCGTCCGGGCCGCCGCCTCGGAGCTCTGCCTGCTCGTCAATCCCGACCTCGTGCTGGAGCAGGGCGCGGCTGCGGCGCTGGTGGAGGCGGCGAGCCTCTACCCGGACGCGGGCCTCCTCGCCCCCCGCCTCGTGGAGCCCGGCGGCCGCTTCTTCTTCCAGCGCCGGTCGCTGCTCGCGCCCTATCTGAAGAACGAGAAGAACCGGCCCTGCGTGCCGGAGGGCGACTGCTGCGCGCCCTTCCTGTCAGGCGCGGCCTTGCTGGTGCGGCGCGAGCAGTTCCTCGCCATGGGCGGCTTCGACGACAGGATCTTCCTCTTCTACGAGGACGACGACCTCTGCCGCCGCGTCGCGGATGCGGGGCTCGGCCTCGTCCATGTCCACGCCGCCGTCGCGCGTCACGGGCGCGGGCGTTCGACCGCGGCGAAGCCCGGCCGAATCCTGCGGGCGCGATGGCACCTCGCCTGGTCGCGCTGCTACGTCGCGCGCAAATACGGGCTGAGGAACCCGGCTCCGGGCCTCGTCATCGCCCACCTGCCGCGTGCCTTCCTCGGCTTCGTGCTTGGCCGCCGCAAATGGTTCGAGCGCCATGGCGGCACCGTCGCCGGCGCGCTCGCCTTCATGCGCGGGCTCGACGCCTTCGACGAAAAGGGCCGGGCCCGCTGAGGCAGCCGCATCGCTGCCCCGTCGACCTTCGGCTTTACGCTCTCCGTGCGGCGTCCTAGACACGGACAGCGCCCCGGGGCGCGAGGAGGATCCATGGCGGCTGGCATGTCCGACGACCTGCGCTCCGGCGCGCTGGTCTATCACCGCTCCCCCAAGCCGGGGAAACTCGAGATCCAGCCGACCAAGCCGCTCGGCAACCAGCGGGACCTCGCGCTCGCCTATTCGCCGGGCGTGGCCGCCCCGTGCGAGGCCATCGCCGCCGATCCCGACATGGCGGCGGAATACACCGCCCGCCAGAACCTCGTCGCCGTCGTCTCCAACGGCACGGCCGTGCTGGGGCTGGGCGACATCGGCCCGCTCGCGGCGAAGCCGGTGATGGAGGGCAAGGCGGTACTCTTCAAGAAGTTCGCCGGCATCGACGTCTTCGACATCGAGGTGGCGGAGAAGGAGGTCGGCCGGCTCGTCGACGTGGTGGCGGCGCTGGAGCCGACCTTCGGCGGCATCAATCTCGAGGACATCAAGGCACCCGAGTGCTTCGAGGTCGAGGCGCAGCTGCGCGCTCGCATGGCCATCCCGGTCTTCCACGACGACCAGCATGGCACGGCGATCATCGTCGGCGCCGCCGTGACGAACGCTCTGGAAATCGCCGGCAAGCGCATCGCCGACGTGAAGATCGTCGCATCCGGTGCGGGTGCGGCGGCGCTCGCCTGTCTCAACCTGCTGGTCTCCCTCGGGGCGCGGCGGGAGAACATCTGGATCACGGATATCGAGGGCGTCGTGCATGTCGGGCGCACCGCGCTCATGGATCGCTGGAAGGCGGTCTTCGCGCAGGACACGACCGCCCGCACCCTTTCCGACGTGATCGGCGGGGCGGACGTGTTCCTTGGCCTGTCGGCGGGCGGCGTGCTGAAGCCGGAGATGGTTGCCCGCATGGCGGAAAGACCGCTGATCCTGGCGCTCGCCAATCCCAACCCGGAAATCATGCCGGAAGAGGCGAGGGCGGTGCGGCCGGACGCCATGATCTGCACGGGGCGGTCGGACTACCCCAACCAGGTCAACAACGTCCTGTGCTTCCCCTACATCTTCCGGGGCGCGCTGGACGTGGCGGCGACCACGATCGACGAATCGATGAAGCACGCCGCCGTCGAGGCGATCGCGCATCTTGCGCGCGAGGCACCGTCCGACGTCGCGGCACGCGCCTATGGCGGCGAGATGAAGACCTTCGGGCCGGATTCCCTCATCCCGAGCCCGTTCGATCCCCGCCTGATCCTGCGCATCGCTCCGGCCGTGGCGAAGGCGGCCATGGCGGCCGGCGTGGCGCGCCGGCCGATCGCGGATTTCGACGCGTATACCGAGCAGCTCTCGCGCTTCGTCTTCCGCTCCGGCTTCATCATGAAGCCGCTCTTTACCCAGGCGAAGGCCGAGCCGAAGCGCGTCATCTACGCAGACGGCGAGGACGAGCGCGTGCTTCGCGCCGCACAGGTAGCGCTGGAGGAGGGGATCGCGATACCGATTCTGGTCGGGCGTCCCGCCGTCATCGAGTCGCGCTGCGAACGCTACGGCCTCTCCATCCGGCCGGGGCTGGACCTCGCCATCGTCAATCCGGAGGACGATCCGCGCTACCGCGACTACGTCGCCACCTTCGTCGAGCGCTCCGGCCGGCGCGGCATCACGCCGGACGCTGCGCGAGCCCTGGTGCGCACGTCGACCACCGTCATCGCCGCGGTGGCCGTGGTGCGCGGCGACGCGGACGCGATGATTTGCGGGCTGGAGGGGCGCTTCCAGTCCAAGCTGCGCCTCATCCGCGACATCATCGGTACCGCGGAGGGCGTGCGTGATTTCTCGTCCATGTCGCTGCTCATCACGAGCAAGGGAAACTATTTTCTGGCCGACACGCACATTCGCCAGAACCCGACGGCAGAGGAGATCGCCGATTCCGCGATCCGTTGCGCCGCGCATGTCGAGCGGTTCGGGATCGTGCCGAAGATCGCGCTCGTCAGCCATTCCGACTTCGGCGAGGCGGACACGCCGTCCGCCGTGAAGATGCGCGAGGCGCTGGCCATGATAAGGGCAAGGGCACCCGGCCTTGAGTGCGATGGCGAGATGCAGGGTGACACGGCACTCTCGCAGCTGGTGCGCGACCGCAAGCTGCCGCACTCCACCCTGAAGGGGGAGGCGAACCTGATGATCCTGCCCAACCTGGACGCGGCCAACGCGGCCTACCAGTTCATCCGCGTGCTTGCCGACGCACTGCCGATCGGGCCTATCCTGATCGGGCCGGCGCTGCCCGCCCACATCCTCACCCCGTCGGTGACGGCCCGCGGCGTCGTCAACATGACGGCGCTGGCGGTGGTCGAAGCCCAGGCGAGGGCAGCGAAGAGGGCCTGAGGCAACGTCCGCAGAGGTCTCACTCCGCCTTGGCGGTGAGGTCGACCGCTTCGAGAAGCGCCTGGGGATCGTTCTGGGCGGCCATGAAATCGGCCACGCCGAGGCCCTCGGCCGACTTCGCCTTCGCCTCCACCGTGAGCCTGTTCGGCTTGAGAAGGAACTTGGCGACCGCCGCGGCGACCTGCTTGGCCTGCGCTCCGCCGCCGAGGAACATCGGGATGCCGATCTGCGCGGCGGCGCCGAGTTCCTTGCGCATCTGGCCGGCGCTCTTGCCCTGCTTCCTGGCCTCGCGCTCGACCAGCTTCTCGAACAGGCCCTTGTTTTCGATCGCGACGGAGACGCCCTTGACCGTCGCCCCCAGCAGCGCGACCTGCGCCGCCGCCTGGTCGCCGGAGAAGACGTCGCTCGTGACGTTTCCGAACGTGCCCTTGACGTTCACCGAGCCCATGCTGGCGCCCTGCGCGCCCAGGTTCGAAATGACGAAGTCGCTGGTATCCTTGTTCCAGCGCCCGTCGAGGACGGCGGAAAGGTCGATCGCCGAATAGCCCATCGCGAGGAGGTCCTTGAGCCCCTCCTCCTTGCTGTCCGGGGGGATCGACAGGGCGAGATTGTCGAGCTTCAGGTTCAGCGCCGTCGGCACGCCCTCATACTCGTCGCCCGTGGCGATCTCGAACCGCTTGACGCCGAACCTGATGTTGGGGGCCGACGGGTTGGCCTCCTTCGCCGACTCGTCGGGGACATCGAGGTCGAGGCCGCGGAAGCTCAGAGTCCCGAGCTTCGGGACGAAGCGGCGGGCGGAGTTCTGAAGGTCCGACATGTTCACCGACGGGTCGCCCAACGTCTCCCGCAACGCCTTCAGGGTCGGCGCATACGACCATCCGGTGTGGGCGATCTCGCCGATCCGGACGTGGCCATCCTTTGCCTGAACGTCGAAGCCCTCGACCCGGAAGGCGGCAGGCTTGCCGCCGCCGGTTCCCTCGAAGGCGATGCGCGCGACCTTCACCTTGGGTGCCTTGGCGTCGCTCGTGTCCTCGCCCGTGATCTCCGTCCCCTCCATCAGTCCGATCGAGAAGGAATCGAACATGTCGGCGATGGCGTTGACGAAGCGGGCGCGCTCCTCCGGCGGCATCTTGTCGATGTCGCGTTTGCCGGCCCACTCCTTCACCATGGCCGTCCAGGGCTGCTTCGAGGGGCGCGCCTTCACGTCCTTGCCGGCGATGCGCGCGATGCCGAAGGTGGTGCCCTTGCCCGCACGGCCGGTGATGTTGTCCACCGCGAAGTCCGCGTAAACGGTGCGCAGCTCCTCCGGCGCCTCGCCGGCGGCCTCGCCATAGACGCGCGCGATCTGCACCATGTCGATCGCGCTGGCCGAGACCTTGCCGAACGTCGCCGCGACGTTGTCCTCCCCGCCCTGGCTGGCGAAGGCGCCGCTCGACGTCGAAAAAGTCGCGGCCACGCCGTCGCGCACATTGTCGAGGCGCACGTCTCGGTAGAGCACGCTCGAGGTCACGTCTCCCTGCTTCTGGCGCATCACCATCTCGGGCGAGGTGATGCTCGTCGCCGACAGCTTGCGAAGGCGCGCGGACAGCGGCGTCGTGCCCGCCTTGTCGAACAGCGCGGCGATCTCCTCGCGGGTGCTGGACGTGCCGGACACGGTGAGCGACTTGATCTGGTAGGTCTGGTTGCCGAATTCGACGGTGACGTCGTCCAGCGTCACGTCCCCGGCCGCCAGCGCCGGCGTGACCAGCGACCATCCGCCGTCGAGCGCCAGGCGGCCGACGGCGATGTTGGCGCCGGACGGGTCTTCGATGCGCAGACCCGCGAGCGCGATGCGGCCGGTCAGCACGTCCACGGACACGTCGCCATAGCTGACCTTGGCTCCGTCGGCCTCGATTCCGGCCGCGACGGTTTCGACCTGGAGGCGCGCGCCGATCTGCACGGCCGCCTGGCCGGCCAGGACCGCGAGCGACACGCCGCCGGCCAGCACGAGAAACCGTTTCCTGATCGTCATCCTGCTCTCCGTCCCATCCGGCCCGGCCGCCCTGGACCGCCGCGCATGAAGATCATGCGCGGTTGTCATAAGGCACGATCCGTAAAGAACGTGTCGCGGGTGCGGCGGTGCGCCTCCGCACCCGCCGGTTTGCCTCAGGCGGCCTCGGCGTAGGACGACGCGATCGCGTCGATGTCCGACAGGGCGGGCAGGCCGCTCTCATTGCCGAGATGCTGGATCTTGAACGCCGATGCCGCCCGCGCGAAGGCGAAGTGCTCGGCCCAGGACAACCCCGGCCGCGCCATCGCCGAATAGACGTAGGCGCCATGGAAAACGTCCCCCGCGCCGCTCGTGTCGATGATCGCGGCGGCAGGGACGCGCAGCGGCGGCTGGTGGCGGACCGTGCCGCTCTCGTCGTACCAGAGCATGCCCCGCTCGCCCATGGTCACGCCGCCGATGCGCACGCCCTTGGACTTCAGCAAGTCGAGGAGTTCGCCCGGGTTCACCGAGAGCTGTTCGGCGAGGCGTTCCGCGCAGATGGCAACGTCGATGAAGTTCAGCAGCTCGTGCGTGTTGTCGCGGATGCCACCCCCGTCCAGCGACGTCAGGATTCCTGCCTCCCGGCACATCCTGGCGTAGT
>JAESFG010000519.1_pt1 | contig 20002 bp, 21 predicted proteins | sample 9269371 | NCBI WGS metagenome assembly JAESFG01 (sample SAMN14506227, study PRJNA617093) | algae metagenome | isolation source: Aetokthonos hydrillicola CCALA 1050 (B3-Florida) and co-occurring... | place: USA: South Carolina | collected 2013-01-01 | reverse complement strand
GAGCCACCCGATGTGGACGTGGCGCATGCGCCGGAGCCGCGCCAGGTCGCCGTCGGACGGGCGGTAGCCCCGGCAGGCGCCAAACTCCTCGAAGCCGATGATGCGCTCGCCTCCCGGCGCGCGCCCGATCTCGGTATAGGCGGTGGTTCCGGCGCCGGTCCGGACGCCGGAGCAGTCGACCCCGGCGGCAGCAAGCGTCTCGACGACACGGATGCCGTCCGCGTCATCGCCGATCGCTCCGAAATAGGCCGTCCGCAGGCCGAGCCGGGCGAACTGGGCCGCCACGTTGACGGCATTTCCGCCGACCAGCGACAGGGACACCGGCGGCAGATAGCGGTCGATGCAATTGTCGCCCACCGTCGCGACGTCGGCCTCCATCGCGTCCTCCTTAGTAGTCGATGCGCCGGTAGTAGCGCCGCATCGTGAGAGGGTGCCCGGTGATCGCCTCGACATGGGCGCTCACGCGTTCGAGCATGGTCGCCAGCACGGCAGGCCCCACAAGCGCCCGCGTGCGAGGCGAGATTCCGGGCAAAGCGGCCATGGCGGTGTCGACGACCGAGAGGAGGTCCGTGTGCGCCGAGGCAAATCGCTCGACCCGCTCCGCCAGAGGGCGCGTCTCGTCATCGCCCTTCATGACGACGACGCTGACACCGTTCTCGACCAGTTCCAGCGTTCCGTGGAAGAAGTCCGAAGCATGCACCGGTCGCGTCCGGATCCATTGCATTTCCTCGAGGATGCACATGCCGTAGTAGAAGGCCTGCGGCCACAGCGGGCCGGCGCCGGTGACGATGTGCCAGGGATGGCGCGCCAGCGTCGCCGCCAGGATCCGGGCCTGCGGCTCGTAGGCCGCCTTGACGCCCACCAGAAGCTCCGGCAGGCGCCGCAGCTCGGCGAGGGTCGTCCCCCATCCCCCGTCCTCGCCTCGATGGTCGAGCACGGCGAGGGCGACCAGCAGGGATTGCAGGTAGAACGACTCGCTCGACGTGTCGTCCTCGGCGAAGTTGACGAAGGCGTCCACGTGCCGGCCCAGCGGCGTGTCGGCATGGCCGACGAGCGTGATCACCCTCGCTCCCTGCGAGAGGCAATGGTCCAGCGCCGCGACGCTTTCCCGTGTCGTTCCGGAGAGCGAGGGAATGATGGCGAGCGTCGTCGGCCCGACGAGTGTCGACCCGGCCAGAACGAGTTCGGCCGAGATCTCGCATCCCGAGCGGATGCCGGATCGCCGGGCCAGGACCTGTGCCGCAGGTTGCATCAGAATGGCGGCGCCACCCGCCCCGAGAAACGCGACCCGGTCGGCGCCGCGCCCGAGCGCCTCGCCGACGACGGCGTGGATCCGCTCGGCAAGCCCGACCGCGCCGGACTGGATGCGCACGAAGCGCTCCGCATCGAAGTTCAGCATGCGTCTCCTCCGTTCCATTTCTCGTTGCGGAGATTCTAGCGCAGATTCGGTCCGATCTCCCCCCGGCGCGCCCGTGCGTTCTTGACGAGTCCGCCGCTGCACGGCGTGGTTGTGCCCGTCGATACACCCGCGGGAGATGCACGCATCCGTACCGCCGGCACCTGGGCGATCTGCCTTTTCATCCTGCTGGCGGCAGTGGTGGCCGGCTACGCCTATCTCGCCCAGGAGGACGCGATCGCGGTCGCCCTGCTGGGAGCGGCTCTGGTGGGGGTGGGCACGCTGTTCGTCACAGACAGGATTTGATCGGCCCCCGCCTTGTGCGCGCCGGCGATTTCCTGTATCCAGCGCGCCTCGTTTGAGCACCTGATCGGGAGGGCCAAGCATGAAGCAGTTCTGCGCCGACGCCTTCCCGGGTTTCCCGGGCTAGTCGTCCCGGCTTCCGGCCCCCCCCTTCGCGGGCCGCAGTTCCATCGCCAGGTTTCATCCGCCGCGCCCGAGCGGGCGCGCGCCATTTCAGGGAGCCGGATTCCGCGGATGCGGGCCGGTCCGCCGCAATGTCGCCGACCGTCAATACCGGCGCGCGCGAGCCCTTTCGCCGCGTCTTCGCCTTCGTCTTCGGCCTGTGGGGCCGCCAGCGCGCCCGCGTGTCGTGGATCGCGGGCCTCGCGCTCGTCGCCACGTTCGCCGACGTGTTGATGCCGCTCTTCGCCGGCCGCCTCGTGGATGCCGTGTCCGGGCAGGGAGGCCGCGACGCGGCGGTCGGCTCGGCCTTGTGGGCGCTCGGCGCAATGGTGGCGCTCGCTCTCGCGGGCGTGGTCTTCCGGTACGCGTTCTTCACGGGAATCGTGGAGCTGACGCTGCGGATGATGGCCGAAGTGGCCGGCGAGACGTTTGCCCGCGTCCAGCGCTTCTCGACGGACTGGCATGCCAACAGCTTCGCCGGCTCCACGGTCCGCAAGATCACGCGCGGCATGTGGGCGCTGGACCAGCTCAACGACATCATGGTCATCGCCGTGCTGCCCTCGCTGGTCGTCCTGATCGGGTCCACGGCGCTGCTCGCCTGGCATTGGCCGGTGATGGGGCTTCTCGTGGGCGCGGGCTCGCTTGGCTTCGTGACCATGACGGTCCTTCTGTCGACGCGCTGGGTGGCGCCCGCCGCGCGGCTCTCCAATGCATGGGACACACGCATGGGCGCGGCGCTTGCCGACGCGATCAGCTGCAATGCGGTCGTCAAGGCGTTCGGGGCCGAGGCGCGGGAGGACACGCGCTTCGCCGGGGTGCTGGGCCGGTGGAGCCGGCGCACGCGCCGGACCTGGACGCGCGCCAACGTCAATGGCGGGCTCCAGGGCCTCTCGCTCGCGCTTCTGCAGGCAAGCGTGCTCGCGCTGGCGCTGTGGCTGTGGTGGCGGGGCCGGGCGAGCGCCGGCGACGTCGCCTACGTGCTCACCGCCTACGCCGTCGTGCAGGGCTATCTGCGCGACGTCGGCGTGCACGTGCGCATGCTGCAGCGTTCCGTGAACGACATGGAGGAACTCGTCGCCTTCCATGACGAGCCGATGGGCGTGGCCGACCGGGCGGAGGCCCGCCCGATCGCGGTCGCCGAGGGCGAGGTGCGCTTCGAGGACGTCGTCTTCCACTATGGCGGGCACGCGACGCCGCTCTATGACGGCCTGTCCGTCACCATAGGGGCGGGGGAGCGCGTCGGCCTCGTCGGCCATTCCGGCTCGGGCAAGACCACCTTCGTCAAGCTGGTGCAGCGTCTCTACGACGTCACGGGCGGCCGCATCCTGGTCGACGGGCAGGACATCGCGGCGGCGACGCAGCGTTCGCTGCGCTCGCAGATCGCTCTGGTGCCGCAGGAACCGATCCTGTTCCACCGCACGCTGGCCGAGAACATCGCCTATGCGCGGCCCGCGGCGAGCCAGGCCGAGATCCAGGCGGCGGCGCGCCTCGCGAACGCGCACGGCTTCATTGAGCGCCTGCCGCGGGGATATGCCACCCTGGTCGGCGAGCGCGGCGTCAAGCTGTCGGGAGGCGAGCGGCAGCGCGTCGCGCTTGCGCGGGCGTTCCTGGCAGATGCGCCCATCCTGATCCTGGACGAGGCCACGTCGAGCCTCGACTCGGAGTCGGAGGCTGCGGTGCAGGAGGCGATGGAGCGGCTGATGAAGGGCCGCACCTCCATCGTCATCGCCCACCGGCTCTCGACCGTGCGGGCGGTGGACCGGATCCTCGTCTTCGACCGGGGCCGGATCGTCGAGGAGGGCCCGCACGCAGTGCTGATGCACCGCGAGAACGGCGTCTACCGTCGTCTCTTCGAGCGCCAGGCGCTCGGCATCGCGGCCTGAGACCGGTTGCGGCGGGGGCTGCGCGTCCCCGCCGCAGGAACCGGGCACCCGTCAGCGTGGTTCTGCTGCAGCCGGCACGTGCCGGCCTGAACGGCGGGAGCGTGCCATGCGGATGCTGTTGGGGATCATGTTCGGGGTGCTTCTCACCGTGGGCGTCGCCTATCTGGCCGACACCACCGCCACGGCCGGCGATGCCCGCATGGTCAACTGGGAGGTCGTGAACCGGAACCTGCACTCGGCGGGTTTGCAGGTGCGCAACGGCTGGGACCGGCTGACCGGGGCCGTCGGGCACGGGATCGGCAATGGCGAGGAGAAGACGGCAGGCACAAGCTGATTCGGCGGCCTAGCGCCGGGCTTTGGTTGCCAGGAGGGCATGGCGGGCGATCACGGCTTCCTCGTCCGTCGGCACGACGCGGACCGTCACCGCTGATCCCGGGCGCGTGATCACGTCGGCAGCCCGGTCGTTCGCCTCGGCGTCCATGTCCACGCCGAGCCAGGCGAGATGGGGCAGCACCTCGGCGCGCAGGCGGGCTGAATGCTCACCGATTCCTCCGGTGAAGACGATGCCGTCGATGCCTCCCAGCGCGGCGGCCAGCGAGCCGATCTCGCGCCGCAGCCTGTATGCGAAATAGGCGATCGCGTCGGCGGCGCCGGGCCGGTCCGACCGCTCCAGCTCGCGCATGTCGTTGGAGACGCCGGACAGCCCGAGCAGGCCGGAGCGGTTGTAGAGGAGGTCGGTCAGGGCCGCCTGGTCCATGCCGTGCTCGGCCATGAGGTAGAGCAGCACGCCGGGGTCGACCTGGCCGCTGCGGGTACCCATGGGCAGGCCGTCCACCGCGGTGAAGCCCATCGTCGACGCGACCGATCTCCCGGCCGAGATGGCACAGGCGGAGGCGCCATTGCCGAGATGGGCGACGACGACACGCCCCTGGGCGAGACCGGGATCGACGGTGCGCAGCCGGGTCACGATGGATTCATAGGACAGACCGTGGAACCCGTAGCGGCGCACGCCCTCCTCGTAGAGCGCGCGCGGCAGGCCGAAGACGTCGGCGACGAAAGGCTGGCCGCGGTGGAACGCCGTGTCGAAGCAGGCAACCTGCTTCACGCCGGGAAAGCGCAGCTGCGCGGCCTCGATGGCCGCGAGATTGTGCGGCTGGTGCAGCGGCGCCAGAGGCACCAGCGCCCGCAGCGCCTCCAGAACGGCGGGGTCGATGATCGCGGGCTCGGCAAACCGGGGCCCCCCGTGCACCACGCGGTGCCCCACCGCGGCGACATGGCCGGCAAAGGCCTGCTGCTCGAGCCAGGCGAGGATCTCCGCCACGCCGCGCTGGTGCGTGGCAGGCCCGGACGGCTGCAGTTCGACCGCCTCGGCCGCGCCCCCGGTGCGCGCCGCCTTGAAGCGGGCCAGCTTGGCAAGGTTCTCGACCTGGCCGGCAGCAAGACGGACGGGCGTCTCTCCCGCCTCGAACAGCGCGAACTTGACCGATGACGAGCCGGCATTGAGCGTCAGCAAAAGGTCGGTCACGGCGCGGGTTCCCTCTTCGCGACGGCGAAGGTGGCGGCAGGGCCGGGGAGTCGCAAGTCCGGAGCATGCCGGGCCGTGAGGTCACGCAGGCGGGAGACAGGTTCCGCCGTCACGCTTCCCGATCGAAGCATGCCCGCGATTCCACGGAGCGGGACCGCGCGGGAGCGCGACGAGTTCTTGCCGCCCTGCTTAGGTTAAGCTAGACGCGTTGCGCAACAATCCGTGATCCGGGAGGACCATCATGATCATTCGCGCCCTTGTCGCCGCCACTGGCCTCGTCCTGGCGTCCACCGCCTTCATTCCCTCCGCGCAGGCCGTGGTCTGCGCCAAGGGCGTCTACCGGGCGGGATGCGCCGGGCCGAACGGGGCCGTCGCGGTTCGCCGTCCCGTGGCGACCCCTGTGACCACCTGCCGGTGGGTGAACGGCGTGAGGGTCTGCAAGCGCTACTGGTGAGCGCTCAGCGGAAAAAGACCAGCGTGACCAGGACGAAGACGGGGACCAGCACGGCTCCGGACCACAGCATGTAGCCGAAGAAGCCGGGCATCCGCACCCGGCCGGACCGTGCGATGGCGTAGACCATGAAATTGGGCGCGTTGCCGATATAGGTGTTCGCGCCCATGAACACCGCCCCGCAGGAGATGGCGGCGAGCGTCAGCGCGCCGTCCGCCATGAGTGTTCTCGCGTCGCCGCCGGCGAGTTCGAAGAAGACGAGGTAGGTCGGAGCATTGTCGAGAAAGGACGAGAGCAGGCCCGTCAGCCAGAAATAGGCGGCCGGGACCGGCGCTCCGTCGGGTCCCGTGACGAGCGCCACGAGCGGCGCGAAGGCCCCGTCCGACCCGGCGCGGAGCATGGCGATGACCGGAATCATCGCGACGAAGATGCCTGCGAAGAGCTTCGCCACCTCGAGGATCGGGCCCCAGGAGAAGCCGTTCGCCGCGCGGTATTCCGCCTTGCCGAGGGCGAGGGAGGCGAGCGTGACCGCGACCAGCACGGCATCCCTCAGGAGGTTCTGCAACTCGACCTCGACATCCATGATGCTGAAGGAAACGCCGGGCTTCCACGCCCCGCTCACCAGCACCGCGAGCACGATGACCCCGATCAGCCCGACATTGGGCAGGCCCCGCAGGCGCACGCGCTTGTCGGGCGTGGGGTCGCGGACCACGCCCTCGCGCCGGTAGACGACCGTGTCGACGACGAAGAAAACCGCCAGGACGATCGCCGCGGCAAAGGCGGTCTCCGCCGCAAGATGGTGCGTCGTCCAGAAGAAGTCGACGCCGCGCAGGAAACCGAGGAAGAGCGGCGGGTCGCCGAGCGGCGTCAGCGCGCCGCCGAGATTCGACACGACGAAAATGAAGAAGACGACGACATGGGCATTGTGCTTGCGATTGTCGTTGGCGCGCAGCACCGGGCGGATCATCACCATGGAGGCGCCTGTCGTGCCGATGACGCTCGCGAGCATCCCGCCGACCAGCAGCAGCAGCGTGTTGGCGGCCGGTGATCCGTGGATGTTACCCGCCACCAGGATGCCGCCCGCCGTGGTGAACAGGGCCAGCAGCAGGAGAATGAAGGGCACGTATTCGAGGAGGACCGTGTGCGCGAGCGCGTCGGCTGTCGGCTGGGTGCCCCTGAACACCACCAGCGGACCGACGACGAGAAGCGCCCACAGCGCGGCGATCTTGCCCTGGTGGTGCTCCCATGCGTGCGGGGCGAAGAGAGGAAGCAGCGCGATGGAGAGCAGGATCCCGGCGAATGGCAGCGCCCAGGCGGGTCCGAAGCCGGCTCCGTCGAGGGCACCGGCCGCAAGGGCGGGGTCCGGGAGAACCGCGACAAGGCCGGTCGCGAGAAGCAGAAGCAGCGGCATGGAGCCCGTCCGGAAGGGTCGCGACACCTAGCAACCGGATCGGTCACCGGCAAGCGAGCGGAAAGTGCGTCCAGACACCTTGAACGTTCGCTTGGTTGCGTATCGTTTCGGTTGTGTATTGTTGACGATGCTCAATGCGACGCGCCTTGGCGCCACGGGGGAGGGACGGGCATGGGAACCTGGATCATTCTGGCCATCATCATCGTGGGCGGCATCTGGCTCGTCATGAGCTACAACGGCCTCGTCTCGATGCGGCAGCGGGTCGGCCAGGCCTATGCGGACATCGACGTGCAGCTGAAGCAGCGCCATGACCTGATCCCGAACCTGGTCGAGACCGTGAAGGGCTACGCCACGCACGAGCGCGACACGCTGGAGGCCGTCGTGGCGGCGCGAAACTCCGCGCTGTCGGCGCAGGGGCCGGCGCAGCAAGCTGCAGCCGAAGGCGCGCTGTCCGGCGCGCTCGGGCGGCTGATCGCGCTCGGGGAGGCCTATCCCGACCTCAAGGCGAACGCAAACTTCCAGCAGCTGCAGAACGACCTGTCGGACGTCGAGAACAAGCTGGCCGCGGCGCGGCGCTTCTTCAACAATTCCGTGGGCGAGTACAACGCCGCGATCCAGGCTTTCCCCGCGGTGCTGTTCTCCAACTCGATGGGGTTCAAGCCCAGCGAGTTCTTCGACCTCGGAGCCGACCAGCGCAAGACGCTGGACGTCGCCCCGACCGTGAAGTTCTGACGGGAGGCCGCCAGCCTCCCCGTCCCTGGGGGCCGCGATGTTCCAGGCCTACGGCCTCTACACGCAGATCCGCTCCAACCGCATCCGCTCGGTGCTGCTGCTCGCCGGGCTGTTCCTGCTCGTCTGGGTGCTGACCTATGCCGGCGCGCTCGCCGGCGACGCCATGGGGAGCAGGGACCCGCTTTCCGTTATCCTGGCGCGGGCCGCACATGACGCGGCGAAGGCCATTCCCTTCGTCACCATCGCCACCGCGATCTGGGTCGCGATTGCCTGGAAGTGGCACCAGTATCTCTTGCGCTTTGTCACCGGCGCCAGGCGAGTCGACCGGACCCAGGAGCCGAAGCTCTACCAGCTGCTGGAGAATCTCTGCATCTCGCGTGGCGTGACCATGCCGCGGCTGGAGATCCTCGATACCGAGGTCCTGAACGCCTATGCGAGCGGGCTGAACCCTGAGCAGTACACGGTGACGGTGACGCGCGGACTGATGGAGGCGCTCGACGACGCCGAGATGGAGGCGGTGCTCGCGCACGAACTCACCCATATCCGCAATGGCGACGTGCGGCTGATGGTTGTGGCTGTCGTGATCGCTGGGGTCGTCTCGTTCTTTGGAGAGCTCCTGTTCCGCAGCTTCACACGGATGAGTTGGTCGGGGGGCGGATCATCCTCGTCCTCCTCGTCGTCGTCCTCCTCGTCCTCCTCGTCCTCGTCCGGCAAGAAGGGCGACGGCGGGGCGTTCGTCGCCATCCTCATCGCGGTCGCGCTGGTCGTGATCTGCTGGATCCTGTCGCAGCTGATCCGCTTCGCTTTGTCCCGCACCCGCGAGTACCTTGCCGATGCCGGGGCGGTCGAACTCACCAAGAACCCCGATGCGCTGATCTCCGCGCTGCGCAAGATCGAGGGCAAGGGCGAGCTGCCGCGCGTGCCCTCCGCCGTCATGGAGATGTGCATCGACAATCCGCGCTCGGGCTTTTCCGACCTCTTTGCCACGCATCCCAGCATCGACGCGCGGGTGGACGCGCTGGTCCGGCTGGCGGGCGGACAGGATGTTCCCCGGCCCGACCTGCTTTCGGAGCAGACCGTCGTCGCGCCGTGGCGCCGGCCGGCGTGAAGGACCGGGACCGATGGCGGGAGCAGGGCCGCGCCTGATCATCTGCGTCGCCGAGCTTCCCGCAAGGGACATGGTCAGCGGACCCGCTCACCCCCGCATCGGGTCCTCGTCCAGACGGATGGGCTGGCCGTGCGGCGTGGCGCGGGCGGCGCGGTCCCAGGCAGCGCGGGTTTCTTCCAGGCGGCGCGCATCGGCAGCGCCCTTGGCGACGGCCAGCATCTCCAGCGCGGAGAGCCAGTGCAGGTAGTAGGTCTCGCCGGTGTCCGGGTCCCCCCGCTCCTGCGCCTGCCGGATGGCGGAGGCCAGGGCGCTCGCCCACTCCGGCCAGGTGAAGAGCCCCTTCTCGTGCAAGGCGAGCGTCATGGCGAAGGCCTGTGCTTCCCAGGCCTCGCGGAACACCGGGCCGCCCTCGTCGCGCGGCAGGCCGGGAGACGACGCTACAAGACCCAGCGCGTCGCCTCTCACGCCACGGGCTCCAGATAGGGTTCCCAGCAATCGACGACGACGCGAAGCGCGGGGTCGCCGTCGCGGCCCCACAGCTCGGGGCCGGTGAACTCGACCGCGTAGAGCCAGCGGGCATCCTCGCCGCCGCCATGGGCGTTGCTGTCGGGGAAGACATGGACGCCGTGGACGTGGAGCACGGTGCCTGTCTTGCCGCGGGCATAGCGAGGCAGGCGCGTGTGCCCCGTCGGGTGGATGACGGCGGTGCGCACGGCGTCGCCTGCCCCGAAGCGGGCCGGAGCGGTCGCGGCGCGTTCTGCCGGGCTGCCTGCCGAAAGGATGCGCGCGGCGCCCTCGGCATCGGGGACCGGCAGCCTTGTCGGCGCCGCCGGACGCAGCGCCCGGCCGGCGGCGATCTCGTCGCCACCGACGAGGCCGTGGCGGTCGAGAAGCTTTGCCAGGCCTTTCAGCCAGATCTCGTAGTAGCTCGAGGAAAGGTAGTCCTGCGGGGGAAGCGTCTCGCGTGCATGTCGGCTCTCGTCGATGCTCCACATCCCCAGGAAGCCCGTCGCCAGCGTCACGGCCAGCGCACGCTTCTCCCACTCGGCATGGAAGACCGGCTCGTCCTTCTCCGGCGCGACGGGGCCGAAGCCCATCATGCCACCGAGATCCTGGCCGCCGTTCACGCCGCGCCTCCCTCCGGAGCCGGCGAAAGCGGCAGCCCGGCTCCGATCATGCTGTCGCGCGTGACGAGACGCGCCAGCCTCTCCGCGTCCCACCCGTCGGTGCCGGACGGGCGCATGGGCAGGACGAGGTAGCGCAGCTCGGCCGTGGAATCCCAGACACGGATGCGCGTGCCCTCCGGCAGCACGGTGCCGAATTCGGCCAGCACGCCGCGCGGATCGTAGACGGCGCGGGAGCGGTAGGGCGCCGACTTGTACCAGACCGGCGGCAGCCCCAGCACCGGGACGGGGTAACAGGAGCACAGGGTGCAGACGACGAGGTTGTGCTCCTCCGGGGTGTTCTCGACGATGCGGATGTGCTCCCCCTGCCGCCCCCCGAAGCCGAGCTCGGCGATGGCGGCGGTGCCGTTCTCGCGCAGCCGGGCGAGGTAGGCAGGATCCGTCCAGGCCTTTGCGACAACCTTGGCGCCGTTGCGGGGGCCGATCTTCGTCTCATAGGTCTCGACGATCAGGTCCAGCGCGGCGGGATCGACGAGGCCCTTCTCGGTCAGGATCGTCTCCAGCGCGCGAACGCGCAGGGCAGGGCCGGACAGCTCCGAACCCTCGTGGGCATGCTGGTGGTGGTCGTCGTCGGGATGATCGTGGGCCATGCCCGATCCTAGATCCGGTCCGGCCGGGTGGCGAGCGGCTGCTGCGCAGAGGCGGGCCGTGCGCTATGCAGGTTGCGGGAGGATGCACGCATGAAGGCGCATGACCTGTTCGATCTTTCCGGCGAAGTGGCGCTCGTCACCGGCGCGTCCGGCGGCCTCGGCGCGCGTTTCGCCGCGGTGCTTGCCGCCAACGGGGCAAGGGTCGTGCTCGCCGCACGCCGCGGACCGGAGCTGGCGGGTGAGGTCGGGGCCATCCGCGCCGCGGGCGGCGAGGCGCTGGCGGTCGAGGCCGACGCCACGCGGCCGGAAGAGCTCGCCCGCGCTTTCGACCGCGCCGAGGAGGCCTTCGGCACCGTGACGGTGCTCGTGAGCAATGCCGGCATCGCCCCGGTTCACCGGCTGATCGACGTGACCCCGGAGCAGTGGCAGGCGGTGATGCGGCTCAACCTCGACGCGGTGCTGTGGGGCGCGCAGGAGGCGGCCCGGCGCATGATCGCCGCGGGCAGGGGTGGCGCCATCGTCAACATCGCCTCGATCCTGGGTTTCGGCGTGGCGCGCGGCGTAGGCGCCTACGCCACCTCCAAGGCGGCCGTCGTGCAGCTGACGCGTGCGCTCGCGCTGGAACTCGCGCCGAAGTCCATTCGCGTCAACGCCATCGCGCCCGGCTACATCGTCACCGACATCAATCGCGACTGGCTCGCCTCGCCGACAGGGGCCGCGATGGTCGAAAAGATCCCCCTCCGCCGCTTCGGCGAGCCGTCCGATCTCGACGGCGTGCTGCTGCTGCTCGCCTCCGGGGCAGGCCGGTTCATGACAGGCGAGACGGTGGTCGCCGACGGAGGCCACGTGCTGCCGCTGTAGGACAGGCGCGGGCGCCGGCCCCGGCCGTACACCGCCGCACGCCTCAGGGCGGGGGAGGGGCTCGCCCTTGATCTTCGCCGCCATATGCGCGAATGGGGCGTGGCTTTCGCCCGGAGGAACGGTTCTTGCCTCCATCCGGGCTGCATTTCTCGTAGCGCTTCGAGGCGGCACCGGCCGCCTCTCCCCCAGGAGGTGCGGCCATGTCCGCCATTGAACTGCCTGTCGCACAGCCCTCACGCGCCGAGGACAAGGACAAGCCGCTCTATGACGATGTGCGGCTGCTCGGGCAGATCCTGGGCGACACGGTGCGCGAGCAGGAGGGCGAGGCGGTCTATGAGCTCGTGGAGGCGATCCGCCAGCTCAGCGTCGCGTTCCAGCGCCGGGCGGACGCGGAGGCCGGGCGAAACCTCGATCAGCTGCTCAAGCGACTGAGCCCGCCCGAGACGGTCTCCGTCATCCGCGCCTTCAGCTATTTCTCGCACCTCGCCAACATCGCCGAGGACCGGCACCATGTGCGGCGGCGTGCCGCCCACGAAGCCGTGGGCGATCACCAGGACGGCAGCCTCGTCACCAGTTTCGACAAGCTGCGCGCCGCGGGGATCGACGGGGAACGGATCGCCCGCGCGCTGTCGCGCAGCTATGTCTCGCCCGTGCTGACCGCGCATCCCACCGAGGTGCAGCGCAAGAGCACGCTCGACGCCGAGCGCGCCATCGCCGAACTGCTGGCCCAGCGCGACACGCTGACCTCGGCCCGCGACCGGGCGGAGAACGAGATGATGCTGCGCGCGCGCATTGCCCAGCTCTGGCAGACGCGCATCCTGCGCTATGCGAAGCTCACCGTACGCGACGAGATCGAGAACGTGCTGAGCTACTACCGCTCGACCTTTCTGAAGGGGATTCCCCGTCTCTATGCCGAACTGGAGCACCACCTCGGGAAGCGGGTGCACGCCTTCTTCCGCATGGGCAACTGGATCGGCGGCGACCGCGACGGCAACCCCAACGTCAACGCCGAGACGCTGCGCATGGCGCTCCGGCGGCAGTCCGAAACGGTGCTGCGCCACTACCTGACCGAGGTACACGAACTCGGGGCGGAGCTCTCGGTCTCGCGCATGCTGACAGGCGCCACCGCCGACCTCGACGCCCTCGCCGCGCAGGCGGGCGACGACAACCCGCACCGCGATGACGAGCCCTACAGGCGTGCCTTGATCGGCATGTATGCCCGACTCGCGGGCACGCTGAAGGCCCTGACCGACACGGAAGCGACGCGCCACGCCGTGGCGCCGGGCCGGCCCTACTCCCGTCCCGACGAGTTTCGTGCGGACCTGCAGGTCATTCTCGACAGTCTCAACAGGAACCACGGCGCCGTGCTGACGCGCCACCGCCTGCAGCCGCTGATCCGGGCGGTGGAGGTGTTCGGCTTCCACCTCGCCACGACCGACCTGCGCCAGAACTCCGACAAGCACGAGGCCGTGGTGGCCGAGCTGCTGGCGGCGGCGCGGATCGAGCCGGCCTATGCCTCGCTGCCGGAGGAGCGCAAGCAGCAGCTCCTGATGGATGCGCTGCGGGATCCGCGCTCGCTGCGCGTGCGCAACGCGACCTACAGCGAAACGGCCCTTGGCGAACTCGCGGTCTTCGAGACGGCGCGCGAGATGCTGCACGCCTACGGGCCGCAGGCCATTCGCCACTACATCATCAGCCACACGGAGAGCGTCAGCGACCTCCTGGAGGTGCTCGTCCTGCAGAAGGAGTGCGGGCTGATGCATGGCACGCTGGCGCCGCACGAGGCGGCGAGCGCGCGCGCCGACCTCATCGTCGTGCCGCTCTTCGAGACGATCGACGACCTGCGGGCGGCGGAGCCCATCATGAAGGCCTTCTACGACCTGCCCGGCATCGAGGCGCTCGTTCGCCACTCAGGCGGCGAGCAGGACGTGATGCTGGGTTACTCCGACAGCAACAAGGACGGCGGCTACTTCACCTCCAACTGGGAACTCTACCGGGCTTCCACCGCGCTCGCGCGCCTCTTCGAGGCCAAGCCCGGCCTGACGCTGCGCCTCTTCCACGGCCGCGGCGGGACGGTGGGCCGCGGTGGCGGACCGAGCTACCGCGCCATCCTTGCCCAGCCCCCGGGCACGGTGAAGGGCCAGATCCGCCTCACCGAGCAGGGCGAGGTGATCAACGCCAAATATGCCAATCCGGAGATCGGCAGCCGCAACCTGGAGACGCTGATGGCGGCGACGCTGGAGGCGACGCTGCTCGCGCCGCGCACCAGCGCCGCCCCGGAGTTCCTCGAGGCCGCAGAGGAGATCTCGCGCCACAGCATGAAGGCCTACCGCGCGCTGGTGTACGAGACCGAGGGTTTCACGGACTTCTTCTTCGCGGCGACGCCGATCACCGAGATCGCGGAGCTCAACATCGGCTCGCGGCCGGCCTCGCGGAAAGCGAACCGCAAGATCGAGGATCTCCGCGCCATCCCCTGGAGCTTCTCCTGGGGCCAGAGCCGCGTGAACCTGCCGGGCTGGCTGGGCTTCGGCTCGGCCATCGAGGCGTTTCTCGAGCCCGACCGGAAGGCGCGCCTCGCTCTGCTCAGGCGCATGAATTCGGAATGGCCGTTCTTCTCGACGCTGCTGTCCAACATGGACATGGTCCTCGCGAAAGCCGACCTCGCCGTCGCCAGGCGCTACTGCGATCTCGTGCCCGACCGCGCCCTCGCCGGCAGCATATTCGGCGCGCTCGAGGCCGAGTGGACACGCACGGTGAAGGCGCTGGAGGTGATCACCGGCGAGCCGCAGCGACTCGCCGACAACCCTGCGTTGGCCCGCTCCATTGCGCACCGCTTCGCCTACATCGCGCCGCTCAACCATCTGCAGGTGGAGTTGCTGCGCCGCCGCCGCTCCGGACAGGTCGACGAAAAGGCGCTGCGCGGCATCCTCATCTCGATCAACGGGATCGCCGCGGGGCTGCGCAACACGGGCTGACGGAGAGCGCGAGCGCCTTCCCCGCGTCCGCGATGAAGCACTCGCGCCACCCCACTCCCGTGCGGGAGAGGGGTTCACCGCGCCTTTCGGATAGAGGCCTCGTTCCGCTACCGCCAGCCTTGTTCGCCGACGAGGGGGACGAACATCACGCCCGCCAGGTTCTCCTGCTCGAAGGTCCTGGCGCCGGTGCGGGTGACACGGGCGAGTGTCTGCTGCCCCCGGCTCCCGACCGGGATGACGAGCCGCCCGCCCGGAGCGAGCTGCGCGGTGAGGGCATCGGGCACGGAGGGGCCGCCGGCCGAGACGAGGATGGCCTCGAAGGGCGCCTCCTCAGGCCAGCCCAGCGTGCCGTCGGCGGTCCGCTGCGCGATGTTGGCATAGCCCAGCGCCTTCCACTTCGCGACGGCCCCGTCCGCGAGGGCCGCGTGACGCTCGATGGCGAAGACGCGGCGGCAGATCCGGCTGGCCACGGCTGCGGCGTAGCCCGAACCGGAGCCGACCTCCAGGAGCCTGTCGTCCGGCGCGAGCCGCGCCGCCTCCAGCATCAACGCGACGATGTAGGGCTGGGAGATGGTCTGACCTTCGCCGATGGGAAGCGGCCCGTCCTCGTAGGCACGATCGGCATAGGCGTCCGCGACGAAGGCCTCGCGTGGCACGGCGCGCATCGCCGCGACCACGCGGGGGTCGGCCACACCGCGTGCCACGACCTGCTCCTCGACCATCCGCATGCGGGCTGCGACCTGGTCCTGCATGCCGGTCATCCCCTCCCGGCCGACCCCGCCTCAACAGGCCGACGGGGCATCGATGCGCGCGATCCTATACCCCTCGGCCGTGTCGCGCACCGTCACGGTGGAGCGCCCGTCGCATACGCCGCCTCCATGCGTCACGAAGCGATAGCGCACGGCCACGGTGGAGGGCCCCGTCTCTTCCGCCGAAACCACCGTCAGAGGTCCCGGGAGATTGCCGTAGAAGCGCTCGATGTTGGACGCGACGAAGGGACCGGACCCGCGCTTCTCCGCAATCACGAACCACTCCGCGCCGATGCCGTCGCCACGGCCGAGGGCCCGGTAGAAGCCCAGGGCGGCGTCGCGCGGGGTCGCCGGGCGCGGCGGGGTGCGCAGCAGGCCGTGCGGGCCCAGGGGCGCCGGCCCGTCATCCCGCCTCTCGATGGCCCGGGGGGCGTCATTGAGGGCCTCGTCCGCGCTGGCGACCCGGCCGGGCGTTGGGCTGCTGGTGTCGGGGCCGCACTCGGACACCTCCGTGCAGCGCAGGGGCAGCGCGCACACCTCGCGAGCGAAATCGCCGGCGAGTCCCTGCCGGCGAAGCGCACCGAGCGCCGCCTGGGCAGCGCATTGCCCGTCTCCTGACCCGCAGGCGGCGACCTCGCTCCGTCCGTCCTCGACCACCCGGTCGCGCCGGTCGCGAGGCAGGCGCTCGATGAAGGCGGCGAGCGTCCGGGACACCTGCTCCGTTGGCAGGAAGTCCAGGTTCTTGGCGGGGCAGGCACGGCGCAGCGTCGCCTCGTAGGAGGCATGCGAAGGCTCCTGCGCGCCGGACGGACCGACGGAACAGAAGGCCGAGATCCCGATCAGGATTGAAGCAAACGTACCGCGCCGCTGCATGGGGCCGCCTCCGGACACCCCCGTCCCGCGGGGACGGCAGCACAACCAACGCGCGCGGGCAAGGTTTCGGCGGCTGTGCCGGACTCAGTGCGGCGGGCCGGATCCGTCCTGCCCCTTTTCCGCGATCTCCAGGGCCCGCAGGAGCTGCAGGATCGTCAGGGGCGGAGTCTCCAGGAGCGCCTGGTTCACGTCCCCCTGGATGCCGGCCCCCAGCCGCCTAAGTATATCGCCCTCGGGATGCAGGATCTCCCGCAATCGCTGAGTGTCTTCGCCGTCTGTGGGATTCTCGAACGTTGGCATTGCAGTCGACCGAATCGGTGATTCGTCGCAGAATGCGATGTTCCGCCCCCAATGTCTTCCAGGATTTTGGACGAGACCGCGCATGTTCGTGAACGGAATGTCGCGGCAATGGTCGAGGCCCGGCTTCCAGTCGCTTCATCTGGGTAGAGGTCACGCTGATCGTGTGGAGCGCGATCGTGCGTGCTGCAGGGTCGCCGCGCGCTTCCGCCTTCGCAGCCGGCGTGCTACCCGAAGAAAACATGCCAGGGAGGAGCGGCCATGGCCGATACGCCGACGATCGAAACCCTGCTCGCCCGCTGGATCGAGGCATTCAACAGCCGCAACCTTGACGAGCACATGGCGCTCTACCTGGAGGACGCCGTCCTTTTTGGATCGGTGGACGAACTCCAGACCGGCAGAGCGGCGATCCGCGCCTATTTCGCCAGAAGGGGCCCCGGCGTGCGGGTCGTGAGCTACCCCATGCCCCTGGTGCTGGACCTTGGTCCGGATACGGCCTGCACGGCGGGGCACGTCGAGTTCGCCGACGGCGACGCCCCCATGCCCTACCGCATGACGTGGGCTCTCGTCCGGCGGAACGGGAATTGGCGGATCGCGCAGCACCACGGCTCGCCGCGCCGCGGCATGTGACGCTTCCCACATCGCGCGCCGGGCGGCCGTGCCATGCTCCCCGGGTCGAGCGTCCGGGGAGATGGCGTCCATGGCCACGCGGTTTCACGCGGTGTTCCGCTATGCAGGCGTGGACGACGGGGGCGATCATCCCGGCATGATCGTGCCAGTGGGCGGCTCGAACCTGGTCGCGGTCGAGATGGCGCCGGGCGAGGAGCTGAGATCCTCCCGCCCCCACGACCTCACCATCAAGGAGATCGGCGCGGCCGAGGCCGCGAAGGACGATTTCACCTATGAGCGGCTCTTCGGCCTGCGGGACTACGCCGCCTACAGGGACACCCCCGTCCGCGCGTCCTTGCCGTCGGGAGCGCGCCTCTTCCGCATCGGGGTGAGGAAGAAGATCGCCATCTCCCAGTTCGTCTCCGTCCATGGAAGCGACGGGTCCGTGGTGGAGAAGTTTCCCGTGGTCGGCCTGGAGAAGAAGGCGGTCACCGTCGCCATCAGGCCCGTGAAAGTGCTGTCCGACGACGGCAAGACCTATGTCGACCACGCCAAGCCCGGCTACGTGCTCAAGGACATTGTCGAGCAGATGAACCTAATCTGGCATCCGCAGGCCAATGTCGTCTTTACCCTGGTCCCGGCCGAGCCGTTCCGACTGCCGTCGCTGCCGCCAGTCGTGGTCATCGAGACCAACCGGGACGTGTTTGCCGCGGCCAAGGAGCGGAAGGCCAAATACACGATGTTCCTCGTCAAGGCTGTCAGTTCCAGCGGCCATGACGACAACGGCGTCTCGGATGTCGCCAACGGCTTTGCACTGCTGGCCGACAAGAGGAGCACGCGGACGGCGGCGCACGAAGCCGGGCATCTGATGGGATCTGGCTCCGGCCCGACGGGGCAGATGGTCTTCGGCCACCCCACCAAGGATCCGGACAGGCTGATGCGCGACGGTGGCGCGGCGCGGAAGCTGACCTTCGACGAGGTGGTCTCGCACTTCAACGGCAACTACTGAGCAAGCTGGTTCTGCGCTGAACCGTGTGCGCTACGCCGCTCAGCTGCGGGGGGTGTCAGCTTCTGTCATAAGAAGTTGCACCGATGACGCCGATTCGCGGCGCAGCTAGCGTTTCGCCCCCAAAAGGTACGGTTGCACAATGCTATGCCCCTCGCCGGGGCCCGCGGCACGGATCCGCATACGGGAACAAGGCCATGATTGGACGCGATGAGCTTCGCAGGGATGAGCTTCGCAGGATCGACACGTCGGCGGAAGTCGGCGTGCTGATCGCGCAGGAGGAGAGGCTGCGCCTCGCGATGCAGGCGGCGAAGGTCTTCTTCTGGGACTGGGACGTCGTGCGCGACGCGATCGTCTGGGACGAGGGGCTCGCCGGCGCGCTGCAGCTGCGGATGGACGAGGTCCCCGCCTGCGCGGCCCGGTTCCGGGACATCGTCCACCCCGACGACTTCGAGCGGGTGGCCGCCGCCATCGAGGACGCGCTGGAGGGGCGCCGCGACTACGAACTGCGCTTCCGCATGGTCAGGAAGGACGGCTCCATCCGCTGGACTGACACGCGGGCGGTCGTGGTGCGGGACGCCTTCGGAAGGCCGGTGCGGATGGTGGGATCGGACCGCGACGTGACCGAGCAGGCCCTTCTCGAGCAGGAGGCCCTCGAGGCCAAGCTCCGGCTCGCCCGGATCGCCGAGGCCGCCCGGCTGGCCTGGTTCGAGATCGAGGAGAGCGCGGACGGGCGGCGTGCCGTGGCCTCCGAGCATTACCGGGCGCTGCTCGGGCTCGCGCAAGCCGAGGCGCTGCCGCTCGACATCACGAGCCGCGTGCATCCCAAGGACCGTCCGGCCTACGGGTCGCTGTGCGAGCGGCTGGCGCTGTGGGGCGGGGACTTCGACGACGAGTTCCGGATCGTGCTGCCGTCGGGCAGCGTGCGCCGCATCCGTTCGATCGGACGGGCGCATGGCAGCCCGCAGGGCGAGTTGCGGCGCATGACCGGGATCTACATGGACGTGACGGCGGGATATGCGCGCGACACCAAGTCGGAAGGAGAGATCGCCGGCTCCCCGACACACCCTGCGTCCAGCCCGACTCTCGCGGCGGCCATCGCCGAGGCGGCATGGCACCTGACCCGGGACGCGATCGAGCTCCTCGACGGCGCCGGCCTTCTCGTCGACCACAACGAGGCGGCCGAGCACCGCTTCGGAGCCCTCGACCGGTTCGGCGGTGCCTGGGCCGAAGGCTTCGCAGCGGAGTGCAGGACCGAGGCGGATCGCGCCCTCTCCATGGCCTCGGACGGAATGTTCGCGGCCTTCGTGGGCTCACGCCCCTTGCCGGATGGGACCGAGCGCCGGTTTGCCATCGAGCTCTCGCCTCTCCTCGATCGGCAGAGCTGCTGCATCGGCGTGCTCGCACGGTCGCGGCTTCTGACCGAAACCCAGACCTGAGCGCCCCGCGCCGCCGCACCGGTCCAGGAACGAAACCGTCGACCCGACGTTCGGGGAAGCCCTCGCGGCCCATGCGGCCGGCCGGAGGTGGCGGGCGCGAGCCCGGCTTTCCCATGGACCCGGAGCGACACCATGAAGACGCTGTCAGCCCTCACCGTGGCCCTTCTGCTCGCCGGAGCGCCGGCGCTCGCGCAGGAATCGACCACGACGACCACGACCACCCGGCAGACCCCCGGAGCAAGCGTGACGATCGAGCGCAACTCGCCCGCCACGGTGGAGTCGCACGAGGTCACGACGGGCTCGGTCGGCGACTGCAAGTCGAAGACCGTCACCAAGGAAAACGACCTCGGCGACAAGAAGACCGTGCACAAGGAGACGTGCGACTGAGCGCGCCGTTGCGTCTGGCGGTGGCGGACCCTCGCGCCACCGCCCGCCGCTCAGATCTTGG
>JAESFG010000518.1_pt1 | contig 20059 bp, 21 predicted proteins | sample 9269371 | NCBI WGS metagenome assembly JAESFG01 (sample SAMN14506227, study PRJNA617093) | algae metagenome | isolation source: Aetokthonos hydrillicola CCALA 1050 (B3-Florida) and co-occurring... | place: USA: South Carolina | collected 2013-01-01 | reverse complement strand
CCCCTCGGCCAGCTACGGCATCAAGCCCTTCCCGGCGAAGGCGGGGACGGCGACGGCAGTGGCCCGCTGAGCGCGGGGCCAGCCTGTGTGGCGCAACCGCGACCTTTCGTGGTGGCGAAGCGAAGCTTGGCTGGATGGCGCAACCGCGTTTGCCGTCTCCCCGAGCGGCGTCAGGTCCGGAAGTGGCTCTTGCAGCCACTTCCGCTTCTCACGCGGGGCGCACACGCCTCCGAGACGGCCTCTTGACCCGGAGCGGATCTTCAGAAGGTCCACGGCAGGTGCTTCAGGAAACGGCCGGCGCTGACGCCCGTCAATGACCGGCAGCAGGAAAGGCAGCGGCCGCTCCATCTTGCCGCCCGCCAATCGTCGCGCTCGAGGTTGTCACGAACGTTCTTTCCGCTCCACGGCGACAGCACGCCACCTCCAGAGAAGCCGGCTCCGGGGTCCACCGGCCCGACTGCCCGCAGGGAGGCTCGGCTTCGTGGCGGGCATCTCCGGGTGCCTCAATGCCCCACCGGCCGCAGCCGGCGCAGCAGCGTGAGCGCGATGGCCGCGCAAACGATCATGCCGAGCACCGCGATCATCGCGGCGGCCTGGAAACCCGCCATGAAGGCCGATCGCGCGGCCTGGATGAGGGCGTTCGCCTCGTCCGCGTCGAGCCCGGCGGCAATCGCCAGCGCCCCGCCCAGGGTTGCCCGGGCTTCCGCTGCCGTTTCCGGAGGCACGCCGGGCAGGTCGATCCCGAGCATCCTGATCCTGTAGAGCGCTGCACCCAGACTTCCCAGCAAGGCCACGCCGAGCGCGCCGCCGAGTTCCGCGGCCGTCTCCGACATGGCCGATGCGGCGCCCATCCGCTCCGGCGGGGCCGCGCCGACGACCAGCGTGGTCGTGCTGGCGATCACGGGCGTGAATCCGACCGAGAACACCACGGAGGCGGCGACGATCTGGATGAGGTCCGGCGCCAGCGCCAGCCACACGAAGCCGAGCGCCGCGATGCCCAGTCCGCACGTCGCCAGGATGGCAGGAGCCAGCCTCTCCGACAGCGCAGGGACGACGAAGGACGTGAGCGCGAAGGCCATCGCCGACGGCAGCGACCAGAGGCCGGCCTCGAGCGGCGACAGACCGGCGACGAGCTGGAAGTACTGCGCCACGAAGATGAACGTCCCGAACATGAACATGACGCTGGCGAGGTTCACGACCAGCGAGCCCGTGAAGGCCGGGATGCAGAAGAGACCCAGGTCGATCATCGGATCGGCGAGGCGTCCCTGGCGCCGGACGAACAGGGCCGCCACGGCAAGGCCGAGCCCGATGGATCCGGCCGCGACCGGGCCGAAGCCCGTCTCGGCCGCGTGCTTGATGCCGAAGATGATGGCCAGGACGGACGCGAGCGACATGCCGGCGCTGGGCAGGTCGAGCCTCCCCGCTTCGGGGGCCTTGTACTCAGGCAGCAGGGCCGGCCCCAGCAGAAGGAGAAGCACCATCACCGGGATGGCGATGAGGAAGACCGAGCCCCACCAGAAGTGCTCGATCAGCAATCCGCCGACGACGGGCCCGACGATGGCGCCGGCCGAGAAGCTCGCGATCCACATGGAGATCGCGAAGCTGCGCTGCTTCTCGTCCTGGAACATCACGGTGATCAGGGACAGGGTCGAGGGCGCGAGGGTCGCCCCCGCAATGCCGAGCACGGCGCGCATTACGATGAGCATCGCCGCGGAATTCGAGAACGCCGCCACGGCCGAGGCCGCCGCGAAGGCGGCAGCTCCGATGAGCAGGAGCTTGCGGCGCCCGATCCGGTCCCCCAGCGTGCCCATCGTGATCAGGAACCCCGCCACCATGAATCCGTAGATGTCGATGATCCAGAGCATCTGCCCCGCCGAGGGCCTGAGCTCCGCCGTCAGCGTCGGGATGGCGAGGTTGAGGACCGTCAGGTCCATCGAATAGAGCATGCAGGGCAGCGCGAGCACCGCGAGACCGATCCACTCCCGCCGCGTCGCCCGCGCTCCGATGCCGGTTTCACCCGCCTGCATGGCCTGCTCCCTGTTTTGCGTCCTCGTCGCGCATGGCAACTGGGCGGCGGCGGTCAGGCCGCCACCCTGTGCTCCCGGCCCATCAGGTCGGCGAAGCCGGCGACGGTGTCCGCGCTTTCCGGCCAGACCAGCGACAGCATCGCAGCCGCGAAGGAGGCCGGGGCGGACCCCGGCGCCGTGACCAGCCCCCGGTCAAGGACCGCCACGGCCGAAGTCTGGAAGAGGTCCCGGCCGGCGTAGCCCGGTGCGTGCGTGTCGAGATAGTCCCGGCTGTTGCTCGTGTGCCGCCGCCCCGCGAGCAGCCCGGCCCGGGCCAGCCCTACCGTGGCTCCGCAGATGGCGCCCACGGGGACGCCGCGACCGAGGATGCCGGGCACGACATCTTCGATGGCAGGCGCGGCAGATCCCTCCCATTCCTTCGAACCGACCAGGACGACCCCGTCGGGCCCCAAGGCCGGCAGCGTCGCGAGGTCCTCGTCGGGATCGAGCAGCATTCCGCCCATGGACCGGACGGGCCAGCGGCCCGGGGTGAAGTAGGAGATCTCCGCGCCAAGCCATGTCCGCGCCGCGGCGGTCAGGAAGCCGACCTCCCAGTCGGCGAAGTCGTCGAGAAGCACGACGGCGAGATGCTTTCCCATGAAGAGTCTCCCGGAGGTCGGCGGATGCCGCGGTTTTCAATCCCGCGCCGGATGAAAGGGCCGGACCTTGCCCGGAAGTCGGGGGCAGGTCACATGAAATGTAATGCTCAAATCCATTTTTACCGGTTATGTTTCCAGAGATGTCGGAGCGCCTTGTCCCGAGGACGATCGGGAACGGACCCCTCCGACATCGAGGCGCGGAAGAGGGCCCCTTTTATCCCGAAGCCCGTTTCCGCTGGCGCGACGCCCTTACCTTGGCGCGGTTGCCGCAGACCTTCATCTCGCACCAGCGGCGCATCCTGTTCTTCGTCGTGTCGAAAAAGAGCCAGCCGCACTCCCGGCCCTCGCATCGCTTGGTGCGCATGAGGTCCCGCTCCATCAGCAGGGCGAGGGCGGACAGCACGACAGGTCCCAGGAGCGCCGGCGCGATGCCGCGCCGGGGGTTCCAGGTCCAGACATAGGCGCCGTCCCGCATTTCGAGGTCCGCCGAGGCAAGACACTGCGCGTGGAGCGCAGCGAGCTCCTGGCGCAGTTGATCCGGGACGACCCTGCGCTCCGCCAGCGCCGTGCCGATCCGCCAGATCAACTCCCGTGCCTGCAGCACCTGCGAAAAGATCCGCGCCGCGCCCTTCTCGTCTCCCGCCATCGCCGTCCGCACGAACGCGCAGTCCGCCGGAAGCATCACCCTTGCGTGCTCGGCCCAGTCCACGACGTCGCCGAAGCGGCGCAGATGCTCCTGCTGCGCGGGCGAACCGCGGCCCGACGAGGTGTTGGTGAAGTCGAGCGCCACGGCGGAGCCGACGAGGTCGAGCGACCCCGCCCGGGAGGGCGGCTCGGCCGTAGCGAGGAAGCGCTGATCGGAAGCCATGTGACTATCTAATGGGAGTTGATCGGTGTGCGCAACCAGCCGCGGCCGGACTCACGGGCGGCCTCGCCACCTAGGATGCAGCCGAGGCCAAGCCGTCGACTTTCGGCCGATTCCCGGTCGCTTCCACCTCCGTCGCCACGAAAAGCTGCCGGCGAAGGGCAAGACGACCCTTGGGCGTCAGCGTAACGGCCCGGCCCGACGAGCGTCTCAGCCAGCCATTCTCGAAACACATCGTGCAGATGGCTGCTCCGACGGCACCGGCGAGGTGGGGGCGCCTTTCGCTCCAGTCGAGACACGGCTTGCAAAACACTCCGGCCGGGCGGGCCGGCATGGATTTGATTGGCGCGCCCAAGCCGACGAGATACTCGATGCCGGACCGGGTCAGCGCCGCCCCCTCCATCGACAGCTCGAGGTACCCGCGCTCGGCGAGACCATCCGAGATCTGAACTGCGAGGGTGCCAGCGAGATGGTCGTAGCAGGTTCGGGCCCAACCACCACTCGCTTGCATCCTTGGCGGGCAGCGGCCAACTCGTCCGACAGGGTCCAGAGCTGCTCGATCGTGCCGGCCACCGCGGGCGACGAGATTCGGTAGTACCGGTACCGTCCCTGTTCGCTCGCCGTGATCAGGCCTGCGCCGTTGAGCTTCGCGAGGTGACTGCTCGCCGTCTGGGGTGCCACGCCCGCGCAGCGCGCGAGTTCGGTTGCGGTCAGAGCGCGACCGTCCATCAGGGCATCGAGCATCGCCGCCCTGGCAGGATCGCCCATCAACGCCGCCAGGGCCGCAAAGTCGGTGGTGCTGCCCATCGCTCCCTCCCGTCGTGGCCGCCAACATAGGCGCGCCCGGGGGCGCGTCGCTACGAGGATGATCGAAACGACGGCGCCGACCATCGCGCTAATCCTGGCCTGGGACAGGATCATGCGAGGATGCCATGACACCGAAACTCACGCTCCTGGGAGCACCGCCGTCCACACGCCTCGACGACAGGGCTGGAAGGATAGGCGGCGCGGGCCGTTCTCCGGCACACACGCTCTCGCCCGACCCCAATTTGTGGACTGCGGCGGAACCGAACGACCACGTGACGGCCTCTCCGGCGAGGGCTTCCGTCCGGCTGGGGTGGCCGCATCGTTTTCAGCGCGCCCTTGGGCTGGCCGCTTGGCTGTGGTCGAGCCTGGACCGCAGGATCGCCGAGACGCGGACCAGGCACGCCCTCGCGAGGTTGGACGACCTTGCGCTGAAGGACATCGGATTGAGCCGGTCCGACATCGAAAGCGTGTCGAGAGCGCTCGGCCGCCAGATGGACGTCGATGCGCGCGGCGCGGGACAAGGTCGTCGGTCCACCGTCCGACGCGATGGATGACGTCGCCCGGCCCCAGCATGCGTAGCCGGTCATGAATGGTCCCGACCGAAGCGGAAAGGCGACACGAAGCGTTCTAGGTCTCCCCGGCGATCACCTGTGTGTCGTGCCCGACATACCTGCTGATCCTGCCGTCCCGGACGTAGAAGACATGCGCCCAGTTGTTCTCGAAGCGCGCGCCGGTAGACCGGACTTTCGCTTTCGTTGTACCCAGTACCGTGACGGCGTCATGGGCCTCCAGGAACTCTCGCGGGTCGAACGCCTCGAATTCGAGTGTTCTCCCGAGGATTTCGAAGAAGGCGAGCACGCCCTCGTGCCCTTTGAAATCTCCCGCCCAAGGTACCTGCCCGAAATAGATCCACTGAATGTCCGGCGTACACAGCGCCAAGAGCCCGGGCATGTCGCCCGCGACAAAGGCGGCATATCCGCGTTGAGCGACGTCGGTGTTGCTCATTGGGCATCCTCCCACGAAGCCTGATGTGCCGATGTGCAGTCTCTTGCAGTCTCTGGTCGGCTGGAGAGCGCGCGCACGAAGCGTCACCGCATACGGGTGCGCACTACCGGCTCCGCTTGAGTTTACCACGACGGCAGGGTTCGTTTCCGAACAGAATGCGGTTGCGCGAAGGCAAGCCTGACGCGCAGGACGAAGCCGCCGGGTACGACCCGATCAGCGTGGACGTCGTGCCGGTAGGCCCCACTCACCGGCCCCGATAGGCGGTGCGGCGGCCAAGACCTGCCCGAGCGTGCAATCCGCTCGCTGCTCTCCGAATGCGCGATCACCCGAGACCCAGTTTCCGGCCCTCGCGAACGAAGCTTCGAGGTTGTCGAACCTCGCAAGACCGCGACCGAACCGATGGACAGGGCACCGGGATGAAGTGCCCGCCCGTTCCGGGGGCGGGAACGAGGCCGGCCGTCGATCCCGCCCCTTTGCATGACACGCGGATCCGCTTGTCCGGGTCCTGCGTGCCCGAGCTTGCGACGAGAAGGCTTCTCCGGCGCCTACCGGCGCAGATCACGCCAAGGTGCCTCATGGGCGAGATCGACCGTCTCGAAGCCCGTCTCCCCCTTGGCGGGCCCGAAGATCGCCAGGAGCTCCGCCTCACCTCCACCGGCATTGAAGGAGGCGTGGACCGTGCCCGGCGGAAGGAAGACGGCGTCACCCGGACCCAGAAGACGCTTCTCCTCCTCGACCCATTGCTCGATCTCCCCCGACACGACGACGATCATCTCTTCCTGGGAAGGATGCATGTGGAAGGCGTGGCCCTTGCCGGGCAGAAACTGCCCGCGCCCGACCACGAGCTGCGTGGCGCCGGTCGTCTTCGGACCGCTGAAAAAGCCGACCTTGCCCCAGTCGACCTGATCGAGCGGGAGCTCACGCCTCAGCAGGAACCTGCCCTTGGTCATGGAAGCCTCCTCGATAAAGAGCCTGCCCCGTTGGATTTGAGCGGGACCGGACTGTCCTAGATCTTCATCTCGATCCTGATCCCGTGGATTGTCTTGCCGGAGGCGTTCAGGACGCGCCCGGCAGGCTGGGGAGCCATGTTGACGACCAGACAGCCTTTCCCGTCCCACGCCTGGATCGCCTGCACGACGTCGCGGTTGGCCGGAAGCATCGTTCCATCCGGAGCGATGTCGTGAACGGGACCCTGGACCTGATCGAAGACGAACACGGATGGCCAGCGATGATGGTGGACAGGCTCTTCGTCGTCCGGATCGAGCGTCACCTCCAGCACCCTGAGCGCCGCATTCTCGAACAGCACCTTGTGGTGCTTGGGTGCGGCCGCGACGGCGTCGAGCGCAGGGTCCCACGAGGAGGGATCATCGGCTGGGCGTTGAGAAGCTGCTGACATGAGGTCCTCCCGATGCGTATGGCAAAGGAAACCCTCGGCGACGCGCGATGGCGGTCGCCGTGGAAAAGTCCGGGAACTGCAGAACTGCTTCTACCCTGAAGCGCTTCAAACATGCGCGTGACCGTGCTAGGAGTCAACAGAATTCTGAAGCGCTTCAAGAGTGGATCGTTCAGCCCATGAAGCCAACAAAGCTTTCGGACGTGGCGCGGGCCGCCGGCGTCTCGCTCGGGACGGCGTCGAACGTCTTCAACCGCCCGGAGGTCGTTCGCCCCGCCGTCCGCGAACAAGTGCTCGCCGTCGCACGGGAACTTGGCTACTCGGGACCGGACCCGAAGGGACGCTTGCTGATGGGCGGCCGGGCGAATGCGATCGGCCTCATTCCTCCTGGCCAGATCTCCGTCACCGCAGCGTTCGACGTGCCCTACTTTACCGACTTCGCCGGCGGCATCGCCGAGGTCTGCGAGGAGAATGGAGCCAGCGTGCTGCTGATCTCCGGCGCTCAAGACAGGAAGGAATGGGCAATCCGCAACGCGCTTGTCGATGGTTTCGTGCTCGGCCACGAGAGCGAGGTCGCCATGGTGGCCGCACGGCAGAACAGGGTTCCGTGCGTTGTCATGGACATGGAGGCCGGGGAGGGAGCCAGTTCCGTCCGGATCGAGGGGTATCGCGGCGCGCGCCTCGCAGTCGAGCATCTGCTGGCGCTGGGGCATCGGCGATTTGCGGTGCTGGCCATGATGCGCACGCGCATCCCCGCCGTCCTTCACCAGCGAGCGCAGATGCCAAGCCTCACCGCCGCCTACCCCCTGGACCGGGAGAAGCTCGAAGGCTACCGCGATGGCTTGGCGGATGCCGGAATCCCGTTCGAAACCGTCACCGTCGTGCAATCCTTCAACACGGCGGCGGAGATGCAGGATGCAACAGACCTCCTGCTCGACCATCTCGACGGCGCGACGGCAATTCTGTGCATGTCGGACCGCCTTGCCGTCGCGCTGCTCACGCAGGCACAGCGTCGAGGCGTCCGGGTCCCGGACGAGGTCTCCGTCATTGGCTTCGACGACGCCTATGCCGCACGGACATCGTCTCCCCCGCTTACCACCGTCTCGCAGGACGTGCTCGAGAAAGGTCGCATTGCGGCGCGGATCCTGTTCAGCGGCGAGAGTCGATCGGTGACGCTCCCCGTGCGCCTTGTCGAGAGATCCTCGACCGGCGTGGCTCCGACCCGGGAACGGAAATCGCACGCTTCGCCGGCGCCGGCAGCCTGCTCCTGAGTGTCTGAGACAGGTCCGACGAAGCCTCGGGCGTTGTCGTCCAGCAGCGGGGCACGCTTACGGATTGTCGACGCAGGCGTCGGCCAAGCACCCGTCGATCTTCCTGGGAAACCTGATCCCGGGGGTGTCGTCCTCCAGGATCCTCTCCATCAGCAATCGGCATGGCACCGAACTCGCGGCATGATCGATCCGCTACGTGGAGAGGCGGTCGTCCGCTCCGGACGCGAAGCGGAAGCTCGTCTGCCCGCCAGGCGACGGTGCCGTTGCGGCTAGGTCAGGGGCAGAGGTGGGTTGGCGCTGTCGAGGAATTCCACCGTGGTGAAGACCAGGTCGGTTTCGCCGATATTCGTCAGGTCGTGCACCATGAACTCGCCGGGGCCGAAGGAGAAATGCCGCGTCGCGCCCTCGGGGTACTCCGTCTCCAGGATCCGTCCGTCCGCATAGCGCGACCGCGACCGCCCCGGCGCGACCGCGGTCCAGAAATAGTCGAGCACATGGCGGTGGAAGCCGATGCGTTCGCCGGGCGCGAGGCGAAGCGACCAGACCCTGACCCGCCCGCTCTCCGAGACGAGCCGGCTGCCCACGCGGCCGTTCAGCTGGTCCCTCTCGAACTCGGCGCAGATCGCGGCATCCCACGCCTGCGGCGCTGGCAGGCGGGCGCGGGACACATCGCCGGACATCGTCACCTCCCTGGTTTCCCCGCCATTGGGCGCCGGTGTGGGCGCCGGGTCAATGGCCGCCGAGCCGGCAGTTGCGCATGGCCGGCGTTGCGGGTGAGCTCGCCGGCGGATCCGCCGGCACGGGCACAGCGCCGAGCGCGGCGGCGATGCGCCCGAGCGCGCGGGGCGAGGCGTGCACGTCTCCGGAACGCACCTCCCGCACCCCGGGAACGCCCATCAGGACGGTCCTGACGGGCCCGACGAAGGTCATGGCAAGGTTGGGGCACGCCTCGCATGCCCCACGGAAGGCGACCGTCACGATCCCGTCATCGACGCCGACGACGCCGACGTCCCCGCCATGCCCGAGCAGAAGCGGCCGCACCGAACGGACTGCCGCCTCGATCGCCGCACGCGACGGCGCGTCTGGCCGATCAGGCTGCACGGTCGAGCCCCAGTTCGCGCTTCTTCGCGTCGAGGTCGATGCCCAGCCCCTCCGCGAAGTTGATGCCGAAGATGCGCTCCTTGGTTTCGCGCGTCAGCTCCGGATAGCCGTATCGGTCCTGCAGCTCGTCAGGCATCTCCATGCCGGCGAGCGCGTCGATATAGGCCTGCACATGCGGCCAGATGAACGCCTCCGAGCCGTAGCAGATCCGGCGGTTGCCGGTGTACAGCAGCGCCTGGCCGAGCCGGTGCAGCATGGGCCATGGCTGCAGGAAGTACTGGTTGAACCACAGCGGAAGGATCAGGTAGACGTTCCGGAAGCGGCTCGCGATGGCAATGGTCTCGTCGACATAGGGGTCGCCGAGATGGTGGATGCCGAAGTTCAGCTCCGGGAAATCGGCGGCCGCCAACTGGATATCGTTGGGCTTGAAGCCTTCGAGCGGCTGCAGTTCCAGCGGAAAGCCCTTGTGGAACTGCACCATCTTGACGCCGAGCTTCAGGGCCTTCTCCCACAGCGGATAGGCGATCTTCTCGTCGTCGGCCCGCCAGTGGCAGTCGCGCGACTGGTACTGGTAGAACTTGAAGCTCACAGCGCCCCACTCGATGACCTGGCGCTCCATCTCCTCCAGCGCGAAGTCGAGGCCCTGATAGGCCGGATCGACGCCGCCCGTGAACAGGATGCGGGACGGATTGGAGCGTGCGAGGGCATAGCTCAGCTCGGGCGGCCCGAGGCCAGCCTTCCAGTGCGAGTAGAGGGGCACCGTGCAGGCCATGGCCATGTCGGTGTCGGACCTGCCGAAGAGCATGTCGTTGGCCCAGTCGAGGTCTGGCGGCGACGCGAAGCCGGGATGGGCGGCGGGGCCGCGCGTCGCGGTGAGCTCGGTGAAGCCCTTGAGCTGCTCCCGCAGGACGCGGACACGGCGCCCGTCGCTGCCGTCCTTGATCTGGGCATCCGTGAAGTCCTGGCAGTGCACGGCCGCATCGAACACGAACATTCCGTCTTTCATCGGCTCCTCCCACACTCCCGGCCGGTTCGCTGGGGCCCGGCGGTTCGGAAGGAACGATAGCAAGGCCGCCGGAGCTCGCCTTTCGGCACTCCGGAAAACTCTCTTCGATCGGATCGCCTGCCCGCGGACGGGCCTTTCCGCGCTAGTCTGTCGACAGACTGGCGCGGATGGAGGGACTGCCTTGCCGAGCGATGACGGTTCACGCGACGACATCCGGAACGACACCTTCGTGCCGGACGACGCCACGGTCGAGAGGCTGCGGGAGCGCGCCATGTTCGTGCGCCTGGAGACGATCCGGCTGATCGAGATCGCCAAGGTGGGTCACTACACGTCGGTCTTCTCCGCGGCCGAGATCTTCGCGGCGCTCTACTACGACGTGATGGCGCTCCGCCGCGGCGAGCCGGGCTGGCCGGACAGGGACCGTTTCCTGATGGGAAAGGGGCACGCTGCCGTGGGCCTGTTTCCCGTCCTCGCCGACTGGGGATTCTTTCCCGCGGAGGTGCTCGACGGCTATACGCGCCTGGGCAACCCGCTCGGTGACCATCCGGACATGCGCAAGGTGCCGGGAATCGACTTCTCGTCCGGCTCCATCGGACACGCCTTGTCGGCCGGCGCCGGGATGGCGCTCGCCGCCCGGATGCAGGGCCGCTCGCACTCCACCTTCGTGCTGCTGGGCGACGGGGAAATGCAGGAGGGCCAGGTGTGGGAGGCTGCGATCTTCGCCGCCCACAAGAGGCTCGGACGCCTCGTGGCCATCGTCGACCGCAACGGATTCCAGCTCGACGGCGCGGTCGATTCTGTCATGGGCATCGAGCCGCTGGTCGACAAGTGGCGCAGTTTCGGCTGGGAGGTCGCCTCCGTCGATGGCCACGACCTGAAGGAGCTCACCGCCGTTCTGCGGGCCCTGAAGGCTGATGCGGCGCGCGAGCGCCCGGCGGTCGTCATAGCCGCAACGGTGAAGGGCAAGGGCGTCTCCTTCATGGAGACCGAGCCGGGCTGGCACCTCGGCTATCTCGATCCGGAGGATGCCGCCCGTGCGGCCGACGAGATCAGGACCAGGGTGATATGACGATGAGCGCGCCACTTTCCCGGAATTCCTGGCAGTACCGCGCGCTGAACGCGCAAACGCCCAGCCTCAACGCCCTCTCCGACGCGCTCATCGAACTGGCCGAGGCCGGCGAGCCGGTCGTTGCGGGGAGCGCCGACCTTCAATACTCGAACGGCCTCGTGAAGTTCGCCCGGACGTTTCCGGAGCGCTTCGTCCAGTTCGGCATCTCCGAGCAGAACATGGTCAGCGCGGCCGCAGGAATGGCGGCGGCCGGCATGAAGCCCTACGTCGCCACCTTCGCGTCCTTCCTCGCGCTGCTGTGCTGCGAGCAGATCCGCATGGACGTCGCCTATTGCGGGCTGCCGGTGCGGCTGATCGGCCACCATGCGGGAATCTCCCTGGGCTTCTACGGGACGTCGCACCACGCCACGGAGGATCTCGCCATCATGCGGTCGATCGCCGACCTGGTGGTCATCGCGCCGTCGGACGGCAACCAGCTCAAGGCCGCCATCCGCGCGACCCACGACGACCCCCGCCCGATCTATTTCCGCATCCAGCGTGGCCGCGACCCCGAGGTCCATGCGGCGGACACGGTATTCCGCGTCGGCAAGGCGATCGTGCATGAAACGGGGTCCGACATCACCCTGATGGCGACCGGCTCCACGGTGCACCCGTCGATCCAGGCCGTGGCGGCGCTGCGGGCCGAGGGCGTGTCCGCCGGTCTGGTCGAGATGCCGACGGTGAAGCCGCTGGACGGCGATGCGATCCTGGAGGCGGCAAAGGCGACCCGGCTTATCCTCACGGTGGAGGAGCACAACATCCTCGGCGGTCTCGGCGGCGCCGTGGCGGAGGTCGTGGCCGGGGAGGGGATCCCAGTCCGGGTCCGGCGCCACGGCATCCGCGACGAGTACAGCCTCATCGCGCCGCCGACCCATCTCTATGCGCATTACCGGCTGGACGGGGAGGGGATCGCCGCGGTGGCGCGCGAGGCGCTCGGCTGAGCGTCAGACCCGCGTACCGGTGGCGTAGACCTCGGTCTTCTCAAGCGACGAGATGGCCTGGTCGTAGTTGCGCACGGCGAAGCAGGTGTAGAGGATGTCCATCACCTGCAGCTGCGCGATCTTCGACACCATCGACTCGTGATAGTCGGCGGAACCTAGCGCCGCATTGACCGTTGGCGTGAACAGCTTGATGTCCGCATGCTGGGTGATCGGCGAGTCCGGGAACGACGTGACGCAGATCGTCCTCGCGCCGCGGGCCCGCGCCTCTTTCAGCGACTCGACAGTCGTGATGGTGCGGCCGGAATTCGAGATGCCGATCGCCAGCGAGCGCTCGTTCAGCGTGGCGGTGGAGATCTGGCGCACGCTGAAATCGCGGAAGAACTGACACTGCTTGCCCACGCGCATGAAGCGCAGGAGCGCATTCTCGACCGATAGGATCGACGATCCCAGCGCGAAGAACGCCATCAGCTCGCAGGCCTGGATGGCGTCGACGGCGCGGTCGACCTCGGCGATGCTGAGGCCGTGCAGCGTGTCATGCGCCGTCTGGACGTAGCGGCCCGAGATCTTGTCGAGGATGGTCGCCGTGGTGTCGGCGGCTGTCACGTCCTCATAGACGACGCCGCGCGACTGCTCGGGCGCGCCGGTCTTGCCGAGCGTCGTCAGCTCCTCGGCGATTCGGATCTTGAACTGCTGGAAGTTCGGCACGTCGATGGCGCGCACGAATCGCGTGACCGTCGATTCCGACACGTCGCAGGCCGTGGCGAGCTCGGCGATCGAGATGCCCTTTACCAGTCCCGGATTCTTCAGCACGAAATCCGAGATGCGGCGCAGGGCGGGATTGAGGTAGGGGCTGGCCCAGCGCATTCGCGCCAGGACCCCTTCGGGCCTCGGCACGGGCGCGCCGTCGTTACCGGACTTACGGGGTCTGCTCACGGTCAATCTCCGAACCACCGCGACCATATGCAGAAATAAATTCTTTGCTATGCATCATACACAGAATATTATTCCTGAAAATGGGAGGGACGCCATGGCCAACAAGCTCGGAGTGCACGCGCTGCTGTTCACCGACAGCTGGGACGAGGAGAATGCGCGCCGCGCTGTCGACCGCGCGGCCCGCATCGGCTTCGACCTCATCGAGGTGCTCATCTTCGATCCGCAGGCCGTGGACGCCGTCATGACGCGGCGGCTCGCAGCGGACGCGGGGATCGGCGTGGCAATGGGAATGGCGCTCGGACCGGATTCCGACATCTCCAGCGACGATCCCGAGATTGCCCGCCGTGGCGCCGCGACCGTGGAGCGCTGCCTCGCCATCGCCGAGGAAGCGGGGGCGCGAGCCGTGAGCGGAATCACCTACGCGGCCTTCAATCGCTACGCCGCGCCGCCCGACGTGGCCCGCAGGGCGCGTGTCGTCGACGCGCTGGGCCGGCTCGCCGAGACCGCGAGCCGGCGGGGCATGCGCATCGGGCTCGAGCCCGTCAACCGCTACGAATCCTTCCTCGTGAACACGCTCGACCAGGCCGGCTCGATCATCCGAGAGGTGGGCTCACCCGCGCTCTTCGTGCACCTCGACACCTTCCACATGAACATCGAGGAGAACGACATCGCCGGCGCGATCGCGCGTAACGCGGACATCCTGGGTTATGCGCACGTCGCCGAGAACCACCGCGGCGTGCTTGGCGCGGGGACTTTCGACTTCCGAACCCTATTCCGCGCGATGGTGCGCGGCGGCTACACGGGCGGGATCACGGTGGAGAGCTTCTCCTCCGCCGTGCTCGGCCCGGGCATCGTCGGCGCCGTCGGCCTCTGGCGGGAGGCATGGCGCGACGTGGATGCCGCCGCCGCCAAGGCGCTGGCTTTCCTGCGCGCCGAGCTCGAGGCCGCACGGGCGGCCGAGGCGCGCTGGTAGGGTCTCGTTCTTCCTCTCTCCTCCCGGACTGGCCGGGGCGGCGACGCCCCGGCCGCCTTTCTCCCCGAGCCCGGTGGGTGACCGGGCCGCGCGTTCCCGGGCGCGAATCGCGCCGGGCACCGGAGACCCGCCCTCCATTCCGGCTCAGGCCAGATCGTAGCGGACGCCCCGCTCGACCAGAGCCGCACCAACTTCGCCGGCCAGGCTTCGGCGCGCGGCCTCCTCGTCGATCGTGTTGAAGTCGAACAGTCCGTAATGATGTCCGAGCATCATCGGGATCCCCGCCTCCCGACACAGGGAAGCGGCCTCGGCGAGGGTGAAGTTCCCCGGCACGCCGGCGGATCGGCGGATCTCGTCCCGGCCGTTCACGGGCAGCAGCGCGAGGTCGATCCGGAGCGCCGCCAGGGCATCCGCCAGCCCGGAATAGGGAACGCAGTCGCCGGAATGGTAGATGCCGCGGCCGGCCCAGGCAATCCTGTAGCCGAGGAAGCGGTGCCGCCCGGCCTCGTCCACGGAGAACTCCTCGTGCGCGGCGGGCAGGGGGAGCAAGCTGAGGCCGCCGGGGAAGGTCAGCTCGCGCCCGGCTTCCGCCGGCACGGCGCGGGCCATCGGAACTCCCCTCTCGACGGCCTTCGCGACCTCAGGAGCGGGCACGACGAACAGGCACTCCGGATTGGCGGCCGCCAGCGGACCCAGCGTGCCCGGATCCATGTGGTCGGTGTGGGCATGGGTGCAGAGCACCACGTCCACCCGCCGCAACGCGTCGGGCGCGACGGGCGGCGGCGCCATCCGGCGGTGCGGGAAGCGCGTCCCCGCATATTTCGCCGCGAGGCTGTCGGAGAGGTAAGGATCGATGGCGATCCGCGTCTCACCGGCGCGCAGGGCGAAACCCGCCTGCTCCAGCCACCAGAGCGAGACGACCCCGTCCGGTCCCGGCCCCGCGAAGTCCTTCGGCAGGGACACGTATGGCGTGGCCGCGAGCCCGGCCATCAGGCCGGGCCTTCGAGCCGGCGCAGGAGGTTCTCCACCGCCATCGCGCTCGCGCGCTCGACGCTCTCGTCGGTGAAGCCGCCGATATGGGGCGTGAGGATCACGTGTGGATGCGCGAGCAGCGCGGAGGCGTCTGGCGGCTCGGTGCGGTAGACGTCCGTGGCGTAGGCCGACAGCGTGCCGTCCTCCAGCGCCGCGAGCACGGCGTCGTCGTCGACGAGTTCGGCCCGCGCCGTGTTGACGAGCACCGTCCCGTGCCGCATGCGGGCAATCGCTGCCGCGTCGATCAGCGGCACGGGTGAGGGCGGGCAGTGCAGCGACACCACGTCCGCGGCCGACAACAGGTCGGCGAGATCTACCATGCGGACGCGCCCGTCGAGCGCTTCCGTCGCGTTGACGAAAGGATCGTATGCGACGACCCGCATGCCGAGCGCCAGGCAGAACTGCGCGAGCGTGCGGCCGATGGCGCCGAACCCGACGATGCCGATGGTGCGGCCCAGCGCCTCGCGGCCCTTGCGCCGCCGCCATTCGCCGTCCCGCATGACCCCGTCGGACCAGGACACGTGGCGCAGCCCGTCCAGCATGAGCCCGAGGGCGAGCTCGGCCACTCCACGCGCATTGGCACCCGCCGCGAGCTCGACGGCGATGCCGAAGGCTGCGGCGGCCTCGAGGTCGACATTGTCGACGCCCACGCCGTTGCGGCTGATCACCCGAAGCGTCGGGCTTGCCTCCAGGACCCGCCTCGACACCGGCTCCACGCCGGCGAGATAGCCGACGCAGCCGGGCAGGTGCTCCAGGAGCTCCGCTTCACCGGGCTGCCGGCCGGGGCTGGGAAAGACGATCTCGTACCCGCTCTCGGAGAGACGGGCCAAGGAGGGGTGCCCGGCCTCCGACATTGAGCGGGGCGTGACGGCGATGCGGCCCTTCATGGCGGACCGCGTCAGCTGGCCCAGCGGGGATTGTCGATCAGCGCCGGCTTGCCGCCGCGCTCGACCACGAGCTTGCGGAAGCCCTTGGTCTCGATCGTCCCGTAGTCGTGGCCGGCATGGCCGGGGAAGGCGAAGAAGGTGATGAGCGGCTCGTCCGGCGAGACGTTGATGGAGCGGTGGGCGTAGCGGCCCGGCACGTAGACGGCCTGCCCGGCGCGCAGCTCCTGCACCTCGACCTCGCCCTCGGGATTCTCCATCATCATGAGCCCGTGCCCGCGCAGGCAGAAATAGACCTCGGCCGTGTCGAGCACGGTGTGAAAGTGCCCCTTGGTCATGTGGTACTCGTCGCCCACCTTGCCGGGATAGGTGATGCTCGTGCCGTAGGCGACGTTGCCCGAGGTTTCCGGGACGCCCATGTCGTAGAATTCGTAGACGAGCCTGTCCTCCTGCCGCACGGCGGCGTCGAAGGCGGCGGCGTCGAGGAACATGCCCTTCATCTTGGAGAGATGCCGCCGGATCGAGGGGCGGCGGCTGGACAGGCCGGAGACGAGGTCGAAGTCCGTCAGGCTGGACTTCACGTTTGCGACGTCGAACACGGTTTCACCTCCTCGTGGCGTCGATGGCGAGTTCGGACAGCCGGTCGAAGCCGGGTCCGGATTTCGGGATGTCGGTGTGGAAGACCTCGGCGATGACGCGGGTCCAGCCGTGGATGAAATAGAACCAGCCGTCCTCGACACGCAGCCCGGCGGCGCGCTCCTGCTCCCGCGCCTGGTGGAGGAAGCGCAGGTCGCCGCGGTAGTTGAACTCCCAGGCGATTCCGCTTCGGGGAAACCGCACGGCGTCCGAGAGGGGCGAGCCGGGCGCGTCCTTGCCGAGCCCGGTGGCATTGATCACCATCGAGCCCTCCGGCAAGGCTGCCACGAGAGCGTCGGCGTCCTGGGGAACGGCGGCCACGCTGTATTCGATGGGGATCGCGAACCCGATCTCGCGATGCAGGTGCCGCATCTCCTCCAGCCGGACCTCCCGGCGTGCGGTGACGACGATCCGGGCCGGGACGTCCCTGCCGGCACGCTGCTGCTCGTGAAGGTAGAGGGTGAGCGCCAGGGCTGAGCCGCCCGACCCCAGGATCAGCATCGTCGCGCCCGTGCGCGCCCAGTAGCCCTCGTCGACGATGGCCTCCAGCGACCAGCCCACCGTGATCGGATCCTTGGCGTGGCCGACGAGCCTGCCTCCCTGCTTCGAGATGCTGGAGATCTCCCCCAGCGTCGCGGCGTAGGGGTCGAGCCAGTCGAACAGGTCGCGCGAGGCGGTCAGCAGATTGATCTTGTGCGTCGTGACAAGCGCGCCCAGCGAGAGCGGGTCTTCCTTGATGAAGGCGACCGCCTCGCGGTAGCGCTCCGGACTGTCGTTGGGCGGAAAGTCGATGCCCTTCAGCACTGCGTCGAGGCCGAGATGCTCCGCCCAGCGCGGAAACACCTTCATGATCGACGACTGCGCCGTGGTGACGCCGATGAAGTACATGGTCCGGCGGTCGGCCGGGCTGTAGGTCGTCATGACGCGATCCCTAGTGCTCGGCCCAGTCGCGCGACCGGTCGACCGCACGGCGCCATCCGGCGTAGAGTCGGCCGGACGTGTCCGTAGGCATCTGCGGCGTGAAGGACCGGTCGAGCGTGAAGACGTTGGCGATCTCCTTGCGGTCCTTCCAGAACCCGGTGGCGAGGCCGGCCAGGAAGGCGGCGCCGCGGGCGGTGGTATCGACCACGGTCGGCCGGAGCACAGGCACGCCCAGCATGTCGGCCTGGAACTGCATGACGAAGTCGTTGCGGCTGGCGCCGCCATCCACCTTCAGCTCCGTGTTGCGGATCCCCGAGTCGGCCTCCATGCAGCCGATCACGTCGCGGATCTGGTAGGCCATGGATTCCAGCGAGGCGCGGATCAGGTGGTTGCGGTTGGCGCCCCGGGTCAGCCCGACGATCGTGCCGCGCGCATACTGGTCCCAGTAGGGCGCCGAGAGGCCGGTGAAGGCGGGGACGACGTAGACGCCGTTGGTGTCGGGAACCTGGCTGGCCGCCAGTTCCGTCTCGGCCGCGGTGTGGATGAGCTGCAGCTCGTCGCGCAGCCATTGCACGACCGAGCCGACGGTGAAGAGCAGGCCTTCGAGGGCGTACTCGATCTTCCCGTCGATGCCCCAGGCGATGGTCGTGAGCAGCCCGTTGCGCGACGGCATCGGCTTGGCGCCGGTGTTCATCAGGAGGGAGCCGCCCGTGCCGTATGTCGCCTTCACCATGCCGGACTCGAAGCAGGACTGGCCGAACAGCGCTCCCTGCTGGTCCCCCACCGCCGAGGCGACGGGAATCTCGACGCCCTCGAAGAGTGAGGGATCCGTCGTCCCGTAGACCTCGCTGGAGTTGCGGATCTCGGGCAGCACGGAGCGGGGCACGCTCATCTCGTCCAGCAGCTTCGGATCCCAGGTGCCGGTGCGGATGTCGAGCAGGAGCGTGCGCGAGGCGTTGGAATAGTCGGTGACGTGCGCCTTGCCGCCCGTCAGGTTCCAGATGAGCCAGCTGTCGATGGTTCCGAAGGCGAGTTCGCCCCGTGCCGCCCGCTCACGGGCGCCGGGGACGTTGTCGAGGATCCATTTGACCTTGGTGCCCGAGAAATAGGCGTCGATGACGAGGCCGGTCGTCTCCGCGACGTGCCCTTCGAGGCCGCGGGCCTTGAGTTCGTCGCAGAAGCCCGACGTGCGCCGGTCCTGCCAGACGATGGCATTCATCAGGGGCTGGCCGGTGGCCCTGTCCCAGACCACCGTCGTCTCGCGCTGGTTGGTGATGCCGATGGCGGCGATATCGGAGGGCTCCGACCCCGCCGACTTGAGCGCCTCGCGCGCCACCGAGATCTGCGTGTACCAGATGTCGGCGGGATCGTGCTCGACCCAGCCGGGCTGCGGATAGATCTGCGGGAACTCGCGCTGCGCGAGTGAGACGATCTCGCCCTTCCTGTCGAACAGGATGGCGCGGCTGCTCGACGTTCCCGCGTCGAAGGCCATCACGTATTTCTTGCTGGCCATGGTTCCCTCCCCGGAACGTGTGCGGCGTGTCCGCTCCTCAGTGGCCGAGCGCGTCCCGGCCGTTGGGGGCGAAGAGAATCTTGCTGTAGGCGCCGAAACTGCGGTCGGCGAGCCGGCGGAAGACCCCCGGCGCGTCCGCGAGCGGCAGGACGTGTGTGATCAGGGGACGGCTGTTGAGCTGCCCCGCCGCCGCGAACTTCAGGATGTCCGACCACTCCCGCCCCGGAAACGGCACCGAGTAGGAGTTCCAGGATCCCACGATGATGATCTCGTGGCGCAGGATCTTCTCGAAGAGCGCGGGCTTGAAGACCACGTCGTGGTGGGCCGATCCGTAGAGCAGCACCGTCCCTTGCTTGCGCACCGCGCCCAGTGCGAGCGCCCGACCGGCATCGTTTCCTGCGGTTTCCAGCACCACATCGGCCCCGCGTCCGCCCGTCGCCTCGCGCAGAGCCGCCGGAGCGTCCTGCGTCGCGGCGTTGATGCAGAGATCCGCGCCGGCCTCGCGCGCGAGGGCGAGCTTGGCCTCGTCGACATCGACGGCGATGACGGGATTGCCGCCCGACAGCTTGGCGAAGCGGACCGCGAAATAGCCGAGCGCGCCGACGCCGACCACGGCGACGGTGTCGCCCGTCGAGATACGGATCTTGTGGATGCCGTGCAGGATGATCCCAGCGGGCTCCACCGTCGCCGCCTCGTCGAGCCCCATGCCGTCGGGCACGCGGACGACGTTGCGCGCGGGCGCCTTCACGTACTGGGCGAAACCGCCATCCGTGCGCGAGCCAAGGAAATTGTAGTCGTCGCAGAGCGAGTAGATACCGCGCTGGCAGGACTCGCAGCGGAAGCAGGGCATCAGCGGCGCGACTGCGACGCGGTCTCCCACGCCCACGCAGGTCACCGCCGTGCCGCGGTCGGCGACGACGCCCGCGAATTCGTGGCCCGGGATCGTCGGAAACCTGTAGGTGCCCGTGGTCATCACGCGCCCGATGTCGGAGCCGCAGATGCCCG
>JAESFG010000517.1_pt1 | contig 20269 bp, 19 predicted proteins | sample 9269371 | NCBI WGS metagenome assembly JAESFG01 (sample SAMN14506227, study PRJNA617093) | algae metagenome | isolation source: Aetokthonos hydrillicola CCALA 1050 (B3-Florida) and co-occurring... | place: USA: South Carolina | collected 2013-01-01 | reverse complement strand
TTTATGAAAATCTATTTATCGACAACGTCGGATGATAATTATCTGTCAAAAAATGATGCTTTGACACAAGTTCTCTCTTTCAATAACACAATTTTCTCGGATTTTTTTTCAAAATGAGAATTGCTGCTTGTTGACGCTTGCTTTCATAAGCGTTTCGTCCTTCTCCTGAACGCTTATTTTTGGGGGAAAGAACTTCTATAACCGTGACGACTTCCCCTGATTTTACGTCTCGTACTTCCAGGTATCCTTGTCGTACCTCTTGCGGAATGGGAAGCGTTACAGGGATAGGTTTGGACGAGGGTAAAGCAACTGTAGTGTTAGTCTGCTGTTTTTCGGTTTTGACATTTCTTGCTACAACAACATCAGGAATACCAACCAACACAGAATTGTCATCCGTTGTTTTATAAACTCTTTTCTCAATTGCTACACGGTATTTGGGGCGTATATGAGGAGCTATAGCATCAGCAATAGCCACAATCAAACGACTGTGAACCTCTGACCAAAGTTCAGGATTTTCTAAGTAGGGATTCATTCCTGGAAAAGGAGAAGACATTGGTATAACCTGAACAAAAATCAAATGTGCAAAAATTGCGCGATCGCCTGCGGTACTGGAAGCACAATTATCACTAATAAAGCCATTGCTAATAACCCCCAGATATCACGTCCGTTATCCAAATCAGAGACATCATTTAAAGCGGGTTCATCTATCAATGGAATAAACAATAAAATTATCGCCCATAAGAAAAATTCTCTTTGCACTAGAGAAAGTAACAGCAGCAACAGCCTTGCAACTTGACCAATTAGTATTGCATTTTTTTGACCAAACATAGCATGGACAATATGACCACCATCAAGTTGTCCGACTGGCATTAAATTCAACGCCGTTACAATCAACCCCAAAAAACCTGCTATTGCCACCGGGTGCAAATCAATTGCTGATTTTGGTGTTAATTGACTACCTAGCGCTATTTTCGACAGTATAGCTAACAATATAGAATGTTGCGGATTAAGAGCATCAGGATTTAGCAGTCCTGTTTTTTCTGGTAGAGCAATCACTTGAGAATGAGCCAAACCCCATATTAGTAAAGGTAAGGTTGCTAAAAAGCCAGCAAATGGCCCTGCAATACTCACATCAAATAAAGCTTTGCGGTTGGGTACAGGACTCCGCATCCGAATAAATGCGCCAAAGGTTCCCAAGAAGAAGGGTATCGGGATAAAGTATGGCAGGGTTGAGCGAATTTTGTAATAACGAGCCGTTAAATAATGACCCAGCTCATGAATACCTAAAATGAATACCAATGCTAAGGCATAAGGTAATCCATTCAAAAGGATAGCTGGTTGTGATAACAATTTTTCAGCAGTGAGTTGAACACCAGAGGCTTGTGTTCCTACCAAGGTAGTAGTGAAAAGCGTAGCAGCTAGTAAGAATAGTGCTAAGCTTGGTCGCGTAAGCTGTTCATTGTTTTGACTATTAGCTTTGTTTAGCTGAGTATTAGGGACAATGACAAAGAAAGGTTTGCCGTTGAAACCTTCTTGAAAGATTAGTAAGAAGCGATCGCCAAACTGTGCTTCAACGTTTTCCTTAATTTTTTGATACGCATTTGTTGGTGTAGTTCTTAACTGACCTCGGCAGATAACCGCTTGAGGTCTATACTCGATATTCTGGAGGTAGTATATAGACCAAGGAAAACAATTCCGCAGTTGGGTTTCTTCTGCTGGTTCGATAGGACGTACTGAGGGTTCCACCGTAGGAGTGACAATCGGTTGTTGTAATTTTTCTGTTTTAGTGTCAGTTTGTTTACCGTTTATCGATGGGCGACGTCCCCACTGAAATAAAACCCAGTATAACAGAGGACAAATGACTAGTGACCATATGATCAGCGAACGCGGCGGACTTTGTTTCCATCCATTGACTGCTGTCCAACCGGTCCATAGCATTGCTGGGGTCATCAATACTAGCCACAATAACCACACAGGCGTTCGGGTCATTTGAGCAACACTGCGCTGCACCATGAGGTAAGTCACTAGTCCCAGTAAAAGAAGAAACCAAACAGAAACAGTCATGCTATCCTTAGTTATTTGCGAACATCTGAGTCTAGTACAACAGGCTTAGCAGCACCTCAATAAGCGGTTTCTTACATGCGTCCTTTATCGCAAGACTCTAGTCATACAACCAAGCTACCACGGGCAATCCTCTGTTACAAAGGTCCCATTGCCGGAAGTCAACCTTCAGACTTGTTGGCGAATGCTATTTTTGCATTTCCACCAAATCGAGACACCTTAGGAGGAACCTCTTATCTCATTGTAAGAAACGAAAGCAATATTCTGATCGATTCTCCAGCGCTGGAAAAACCAAATCAAGATTTTTTGATTGCTCAAGGAGGCGTGCAGCGCCTATTCCTCACACATCGCGGTGCTATTGGTAAAGCAGAAGAAATTCAGAAAATTTTTAACTGTGAAGTTTTAATTCAAGAACAAGAAGCCTATCTGCTACCTGGATTATCTGTGACGACTTTTAGTAATGAGTTCAGTCTGGATTCAGAAATCAAGTTAATTTGGACACCAGGACACTCTCCTGGATCATCCTGCCTTTACTACAGTAACTTCGGAGGTGTCCTATTTTCTGGGCGTCATATTATCCCTGATCTGCAAGGTAAACCAGCATTATTACGAACAGCTAAAACCTTTCACTGGCGTCGTCAGGTTAAAAGTTTTCAGTTATTACTAGAATCCTTCACAGCAGAAACTCTCCAATACATTTGTCCTGGTGCTAACATAGGCTTCTTAAGAGGAAAGTCTTTGATAGACCAAGCTTATGAGGGCTTAAGAAGAATTCAGGAGTCAGGAGACAGGAGTCAGAATGCAATACTGCTCGGTTAAGCCCCAAAATTCGCCCTGAACTAAAGTTCCGGTTAATAGCTGGCATTGAGCTAAAAGCTCACTGGGTAATCTTTTAACCCATTTTAATGGGTTTGGGCTTTGAGCCGGGAAATTTATTTCCCGGCTCTTAACTGGTTGATTAAGAAGGATTACATAAGATAAACAGACGCGGTGGAAAAATATCTCCGCGTCAGTCTCAACCCTTAACACTCCTGCTACTTGGTTAAGTCCTTGATTCTGACTCCTGAATTCTGACTCCTGACTCCTTGTTCAATTCTTCCGCTCCTGCTAATACAGACTTGTTTTTTGCTAGCAGTTCTACTGCTGCTAGATATTGAGCGTCTGCTTGTGTGCCAATTTGATCGAGACTTACCAAGCTAGAAGGAACAACTTTGTCAGGGTGAATGCCTAATTTATGAATGTCTCGGTGTTTAGGGGTTTCATATTTAGCAATTGTAACCGCCAAGCCGGAACCATTTGATAACTCAAATAAAGACTGGATTAAACCTTTACCGAAGGTAGTTTCTCCAACGAGCTTAGCACGACCATTATCTTGCAACGCGCCAGCTAGAATTTCACTTGCACTAGCAGTTCCTTGATTGACCAAAATAACTAAAGGATCATTTGTTAACGCTGAATTCATGGCTTCAAAGCTACCTTCAACCCCGTACCGATTAACCGTGTAGACAATCGTGCCAGAGTTTAACCACAATCGCGCTGCTTCGATACCCGCTTGCAACAGTCCACCAGGATTGTTTCGCAAATCAAGAATGTAGCCAGCAGCACCCTTTTTTTCTAGACTAGAGATAGCGTTTGCAATTTCTGTTGCGGCATTTGCATTAAATTGCGTCAGCCGAATGTACCCAATGGGCATGTTTTGAGAAGAAGAATCCAATTGAGCTACTACAGGGTTCAGAGCAATGCGATCGCGCACCAGTTGAATTTCTCTTTCACCCTCATTGTCTCGCGCAATCACTAAAGTAACTGTACTACCGATTGGTCCACGCATTTTACTTGCAGCTTCATCAAGAGTCAGCTTTTCTGTGGGTAGTCCCTCAATTTTAATAATGCGATCGCGTGGTTTTATCCCTGCTTTTTCTGCTGGCGAACCTGCTATAGGCGCTAAGACTTGCAGCTTACCAGTTTCAGGTTCTAGGGCAATTTGCAAACCTACACCTGTAAGTTCTCCAGAGGTATTCACTTGTAAGCTCCGGTATTGCTCTGGATTCAGAAAGCGGGTAAAAGGATCATCAAGACTTTGAAGCATTCGTGTAATTGCTGCATAGGCCGCTTCCTCATCTTTGAAAGGCTTCTGTAGAACCTTTTGCCGGATCGCCGTCCAATTTTGATGATTAAACGTGTCGTCCAAATAAGTGCGATCGACAATTCTCCATACCTCTGCTACAAGCTTTTGTTCCGTAGTCATTGCTGCTGCATTCTGACAAAAGCCGCCAAAAGTCAACCCAAACGCTAACAATAGCGAAACCCCTAACTGAAAAACTTTTTTATACATCAGATACACTTTCACAACTATTCAGAAAGAATTCAGGAGTCAGGAGCCAGAATAATTTTTAAACTGACGGATGAATAAAAGGGTTTAAATGCCCATCCTCCGCACACTATCCTCAATCTCCTTGGGGCGAAAACCAACGGAAAGATCCATTTTGGCTCCTGAATTCTGACTCCTGACTCCTTCTTTAATGAAATCTATGTCTCGATTATGTTACTTTTTTTATAGAAGTGGTGAATATTCTAATCAAATGGTTCTGCCAAATTAGGATATGCAAATCCTGCTCACAAAACGATAAGATCTACTTTGTGTCCCTAATCCTTAGTGTTTGGACGCAAAGAGAGCGCAATATATCTTTTCCCAAAGTGTTAAGCTTTCTTAAAATTATTAACACTTGTCAAGCTCATAAGTAAATAAGTAAATCCCTATGAGCTAAAATCCCAAAATCCTTTGGGAAATTTATCAAACGCAATCAATTTCTAGGAACTTGAGATTGTATGGCCAACGTATATGACTGGTTTGAGGAGCGCTTGGAGATTCAAGCGCTTGCTGAAGATGTCACAAGCAAGTACGTCCCTCCTCACGTCAACATTTTCTACTGCCTGGGTGGAATCACCCTCACTTGCTTTCTCATCCAGTTTGCCACTGGATTTGCCATGACATTCTACTACAAGCCAACCGTCACAGAAGCTTTCTCCTCTGTACAGTACTTGATGAATGAAGTGACCTTCGGTTGGCTAATTCGCTCAGTTCATCGCTGGTCAGCCAGCATGATGGTGCTGATGATGATTTTGCACGTCTTCCGAGTGTACCTCACTGGTGGCTTCAAAAAGCCCCGCGAATTAACTTGGGTAACTGGTGTAATCTTAGCTGTGATCACCGTCTCCTTTGGCGTAACTGGCTACTCTTTACCTTGGGACCAAATAGGTTACTGGGCTGTCAAAATCGTTAGCGGTGTGCCAGAGGCAATTCCTGTGGTTGGTACTCTGATTACTGAACTCCTGCGCGGTGGTGCTAGCGTTGGTCAAGGAACTTTGACTCGTTACTACAGCGCGCATACATTCGTACTACCCTGGCTAATTGCAGTCTTCATGCTGCTCCATTTCTTGATGATCCGCAAGCAAGGAATTTCTGGACCTTTGTAAGTGATTGGGGATTGGGGATTGGGGATTGGGGATTGGGTACTGGGTATTGGGGAAAAAAGCATTCATTATCTCCCATGCCCCATGCCCCATGCCCCATGCCCCATGCCCCATACCCCATACCCTATGCTATGTATTTCTGATAAAATACAGGTATTCCTTGCCTAGTAGGAAGGGAAGATGTAGCAGCTGCTTGTGAACTGACCTAAGGCAAAGATAAAAACCTGGCATCAGTATTCATTGAGACGCAAACATATCTGGAGAGCCAGACTGTAAATAAAGAAAGGGCTTTTGGCTAGCCCTTTAAGAGTGCGAATCTCTTAAGAATCTCGCCGCTCTTTTAGGCGCGAGGGTGTCAAATACTCTCAGTTAGTTAAAGCATTTGTAAAAAATGGCAACACTAAAAAAACCCGATCTCAGCGATCCAAACTTAAGAGCCAAACTTGCTAAAGGCATGGGTCACAACTACTATGGTGAACCAGCTTGGCCTAACGACCTGTTGTACGTCTTTCCAATTGTGATTATGGGGTCGTTCGCCTGTATCGTCGCTCTAGCTGTGCTAGACCCTGCTACGACTGGGGAACCGGCAAATCCTTTTGCCACACCTTTGGAAATTCTGCCGGAGTGGTATTTATATCCTGTATTCCAGATATTGCGATCAGTTCCTAACAAACTTTTAGGGGTGTTGTTAATGGCTGCTGTACCCGCAGGACTGATACTCGTTCCCTTTATAGAGAACGTCAATAAGTTCCAAAACCCCTTCCGCCGTCCAGTGGCGACTGCTGTTTTCCTTTTTGGTACTATTGTCACCTTATGGCTTGGTATTGGCGCTACCTTCCCAATCGATAAATCCTTCACATTGGGATTGTTCTAAGTCGATCGCTACCAAGCTTTATAACGCCTGTTAGTTTTTCACGAAGTACCGAAGTTCACAATGGGATGTCAAACTGCTATTAGTGAGTTTCCGTAAATGTACTTTTGAGGAAAGCCTACAGGCGTTAATTTTACTAAATATATGTTACATCCACCCTTTATAAGGGAACAGCAATCCCTATAAATAATAGGGAACCAGTGCATTGCGGAGGACACTCAGTTGTCAGTATAAGGCGGTTGCCCTCCGCAATTTGACTGGCGAAGCAAATTTCACCCATTTATTTCACCCATTTAATATTTATTAAATTTACGGTCAATGCTTAGCATAGTGCAGCAAGACCATCTGAAGGTAAAGAGCGAACTTAAGCTTCTAAACCTTGTCCAGCAATGGTTTGAACACTTTTGTTTAGAACATTTGTCTAAACTAGGTTGGTCAGAAGGTCAACTTTATCGCCTCAACTTAGCCTTAGCAGAAGGCTTTACTAATGCCGTTCGTCATGCGCATCATGCACTACCGCCAGAGACAAGTGTTGAACTTGAACTTTCTCTGTGGATTGACAGATTCGAGATTAGAATCTGGGATCATGGAAAACCTTTTAATCCGGACGCGATCGCAGAACCAGAACCAGGAACTCTGCAAGTAGGAGGATACGGATGGTTTTTGTTACGGCGTTTAGCCGACCGTGTTGTCTATGAACGAGGATCAGACGGTAGAAACTGCCTACTAATTGTTAAGTATGGTCTACCTAGCCAGCAATAATCTTGTAAGAAGTAACACTAGTATAAAAAAAAATACTTAATACCGTAAACTCAGCATTCGAGTTGTCACTGCTCTTTTGCTAAGATTTGTTAGCGAGAAACTTGATACGCAAGAACTCGCAATTTATCGTGAATCAATTGTGATTATAATTACATATCATCAACAATGATGAGTTATTCACATTGGGTTGGGGCAACAGCGACGATCAACGAAAATGCTAGTTACTAAAAAAGTTGGCGAAAGAATCGATTTAGGTCACTCATTGACCACAAAAACCAACCATGTTTTCGTATTCATTGAAGTTTTTGAACGCGAAGGTGGAATTCAATCCTACGTGCAGGATCTTTTCCGAGCCTATCTGGAATTGAGTACACCTCTTTATGCAGAAGTATTTTTGCTTAGAGATAGTCCCAATTGCTCAAATCCTTTTGAATCAGATAGATTAAGATTTCATTACTTTAAAACTTCCTCGCCTCAGGTGGGAAGAGTCAAAATGGCGATCGCCTTATTCTCCCATCTATTGCTCCAAAAACCGGAACATGTCTTCTGCGGTCATGTTAATCTTGCTGTCTTGATTCGTACGCTGTGCCAACCTTTGGGAATTCCTTACACGGTAATGACACATGGCAAAGAGGTTTGGCAAACCTTACCGAGCCTCACAAGATCCAGCTTGCAAAAAGCAGCTTACATTTGGACAGTGAGCCGTTATACTCGAGACGTGGCTTGTGCTGTAAATAACCTGGATTCTGCTAAAGTTAGAATATTGCCTTGTGCTGTTAATGGCGATCGGTTTACTCCAGGGGCAAAGTCAATTTCGCTGTTAGATCGTTATGGTCTAACAGGAGCAAAGGTATTGATGACTGTCGCAAGACTGTGGTCAGGAGATATTTACAAAGGTGTGGATGTGACGATTCGAGCTTTACCGGAAATAGCTCGTGCTTTCCCTGATGTAAAATACCTAGTAATTGGTCGTGGTGACGATCAACCACGATTAACCCAACTCGCTCAAGATTTAGGTGTTACAGATCGCATTATATTTGCTGGTTTCGTCCCTAGGGAAGAATTAGTAGAACACTACCGCCTTGCTGATGCTTATGTAATGCCTTCTCAAGAAGGCTTTGGTATTGTCTATTTAGAAGCAATGGCTTGCGGTGTACCCACTCTATCGGGTAATGGTGATGGATCGGCTGACCCATTGCAGGATGGTAAATTAGGGTGGCGAGTACCACATCGCGATAAAGATGCTGTAGCTAGGGCTTGTATCGAAATTTTAAAAGGTGACGATCCACGTTGTAACGGGAGATGGCTCCGAGAAGAGGCGATCGCTCACTTTGGTATAGAAGCATTTCAACAACGCTTAAAACAGCAGCTTTTAACCCCATCGGTCAATAAAACAGCAGCTACCAACATTTTCTTTTAATAGATAATCCTAGCTTCCGATAGATGTGTTGTAGACCTTGAGAACGGTATACAAATAACTAAAGGTAGAAGCCGTATCAAAGAAGGAGTCAGAAGTCAGAAGGTGGGGATTTAAACCCCTTGATGTATCCGCCTTTATTATTTCTTGTTAAGGAATGTCTTTAAAAGAAACTATTGAGCGCAAAAAGTAGTCTACGATCCTAAGTCAATTCAGGTGTTTGTTAGCATAATCTATTCCATAAGTCAAGCTCATGAAGGGTGTAAAACTACTGAACCAGATTTTAAGCGGATAGAGACGATCTAACTTCTTTAGACTAAAATTCACACTCTAGTCAAGTCAATTATTAATTCAATTGAATTTTATTATTGGCGTGATTTCTTTTGTGACTTCATTCTAAAATAGGCTTCTTAACCTGAGAAAGAACCTGATTTATAAAATCAATTGATGTACGGACGGATAAATTTATCAATACCTGTATTTTATCTTAGCCGACATTGTATTGATTATCACTAACAACAAATCGAATGATTGTGTTTGAATGATTGCACTACATTGTTTTATGAGGAGTTATCATGTGTAGTTTATTTCGTCGGTCATCAGCAAGTGCCATATTGTTAGCTGTGGGAGTCACAGGTAGTACACTGGCTTCGACAATCATTTCTGCTCCAGCTTCAGCTCAGATTAATTCAAGCCCAACTCCTACCACGCCTTCAGATCAGGGGACTCCTCCAGCAAACCAAGCACCTACCACGCCTTCAGATCAGGGGACTCCTCCAGCAAATCTAACACCTACCACGCCTTCAGATCAGGGAACTCCTCCAGCAAATCTAACACCTACCACGCCTTCAGATCAGGGAACTCCTCCAGCAAACCAAGTTCCCACAGCACCCCAAACATCAGGAACCAACTTTTCTGATGTAGGACAAGATTACTGGGCAAGTCCATTTATTCAGGCTTTAGCTGCAAGAAATGTGATAGCAGGGTTTCCTGATGGTACTTTTAAGCCTGATCAACCCGTAACTCGGGCGGAGTTTGCGGCATTGATTCAGAAAGCTTTTAACCAGAACCCAGTTAGGCAGTTAAGTGCTGGTGGATTTTCTGATGTATCTTCTAATTATTGGGCTGCTGCTGCAATTCAGAGGGCTTACGAAATGGGCTTTATGGCTGGTTATCCAGGAAATGTATTCCGACCTAATCAGCAAATTCCTAAAGTTCAGGCAATTGTTGCATTAACAAGTGGTCTGGGTATAACTAGTAGTAATGCTTCGCCAGATATTCTCACGACATACTACACAGACGCTTCATCAATCCCAAGCTATGCCCTCAATAATGTAGTAGCAGCAACACAAACCAATCTTGTTGTTAATTATCCAGATGTAAAAACGCTCAATCCGATAGGAGCACTCACTCGTGCCGATGCAGCAGCAATTTTCTATCAAGCTTTGGTTAAGCAAGGACAGATGCAACCAATTGCTAGCAATGTTGCAGCATCTCAATATGTAGTAGCTGGAACCTCAACTGGAACCCCGACTACTGCCCAAGCCAACACGATTGTTAATATTGCTGCATCTAGCAATTCCTTTACAACCCTGACTTCTTTATTACAGGCAGCAGGTCTTACAGATACTCTACAACAGCCAGGGCCGTATACAGTTTTCGCTCCTACTGATCAAGCATTTGCTGCTTTGCCGAAAAGTACTTTAGAGAAGTTGCAACGACCAGAAAACAGAGACGCTCTGGTTAAAATTCTGACATATCACGTCGTTTCTGGCGCTCTACCTGCTGAGCAACTTACAACAGGAGAACAAAAAACACTCGAGGGCTCACCTGTCAAAATTAAAACTTCTCGAGACAATCAAGTAAGGGTAAACAAAGCAAAAATACTACAGTCGAACGTTCAAGCAAGCAACGGCGTCATCTATCCAATTGACAAAGTTCTCCTACCACCCGATGTTAAGCTCAGTCAACTGCAAGGAGGCGGCTCTAATGGTGGTGCTAGTGATATCGACGTTGGTAGAGCGACTCGTGGTGGATCTAGCTATATAGGAGTTGGTGGTAACATTGGTCTAACGGGTAATTCAGATTTAGGTGACGGAAACTTTGCGGTCATTTCTAAACTCGGGTTAACACGCAATTTCTCCTTCCGCCCAGGCGCAGTCATTGGCAGTAATCCCGTAGTTCTGCTACCAATTACTTATGACCTCAACCGACGTTCTCAAGGCAGCTTTGGCTTAGGAGCCTTTTCTATATCTCCTTACATAGGTGCTGGTATTGCTATTGACACTGGTAATGGTGCCGATGTTGCTGCACTAGTAACAGGCGGTATAGATATACCTCTGGGTAGTCGATTCACCGTAAATGGATCTGTCAACGCCGCGTTTTTCGATGACACTGCTGTAGGGATAACTGTTGGTATCGGCTACAACTTCAGATAACAACGTTCTGCTTGAGTATCTACTCATAGCTTAACGCTCCTACTATTGTTACCTAACTTTCTGTTTCTCCTCACAGACAAAAATCAGCGCTCTCAAAATGAGAGCGCTGATTTTGCTTTATCAAAAAAGTTAATATAAATTAATATAAGAATTGTAAAGATTCGCAAGAATCCCTTTTAGTACGATGAGCGCACGCAGAAAACTACAATTCAACACCGTAGATAAGCGTATAATGTAACCTGTGTGTCTTTTTATTTTCCTCTAACAGTACTAATTTCCGTTTCCATCAATCCTTGACTTGTATCAAAAAGGAGGTTTTCCCAATCATGACACAACCACAACCCAGCGTCACCCCTAAGCTAGAGGAGCCAAAATTTGGGTTTAATGAATATGCAGAGCGTTTAAACAGTAGAGCAGCAATGATCGGGTTTGTTCTTATAGTCGTAATTGAATACGTTACTGATCAAGGAATATTATCCTGGCTCGGTTTAAGGTAAGACGACAAAATCAACAGAAACTCCAAAGCCTATCTTATCTAACAGATATGGCTTGTTTTTTACTTGGTAAGGAAGCGACAGTGATGCTATATAGACGATTTGGACGCACAGAATTACAAATGCCTGTCTTTTCCTGCGGTGGTATGAGGTACCAGTATAAATGGCAAGATGTACCACAATCGGAAGTCCCCCGGGATAATCAAGAAAATTTAGAAGCCACAATTCGACGAGCCGTAGAATTAGGAATTAATCACATAGAAACTGCTCGTGGTTACGGTAGTTCTGAAATGCAGTTGGGACAAATTTTGCCAAAATTACCCCGTGAAAAGTTGATCGTGCAAACAAAAATTATTCCTACTGCAGATAGTCAAGAATTTCTTAGAGACTTTGAAAAGTCATTACAATATCTAGACCTAGATTATGTCGATTTGCTGGGGTTACACGGCATTAACAATCCTGAGTTTTTAGACTATAGCATTCGTCCTAATGGGTGTTTGGAGGTAGCAAAAAAGTTAAAGGAGCAGGGAAAAGTTAGATCTATTGGTTTTTCTACTCATGCTTCCACAGATATGATTATTCAAGCTATTAATACTAACGAATTCGATTACGTTAACTTGCACTGGTATTACATTAATCAAGCAAACTGGGCTGCTATTGAAGCAGCAACTCAGCACGATATGGGAGTATTTATTATCAGTCCATCTGATAAAGGAGGAAAATTATACAATCCACCGCAAAAATTAGTAAATCTTTGCGCTCCTTTATCCCCAATGGTCTTTAATGATTTATTTTGTCTTAGCCATTCACAAGTACATACTATCAGCTTAGGTGCAGCAAAACCACAAGATTTTGATGAACACCTGAAAACTTTAGAATTGTTGGATAATCCATCTGAGGTTTTATTGCCAATTGTGACACGGTTGGAGCAAGAGGCGATCGCTACCTTAGGTGAAGATTGGGTAAACACTTGGCACGTTAATTTACCGACTTTTTCCGAAACTCCTAATCAAGTAAACGTACCAGTGATTTTATGGTTATGGAATCTGGCAAGGGCTTACGATCTGGTAGATTATGCAAAAATGCGCTACAACCTTTTAGGAAATGGTAGTCACTGGTTTCCTGGTAACAAAGTAGACAAAGCAAATCCACTAGAACTACTTCCATGTCTTAGTCGCAGTCCCCACGCAGACAAAATTCCAGCACGACTCGCACAGGCACACCAACTTTTTGACAGCGAAGCAGTACAGCGTTTGTCAAAAAGTTAATAACCGCACTGTACCAGCACAAAAACAGTACTGAAATCACAAATTGTTAAAATTTGTAGCCCCCAATCGAAGAAAATAGAAATAAATACATCTGGTGCGGGAGTTTTTATGAGTCTTAATCGTCGTCACTTTATATTTTTGGTAGGGGCTAGTGCTGGTGCTTTTGGTTTGGATGCTTGCGCTTTTGCACAAAATACAACTGAGAAGTCTAACCCAGGAAGTGCAGAGCAAGCAGGGGTTATTCAATTACCACCTTTGCCTTACGCTTATAATGCGCTAGAACCACATATAGATGCAAAAACAATGCAATTCCATCATGACAAACACCATGCAGCCTATGTAAAGAATCTGAATGAAGCATTCAAAAAACACCCAGAAATCAAAAACAAAAAACTTGAAGATTTACTGGTTAATTTAGAAACGGTTCCAAAAGATATTCGCACCAAGATACGTAACAATGGTGGTGGCCATTTAAACCATTCCATGTTTTGGCAAATTATGAAGCCAAATGGTGGTGGAGAACCAACAGGGGCGATCGCATCTGCAATTAATCAAAGATTTGGTAGTTTTGCTGCTTTCAAACAGCAGTTCAACGAAGCTGGGAGTGGTCTTTTTGGTAGTGGTTGGGTTTGGCTGATTCGCGATCGCAGTGGTAAACTTCAGATCACGACGACACCTAACCAAGATAGTCCTATCGCAAATGGGAACTATCCCATTTTCGGTAATGATGTATGGGAACATGCGTATTACCTCAATTACCAGAACCGCCGAGCAGATTACTTAAATGCTTGGTGGAATGTTATTAACTGGGACGAGGTTAATAAGCGCTTTGCTGCAAAAGCTTAGTGGTTAATTTTTGGTAAGACAAGTAATTTAATTAGTTAAAATATCTCACTTAAACCTACTTAACGCGTACTTTACTATCTATAGTTGGGTTAAGTAGGTTTTCATACAGTAAGTCAAAATAATTCGTATTTGGTATATTTTTTAGCAGGAGATTTTTGTACAAAGCCTTTTAATGACCGTTTACATTATCCGACCTAAAGCGACATCAGTAACGCGATCGCTCACACTAACTTCAAGAACATTCAGCGCAGAAAGCCGTACAGCGCAAGTTGAAGAAGTTGTTGATTTTTGGCAACAAGATCCCGTGTATAGGGAAATTGAACACTGGCTACAAGATGCTGAAAATACCTTAAAGTATCCTCTTTACTCAGGAATTACTGGTGCTAGTATCGTAGAAATGCCAGATGAAGAAGCTGTACAACTACAACGCGATTTACCTGGTGTTTCGGTGTTACGCGATCAACCAATTGAGTTGATTCAACCACATCGCAATTCGGACAATCCAAGAGATGAAGTCAACGCAGCTGATTTATGGCACTTGGATGCGATCGCACTAAAAGAAGCACGACAAAACGGATTTAGCGGTACAGGAAAAAACATTACTGTTGCTGTTTTCGACACAGGAATTGATGATAGTCACTCGGAGTTGCAAGGCAAAGTCGTTGAATCCTATAGTCTCAATAACAGAACACAGCAAATCCAGTTATTACCTTCTCAAGATACCGATGGTCATGGTACACATGTAGCTGGACTGATTTGTGGAGAGCAGGTTGGCGTTGCACCAGAAACTAAACTGATTAACTGCGTAGTCATCCCACAGAAGACAGGGAGTTTAGCAGGGTTAGTTTTGTGGCTAGATTGGGTGGCTACTCGCCAAGACGTAAGCATTGTCAATATGTCACTAGGTTTTCCTAAATATGTTGATTACATTAGTGATTGGATTGATACTCTCTTGGCAGTGGGAATACTTCCTGTTTGCGCTATTGGTAATGAAGGCATCAACAAAACTCGTACACCAGGAAATTGTAGAAGTGCGCTTTCTGTAGGTGCAGGAAATTCTGATGGTAGAGTTGCTGCTTTTAGTGGCAGTGGTATGATATCTGTAGATAACCATTTATATAATGTCCCCTATTTGATTGCGCCTGGAGAACAAGTTTATTCCTCAGTCCAAGGTGGTGGTTATGAGGCTTGGGATGGAACTTCAATGGCAACTCCTATCGTTTCTGGTGTAGCAGCATTAATCTTAGAGAAATATGACAAGCAAATAACTGTAGGGAGTTTATTTGATGCTCTGCTCTCTAGTTGTCAAGATTTGGGACAGTACAAGGAACGCCAAGGTAGAGGTTTAGTTCAAGTGACACCAGCGTTATGAATCTTAATGAAAGCCAAATAGCGAAGATCGACCTCTTGCTTGAGGAAGTTTTGACCCAAGCTCAAGGAAATGAAGAAATTCGTGCAATAATCACTTTGGGTTCTCAAAATCAAATCACAGCAGATTCTAGCAAGCTTGAACCTAGCGACTTTCCTTCAGAGCAGGCTTATCGACAGGCTTTAATTGATCGACGCAAAAGCCAACTTGCTAATGAAGTGGGTGATACTATCGAATCACTGCGAAACTTCCAGTTAAAAATTCTTGGAAGTGGACTTAGTCGCGTTGTGGTGGTAGAAGGTTCAGCAGATGCGATCGCACGTTCGTTAGAAATCCCAGGAGTTAATCATGTCAGCCTGGATCAGCTAATTGCACTGCCAGAAATTGCACCAGATGAAGCGGTTAAACATTTTGCTAACCTCTATATCAGCACACTTGACCGCCTCTTAGATAAAAAAACAACAAAATTAATTTCTCAAGCATCACGGCAATATATCATTAACTACTACAAGCGCCATAATAAGCTGCAAATACTGGGTATGCAAAAACCTGTGGATTTGGATTCCATCTACACAGCGGTGCAATGTTTGCAACCAGAGGATATACGGCGATTTGAATCAATTGATGGTTTACAAGAACTGTACCGCCAAGCGGGGAGACGTGGATTTCAGCGAGGAACAGATAAACAAGACGGGATTGCTGTAGCAAATGAGAAGCAATATTTAATGGTACTTGGTCAACCAGGTGCAGGTAAATCTACATTCTTGCGCAAGTTAGGACTAGAAGCTATTAGGGGTAATAAAAAAGAATGGAAGCATGAATGTATTCCGGTCTTTATTGAACTTAAACAATTTGTTAACAGAGAAATTAATCTAAAAGCAGTAATTTTACAGCAGTTTGAATTGTGTCAGTTACCATTGTGTGAGGAATTTACGACCAAAGCCTTACAGCAGGGTAAATTATTAATTTTGTTGGATGGTTTTGATGAAGTGCCAACAGACAACATCGAGTTGGTAACTCCTCAAATTCAAGATTTTGTTGAACAGTACCCAAGAAATCGGTTTATCGCCTCTTGTCGTACAGCAGCCTATCGGCAAAACTTGCGACAATTTCAAGAAGTGGCGATCGCTGAATTTAATGATGCTCAAATTCGCCAGTTTATTAAAAATTGGTTTTCTTCAGAGGTAGATATAAAAGCTGGAACTGCTGAAAAATGCTGGCAGTTAATCAACAAACAAGATTCATCTAAAGAATTGGCTAAAACTCCGCTGTTGATCACTTTTCTCTGTTTAGTGTATGATGAATCTCAAGATTTGCCCAAAAACAGAAGCTCGCTTTACAGCAAGGCACTAGATATATTGCTAGAAAAATGGGCAGCTGAGAAACGGCTTCCCCGTAATCATATTTCTCGTGATCTAGGCATTGATTTAGAGAAAATCATGCTTTCAAATATTGCTTATCGTAGTTTTCAAGCAGATAAGTTATTCCTTTCCCAGGAAGAAATTATTCATGAAATTAAAGAGTTTATAGAAAGTAATCATAATGCATCTAGGAATATAGAGGCTGAGTCTATACTAGATGCTATAGCTATTCAACAAGGAATCTTAGTAGAACGAGCAAGGAATGTCTATTCATTTTCTCATTTGACGTTACAAGAATATTTAACAGCAAAATATATCGATGATCATCACCAAATTCAGGAATTAGTTGTAGAACATCTTACAGATGAACGGTGGAAAGAAGTATTTTTGCTCGTGGCTGGTTTAATGGACGGTGGTGTAGATGAGTTGCTGTTATTGATAGAAAAAGAGGCACAGAAATACATTAATACACCAAAGCTACGAGCTTTATTCAGATGGGCAAATCAGGTAACAGATGGATCTCCTGGTAACTATAAGCCTGTTGGTAAGCGTGCAGCTGCGATAGCGATCGCCATCGCCAACGCCTACGCCATCGCCATCGGCATCGCCAACGCCATCGCCTACGCCAACGCCATCGCCTACGCCAACGCCATCGCCTACGCCTACGCCAACGCCAACGCCAACGCCAACGCCATTAACAGAATTATTAGAGAAAGTCCTGAATTAGAAAAATTCAAAATATTTAATAATGTTAACTTTAATGAACTCATTGCCCAACTAAATGTACTCAAATCTCAAATTCCTAACGACAAACAGCCAGTGAAAGTCCGTAGAGAATTTGGTAAACGGCTTTTACAAATATTGACAAATGCTTTCCATCTCAGCCCAGAAATAGTCAACTTATCACAAGAAGAAGCAAAAGCACTGAACAATTATCTTTATGCAAATTACCTGATTATACAGTGTAAAGAAGCAGCAGTTATGGTTTCTGCTAAAACTTGGGAAGCGATGGAGAAACGGATGTTATTACCAAATTCAACTTCTAGATTTAAAATTTTCTAAAGCGGTTTTTGACTTGGTACACCAACGCTGCGCGGAAACTTTGCTGGTGTAGTTGCTACCTTCCGTATATATAAGCAGTGACGGATGCTATTACTTAACGGGGTTGTAAATTCATCAATTGATTCAATTATCCCACCCAATTGTTTAACAGCATTTTCTAGAGAAGTTGTTTCCTCTTCTGTCCAATTACCACGGTAAATGATAGCTAAACCATTCTTCTTAATTAATGGTAGGGCGTATTCAGCACAAACCGAAGCTGCTCCAATAGCACGAACTAAAGCAACATCATAGGTTTCTCGATAATAACGCTGCTGACCTATTTCTTCAACTCTAGCAGTAAGAGTTTTGACATTGGTAAGTTCAAGTGCAGTGAGTGTGTTGTCAATAAAAGTAATTTTTTTTCGAGTGGAATCAAGGAGAGTTACGGTGCAATTAGGTACAGCAATTGCAACCGGAATTCCTGGAAAACCTGCACCCGTCCCAATATCAATGAAAGAGAGCGATGTGGAAGATTCTTCCTCCCCTACTCTCGCATCTTTCAACAAATTTACAATTCCTCGCAGTGAATCCCAAAGATGCTTTTCCCAAAACTCTAGGGGTTCGGTAATACGAGTTAGATTCAGCTGTTGGTTAGCTTCCAGAATCAATTCATAAAAGCGCTGGAATTGCGTTTGTTGTTGGACAGTCGGTTGCCAATTAAGTGTTTGCTGCCATATATCTGCCATTTCAGGCAATATTAAGTTATTCACAAGTAAAAAGGGCGATTAGTGTTAAATTAAAGGTAAGTTGATGATTTTAAAATTTAGGAGCAAGTGAGATGGATGTACTTATTCAATCAACCAAAGAATTTGAGAAAGATTTAGAAGGATTTAATAGTTCAGATAAATCTAACATTATTAATGCAATGAATTCAAGTTTTGCACTTCTAAAGAATGATAATGGCTATTTATTTAATGCTAACACTCTTTCTCAACTGCGATCAATAAAGCTGAATCATAACTATGATTCTTCTCTGTATTCTTTGAGAATCGATTCCGAACTTCGCGTAATTCTTACCATTGATAATGACCCGATTTTTCAGATAGTCAATGTTACTTTATTTAGACTTGTTAGAGCTTGTGAAGCATCAAAAGCATATAATTCAGTGGCAAAATCTATTTACAAAGACTTAATCCTTAATCAGGAAGAAGTTGAGGTTTAGCTTAGCTAATGTCACGAATTAAATCTCTTATAGACGAGTATGGCATTATCTACGAAGCAATGAAGATTCTTCCAGACGATCTTAAAATAGATTTTCTAGAAGCTTTGGCTGAACTTGAAGATAATGAATGCCATAGAACCAGAACTTTTCCTAAAACAAGACTTCATAAAGTCAAAGGCATTAAACAAGCAATATATTGTGCTGATATAAACAAAATATCCGGCTGGAGAATCCATATTCAGTATATTGACGGCACAATTCATTTAAAAGACATCATAGAAGGTCAACGACATGATGATGTCATAGAAATCATTAAATCGAAAAAGGATAGATATGAGTAGCAATAGGCAGAAGCAAGTGCCTACCAGAGGTGACTGACACCAACCTTGTTCTAGCTTTGAAACTTCTGGTGGGACACAATTGAATTACTTGCTTCATAGGTATTGAAAAAATTGCTCTGGTACTAACCTTAATTCTCCAGATTTAAAGCGGTTAATATCCACCCATAGGGCTGTCTTTTGCCGCTCACCTTCAGAAAATACTACCTTTTCTAGCTTATAAAACTTTGGATCAGCGAAGTCACATTCATAAAGTTGAATGATCTCATGACCAGGATTGCCGTTGTAAGTAAATATATTCTCTAAACAGCCTAAGTAGCGAATATTTGTTAACTCAGCTTGGATTTCTTCGTCAAATTCCCGATTGAGGGCGGCTAAGCTGGTTTCACCAAAATCTACACCACCGCCCATAGCTCGATAAAAAGTTTGCTGCTTCGTTGGATCGTAGCCTTCCGAGATGAAGACGCGATCGCCATTGCGAATAAGTCCCAAAGCCAAGACTCTAATTTCCCCAGGGTTATGCATTGTTCTTGCTAGTTATCGTAGATGAACGAAGGACGGCTCTCGCTGTCTTCAACAGACCAGTCTTCATTTTCGCCGCCAATGTACAATTGCTCAATAGTGACATATTCTTCATTAAGCTGCTTAAGAGCGTTGATGAGAATATCTAAGGCGATCGCATCAGAAGTGCCCAAATCAAACCAGCAACGTCCCCATGTTCCTTCATACTCGAACTCACCCATATTATGCATCAGTGCTAATAAGCTTTTGTCATAACCTTGGGAGTCATAATCCATGTAGTTAAGATCTAGTCCTGTTTCCTGCACCTGAAGATTTTCAGCATTAAATGCACCCAACTTACCAAGATAAAACCAGGAATCAAAAACCTCTTCTACATACTGCTTTTCACGTTCAGAGGGAATTGTGCTGAACTTCAGCCAAATCCATACATCAAAAGGGTTAAACTCGCGGAACTGTACCTGCATTCCCGTTAATTATCTAATATAAGTAGCTGTGCAAAATTAATTTAGCATTTTAATGGAGCAATGGGCATGGGGCATTGGGCATGGGGCATTGGCAAAGAAATATTTTCTTGTTTGGTTTTGGGCAATAGCGCTCTTCCCCAATGAACTGAAGCCCTATCACCCATGACTGACTTGTTAAGTACTTAGACAGAACTAATTAAGCTGTTGCGCAGCTAAATTTAATATACCGCGTTACCTTTATTTTTAATCTTTCGTTCCCACTTAATAATAAGACCACCTTCATTAAGCAATCGAATTAACAGCTCTTCTAGCTGAGATACTGAT
>JAESFG010000516.1_pt1 | contig 20564 bp, 16 predicted proteins | sample 9269371 | NCBI WGS metagenome assembly JAESFG01 (sample SAMN14506227, study PRJNA617093) | algae metagenome | isolation source: Aetokthonos hydrillicola CCALA 1050 (B3-Florida) and co-occurring... | place: USA: South Carolina | collected 2013-01-01 | reverse complement strand
CTTCTCGTCGAGGAAGAGCTCGTAGTTGAAGCCCTCGGGCGGGGCGGAACCGAGCGCGCGGCAGATCTCGCCGGAGAGCTTGACGCTGTCGATGAGGTCCTTGCCCGCCATCTCGTAGTCGACGCCCAGCGCCACCCAGCGCATGGCCCAGTCCGGCTTCCACTGCAGCTTGCAGTGCCCGCCAGTGACCGGCGTCTCGAAACGCTCGCCCGTGGCGGGATCGCGCCACGTCACCGTGCCCGCCTTCGCGTCGCGCGCCTCGATCGGCACCTGCATCACATGGCCCGTCACCGGGTGCACGGGGAGGAAGGGCGAGTAGGTCTGCGCCCGCTCCTCGCGCAGCGACGGCAACATGATGGCCATGACCTCGTCGTAGCGCTCCAGCATCAGCAGCAGCGTGGTATCGAAGAGGCCCGAGCGGTAGCACGTGGTCGCGGACAGGAACTCGTACTCGAAGCCGAAACGGTCGAGAAAAGCGCGCAGGCGGGCGTTGTTGTGCTCTCCGAAGCTCGGATGCGTGCCGAACGGGTCCGGAACCTTGGTCAGCGGCAGGTTCAGGTGCTTGGCCACCATCTCCTTGTTAGGGATGTTGTCGGGCACCTTCCGCAAGCCGTCCATGTCGTCGGAGAAGGCGACGAGGCGGGTGGGGATCCGGTCCTGCGTGAGGACCCGGAAGGCGTGGCGCACCATGGTCGTGCGCGCCACCTCACCGAAGGTGCCGAGATGCGGCAAGCCGGACGGGCCGTAGCCGGTCTCGAAAAGCACCTGCTTCTGGCCGGTGCGCTCCACCCGCGACACCAGTTTGCGCGCCTCCTCGAACGGCCAGGCCTGCGACTCGGCCGCGGCGGCGGCGAGGTCGTCGGGCGAGATCGTGTCGGGCGAGGCGTGGGTCTCGGTCATGGTCGTGGCTTTCGGACGGATCTGGGGGCCGCCGGAACCCTTTCCGACGGAGGCGGCGCACACTAGGAAGCGAAAGCTCGGGAATCAATCGCGCGCGCCGGAGAAAGACGTCAGTAGAAGCCCACGGGAAAGTAGCGCAGGTAGATCTCCGCGAAGGTTCCCTTCTCGGCGAGCTTCTGCAGGGCGTAGTCGACGGCCCGCCGGAGCACCGGCTCGTTGCGGCGCATGGCGATGGCGACACCCTCGCCGAACCACCGGCTTTCGGTGTAGGGGCCGCCGGCGAAGGCGCAGCAGGCTGCACCCTGGTCGCTGTTGAGCCAGATGGCGAGCGTCAGCCCGTCGGCGAACACCGCCACCGTCTCCCCGGAGAGGAGCGAGGCGCGGGCCTTCTCCAGGTCGGGAAACGCAACCGGCACCGCGGCCGGGAAGAACGACGCCAGGAAGGCCTCGTGCGCGCTGCCCGCGACGACGGCCACCTTCCTGCCGGCGAGGCCCCGCGGCGTGGGGTCGAACGCCGCGCCGGCCTTCGTGGCGAAGCGCGCCGGCGTGCGCAGGTAGGGCGCGGTGAAGGCAAAGTCCTTGCGGAGCGCCGGCGTGGGCCGCACGGAGGCGATGACCGCATCCCCCCGGCCTTCCTTGAGCGCCTCGAACAGCGTGTCCCAGCGCCGGGCCTGGATGGTGCAGGCGACGTTCAGCACGTCGCAGACGGCGCGGGCGAGATCGACGTTGAATCCGGCGAGCCTTCCGTCCTCGGTCTGGAAGTTGAGCGGCGGATACTCGTCCTCGGTCATGAACCGGATGACGCGCAGCCCCGCCATGTCCGGCTTCTCAGGCCGGAGCGCCGGATCCCAGAAACTGGGGACGGCGGGAGACGACGCCTCGGCCGCCCGCGCACCTGCGCCGGGCCAGACCCCTCCCGACATCGCGAACAGAACTAGGCACATGGCGGCGGCCGCCTTTGCACGCAGCCGCGCGCGTGGGTTGGGGCCCGGTTGGTGGCGGGCCGCCTCGTCGGCGCGCATCATGGTGCCTTTCCGTGTCCTTCGCCTGCCTGACCCATGCGTATCGGGGGGCTCCATGTTCCACTTCGCCTCCGTCGCCGGCCGGACGCCGCCGCCGTCGTCTCCCGCCCTGAAGGCCGCCGCCGTCAGCGCCGGAGTTGGCCTGCGACGGCTTGCCGACGCCGAGTCGCGTGCCGCCCAACTCGGTGTTCCCCTCGACGCCGTGCTTGTCAACGAGGGGATCGTCACCGAGGAGCGGCTGTACCGCGCGGTGGCGCGGATCCTCGGGGCTCCCTTCCTGGCCGACTGTCCAGATCTCGAGCCGCCCGGCGCGGGCCCCGAGGCGCGCTCGGCCGGCATGGCTCCGTGCCGTGACCCGCGCCGCGCCGGGGTCGACATCGTCCTCGCTCCCCGGGGCCACGCACTGGCGATGCTGCTCGGCGCCATGCGCGGCGGCGTTCCGCCGGGAACGCGGGTCGGCATCGTCACCCCGTCTTCCCTGGCGGCCGCAATTCGGCGGAGATATGCCGCCCGCATGGCGGGGACCGCCGCCACGACCGTCGCCGCCCGCGATCCCAACCTCTCGGCCCGCGGACGGCCGCAGCGGAACACGTTCCTAATCGTGGTTCTCGTCGCCGTCCTGTTGCCGCTGGCCGGCGCGGCATGGCCATTGCTCGGCGACGCTGCCGCATCGGCAATCGCCCTGCTGGCGCTGTCGACCGTGATCCTGCGGCTGGTCGCGGCCTCGGCGTCGCTGCCCCGCGCGAAAGCCCTGGCGATCCCGGACCGCGACCTCCCGCTCTACACCGTGCTCGTGCCGCTGCACGACGAGGCCGCGATCGTGCCGCAGCTGTCGCGGGCCCTTCTGGACCTCGATTATCCGAAGGCCAAACTCGATATCAAGCTGCTGCTGGAGGAAGACGACGTCGAGACCTTGCGGGCCGTGGAGGCCCTCCAACTGCCGGCATGTTTCGAGACGATCGTCTGTCCCCCCGGTCGTCCCCGAACGAAGCCCCGCGCCCTGAACATCGGCCTCGCGGCAGCGCTGGGACCTCTCGTCTGCGTCTTCGACGCCGAGGACCGGCCGGAGCCGGGCCAGCTCAGGCGCGCGGCCGAGCGCTTCGCGGCAGGCGACCCCCGGCTGGCCTGCCTGCAGGCCTCCCTGCACATCGACAATGCGGCGGACGGCTGGCTGCCGCGTCTATTCGCGCTCGAGTACGCTGCGCTGTTCGACGTCCTGCTGCCCGGCCTGGCGGCGCGCGGAATGCCGCTTCCGCTCGGCGGGACGTCCAATCATTTTCGCCGCTTCCTGCTGGAGAGGGCCGGAGCCTGGGACGCGTGGAACGTGACGGAGGACGCAGACCTCGGCCTCCGCCTTGCCCGAATGGGCTATCGAACCGAAACGCTGGCCTCGTTCACGCGCGAGGCGGCCCCGCGATCGCTGCGGACCTGGTTCGGACAGCGCACGCGCTGGCTGAAGGGCTGGATGCAGACGGCCATGGTCCACGGCCTCGCGCCCGGCCAAAGCCTCGCGGGCTACCGGCTGTCCCACAGGCTCGCCGTGCTCAGCCTGGGCGCCGGCACGGCCGGAACGGCCCTCCTGTTCCCGATCGGCACCGTGGCCCTTCCGCTCTGGCTGATGGAGGCCTGGCCCACGCGCGCGGAGCATCCGTTTCATGTCCTCGCCATCGGGCTCGCCTGCATCGTGCCGCTGCTGGGCGCCATCGCGATCGTCTGGCCTGTCCGGTTGGCGGCGGGCCGGCGCGGACTGCGCTTCGGGCTCCGGGAGACGCTGCTCCTCATCCCCTACTACCTGCTCGTCTCCGCTGCCGCGTGGTGGGCGCTCGCCGAGCTCTTCGCGGCGCCGTCCTACTGGCGAAAAACGGACCATGCTCCCAGCGTGACGCGGACAGACGCGGGGCTGGGATGAGCGTGGATGCCCGGGCGTGAACCGGACCAGGATGCGATCCTCCGGGGCGCAGCCCGGCCGCCGCAGCGCGCTCCTTTTCGCTCACGGCCTTCGCCCGGTTGCGGCGGGGCGGGCCCAGCCGTTCTACATCATCGCTTCCAGCTGCTTCGCCGCCTCGGCCGGCGGCTGCTGGAGGTTGAAGCCGTTCACGAACTGGCCGTTTTTGTCCATCAGGTAGACCAGCGCGGTGTGGTCCATCGTGTAGTCGCCGCCCTCGGTCGGCACCTTCTTGGCGAAGACCCGGTAGGCCTTGAGCATCGGCTCCAGCGCGGCGCGGTCGCCGGTGAGGCCGCGAATGTGCGGATCGAAGCTCGACAGATAGGCCTTGATGTCGGCGGCGGTGTCGCGCTCGGGATCGACGGTGACGAAGAAGGTCTTCAGACCGCCCGCCTTCGCGCCGAGCGCCTGGTAGATCAGCGTGATGTCCTGCAGCGTCGTCGGGCACACGTCCGGGCAATGCGTGAAGCCGAAGAAGACCAAGGAGGGCGATCCGACCAGGTCCTTCTCGGTCACCGTCTTCCCGTCCTGGTCGACGAGCGTGAAGGGTCCGCCGACCGCGCTCGCCTGCGTGGCGGCGGGCCGCGAGGGCGCGAAGACGACGTAAACGGCGAGGCCGAGCGCGACGACCCCGAACAGGAAGGCCAGGAGCGGCAGGACGAGGCGGGTGGCACGCGCGGTCATGTCGGGTCCATCAGCATTGCGGCGGCGCCGTGGTCACATGCACCAGGCCGGTACGGCGCGGCCGTTGTCGAGGAACACGGGCGGCGGCCGGCAACAGCGTCGCGCCGATCCACGGCGCCATCCCCATGCGCCTGCCCGGCTCCCGCGCCGCGATATCGCCGGCCGTCGCCATGCGCTGCTCCCGGTCGCCATGTAGGTGCTCCCCCGACGTCCGGAAAGCCTCCCCGCATCATGGGGTCTCCCACCGTCCGCTTTCGCCCGACCGGAAGAAGGCGTCGATGATGCGCATGTTCTGCACGGCGTCCTCGATCGGCCAGTCCTGCCGCGCCTCGCCCAGCACGATGCGCGAGAAGGCGTCGCCCTGGAGCGTGTACTGGTCGCAGGGCGCGATCTCCTCGGTGACGATGCCGCCGCCCTCGAGGTCCGACCCGTCGTCGACCAGCAGCTTCGTCACGGCATTCGGCGGCGCGTTGAAGGGAATGCGGACCTCCACCCGGCCGCGCGTGCCGCAGATCTGGACGCGCTGATAGGGCACGAGCTGCGTGGCGCAGCAGAAGCTGAGCTGCCGGCCGCCCGGGAACTCGGCGAGGCCGCTCGTCACCCGGTCGATGCCCATCACCGGGTCGCGGTCGAACAGCCCGATGACGCGCGCCGGCTCGGCGCCGAAGATGTAGCGCGCGGTCAGGATGGCGTAGCAACCGACGTCGTAGAGGCCGCCGCCGCCGATATCGGCCTTGTTGCGGACATTCTCGGGGTCGGTGAGGTGGTAGCTGAAGAAGGTCTGGATGGAGCGGACCTCGCCGATCCGCCCGCTCAGCGCGATCTCCCGCGCCCGCTGCCATTGCGGGTGGAAGCGCACCATGAAGGCTTCAGCGACATGCCTTCCCGTGCGCTCGCGGGCCTCCACGAGCGCCTGCGCCTCCTGCGCCGAGAGCGCGATCGGCTTCTCGCAGAGCACGTGCTTGCCCGCCTCCATGGCCTGAATGGTCAGCGGCACGTGGAGATGGTTGGGCAGCGGGTTGTAGACGGCCTCGATGGCGGGATCGGCCAGCATCTCCTCATAAGTGCCGTAGGCCTTCGGGATGCCGAGCTTCGCAGCCACCTGCTTCGCGCGGGCGAGATCGCGCGAGGCGATGGCATCGATGCGGGACACGTCGCCCCGCATCATGGCGGGGATCACCTTCTCGGTTCCGATCCGCGCGGTGCTGATCACACCCCATGAGACGGTCCTGCCCATGCTTCATCCTCCCTCGGGCGCTCGTCGACGGCGCCGTCCATGCCCTGCCCGTCGATAGGCCGTGCGGCCCTCGCGGGCAAGCTGGGGCGGAGCGTTGACCCCCACTCCGTCGGCTTCGCCGACATCTCCCCCGCGGGCGGGGCAGAGTTCCGGCGCCTGCCCTCGACCGCGGGGGCGGGCAACCCTTCCCGTTCCCGGGCGAGGGAAGCGAGGGGGCAAGCCGCCGCCCTAACCTTCCCAAACCGCCTCGAACACACCACATCCCGTCTCGATTGCGCCCCAGTGGACAGGTAGGCCACGATGGCGCACAGAAGAGCGGGCGGATCCGCCTGCGCCACATGGGTCGCCACTTGGCCAAGACGTCAGCATTGTCACGCCTCGTCGAGGGAATTCGCCGGGAGCCGCACGACTATCGCGCCTCGCTGCAGACCTTCCCCGACCTCAACATCCAGCGCGTTGCGTCCGACCTCGACCTCGCCTTCCAGGGCAACAAGCGCGGCGGGCGCAACGAGCCGGCCGAGTTCTCCTCGTCGTTCGACAGCGTCGAGGCGGCGATCATCGAGCGCGTCGAGGCCGAGCAGAAGGCGGCGCACACCTCGCTGCTGGACGAGCTGCAGATCTTTTCGGAGCGCCTTGCCGGCCTCGATTTCGAAGGCCGCTTCTCCACCATCCGGCAGGCCGCGCCCGAGGCGGTCTCCAATCTGCGCGCCTCAGCCGCGCAGGGCCGCGACGAGCTGAACCGGCTGCGCCGCAACCTGCGGGGCTTCGAACAGGAGCGCGACTCCTTCCGCCGCAGCCACCGGCTGGACCGCATGGCCCGGCCCTCCACCGGGGGCGGCACCATGTTCAAGATCGGCCTGCTCCTGATGCTGTTCGTGATCGAGGTGGTCGTGAACGGCGTCTTCCTGTCGAAGGGCAGCGAACTCGGCCTCGTCGGCGGCGTGGTGGAGGCCTGCACCTTCGCCGCGCTCAATGTCGGCGTCAGCTTCGCCATCGGCGCCGTCGGCGCGCGGCAGATGAATCACCGCAACTGGCTGCGAAAGCTCGTCGGGCTCACCTCGGTCCTTCTCTACCTTGCCTTCGCCATCGGCCTGAACCTCGCGCTCGCGCATTACCGCGAGGTGGCGGGCAGCTTCGTCGAGGATGCCGGCCGGCAGGTCGTGGCGCGCATCGTCGTGCACCCGCTCGGGCTCGCGGACCTGAAGTCCTGGCTGTTCTTCGCCATCGGCTTTGCCTTCTCGGCCATCGCCTTTGGCGACGGGGTTTCCTTCGGCGACCCCTATCCGGGTTATGGCGAGCTCGAGCGGCGCCTGGCGCAGTCGCACCAGATCTACATCGACCGCAAGGGCGAGCTCATCGGCGTCCTCGAGGACATCCGCGACGAAGCGAGCGACGTCCTGGAGGAGGCCAACCGCGACCTCTCCGTCCGCCGCGGCGAGCACGATACCATTCTCGAGCACCGGGCGCGGCTGGTGCGCCTGTTCCTCGCCCACCAGGACCAGCTGGAGCGCGCCGCGAACGCCCTGCTCGGGCTCTACCGGGAGGCCAATGTAAGGGCTCGCACGGCCCCGCCCCCCGCCCGCTTCGGCGAGGCCTACAAACTGCCGCGCATTCCGGTCGACCAGGAGCTCGTCAGCAACACGATCCGCGAGGACCTGCGCGATTCCATCGCCTTCTCGCAGGAGCTGCTGGCGAAGCATGTCGAGGCGATCCACGCGGAGTTCGAGAAGGCAGTGACGGGCTACCACCAGATCGACGACCTCCTGCCGGAGACCCTGCATGGCGCGACAGCGGCGTCGGCGGCGTAGGTCCGGCGGGTCCGGCGACCGGGCGCTGGCAATCGGCGGCGCCCTGCTGGGCGTTCTCGCGCTCGCCATCCTGGGCGGGGTGGGCTGGGTGTACGCCACGGCCGAGCGCCCGCCCCAGCTCGACCACACCACCTTCTGCCCGGTCGCCGGTCCGCGGGCGGTGACCGCGATCCTTCTCGATGCATCCGATGCTCTGCCCGAGGTCGCCCGCCGGGAGGTGACGACCATGCTGGTCGACGCGGCCGAGAAGACGCCGACCTACGGCCTGCTCGAGGTCCGCGTGCTCGACCCCGCCTCGCCCGGGGGCCGGATCCTCTTCAGCCGCTGCAATCCGGGCAATGGCGAGGGGCTGAGCGAGTTCACGGCCAACCCCGCGATGGCGCGCAAGCGCTGGATGGAGAGCTTCCGGCAGCCTCTCGAGGCGGCGCTCAAGGGCGGCCTCGACCCCGACGCCGCGGCGACCTCGCCGCTGATGGCGACGATCCAGTCCATCGCGGTCGACCGCTTCACCGGAGAGAGCGTCGCGAACGCGCCCAAGTCGCTCGTCATCGTCTCCGACATGATCGAGCACGGGCCGGACTACTCCCAGTACCAGGGTGACCTCTCCTTTTCCCGGTACAAGGCGTCCAGGGCCTACAAGAAGGTCCGCACCGACCTGAAAGGTGCCGAGGTGACCATCGACTACGTGCAGCGCCAGACGGCCCGGCCTCTCGACAGCGCCGAGCACATCCGCTTCTGGACAGAGTGGGTGCGGGACAACAACGGGCGGTTGGTCGGCGCCACCAAGTTGCAGGGGCTCGGCTGATGGCGGGGTGGATGGGCACGAGCGAAAGCCGCGGCGCCCTGCTCTTCTTCGCCGTCGTGGCAGCGGGCTGCGCCTACATCGTCACGGCCAAGCTCATCGGAGTGCAGCAGGTCTATGTCACGTTCGTGCCGGTGGGGCTGATGGTGGCCTATGCGCTGCTGCTGGCGGGGTGGCGCAGCATCCGGCTGCGTGACGACCAGGCCGGGGACAATCTCTACTATCTCGGATTCCTCTACACGCTGACGAGCCTGGGCGTGTCGCTGTACCAGTTCTCGGTCAAGGACGCGGCGGCCGACAGGATCGTGCAGAATTTCGGCATCGCCATCGCGACGACGATCGCCGGGGTCGGCCTGCGCATCGTGTTCAACCAGATGCGGCGCGACCCCGTGGACGTCGAGCGCGTGGCGCGACTGGAACTGGCCGACGCCGCGCGGCGCGTGCGCAAGGAGCTGGACGCCACCGTGGTGGAGCTGGCGCACAGCCGCCGCGCGACGCAGCAGGTCGTCTTCGAGGGCCTGGACGAGGTGGCACGCAAGGTCGACGAGGTCGCGGGCCGCATCGCCGGAAGCCTGGAGGGCCTGTCCCGCCAGGCCAACGCCACGGTCGAGACCACCGCCACCGCGCTGTCGCAGGAGATCCGGACCCTGTCGGCGGGCGTCGGGCGCATCGTCTCTGCGCTGGAGGCCGCGGGTCCGGAACCCGGCCCGGACGAGCAGCGGCTGGGGGCGACCATCCAGGAGCTGTCACGGCGCCTGGCCGACGTCGCCGAACGCATCGAGCAGCGCGAGGGCGCGCCCCGCGACGAAGCGGCTGCGGAAGACGGGCGCGGAGACGTGCCCGAGACGGAGGCCGGCAAGGTCATACGCCTCGGACAGGCCGGCCGGCGCGACGAGGGACCGTGATGCGCACCACCATCCAGGGCCAGTCGGCCGCCTACCGCCAGGGCGTCGTGCTCGGCCTCACCATGGCGGAGATCATGCTCCTGCTGGTGTTCTGCCTGCTCGCGGTCACCGGCACGCTGCTCGCCCGCCAGCAGGAAGCGACCACGCTGGCGGAGCGGCGGACAGCGGAGCTGCGCCGCGCCCTCGCGCAGAACGAGGGCGTCATGGATGCGTTGCGCTCCGACCAGCGCCTGGCCCGGCTGATCCAGGGGCCCAAGGGGGGCTTGCCCGGCCAGGCCATCGACGACAACTGGACAAGGATCGTGGCGGCAGACAAGGCCATGGAGGAGCTCGAGCGGCAGGGCCTGACCAGGGAGGCCCTGACGGAGGGCGCGGACTTCTTCGCCGAGGTCGACGCGCTGCGCCGCCAGGGCGCGACGGCCCGCGAGGTCCGGCGCGATGCCGAAATCGGCAAGGCTCTGGAACGCGAGCTCGGAAAGGAGACCGCCGACGCACTCCGGCCGGATGAAATCGCGGACCTCGTCCGCCGCGGCATGAGCGACACGGCCGGGGCCGCGGCGGCGGCGCGAGCGGGGCCGCCGATGCCTGCCCGCCGGGATGCGGTCGCCAGGGGACCCGGCGGACACGACTGGCCGCCGATCATCCGGCTCAGCGAAGCCAATGGGTACTTCTTCCCGGTCGGCAGCGCCGAGGTCGACCCCGGCCTAGCCCAGCGCCTGCGGACCGCGGTGACGGACCGGCTGGTCGAGACCCTGAAGGCCTATGACGTGGACGTGATCGAGGTGATCGGGCATACCGACGACCTCCCGGTCGCACAGAAAGCCTCGAACCTCGACCGGAATCTTTCCGAGGTCCTGCGCAACGGTGCGCCCGTCGCCAACCTCGTCCCGGCCGACAATGCCGGGCTGGGCCTTGCCCGCGCCGTCGCCGTGGCGAAAGTGCTGATGCAGGACCCCAAGCTGGCCGGCTACCGGGTCCTGCCGCTTTCGGCCGCGCAGATGACGGGGACCGACGAGCGTCTCTCCTTTCCGGGCGGCGGCGACGTGAAGGAAAGGCGGCGGATCGAGATCAGGGTCAGGCGCTCCGCGGGCTGACGGCAGAGCTCCAGCCGGGTCTCTTTTTCGCCGCAGAGCGGCGGCATGCCGGGAGCATGACGCAGCCGCCGTCCCCTGCCTCCGTCCGACAGCCCCGATGAGTTCCAGGAGCGGTCTCCGCGCCCGGTTCGACGCCGGGTCAGGCACGCATGTCCATGTCCCCGTGCGACCGCCGCCCGCCCGGCCCCTCCGGGCAGAGGCGGCCCGCGACGGCGGGATGCCGCGCGCAGACCTCGTGGGCAGCGCCCTGCGGGCACTGGACGCACCGACTCCGGCCGCCCCGGCGGGAACCGTCCCTCCGGCCTGGGCGCGGCACAGGCCGGCGCCCCGCGCGGGCATCGTCCCGGACATCGAGACCGCCGTCCCCGCGCTTGCCCCCGGGGAGGGGCCGAGCGGGATCAGCCGCCGCGCGGTGAGCCTGCGCTGGCTCGGGGCCGTATCGCTGGCCGGGCTCTTCGGCGCGGGCCTGCTCGGCTTCGCCCTCTTCGTCGCGATGGACGGCCAGATCGAGCTCGCGGAGCAGCCGCGGGCGGCCTACACCGGGGTGACCTCGGAAGAGCCGCTGCCGCGCGGCGACGCCCTCGTGGCGCGCGCCACCGTGGTCGGCGCCAAGCGGCTGTTCCGGGCGCCGTTCGGCCATGTCGCCAATGGCCGGGAGACAATGGGCCAGGCCGCGTTCATGCGCCTGTCGACACGCCTTTTGCCCGCATCGGTGGGGTTGGAAGGCGAGGTGCCCGTGCTGCGGCAGGCCGACCTGATCCGGGATGCCGGCGTGGCTGTCGCCGACGAGCGTGTCGAGACCCCCGGGCCGGAGCAGGCCGGGGAAGACCTGGGCGACGTCTCGGTGGCGATGTCGCCCATGCCGGAGGACATCGCAGACCCCGGCCCGCTCCTCCCCGAGGACGTCGCGGCCCGGCAGGCCAAGGCGACGGCGGACGCGGCGCGCACCCTGCAGCCGCTGGCCAGCTTCTCCTCGCAGTCGGCGCTCGGGGTTTCGATCCTGTCGGCATCCCGGCACGCGGAGGAGGCGGACTCGCCCTTCACCTCGATGGATGTGCGGATCGTCCCGGAGAACATTACGGAGATCGCGCGTCGGCCGGATGGGGGCGCCTCCCGCCGGGCGGTCGCCGTCGACGTCGCCCCGGGCGAGGACCTTGCCGGCCCGCTCCGGCAGGCGGGGGCCGCGGACGACGAGGCAGCCCGCTTCGCGGCCGCCATCGGCAACGCCGCCGGACACCGGCCCTCCAGCGTCACGGCCGAGTTCGCGGCGCTGGATGGCCCGAGGCGCCTGGCGCGGGTGACGATGCGGGAAGAGGATCGCGTCGTGGCCCGCGTGGCGCTGGCCGAGAACGGCACCGTGGTGCCCGTGGTGGAGCGGGATCCGGCCTACGGGGTCGGGCAGGGCATCCTGGAGCGCCTCGGCGGACCGGCGGGAGGGCCGTTGCAGGGCGAGGCGGAACGACCCGAGGCGATGAGCCTCTACCAGAGCCTCTGGCAGACGGCGTTGCTGAACGATCTTCCGCGCGAGACGATCGAGGAGGTGCTGCGGCTGTTTGCGTTCGATGTCGACTTCGAGCGAGCCGTGGGTCCCGACGACCGCATCGACCTGCTCGCCCGCGAGGATCCCGAGGGGCGCGTCAGGCCCGTCCTCGTCTATGCCGCGCTGACGCTCGACCGCGACACGATCGCCTATTGGCGGACCCCCGGCGAGGGCGGCGCGTTCGTGGACGGCGAGGGGCGCTCCAACCGGCGCATGCTGGTCTCCAAGCCCATCGTCGAGGCCCGCCTCACGTCGGGTTTCGGCAGCCGCTATCACCCGGTGCTCCACTACACGCGGCCGCACAACGGCATCGACTGGGCCAACACGGTCGGCACGCCCATCTTCGCCGCCGGCGATGGCGAGGTGATCGAGGCGGGGTGGCACTCGGGCTATGGCCGTCATGTCGAGATCCGCCACGGGGACGGTTTCGTCACCACCTATTCGCACATGTCGGCGCTGGCGAAGGGCATCGTGCCGGGGGCCCAGGTGAGGCTGGGCCAGACGATCGGCGCCCTGGGACAGACGGGGCTGGCGACCGGGCCGCATCTGCATTTCGAGGTGAAGCTCAACGACACGTTCGTAAACCCGCTCACCGTGCGCGTGCCCCGGGCGACGCGTCTCTTCGGGGCGGAAGCCGAGCGCTTCACACATGAGAAAATGCTAATCGACAGGGTGCTGGCCTGCAGCGAGCATGGCTCATGCCAGGGTGACCTGGCAGAGCACTCCGCCCATTGACGCACCCACCTGCTCTCGTTGCGTAATCTCCGTTCAGCAATCTTTATGAATTGGCGTTCATCGTCTCCTGCCTGTCCCCGGGGACGTCATCATGCTCGAACAGGCCGAGAGTTCCCCGTCCCGCTTTGCGGCCGGCCCGCCCGGTGACGAGGCCGAGGGCCCGCCCTTTCGCATCCTTATCGTCGACGACGACGTGACAACGCTGGCCATCCTCCGGCTCGTCGCCGGGCGGATCGGCGCATGCGAGTGCGAGGTGGAGAACTCGCCTCTGGCCGCGCTTGAGCGCTGCCAGAGCGACCCGCCCGACCTCCTCGTCCTGGACCATGTCATGCCCGAGATGACCGGGCTCACGCTGCTCAACTCGCTGCGGGCAGATCCGCGGACGGCAGACATCGCCTGCATCGCGATCACCGGACTGCATGACGACGTCCTCGCGCATCTCCTGCAGGAGCGCGGTGTTGGCAGGGTGTTCTTCAAGCCGATCGACATCGCCGCCTTCCGCGCGGAGATCGTCCTGATCAGGGCGGCCCTCCGCACCCGCCAGATGCGCGCCCCAATTGCGCACGGTTAACGCGTCGTCCACGTTTTCCCGTCATTCTCTGCACGATTTTTGATAGGCCTTTCCGGTTTTCCGGCGCCCGCGGGCGGAGCCAGGGTTTTTGATGAGCAAGGATGTCCGCCTTCAGGCGTACCGGCTGGCACTTGTCTACGGTCTGCTGGCCTGCCTCGTCGGTTGGAAGCACGAGTTCGTCAGCGACGGACTCTTCGCCAACATCTATCTGAACGGCCTCATCATCGCGGTCTTTCTGTTCGGCTCGGGCAATGCGTGCCTGGGGCTTGCCCGCCTGCGCAACGAGGTCCTCGCCTTCCGCGCACTCCGCGAGGTCTACCAGGACGCCGTCGACCAGCGCTCCGGCCGCGTCAGCGACTCGGGGGAGCGGCTGGCGCGCTGCCACCGGCCCGGCATCGTCGTCGGGTCCCCGAAGCTCCTCGGCCACGTCTACGACCTGGCGCTGGAGGAACTGCTGCGGACGCGGCACGTGCGCATCAGCGTCGCCACGATGCAGAATCTCGTCCAGGCCGTTTCGGAGCGGATCGCCGCCGACAGGTCGCTGCTCGTCTACATCACCGGCATGTGCGTGTTCCTCGGCCTCATCGGCACCTTCATCGGGCTGATGGAAATGGTCGGATCGGTGGGCGGCATCATCGGCGGGCTGGCCTCGGCCGGAGCGCAGGACGACGGCGCGATGATGCGTCTGATCCACGACCTCGAGGCACCGTTGAAGGGAATGGCGACCGGCTTCTCGTCATCCCTCTTCGGCCTGTTCTGCTCGCTGGTCCTCGGTTTGGCGGGGCGGTTCGTCAACTCGGCGGCGCTGCAGGTCAAGGACGATTTCGAGGGCTGGCTGGCGGGCATCTCGCAGCTCGAGAACGAAACCGGCGCAGACGTGCCGCCGGGTTCGGCGCGCTCCTCCGACCCGGTCCTGCTGACCGAGCTGCGGCGATCGGGCTTGGCGATCGAGGCGACGGCGATCGCGGTCAGGGACCTCGCGGCCCGCCAGGCCGACCACGCCGGCGCCCTGGTGCGTGCGACAGCGCAGACCGAGGCGATGGCAACGCGCTACGTGCAAGTCGCCCGCTCGCTCGAGCGCATCGACGGCATCCTGACCGAGCTTGCGGGCCAGCGGGCCGCCATCCAGGATTTCACCACCGTCGTCGCCGAGCGCCTGGACAAGTCGCTCTCGCGCGCCAGTTCGGCCGGGGAGGCGCGCCATGGCGAGTTGCTGTCTGCGCTCGCGGGGCTGTCGCGTAGCCTGGAGGCCGGTTCGGGCCGGGTCGAGGCTGGCCTCGCCCAGAGCGCGACACTCGCGCGGGAGACGCTGCGCCGGCAGGACGACGCGCTCGCAGAAGCGCGGCGGGAGTGGAAGACCGTCCACGGTGCCTCCCGGCACCTCGCCGCGTCTCTCGCACTGACCGTCGCGCGGGCGGAGGACCTGGCCCGGCAGGCGCTGGAACGGGTCGAGCCCGCGCTGAACGGGCTGGGCGAGAGTTCGACGGCCGCGCAGGCCGCAGCCGCGCGGATCGAGGAGGCCGTCGGCAGACTCCTGGTGCTCGCCGGCCTTCAGGCGAGCGGAACAGCCGATCAGGCCGCGCTGCTGCGCCGGCTGGCCGACGGCCATGCGGGGAGCATCGAGGTGCTGTCGTCCCTCGCGGCCACGGTGCAGCGGGAACCGCAGGCGCTCGCACTCGCTCTCGGAACGGGGCTGGGGGAGTTGTCGAGGTCGGTCGCTGCGCTCGAACAGGCCACGGAGAGGCAGGCGCAGGTCCAGGCGGCCGCATGGAGCCACGAGCTCCGGTCCGCGAATGGCAGGCTCGAGCAGAGCGTCAATGCCGGCTTCGCCGACCTCGCGCGCTCGTTCGAGGCCAGCTTCATGGCCTATGCCGAGCTGCTCCGCCGGATCTCGGCCACGCCGCCGGCCGGGCGGCCCGGGCCGACAGCGACGCCCGAAAGCCAGGAGACTGCGACGCCATGATCGTTTCGGATGTCGTGGCTCAAGCGCGCGACACGCTGCTGCGCATCGCCGGGCGGCCGGTCCTGGGATCGGGTCTGCGCCGGCACCCGCGCTTCCCCTGCTTCGTCCCCGTCCGGCTGTCCCTCGTCGAGCGCGGATATGCCCTCGACGGCGCCGTGAACGAGGTCTCCCGCGGCGGCGTGCGCTTCCGCGAGGCCTCTACCTTCATCCTGAACAGGCACGGCGCCAAGGTGACGCTGAACCTGCTCGCCGCCGAACTCGAGGGCGAGATCGTGAACATCTCGCCCATGGGCTACGGGATCAGGCTCTCGTCCCTGCTGGACGAAGACTTCGTCGAGGCGGTGACCGACCTCACACGGCCCGATCCAACGTGAGCGTCACGCCCCGGCGTCGACGAAGTCGGACAGCCGGCGGTTCCAGGCAGACAGAACCGGCCAGAGATCCGAATGAATGGCCCGCAGTTCTGCATACCGCGCGACCCGCACCGCCTCGGGCTCGAAGGTCCTCACGGTCCGGCTCGCCATCGCGGAGGCGGCCTCCGCCAGCGTCGGAAACCAGCCGGAGCCGTGCGCGGCCGCCATGGCAGCGCCGAGCGACGAGGCTTCCGTCGCCGTCGAGCGCCGCACCGGCCTGGCCGTCACATCGGCGAGGATCTGGATCCACAGGTCGGAAGAGGCTCCGCCCCCGATCGCCACGAAATGGTCGATCCGGTTTCCCGTCGCCGCCTCGGCCCGCGACAGCGCGAAAGCCTGGTCGAGCGCGATGCCTTCCAGCAAGGCGCGGTAGACGTCGCCACGGCGCGTCGAGCCCGACAAACCGGCGATGACGCCGCGCGCGGCGCTGTCCCAGTGCGGCGTCATGCAGCCCTGCCAGTACGGCACCAGCACCACGCCGCCCGCTCCGACGGGGCTCGCGGCCGCCTCCTGCTCCAGCGCGGCGAGTTCCGCCGCGCGCCGTTCGCCGGTGACGCCGAAGAGCTCGCGGGCCATCCAGTCGACGAGGAAAGTGCCCGAGCGCAGGCAGGTTTCGAAGATGTAGCCCTCGTCGGCGATGGCCGTCTCCGTGCGAAAGGCGCGGTCGTGGGCGTAGTCCTTGCCATAGGTGCCCGCGACGACGGCCGTTCCGAGATTGATGTAGGCGCGGCCGGGATTCAGCACGGCGACGCCCGTGCCGGCACACTGGCCGTCCCCGCCGCCGGCGAAGAGCGGCGTGCCCGGCAGGAGGCCCGTCTCCCGCGCCGCCGGTTCCGAGATCCCCGCGAGGAAGGCGCCAGGGCGTTCGAGCGGCAGCATCTTGGCCCGGGGCACGCCGGCGGCGTCGAGGATCTCGTCCGACCAGTCGAGCTGGCGCATGTCCAGCATGCCCGTGGGGTCGGCGGAGGCGGTCGAGGACGCCCAGCGGCCGGTGAGGCGGAACGTCAGGTAGCCGTGCACCTCCGCGATGCGGTCGGCACGCGACAGCAGCTCGGGCTGGTGCTCGGAAAGCCAGATGACGCGGTACAGGCAGGGGATGACGTCGAGCGGCTTGCCGGAGATGGCATGCACGCGCTCCGCCCCGAAGCTCTCGCCGAAGCGGCGCTGCTGGGCTCGCGCCCGGTCGTCGAGCCAGACCATGCCGGGGCGCAGCGCCGTCCCGTCCTCGGCGAAGATACTGAATGTCTCGCGCTGGTTGGAGATGGCGACGCCGGCGATGCGGGCCGGATCGACCTTCCCCGTCAGCTCGCGCAGCGCCTTCGCCGTCGAGGACCACCAGTCGCCGGGATCCTGCTCGAAATAGCCGACCTGCGGGTTGCTGAGCGGGATGGACGCGCGGCCCTCGGCCACGGCGGTTCCGTCCCGGTCCCACGCGATGGCCTTTGTCGCGGAGGTCGAGCTGTCGATGCCGACGACGAGATCGCGGTCCATGGCGGTGCGTCCGGACAATGCGGGGCCGGCACAGGCCGGCCCCGCGAATGCGAGCGGATCAGTTGAGACCCGCTTCCTTCACCTTGTCGTCGACCAGCTTGGCGACGACGTCCATGCACTTCTTGGCGTCGCCGTCATAGGCCTGGCCGGTGAGCAGCTTGCCGAGCTCGGTCGGGATCTCGTTGGTCGAGAGACCCGCCCACAGCGGCATGTCGGGCTCGGAGGCCATGACGTTGTCGATCGTCCACTCGACGAGGTCGAGGTGACGGGTCGTGCCGGGGCCGACCTTGGCCTTCGCCTTCACGCGCGGGTCGTGGAAGGAGGACAGGCGCATCGGGGCGAAGCCGCCGCCGAGGGTGCAGCGCGTCATGATCTCCTTCGAGCAGGCCCACTGCATGAAGATCCAGGCCGCGTCGGGGTTCTTGGAGTACTTCGACAGCGAGATCACCGAGCCGCCCTGGTGGGCGAGGTTCGGGATCTCGCCGAAGCCGGCGTCGGCCGGGGAGCGGAGCTTCTTGGCGGTCAGCGGCTTCGCCGGCTGCCAGAGGCCCTTCACCTTGGAGTCGTCGGCGTCGAGACCCGGGAAGAACTCGTCCCAGCTCTGCACGAGAGCGACCTGGCCCGACACCATCATCTGGAACTGGCCGTCCCAGGTGGAGGTGGTGGAGGCCGGCGGGGCGTTCTTCAGGAGGTCCTGGTACCACTTCAGGCCGGCGATGCCCTGCTCGTCATTGCCGGCGAACTTCTTGTCCTTGCCGAAGATCGAGCCGCCATGGCCCCACACGGCCTGGGTCCAGTCGCACTCGAGCGAATAGTGGCCCGACTTCGCCTGCAGGCCCGTGCCGAAGATGCCGTTGGCCTTCTCGGCCTCGGTGATCTTGTGGACGGCGTCGGTGAACTCCTCGTAGGTCGTCGGAACCGGGATCTTGTGCTTCTCCAGGATGTCCTGGCGGTACATCAGGATGAAGATCGGGATGTCGAAGGGAATGCCCGTCCACTTGCCCTCGTACAGCGCCAGGCCCTCCACGAGCGGCTTGGAGAAGTCGGCCCAGTCGAAATTGGGCATCGCGAGGTCGGGCTTGTCCTTGTAGTACTGGACGGGGTCGATGACGTCCGGCTGGAACGTGGCCACCCAGGACTGGTCGAGATAGTAGAGGTCGTAGGTGCCGAGCTGGCCCTGGGCATCCTGCGTCGCCTTGGCGAGCACCTGCTCCAGCGGCACGATCTCGACCTCGACCTCGATGCCGGTGAGGTCCTGGAACTCGCCCTTGATCTGGTTGAGCACGACGGTCGGCGGGGTCGCCTCCGAGGTGTAGCGGATCTTGGTGCCCTTGAACTTGGAGCCGACGTCCTTCAGCCACTTGTTCATCTCGTCGGGCGTCTGCGCCTCGGCCGGCGAGCCGACGAGGCCGAAGCGGTTGGGCGAGCGCGTGTTGCCGAGCAGGCCGGCGGCGAAGGCCGAGAAGCCGATGCCGGCCATGCCCATCTTGGTCATGAACTCGCGCTTGCTGATGCGGCGCTGCGTGAAGGCATTGGCCGTGTCGACGATGAACGTCTTCTTGTCGTGTTCCTTGAAGCTCATCAGTTTCCTCCCGAGTTGAGCATCGTTCTCGCCCGCGATCACTCCTTGACGGAGCCCAGTGTGAGACCGCGGACCAGTTGGCGTTGAACCAGCAGAATGAAGATGAAGCTCGGCAGGATGGCCGACGTGCCGAGCGCCGAGATGAAGCCCCATTCCGAGCCCGTCGAGGTCACGAAGGTCGTGATCTTCACCGGAAGCGTGCGGATGGAGGTGGTGAGGAAGAGCGACAGCAGGAACTCCGTCCAGCTGAAGATGAAGCAGAGCACCGCCGTCGCGGCGACGCCGCCCTTCACCATGGGCAGCACCACCTTGATGAAGGACTGCCAGCGCGTCGCCCCGTCGATCAGCGCGGCCTCGTCGATGTCCTTCGGGACGTCGTCGAAGAAGGACTTCATCAGCAGGACGGCGATGGGCAGGTTGATCAGCGCGTGCACCAGGATCATGCCGAGCCGCGTGTCGCGCAGTCCCGCATAGTGGAACATGAAGACCACGGGCACGATGATGGCGATGGGCGGCATGAAGCGTTGCGACAGCACCCAGGCGACATAGCCTTCCCGGCCCCGGAAGGACATGCGCGAGATGGCGTAGGCGGCCAGCACGCCCAGGATGACCGTCAGCGCCGTCGAGCCGACCGCGATGATGATGGAATCGAGGATCGTCTGGCGGCTGTCATAGGAGCTGGCGCCGCCCACTCCGAAAGTGTTGCCGGACTCGATGGCGAGTTCCGCGCGGGACTTGCCGAGCAGCGTGACGCGGTAATTGTCCAGCGTCGGCTCGAAGTCGAAGAAGACGACGTGGTCCTTGTTGAAGATCGCGCTGATCGGCTTAATCGAGGTGAGCCCCCACCAGAAGATCGGGAACATGAACAGCGCCACCACCGTGATGGCCACGGCGTAGTGAAGGATGTGCAGGGCGGGGCTCCTGTTCATCAGAACCTCACCCGGAAGATCTTGATGAAGACGTTGGCGGTGATGATGACCAGGATCAGCGTGAACAGCGCCACCGTGGAGGCGTAGGGAAAGTCCGCGTTCTTGAAGTAAACGGTGCCGGCATAGGCCGTCAGCGTCTCGGTCGCGGTCCCAGGCCCGCTATCCGTCATGACCTTGATGTAGTCGTAGATGCGGAACAGGTCGACGCCGCGGATGAGCACGGCCAGCGCGATGATCTTGGACAGCATCGGCAGCGTGAGGTGGATGAAGGCCTGGACGGGACTCGCGCCGTCGATCCCCGCCACCACGTAGGGATCCTTGGGCAAGGCCCTGAGCCCCGCCAGCATGATCAGCACCATGAAGGGCGTCCACTGCCAGATGTCGGCGAGGAGGATGCCCGCGAGCGCCGTGGACCCGGTGCCGAGGATCGGGTTCTGCGGCGAGATCAGGCCGACCGCGTAGAACCCGCGGCTGAGCACGCCGAACGAGCTGTCGAGCATCAGCAGGAACATCATGCCGGTGACGGCCGGCGGCACGACGAGGGGCAGCGTCATCAGCGCACGCATCAGGCCGAAGCCGCGCTTCTCGCTGTCGAGCAGCAGCGCGATGGCCATTCCGAGCACCAGCTCAACCACCAGTGCGACGATCGTGTAGGTGAAGGTGTGCCCGATGGCGCCCCAGACACGCTCGTCGTTGAACAGCTTGATCCAGTTCCACGCGGGATCGAACAGCTCGCGGCGGGTCGCCGGGTTGCGCCGGTAGAGCGACAGCCAGATGGCATAGAGCAGCGGGTAAATGCCGAAAACGACGAGGAGCGCCGTCGCCGGGAAGATCCAGGGGAAGGGATGCTCCGAGGTCAGGAACCGCGGCAGGGCGAAGCGTGACGTCTTCTGCAGGGGGATCGTGGCCTCGCTCACGCGCCGCCTCCGCTCCGGCCACCCCG
>JAESFG010000515.1_pt1 | contig 20580 bp, 17 predicted proteins | sample 9269371 | NCBI WGS metagenome assembly JAESFG01 (sample SAMN14506227, study PRJNA617093) | algae metagenome | isolation source: Aetokthonos hydrillicola CCALA 1050 (B3-Florida) and co-occurring... | place: USA: South Carolina | collected 2013-01-01 | reverse complement strand
TCCCTCCTCCGCTACCATCACCCTGTCCGGAAGCTTCCATCAGCTTCCGCATTTTTCCAAAAATCGAAGAAAAAGCAGACGGTTGCGGGTGATTCGCGTCCGCATGCGCCCGTGCCCTTCCACATGCAGCCAGATTTGGTGTGGGGGTATTTTGGGGGTAGTTTTGCGGAGTATCGGAAAGGAGCGATACCCCCATGCCTCTGACGGAGACTCACGCCAAAAATGCCAAGCCCCGCGAGCGGGCATATAAGCTTGCCGATAGCGAGGGCTTGTTCCTGCTCGTCCAGCCAAATGGCACGAGGCTTTGGCGGATGAAGTACCGCTTTGCAGGAAAGGAAAAGCTGCTGTCGTTCGGGGCTTATCCGGCGCTGGGGATCGCAGCTGCCCGGGATAAGCGCAAAGCCGCTAAGGCACTGCTTGCCGAGGGCAAGGATCCGATGAAGGCCAAGGGCGAGGTGACATCGGAGAACGGTGACACCTTCTACATGGTGGCGAAACGCTGGCACGAGAACCGCAAGTCGGCGTTGAATCCGGCACATGCCGAACGTGTCTGGTCACGAATGGTGCGGGACGTGTTCCCCTCCCTGGGACAAAGGCTGATCCACGAGATCACTGCCCCAGATGCCGTTGCGTTGGCGGAAGTGCCCGCGCGACCATTGCTGTCAGCGTCGGATGCTTCCGTCGGACACAGGCGTTTTTGAAGATGCGCCTCAACTCCGATCGAACGTCGCCCGATTTTCCCTGGCCTGCTCGCATTCTACAAAGCCAGTATCCGCCTTGCGAGTCGCGCCACCTGGTCCACTCTCGGACCGGCGGCAAGGTAAGCATTGGCGTGCTCCCGCAGAGCATCGAGGCATTTTCGCTGGTAGGCGAACGCCTGTTGACGATAGCGGATGCCGTTCACGGTCAGGTCGACGACGGCGTCTTCGCCCCTGTCAAGCGCTGCCCCATTGGCATGGAGGAAAGGGATGTAAAGCTCGCTGACCAACGACAGGATCTTGAAGAAACCCGGCGTTTCGAGGACGTCCGCCGCCCAGCCGTCGTCGGCGCAGCCCGACAGGTCGCCGAGCCGCCGGGTCCAGTCGAAGACCGCCTGCGCCTCGCCGCGCATCAGCCGCGCCGGCACCGGATCGGTCGCGAGTTGGCTGAACTGGCCATACAATGCGAAATCGGCAAGCGACGGACGATCGCCGAACAGGAAGGGAAAGCGGTCGAGATGATTGACCAGCGCCGCGAGCAGATCACGGAAGCTGCGTTCGATCAGCGCGACATTCTCACCGATTGCGCCGACCAGCGGCAGCCGCGCCGTCTGACGGTCGGCGAGATTGCGCGCGATGCGTTCCACCGTGACGCCGTCGGCACCGGGTGCGATATCCGACGCAACCCAGCGGCTGCAATAAGCAACGTCTTCGGCAAAGCTCCAGCGATAATGGAACATCGCCTTGGTCAGCCATTCGTCGGCGAAATCCTCGATGAGGAGACACAGGAACCGCAGATCGGGATGATCTGGAATAGCACGGCGCGCCTCATATCGCTGCTCCAGCATCAGCGCGATAGGCGTCGTGTCGATCATCTCCTTGCCGTGGCGATCGATCAGGATAGGGAGCAGCAAGGGCCGCACGCCGAACCGGCGGTCGCTCATCTCGGGCAGCAACTGGGTCCAGATGTGCGGAATGCGCCGGTATCGCAGCAGCGCCAGCAGCTTCATGGTATAAGGAGATCCCAGCAGCCCCACGATCTCGTAGGGGGCTGCCCCGTTGGCAACGGTCGTGGTCATGCCGGCATCTCGAACCGCAACGCGCCGGGCTCATCGACCATGGGGTCGATGAACAGCGGCTTGGTCGGGTCGTTGGCATAGGCCGTGAAATCCTCGATTCCTTCTGCGCGCAGCACCGCTTCGTCGATGAAGTAGTTGCCGGTGCACTCCCGCGACGGACGTGTCAGGATCGCATATGCGGCATCGGCCATGATCTCGGGCTTGCGGCTATGCTCGACAAAGCCGTCGCCGATCAGCATCCGCGTCGCCGCGGTCGAAATGGTGGTTCGCGGCCACAGGCTGTTCGCCGCTACACCGGCCTCGCGAAATTCCGCCGCCCAGCCCCGCACGCACAAGGTCATGCCATATTTCGCCAGTGTGTAGGGCAGGTGCGCACCCCACCAGACATCGTCGAACATCAGCGGCGGCGCAAGGCACAGGATGTGCGGATTGGGCGCCCTGAGCAGATGCGGGAGGCAGTATCGGCCGCATAGCAGCGTGCCGCGCGTGTTGACCGCGTGCATGAGGTCGTAACGGCGCATGTCAGTCTGAAGCGTGGGGCTGAGCTGGATCGCGCTCGCATTGTTGACGAGGATGTCGATGCCGCCAAAGCGAGACACCGCCGTCTCGACCGCCGCCGCGACCTGCGCCTCCTCGCGGATGTCGACGACGAGCGGCAGCGCCTCGCCGCCCGCCGCTTCGATCTCGGCCGCCGCGCTGTGGATGGTGCCGTCCAGCTTCGCGTGCGGCGTGGCGGTCTTGGCGGCGACGATGATCCGGGCACCGTCGCCCGCCGCGCGCAAGGCAATGGCCTTGCCGATGCCGCGGCTTGCCCCGGTGATGAAAAGCGTCTTGCCCCGCAGTGTCTTTTCTACTTGCATGATGAAAGTTATAATGACGTGAGCTCGCGAGGTCAATTGCATTATGCCAGCGAAACTGGTAGACGGGCGCTATGCGTAGAACGTCTTTCGCCGATGTGAACTGTCCTGTCGCTCAGGCTCTTGAGCAGATCGGCGAATGGTGGTCGCTGCTCATCCTGCGCAATGCCTTCAACGGTATGCGGACGTTCGACCAGTTCGAGCGGACGCTGGGTATTGCGACCAACGTGCTGACAGCCCGGCTCAATGCGCTCGTCGCCCATGGTGTGCTCGAGAGGGTGCGCGATCCTGAAGATGGCCGTCGCCATGAATATCGACTGACCGCCAAGGGCCGGGCACTGCATCCGATCCTGGTGGGGCTGTACCAATGGGGCGAGGAATGGGCTCCGCACCCCGCCGGCCACCGGGTCGAACTGGTGGACAGCGACAGCGGTCAGCTGATCGCGCCGCTCCGCGTCACGACGGTGGACGGCACGCCGCTCGCGCCGCAGCAGGTGACGGTGGTTCCAGGGCCCGGCGCCGACGCGCATATCCTCAACACGCTGGCGGCCGGACGCGAGCGGCGCAGCCGCTCGCGCAAGCGCGCTGCCTGAGCCCTAGCCTGCCGATCGCGCGGCGGCTTTCGACTGCCCTTCCTCCTCGATCAACGCCGCGATTTCGGCCCGCAGCCGGTCCTTGCGGACCTTACCGGATGCCGTGCGCGGCAGGCTGTCGCGCAGTTCCACCCGTTCGGGCAGTTTCTGCCGGGCGAGCCCCTCGGCTTCGACGAAGCGGCACAGTTCCTCCGGCTCCAGCGTCGTGCGGGGGATGACGAACGCGCAGACGCCTTCTCCCAGGCGGTGATGCGGCATGGCCACCACCGCTGCTTCCTGTACCGCCGGATGGCGATGGAGCACATCTTCGATCTCCTTGGCGGACAGATTCTCGCCCCCGCGGATGATGAGATCCTTCTTGCGGCCGGTGATGGTGATCGCCCCTTCGACGAGGCTGCCGATGTCGCCGGTCTGGAACCAGCCGTCGGCATCGAACGCGTCGCGATTGTCGTCCTCGCGCTTGTAACCGAGGAACAAGCCCGGCCCTTCCACGAGGATTTCGCCTTCGCCTGGGCGGGCGCCGGCGCCCTCGTCGAGCTTCGCCGAAAATCCGCAGAGCCGGCCGTCGGTCTGCGCCGCTTGCCGCCCGGTATCGGGCTCCATCCACCCGGCGGTCACGCCTGGCGCCTCGGACGAACCATAGATGCGGAAGGTCCGGCAATGCGGCCAGACCCGCTGGGCGCGCAGGATGAGGTCGGGCGGCACTGCCGCGCCGCCGCAAGCGAACAGCCGCAGCGTTGCGATCGGCGCGCCACGCGCTTCACATGCGTCGAGCATCTCCGCGAGAAAGGGCGTCGCGCCGACCGTCGCCGTCGCGCCGACACGATCCGCGAAGGTGACGGCCGCCGCCGCGTCCCAACGGTCCATCAGCGCCGAGATGCCCCCGGTGAAAAAGGGAAACTCGATACCCATCATGTAGCCGGTCACATGCGTGATGGGCGAGGGCATGATCATCACGTCGTCGTCGCCCAGCCGCCAGTACCGGCTGATCGCGAGGCGGGCGGCGGACAGCGTGTTGTGCGAGTGCACCACGCCCTTGGGCGCGCCGGTGGTGCCCGAGGTGTAGAGCAGCATATAGGGGCCATTGGGATCGACGTTGGGCAAGCTTCGTTCGGAGGCGTCAAACCAGCCGCGACCGCTCTCGACAAAATCGTCGTAAGCCACGTCGCCGCCGCTCGACCGGACCGATACCACCAGCGGCCGACGCTCCAGGCGCGCGCCGATGCGGCGCAGCATCGCGAGATAATCGAAGCCGCGCCACATCCCAACCGAGAAGATCACGCGTGTCTCGGCGGCGTCAAGGATATGGCTGCACTCGGCATCGCGATAGATGGGGATGATCGGATTGATGGTGAGCCCTAGCGCCGAGCAGGCGATGGCGACAGGCGCGGCTTCGCGCCAGTTGGGCAGCAGAAAGCTGACGGTGTCGCCTGGCTCCAGCCCCTGCCGCGCCAGCGCGCCGGCGATCCCCATCGCCTCCTCATAGAGAGCGCCGAAGCCGGCGGTGGTCTTGTCCTCGAACAGCAACGCCGCGCGATGCGGCATCTCTTCCGCGCGGCGTCGCGCAAAGTCGTGCAGCATCTCACCTGGCCATAGACCTGTCCCCACATAGGGACGCGCCAAGGCCCGCGCGCGTTGCCGGTCGTGGAAGAGGTTGCTCATTCGTGGTCCTCGCCGGTTTGGTTGGGTACGAGATGATGGCGGCGCGAGAAGGCCCGCACGCTCGCCACCGCCTTTTCAGATAGGGTCGTGGGGACGACCGGCAGGCCGTGGCGCAGCAGATTCTCCGCGTGGCAGAGCTGGTGGAGTGAAAAGGTCGCCTGCATCCCTGCTCGGCGCCCGCCGACATCGGCGGCGAGGTTGATCGCTTCCTTGGTCATCCGCACCGCGAAAGCGGGCTTGGCAGCAATCCGGCGGGCAAGCGCCTCCGCCGCGTCCGTCAACTCCTCTGGCGCGTGCACTTCGCAGACGAGGCCGATGCGAAGTGCATTCATCGCTTCGAGCGGGGCGCCGGTGAGCAGCCAATATTTCGCCTCGCGCGCGGTCATGTCCCAGGGATAGGCGAAATGCTCCGGCCCGCAGGCGCCCAGAGCCACGGTCGGATCGACAAACCGGGCATCCTCAGCGGCGACAATCAGGTCGCACGCCAGCGCAACCGCTAGTCCGCCCGCGATGCAATGCCCTTGAACCGCCGCGATCAAGGGCTTCGGCAGATTGCGCCAGCGCTCGGGCATGTCGAAGAACAAAGCCCTTTCAAATGCGGAGAAGCCGTCAATCCCGTCGGTCGACAGCAACGCATGGCCTTCCGGCAGCGGCCGGCCATCCGGTTCCCAGTCATCGGCAAGGCTGTGTCCGGCGCAGAAGTCTGGACCACTGGCGCCCAGAATGATGACGCGCACCGCCGGGTCGGCACTCAACGCCAGCAGCGCCTCATCGAGCGCCAGCGCCAGCGCGATGTCGATCGCGTTCCGCCTTTTCGGATCATTCAGCATGATCCGCGCAATGCCGCCCGGCTTTATGTCGACGGTTAACCGATTCACGTCATCTCTCCCTTGCCGCCCGCTATCATTTTCACTTGCATGACGCAAGCTATACCGCTTAGAAACGTCGTCACAATATCGCAAAGAGGGGATTTGACGTCATGAACAGAACCGCCACCGGCTTCCTCATCATGCTGCTGTCGTCGACGCATTTGGCTCATGCCCAGACGCCGGCAGACGCCGCCTCGCCCGAGCTTCCCGCCGAGTCCGCCACGCCTTCACGGAGTGGGGAGGCGCTCGAGGAGATCGTCGTCACCGCCCAGCGGCGCAGCGAAACGCTGCAGAACGTGCCGATCTCCGCATCGGCCTTCGATACCAAGGCGCTGTCGCGGCTCGGCGTCACCGACCTGCCCAATCTCAGCTCGGTCGTCCCCAATCTGACGCTGACCGGCCCCTGGGGGTATTCGAGCCCCCAGGCGTCGATCCGCGGGGTCGGCGTGTCGGTGTTCACGCAGACGACCGAGGGCGCCGTCGCGATCTATGTCGACGACGTCTATCGCAGCAATCCCTCGACCCAGAGCCTCAACGCCTATGATATCGAGCGGGTGGAAATCCTGCGCGGGCCGCAGGGCACGCTCTATGGCCGCAACGCCACGGCCGGTGTCATCAGCGTCATATCGCGCAAGCCCAATTTCACCACCAACGGCATGGCCTCGGTCGAATATGGCCGGTTCAACACCGTCAACGCGATCGCCGCGGGCGAGACCGTGCTGAGCGAGGGCGTGGGCGTCCGCGCGGCGGTCAATTACCGCTACAGCGATGGCGACCGCTACAACCTGCGTTCGGGCGAGCGCGAGAACGGGCAGGATTCGCTGTTCGGCCGCCTCACCTTCCGCGTCCAGCCGGAAGGATCGGCTTTCGACAGCACGCTGACGCTGGTGGGCAATCGCGTCCGTAACGGTGTTCAGACGCTGAAGTCGTTCGGCATTGTCCCCAATTCCGGCCCGCCCGCGCCCGGCCAGGGTCCGTCGACCAACCCCACGACGCCGACCGGCGCCAATCCGATCACCGGCTATGTCGACACCGACGGGCGCTTCGACACCCGTGCCGATGCCGACGAATACGAGAATATCGACCTGCTCGGCGCCACGCTCAACATGAGCTACGATTTCGACTTCGCCAAGCTGACCGCGATCACCGCGATCGTCGATGCGCAGCGCGATGCGTCAGTCGACGCCGATGCCAGCCCGTTGCCGCTCGCCCACGCCACCTTCGGCAGCGACGCGACCGCGTTCACGCAGGAACTGCGCCTCGCGTCCAACGGCGGCGGGCCGCTGAGCTGGCTGGCGGGCGGGAGCTACCTCCACGAGCGGCTGCGGATCAACAACACCAACCTCTTGTTCTTCGCCAACACCGCCACGGTCGACGCGCTGCAAAAGACCGACTCGATCGCCGGCTTCGTCGACATCACCTACAAGATCACGGACCAGCTCACGCTGCGCGCCGGCGGCCGCTACACGCACGACCGCAAGACCTTCGGCACCGATCAGGTCAATCCGCTGATCGGGCTGGTCATCGACTATAACGACCGCAAGAGCTGGGGCGCCTGGTCGTGGCGCGGCGTGGCCGAGTATCGGCCGACCGGCCGCATCCTGCTCTATGCGTCGGCGGCGCGCGGCTTCCGTTCGGGCGGGTTCAACGTCAACCTCTATTTCGACACCGCGGCGCAGGTGCCGGTCGATCCCGAAACCGCGACCAACTACGAGATCGGCGCCAAGACGCAGTGGCTGGACAACAAGCTGCGGATCAACGCGACGCTGTTCAACACCACGATCGACGATCTGCAGGTGCTGATCCCGTCGGGCATTGGCCAGAAGCTCGTCAACGCCGGGCGCGCGCGCAGCCGCGGCGCCGAGATCGAGATCGAGGCGGCGCCGGTCCGCGGGCTCCGCGCGTCGGCCTCGCTCGGCTTCCTGTCGGCCAAATATCGCGATTTTGTCCTCGTCACCAACGGGCCGAACTATCGCGGCCAGTATCTGAACTATTCGCCGCGCTTCAAGGCGACCGCCGAGATCAGCTACACCACGCCGCTCAGCGAAGCGCTCGACGGCGTGGTGGCGATCGACGGCAACTACCGATCGAGCTTCTACAACAACCCGGAGAACGATCCGCGCTCGGGTGACGACGGCTATGGCCTCGTCAACGGCCGTATCGGCGTCAACGGGGGCGACGGCGCCTGGGACGCGTCGCTGTGGATGCGGAACATCTTCAAGGAGAAGTTCAGCTACGGCGGCCTCAACCTTCAGGGTTTCGGCTTCTACCAGCAGCGGCTGGGCGAGCCGCGCACCTATGGCGTCTCGCTCTCCTACCGTTTCTGACGCATGATGACGGCCGACCGCCGGAGGTTCATTGGCATGACGATCGCGTCCGCTCTCCCCGCCGGTGCCACCGCCAGGACATCCTCCGGCGGCGGCTATGACGAGCATGACGCGATCGGGCTCGCCGCGCTCGTGAAGGCGCGCAAGGCCTCGCCGGCCGAACTGCTGGCCGAGGCGCGGGCCAGGCTCGCGGCGGTGAACGGCGCCGTCAACGCCGTCATTGCGCAATTCGAGCCCGAAGGCGCAACGCCCGACGGTCCGCTGGGCGGGGTTCCATTTCTCGTCAAGGATTTGAACCTGCCTGTGCGCGGGCAGGTCACGGGCGACGGCAGCCGCTTCTTCGATCCCGCGCCGGCCGTCGCGGACGCGCCGCTCGTCCGCCGCTTCCGCCAGGCAGGGCTCGCCATCTTCGGGAAGACCAACACGCCCGAATATGGCCTCAATGCGTCCACCGAGCCGGCGAAATCCGGGCCGACGCGCAACCCGTGGAACCGCGCGCTCACGGCCGGCGGCTCGTCGGGCGGCAGCGCCGCGGCGGTAGCAGCCGGCATCGTCCCCGCGGCGCACGCGACCGACGGCGGCGGATCCATCCGCGTGCCGGCCTCGTGCTGCGGCGTTTTCGGCTTCAAGCCGACGCGCGCGCGCATACCGATGTGGCCGCAGGAGCATCCCGCCGGCGTCGGCATGGTCCACGCGATCAGCCGCAGCGTTCGCGACAGTGCCTTGCTGCTCGACATCGGGGCCGGTATCGTCCCCGCGAGCGCCTATGACGCGCCGCCGCATGACGGCAGTTTCCTGGCCGAAGTCGGGCGCAAGCCGGGCCGGCTCCGCATCGCGTTGATGCTCGAGGCGCCCAATGGCGCGCCGGTCGACCCCGTCTGCGTCGCAGCCGCGCGCGACGCCGCCGCACTGTGCGAGTCGCTGGGCCATGCAGTCGAGGAGGCCGCTCCCGATTACGACGCGGACGCCTTCGGCCTCGCCTTCCAGAACGTCAATTGCGCGGGCAACGCCGCCTCGCTCGCCGAGCTGGAGGCGAAGCTGGGCCGCAAGGCGGGTGCGGACGATATCGAGCCGGTCACGCGCGCGATCGTCGATTATGGCCGATCTTTGAGCGCGACGCAGTTCGTCGACGCGGTGCGGACTCTGCGCGCGACGGGCCAGCGCCTGGCCGAGTTCCATGCGCGCCACGACGTGCTGCTGACGCCGACGATCGCGCAGCCGCCGGTGCCGATCGGCACGCTTTCGACATTGGGCGATGACATCATGGCCTATAGCCGGGCGGTGTTCGGCTTCACGCCGTTCACCAGCCTGTTCAACGGCACCGGCCAGCCCGCGATGTCGGTCCCGCTGTTCTGGTCGGAAGCGGGATTGCCGATCGGGGTCCAGTTCGCGGCGGGCTTCGGCAGGGACGGACTGCTGCTCCGCCTCGCCGCACAGCTCGAACGGGCGCGCCCCTGGGCGGGGCGACGCCCTCCGCTTCAGGCCTGAAGACGCTCGCGCAGCACGACGCAGAGTCGCTCCACTTCCGCCCGCGCGCTGGGGGCAACGCCAAGAAGATAGAGATAGGCGTGCACCATTCCTTCTGCGACGATGAGCTCGGCGGGCACCCCGGCATCCCGGAGCCGGGCGACATAGGCTTCGCCATCGTCGCGAAGCAGGTCGTGCGCCGCGACCACGATCGTCGCGGGCGGCAGTCCGGCGAGGTCCGGTGCATCGAGCGGGGCGACGTGCGGCAAGGCGCGATCCGCCTCGACCGGAACGTACATGTCCCAAGACGCGCGGGTGTTGAGATAGGTCGCGAACGGCCCGTCGCGATAGCGATCGTAGCTCGGCCCCTCCATGCGCGGCGAGAGCGCGGCGTAGATCAGGCACTGGTGGTGGATGGCGGGGCCGCCGCGCTCGCGCGAGAGGAGCGTGACGCCGGCCGCGAGCTGGCCGCCGGCGCTGTCTCCGAAGACCATGAGCCGGCCGGCGTCGGCGCCATAGTCGGCCGCATGGGCCGCCGCCCAGCAGGTCGCCGCGTAGCAGTCCTCCATCGGCGCGGGATAGGGATGCTCCGGGGCCAGCCGGTAATCGACCGACACCACCACCGCGCCCATGCGATCGGCGAAGAAGCGGCAATGGCCGTCGCTGCCCTCAAGGTCGATCATGTACCAGCCGCCGCCATGGAAGAAGACGGCGATCGGGAACGGCCCCTCGCCCGCCGGGACATAGACACGCAGCGCGATCTCGCCGCCGTCGACCGGCAGGCGCACGTCCTCCACCCGCGCCACCGGCGTGGGGGGGCCGGCCATCGCCATCACCGCGCCCTTGGACATCGCCCGGTGCTGCTCGATCGGCACCTCCAGCGGGACCGGCCCGCCGCCGCCCGCCTGGATCACGACCGCCGCCACATCGGGGGTGAGCGGAATGGGCGCCCCGAACGCATCCCGGATGACCGCGCTGTCCGCCACGTCGCTCATCGTCCTGTCTCCCCTCAATCCTGCCGGTACTTCGCGATGACGTCCTCATCGAGCACCAGCCCGAAGCCGGGTCCATCAGGCACGCGATAGGTGCCGTTCTCAAACGGGTTGCGGTTGGCGACGAGCGCGTAGAACAGCGGGTCGCGGTCGGGGTGGAACACCTCCGCCACCGTGCCGTGCGGGATCGAGGCGAGGAGGTGCGCGGAGACCTGGATCTCCTCATGATGCCCCATCTCGACCTCGAAGGCGGTCGCCATCGCGGCGACGCGGCGCCATTCGGTCGGGCCGCCGCTCCAGCTCGAATCGAAATTGCACACGTCGATCGCGCCGGCCATCATGAGGTCGCGGCAGCCGCCGCGATGATATTCGCTCTGCCCGGCGGTCACGGGAATGCCCGTCACCTGCCGCACCAGCGCCATCGACGAGCGGTCGTTGTACCAGCGGCACGGCTCCTCGAACCAGCGCAGGTTGCAGTCGGCGACGAGCTGGCCGAAGCGGATCGCCTCGCGCTGGGTGTAGCCCTGGTTCGCGTCGGCGCACAGGATGAAGTCATCGCCGGCCGCCGCGCGCGCGGCGCGGACGCGCTCGGCGTCCTCCTCGGGGCTGCGTCCGCCGACCTTGAACTTGCAGCCGCCCAGGCCCATGCTGCGAAGCTGCTCCATCTCCCGGCCGATGTCGCCGAGCGTCTTGCCCTCCTCATAATAGCCCGCGATGGCGATGACCGGGAGCCGGTCGCGATAGCCGCCCCACAGCTTGTAGAGCGGCGTGTCGAGCGCCTTGCCGATCGCGTCCCACACCGCGCTGTCGATGCACGCCTGCGCGTTGGTGGCCGATTTGCGGTCGCGCAGGATGTTGTACGTGCCGAACCGCGCCGCGTCCCAGATCCGTTCGCTCCCGAACACGTCCATGCCGAGGATGCGCGGCGCCAGCTCGTTGTGGATGATGTGGACGATCTCGGCCTGCGTCTCCAGCTCGTCGCCGGTATAGCATTCGCCCACGATGCCCTGATCGGTGTAGATCCGGGTGATGATGGTGCAGCGCTGGTCCATGAAATAATAGCTGCCCCGGAACGTCCGCGGCAGCGGCATTTTGAGCGGGATGGTCTCGATCCGTTCGATCTTCATCGGTGCGTCCTCTGGCTTGACGCCATCCTCCATGCGCCATATCGCTTGCACAAAGCAAGTGATAATGAGGTGCCGTTGGCGATGCAGGACTTCTGGTTTCCGACCGGCGTAACGCAGGTCGACGGGCGCGCGGTGATGGACCTTGTCTTCGCGCATGATGGCCAGTCATGGGCCCGACTCGTCTGTTCGAGCCTCGCGGACGTCGACGCGGCCGTGGCCCGCGCCCAGGCCGCCATGGACGGCCCATGGCGGCGCAGCAACGGCGTCGCCCGCGCCGACCTCATGCGGCGCCTCGCTGCCCGTTGCCGCGAGGAAGTGGATTCGCTCGGCCTCATGGAGACGCTGCAGACCGGCAAGGTGATCCGCGAAACGCGCGCGCAATGCGAGAGCCTGGCGCGCTGGCTCGATCATTTCGCCGGAGTGGCGGAGTTGGTCGAAGGGCGCGTCGTGCCGACGGGAAAGGAGGGCGTCTTCGCCTATACCGTCCGCGAGCCGGTGGGCGTGGTCGCTTGCGTGATCCCGTGGAACTCGCCGATCGGCATTCTCGCCTACAAGCTCGCGCCGCTGCTGGCGGCGGGCTGCGCGGCAGTGGTGAAACCGTCGGAATATGCGCCGGCGAGCATCGTGCGCGTGGCGGCGCTCATGCGCGAGGTCGGCTTTCCAGAGGGCGTGCTCGAAGTGGTGACGGGCGGCGCCGATGTCGCGCGGCGGCTCGTCGAGCATCCCGCGATCGACAAGATCTCCTTCACCGGCGGCGACCAGGTCGGGCGGCTGGTCGCCCATGCCGCCGCCGACAAGCTCATCCCCACGACGATGGAGCTGGGCGGCAAGTCGGCACATGTCGTGCTGCCGGACGCCGATCTCGATCTGGCGGCAAACGGCATCGCGGCGGGCATTTTCGCGGCAGCGGGCCAGACCTGCGTCGCCGGGTCGCGCGTGATCGTGCACGAGGCGGTGCACGGCGCGCTGGTCTCGCGCGTGCGTGCCATCGCCGAACGGCTGCGCATGGGCGATCCGCGCGATCCAGATACGGAGATTGGACCGCTCGCCCATCGTGCGCAGTTCGAGCGGGTCCGTGATCTCGTCGCGCAGGCGGTGGAGGATGGGAACACGCTCGCCTGGGGCGGCGAGCCGGTGCCGGCGCTCGGCCCCTGCTATCTGAGGCCCGCGATCTTCGACCATGTCGATCCCTCGTCGCGGCTCGCGCAGGAGGAGGCGTTTGGCCCGGTGCTCGCGATCACGAGCTATAGCGACGGACAGGATCCCTATGCACTCGCCAACGGCACGCGCTTCGGCCTGGCGGCGGCATTGTGGACGCGCGACGTCTTTCGCGCGTTCGAGGGCGCCGGTCGGCTGGAGGCCGGCATGGTCTGGGTCAACGGCTACCGCATGGTCGCGCCCGCCGCGCCCTTCGGCGGCATCAAGGCGAGCGGTCATGGCCGCGAGAACGGCCTTGAAGGGCTGGAGAGTTTCCTGCGCACCAAGATGATCTGGATGAGCACCAGCGATACGGTGCGGGATCCCTTTCGGGTGGGATAGGCAATGCAGGCGCGCCGGACAAAGGCTGCGGTGAATGGCAAGGCCGCCGGCAATCTGCGGGCGATCCAGATGCTTCTGGCACACACGAAGATCGAGAACACTATTCGATATTTCCGCGTCGACATCGAAGACGCGTTGCCGTCGGCTGAACGAACGGAAACCTGACGCGGGAGCGGCTTGTCCACTATTGGATGGTCGCTCACATTCACGACCGCAACGCGCCTCGATATCGGTGGTCAACGACGATTGGAGCTTCGCCGGAAACCTGCCCTTTGGACTCAACATGTTTGGGGTGATGGCCCTTTCCTTCGCCTGTCGCGGCAGACCCCTGCCCGCTTTCAGGCTGCCATTGCCCGAGGGCGCCTCGCGCGGGCGCAAACCCTTGGCATGGGAATAATCGAGCACGGCGCAGATCCGGTTGCGCACCTGGCGGGCGGTATCGGGGATTTCCTGCCAGATCGGCGCACGGTGATCATGTCGGCGCTGGTGACGCTGCCGGTCGGCATGTTGCCCAGTTTCGGGACGGCGTGGTTCTCGAGACTGTCGAGCCACTGGCGCGCCTGGACCGTGCTCTTTCAGGCCGCCGCGTTCTCGGAGTGATACTGGCAGCGGGCCTGGCGGACGGTGACCTTGGCCGCGGCCTCGTCCTTGCGCTCTGCCAGAATGTCGCGGCGCTCGACCCCGGTCGCCTTGCGAACTTCCTGAGCTTTCTGGCGGGCTTCGGCCAGCGTCACCAGCTTCGCGCTCCCAAGTCCGATGTCCTGACGCTTCCCGTCGCGCTGGACGCGCACCATCCACGAAGCCCCGCCAGACTTCTTCACTTTCAGGAAGAGCCTGTCGCCGTCCTCATCGGTTCCGGGATTCGCGAGGGCGGCCTTGACCGCCATTGCCGTAAGACCGCCCATTTTCGTCCCCACACGGTTCCCACACCAGGCTCCGGCCACAGGCGAACGGCAGCGGTCGTCGGCGGGCCGATGACGGCAAAATACTCCACGAAATCGGGGACTTCCATGACCTTTGGCGAATGTCGGTGAATAAGGGGGTGGTGGCAGGGCTTGTATCGAACTACGCTTGTAATGTATTGTTTAATATATGTATTTCAAATCCTTGAAAATTACGCCCCACATTATGCCCCACACTTTTGGGGCGGCATCGCGCGATCAGCGATAAGATCGCGCGGACCGGGATGGACCCGTGGGCGGTCAAACCAGCAACGCGGTAGCTGCCAGCCGGTAAAGCGACACAGATTCTGCGGGCTGATTCTGGCACGGTGACTGGCTCCGGAAAGCGAGTATAGGACCACACACACCCTACGCGACAAATCGCGCGCAGAAAGCGCGGAAATCTGAGCGTTTCCGGCAGTGGCAGCTTCACAGTCAGATTGACTTGAGCGCCTGCCTGCCCGTCATATTCAAGGAAGAAAGGCCAAAACGGCGCAGATTTTCGCCATTTTCGCCCGACGATCAGATCGCGCCGCCCGACTTAGATTCAAGTCACGTCAACTTGTGCGCCACATCGCGCTTCCTCGCAGACCAAGCCCGGCATATTGGCAAGCGCGGGTGGAGTGCTAGCCGCTAATCAACATGGGCAGCTTTGTGTTCATGTCGCTGAACAGGACGACAGCCGCTTCATAATCCACGGTCTTGGATGGCATGGGCAGCTCGCCAGCTTTTGCACCAGCCGATTTCCCGTAAGCCTTGGTCAACATTTCCAAGAGTTCGCGCTTATATTCTGTATCAAGGTTGCCTGCCAATTGATCGCCCTTGGATTCAATCGCCACCAGCCGTTCGCCAGCGTCATCGCGCAATGCGGCAAAGACAAAATCGGGATAGACGTTGCCGCGCCGCCAGCCGCGAAGGGCATAGCTGCCCCTATCCGTGCCGTTCCGGTGCCACCATTGTATGACGGCTTCAGCGTCCAGATAGACAGCGACATGCTTTTCATCGTCGTTCAGGTCGCTGGCATAGACGGGCAGGAACAGGCTGCGTTCCAACGCGCCGCCGCTCTTGCTTGGAACTTGGGGCGCATTGTCCGCCGCGCTTGTCCAGATATGATCGGGTGCAATCCAGTCGCCAGCATCGCCGCGAACCCGGAATTCAACATGGCCGGAATTGAGGCGGTCGGCAAAGATCGCCGCCGCCTGTCCGTCTCGCCATTTTGCCAGAGACTTGCGCGCTTCATCCGTAATGTAGGCGGAAAGTCGCCCAATCAGTTCGTCGCCAAATCCGCGCGCGCTCAATCTGGCAAGGATGCGCCCCACCAGTTCACGGGTAACGTAGGGATTGGGCACAATATCGCCCAACATGCGGACGGCATGGGGAGCATCGAAAGCCAACGCTTCCGTCAGTGCCACAGCGTCTTCAGTGACATAGCCAGCATCGTCGCCCGTGCGCAGCCGAACCAATTGGCTGGCAGCGGCTTGGGCATTTTGAGGCAGGGAATCAGCAAAAGCTTCGGCGTCAAACTTGGCCCATTCAATCGCCGGGAACAGGTCGCTTTCAGCATCAAGCAACCGGGCATCCTGCCCATCCTGCCCTTCATCGATCCACAGCACTTGCGGCAAGGCAATGTCGGTCGTGCGGAAGGCATCGCGCCGGTCCAGCGGTCGCTTGCTGACGGCACTCCCGCCCGCGTCCTTCAACACCACGTCTTGCACAAGGTCGCTCATGCCATCGTTGGACAAGCCAGCCTTGATCGCCGCGACAACCGCCGCCGTTTCGGCCCGGTGTGTGAACACATAGGATTCATCGAGTTCAGCAACGCCAGTGCGGATAGCGTGCGGCTGGCGCAAAATCCGCCCGACAAGCTGCGTCATGGCGCTCTCGTTGCCTGATGCCGCCAACGAACACAGCACATAGGCAAAGGGACAATCCCAACCTTCAGCCAGCGCCGCCTTGGTGATGATGACGCGAACCCGACATGAAGACTTCAGCAAATCCTTGTTTTCGGGCTTATCCAACTCGTTCACTTCAGACGTTTTCAACGCCACTTCGGCTTCATCCAAGCCAGCCGCGACAAGCCACGCCTTTACGTCATCGGCATGGATGAAACCCGCGTCGCGCTGTTCCGCGCCCGTGCGCTCGGCCTGCACTAGCAAGATTGGCCGGATGTAAAGCCCGCCATCGCCGCGATAAGCCTTTGCCGCCGCGTCCAGCGCGTTCAGCTTGGCCAACGATGCCTGAAGCGTCGCCGTCCAATCGCTGCCCGCCATGGGCACGATATTGAGCGGCATCTTTATCATGCCTTCCCGTTCCAGTTCCCGCCCGGAAATCTCCACAAGGACATTGGCCTTGCGCTCCGGGGTCGCTTCCCGGCTGGCGGTAGCGGCGCGGGCAGCCACGTCCTTGGGTGTGGCGCTCAATTCCAGCACGAACAGCGGATTGAAGCCGTAGAGCGTGCGGAAGGCCAAATCCGATATGGCCCGGTGCCCTTCATCCATGACCACCACGGGCCGGATGATGCGCAGCGCATTGCCAACGGAATCCTTGACCATGGGCCATGCCGGGCCACCATCGGCCAGGTCATAAATTGACAGGTTGGGAATGGCGTCTTTCAGCGCCTTGTGCGCCGCTTGCTCGCCTTCGGCTGGCGTGAACCCATGCACGTCGCCACGGTCGCGGAAAAGCCGCAAGCTTTCCTGATTTTCGCGGTTGGACGATTGCAGCATCAACACCATGACGCAAAGGTTGGCGTCCACATCGGCCCGATTGAGCGGGTCGCCCTTTTCCATGATGCGCACGCGGCCAGCCGCCGCCCGGTCCAGTGTTTGCCGATAGGCGTGTTGCCGGTCGTTCAGCGCCTTCAGCGTTTGGGCATAGATGGCTTCGTTGGGCACGATCCACAGCACAAAGCCGGTGTTCGTCGCCAGATAGCGCCCAAAGATCCGGGAAAGCGCCGCGCAAGCCAGATAGGTTTTGCCGCCGCCAGTCGGCACTTTCATGGTGACGTTGGGGACCGGCTGGCCATGGCCAGTGGTGCGCGGGCAATAAGCCAGATGCGCACGCGACTTGGGTAGCTGCCCCGCTGCTCTCAGCGTTTCCCATGCCTTTGCCGGGAAGTTTGGCAATTCCAAGCCAACATCAGGATTTTCGGCAATGAAAGCCGCCGCCTTGTCCGCCTTCACCTTTTCCGCGCTTAACGCATCAAGGTAGGCGTCCAGCGCGCCAAGCGCCCGCGTCTGATAATCGAGTTCCCGAAACGCCATGGTTAGGCCGTCTCGACACGATAAAGCGCAAACGGCAACGGCGCATATTCAACCGGCAAGCGTTCCTGTGTCAGCAGCTCACGCGACACGAACTTGGCGGGGGCGAACACCAGATGGTCGCCAGCTTCAGCCGCCGCGATTGCCCGCGCACGGGTCAAGGTCAAAGCCGCTTCGCCGGATTTCAGCCAATCAAGATCGGGCTTGTAGATCAACCACAGATGACGGCCATTGGCATCGCCAAGCCGCATAATTCCATCGCCAATGGTCGGTTCCGGCTTCAGCTTGGATTGGTCAAAGGCCAACGATGTGGCCGTGTGATACAGCAAGGCCGCAAGCCCTTCCACGGCTGGCAGGTCTTCGCCGGTCAACAAGCCATCCATGTCAATCGGATCGCCAAGGGTGCAGTAGGTGAACGTGCCGCCAATGCCCGATTTCAGGGGTTCAACTGTCGCTCCGGGGACGCCGGTTGCGACGCGCTTTACCCGTTCCGCCGTCAAGTCATGGGCGTAAGCTTCGCCTTCCACCAAAATGAATTTGCGATTGCCGCCATCACGCTTGTTCAGTTCCAAGACCGCGTGCGCAGTCGTTCCAGAACCTGCAAAGGAATCAAGAACGATACTGTCAGCCTTGGTTGTAAAAGATAGCAGCCATTCAATGAGCGTGAAGGTTTTTGGATTCTTGAATGCTTGTTTGCGATCAGGAAATAAAGCCCGAATTTCATTCGCACCCCTGCGGCCATCAATATCCACAACGCCCGGCATTTTCTCACGATAGTCTTTAAGGTAGACCTTTATTTGAATAAGATTTTCGGGATTATCGCTGAACAAAATCTTGTCATCTGCAAGCAACTGGTCACGCGTGCTTTCAGGAAAACGATACCCCATGAGCGGCTGCGGCACCAAAGTTCCCGTCTTTGGGTTCATCAAGTCCCAACGATAGCCTTCCTTGCCGGGGTTATGCACGCTGCGGCTGCCGGTGAAAATTCCGTCTTCATCAATCTGGTCATACTCTTGAAGCGGTGCGAGTTGCGAACGATGCACCCTAAACCATCGGCTATACCGCTCCTGCACGATGGAGATTGGTTCACTAGCCGCTAGAAGTTCACTTTCAATTTTTAGCATGGCCTCTTTGGTATCAGACCAAGGCGATTTCCAAACGGGTTCAACTTCATCTGGCTTATAGGCGAAGGCATGGATATACTCATGCTCAACAGCAATATTGGTTGGATTGTTGTCTGTAGCATTCTTCCAAATAACTGTCCCAAGAAAGCCTACATCCCCAAATAGTTCGCAGAGAACCATTTTCAACGATGCCACTTCGTTGTCATCAATGCTGACAAAAATTGTTGCGCCGGGCTTCATCAAATCTTTGATAAGGCGCAACCTTGGCCACATCATGCACAGCCATTTTTCGTGCCTCATGCCGTCTTCAAGGGTGATCGGGTTAGACGCCAGCCATTCTTGAATCATCGGGGAGTTCACACGGTCATTGTATGACCAACCGTCCTTGCCAGTGTTGTAGGGCGGATCGATGTAAACGCAGTCCACCATACCCGCGTGCGTAGGCATCAATGCCTTCAGCCCGTGCAGGTTATCGCCATGGATGATAAGGTTGCCGTCCAGCGACGGCTCGCCAATGCCCTTGCCGGCATCCGGCACCAACGGACGGAAGGGGACCGTCAGATGGTGGTTATAGACGAATTCCTTGCCCTTAAAATTCAGTTCCGGCACGCAATGCTCCCCTTCGATTCACGATCCCTAGCAGCCGCCACGCGAGCGCGCCACGGATTGCGTTGAAAGCGAACCTTGTTCAAACAAGGCAATGTCAGAGAGAAGCAAAGGTTAGCTGTTCAACATGAGTTCCGGTCTTGAGTTGAAGCCGACATTTAAGCCGCCTCAAATCGATTGGTCCGATGAAGACGGGGCAGTTGAAGCCATGGTTGAATGGTTTCACATGAACTTTGAAGACCCGGCACAACATACGCCATACGAAAGCGCGGAAGGTGGCTACCAGTGGATTTGGGGCGGCCCTTACGATGCCGAGGAAGAACTTCAGGACGCTTTCCCCGACGCCGACGATTCTTTAATTTCCCGCGCAGTTGATGAGATTCAATCCGATGGCATCTGGGAATGGGCTCCATCGGACCTTAGAATCCAGCCGGACGATGAACCCGACGATGACGATTACCGTCAGCCACTAGAGGCACGGCTTGAAGCCCTTGGCGGGCAACTGGACCGGATCGAACAGCACATTGCCTATTGGCGCAACCGTGCGCCCCAAATGGGGCACAACGGCCCGCCCGACGAATTCCGCCTTGAACCTGACGACGAAGACCTAGCAGCGGCGGAAGCGAGCGTTGCCGAAGTGCGGGTTGAACTGGCCAAGCCAGACCGCGTGAACACGGCCAATGCCGAAGTGATCGAAAAGGCAGAAGGCGCGTTCAAGCGGCTGGCCAATAAAATTCTCGGATGGATCAAGGCCGGCGCAGGAGCGCTTGTGGTTGGCGTTATCGGTGGCGTCGGCAAACACATTGGCGAGGAAATAGCCAAAGACCCGCAAGCATTCTGGAACGTGTTGAATGAGGCGGGTTCCACGCTTGCCCATTGGACCGGGCATTTAACCGGCATGTTTTGAGCGGACTGGTCAGGAGCCGCGCACGTCTTTCGGCAAATTCTGCATGGCGGCCAGCACTTGCGCGACCAAGGCGGGATCGACCGCTGTTGGCAGCTTGCGAGCCGTGCTGGTTGCAACGTCCATGCCCCGGATCAATTCCGCCTGCCGGTGCGGGGCGACGGTGCCGTAGCTGGTAAGCGTCGTCATCACGCGCTCATGCCCCAGATTCTGCGACCATGCCTTGAATTGCTCCGGCGTGGTGCAGACCTGTTCGCCAAGCTGCACCAGCGTATCGCGCAGGGAATGCGGGTTGAAATAGGGCAGGCCAGCCGCCGTGAAGGCATTGCGGAATACGTCCCGGATTGGTCCGGCGCCTTGCCAGCATTCGCCCCGGCGCAGGCCAATCGGCATGAAGCCGCCATTCTCGCCAAGCCCGATTTGCGTGGGCGGGAACAGCGGGTCATCATCGCCCCAAAACAAGGTGGTGCGCAGATACTCGCACCAGTCCTGCACTATCTGGAGGGCATCGCCGCCAACCGGGAAAAACCACGTC
>JAESFG010000514.1_pt1 | contig 20625 bp, 20 predicted proteins | sample 9269371 | NCBI WGS metagenome assembly JAESFG01 (sample SAMN14506227, study PRJNA617093) | algae metagenome | isolation source: Aetokthonos hydrillicola CCALA 1050 (B3-Florida) and co-occurring... | place: USA: South Carolina | collected 2013-01-01 | reverse complement strand
TGGCGCATGGAGCTCATGCGCCGGATTTAGACTCGACCAGCTTAACATTCAGCTGATTGAGACCGGATTTCAGTCGGTCTCCGGCGCGGTGCGCGCGAACGGCGTCATCGCGAGGATGTAGAGGTCGAGCAGAAGCGACCAGTTCTCGATGTAGTAGAGATCGCTCTCGATCCGCCGCTGGACCGAGGCCGTCTCACTGGTGCCGTCGAGACCCGCGATCTGTGCCCAGCCAGTGATGCCGGGCTTCACCCTGTGCCGCGCGAAATAGGCGTCCACCACGTCGTCGCAGTTCGCGTCGGCGGACGGTGCCAGGGGCGGATGCGGGGCTGGCCCCACCAGGGAGAGCCGGCCGCTGACCACCACGTCGAACAGCTGCGGCAGCGACGCGATCCCCGTTCTCGCCATCAGGACGGCGAGGGCGCCTGACAGGCGCATGCGCCAGCTGGGCGCCTCCTGCGGCAGGACATCCGGCAGCCGAGGCTGGCGGAATCTCAGGACGTCGATGACCTCGCTGGCAAAGCCGTAACGCTCCTCGCGGACCAGCACGCCACCGGACCCGTCCAGCCGCAGCGCCGCGGCGACCAGGAGCATGACGGGCGACAGCAGGACGAGCAGCGCCGCCCCGACCGTCCGGTCGAACACCGCCTTCAAGACGGCGTCCCAGTCGGCCACCGGGCGGTCGGCGAGGTCGAAGACCGGAATGCCGCCGACCCGCGAGTAGCAGCGGGCGCGCAACCTCAGTCGGCTCTGGTGCGCCGCGAGGCGGATGTCGACGGGGAGAAGCCACAGCTTGCGCAGCATGGCGAGAATGCGTTCCTCGGCAGTGACCGGCAGCGTGAACAGCACGAGGTCCACCGGGACCCGTCGTACGAACTCGACGAGGTCGTCGGTGTCGCCGAGCTTCGGGCAGCCGGGCAGCGTGTCCGGCGCCCGGTCGTCGCGGTCGTCGACATAGCCGAGAACCCGGACGGTTCCGGCCGGCCCGGCCCGGAGCGCCCGCAGGATGGCCTGGGCCGGAGGGCCGCCACCAACCAGGACGGCCCGCACTTCGAGCAGCCCCCGCCGCGAGGCCTCGCGCAGCACGGCGGCCGCAGCCAAGCGCGCGACGGCGAGCGCCGCACATCCCGCCAGGAGGAACGCGCCCCACCAGGCGGGGTCGGGGGCGAGGCGGCGCACCACCACCAGTGTGAGAAGCAGGCCGAACGCGACAATGGCGGACCACGCCGCTGCCGCGCGCAGTCCGGACCGAACGGGATCCCGAAGCGAGGGGATCTCGTAGAGCCCGCCCGCCTGGAACGCGACGACCGTGCCGATGCCGACTCCGGCCGCGATGAGGCCGCCGAGGAGAACGGCATCGCCGTCGAGCGGCCCGGAGAACGACACCGCCGCTCCGGCGGCGGCGACCGCGACCAGATCGGCAAGGGCGGCCAGCCCGGCAACGATTCTCGGCGACCAGGAGCGGCGCCACACACGGGATGCGAGCTCTTCCGCAGCCGGGCAAAGCCGGCGACGATTGAGGAACGGGGCTGCTCGAAAGGCGGGACGGCTCTTCCCCGGCGTCGCCGTTAGGTCTTCCGTGCCGAGCTCCGGCATCCTTGATTCCCACGCGAGATGCGGTTTCCTGCGCGAGAAAGTTGCAGGTGTCGCCACGTTATGGACGGGCCGTAACGGAAGGCTTAACCGCGTCGCCGGGCCGCCCTCTGTTCCGACAGGAAGATATAGAGCCCGGCCGCCACGATGACGGCCGAGCCGATGAAGACTGCGGTGGCCGGGATGTCTCCGAAAACGAGCCACCCCAGCAGCACAGCCCAGGCGATCTGCGTGTACTGGTAGGGCACGACGACAGCGGCCGGCGCGAGCTTCAAGGAGCGGTTCACGCAGAGATAGGCCAGTGCCGAGACGACACCGAGCAGGGCCAAGAGCCCCAGATCACGCCAGCTGGGCGTGGCCCAGCCGAAGGGCGCCAGGACGAGGCCGAAAAGAAGTGCCCCGACCGTCTGCCACGTGATCAGAACCGCATCGCTCGTCCCCCGAAGGCGACGCGTGACGATGAGCAAGAGCGCGAACATCAGGCTGCCCACCAGCGCGATCAGGGACGGCCAGGCGATCGTGTCGGCGGACGGGCGCATGGCGATCACCACGCCACAGAAGCCCACCAGGATGGCGATCCACTGCCGCCAGTCGACCCTCTCGCCAAGGAGGGGCCCGGACAGCGCCGCCACCCAGATCGGTCCGGACAGGTAGATCGTCACAACGTCCGCCAGCGGCAGGTAGGAGACGCAAAGATAGAAGCAAGCCACCTCGGCCGTGCCGAGCGCCACCCGCAAGACCTGCAGGCGCAGGTTCGGCGGATGCAGGATTTCCGCCCAGCCCTGGCGGTGCATCATGGGGACCAGCATGGCTAGCGCCGCCGCCGATCGGACGAACAGGATCTGGCCGACGCCATAGGTTGCGACCAGCCATTTGCCGAGCACGTCGTTCGACACGAACATGAAGATGCCGACCAGCATGAAGGCGATGCCGAGCAGCACCGAAGATTCGCCCAGCCCGTTCCGGCCGTGTGCGTGGCCGGACTGCGCCGACGTCTGATCTGAACCCATGGATTCCGTGTCACTTCCACCCGGGGGCGCCCCCAGCCGCGCGAGGGTCGAGCGTCCTCCTTAGCGGCTCGCGCGCCCCGAGGCGAGGGCTTGCGCCCGCGCCGCCGCAGGGCCTTCCGCCTCTTGTGGCGCGTGGCGAAGCCCCCTATAAGGCGCGGGCCGGACCGGAAGCCGGAACAGGCGCTCTTCGTCTATCGGTTAGGACGCGACCCTTTCAAGGTCGAGAGACGGGTTCGACTCCCGTAGAGCGCGCCATTTACGTGCGCCACCTTGGCGGTTGCTCCCAGGCTCGCCCTTCCGCCCGCAGCACGCACGCTTGCAGCACCCCGCCGCCCGGCCTCCGCGAACGCTGCCGCGGCAGCGGGCACACCTGATCAGCGCGTCCCGCCGGACCTGGACCGGGACAGTACCGTCGAGAGATTCACCGCGAACAGGCGCGTGCCTGTTTCGGTGCGTCCGACGAGGACCCAGTTGTCAGCAGTCATCCCGCTCCCGGAGACGGCATCGCGCAGAAGCTCGCACATGTGCATCGCATGAGCCGCAGCGTCCTTGACGCCGGCGGCATCGATCCCCGTTTGGGAATGGATCTCGTCGGCGCCTTTGAAAACGTCCAGAAAATAGCGGGGCATCGTTTCAGGGCTCGCCGTGCGTCTGGGCCACCGCCCGTTTCAACGTGCAGAATGACCGCCGTGGCGGCGGGGGTAATGTGTCATCCCGTCACGCTCTTTGCGATGCCATTCTGCACCGCTCGAAAGCGCAGTTCCATGAACGCCTTGCTCTCGTCGTTCCCCCGTACTACCGATGAGGGATGCCATTGGAACAACGCACTTTTCCAGCACCCTGGCGCGTGGTGGAAATCGCAGGGGGCTTTGCTGTTGAGGATGCTGATGGCGTCAGGCTCGCTCACGTCTTCGCCGATCGTCCGCCAGGCAGCATCAATGGGCATCGCCTGACCTGGGACGAGGCTCGACGCATCGCCAAGGACATGGCACGGGCACGCGATTTGTTGGGTGCCGTCGGCGACGAGGCCGTCCCTCCTGCGTGAACCCGCCCGGACTGGCGAGGATCGCAGCGCGCCCGGGCTCATCGGCGAGCTTCACCGCAGCCAGTCTTGCCATCCAAGGCGGCCCACACGATGCCCGACTGGTGCGAGCGAACGGACGGACCCATTCACCCGCCCGCCTAAGTCACGCAGCCGTGAATGGCCTGCCAGCCATGCCGGGGCGATGGTTGCGCCGTGGCCGCGCTCGTGGCGTGCGGCAGTCGCTGCGAGGAGTGCACGCATGATCGTCCCAGGTTTCCGCGTCGGCCTTCTCGCATGCGTCGTCCTGATCACGCTGCCCGGCGCCGTCCTCGCCAAGGGAAACGGCATGCGGAAATTTGATGCCCACGACGAGCCGTGGGACGAGGTCCCCGTCCTCAACCGCGACAAGGCCAGGTCCGCCGCCGCCCAGCAACCGGGCTGCCCCAAGGACCAGAAGACCTGCCCCGCCAGCACGAAGCACTGACATCCCGACGCGCAGGGCGCTCATGCCCCGAGGCGTCGGGCGAAGCCTCTTCCACCATCGCTGACCCATGACGGCAGGCGATTGCCCGAAGCGTCCTCCCGTAAACCCTCATCCGGTCCCGCTGTCATCGCTCGTTCATAGACCGCGCCTAGCTCGTCGAAATGTTTCAGGAGGGCAAGAGCATGCAAACCCGGCGCATGGTCCTGGCTGTCGCTTTCGCTCTTTCGGTCGCCAACATGGCCTGGGCAGGCGAGAGCCCCTATGTCACGGCGCAGGATCTCGACCTGCGCCTGTTCCTGCCCATGCCGGCGGCGGCGGGTTCCGATGCCGACAAGGCACAACAGGCCGAAGTCATCGCCCTGTAGGCCCGCGTCACGCCGGACCGCATCGCCCTCGCCAAGGCCGACGCGGAGGAAACGGTGTTCGACATGTATACGCGCGTCTTCGGCGAGGGCTTCAATCCGCAGGCCTTGCCGAAGATCGCGCATCTCTTCGCCCGCGTCGGCGAGAGCGAGGACGCAGTGGTGGATCCCGCCAAGCCGTTCTACGGGCGCATCCGGCCCTGGCTCGCGAATCCCGAGATCAAGGCACTGGTCAAGCCGACCAAGAGCGGCGCCTATCCCTCGGGACACACGACCCGTGTGGCGGCCGTCGCGACCATCCTGACGGCGATGGCTCCGGAAATGCGCGACGCCGTCTGGGCCCGGGCATCCGAATACGCGGAAAGTCGGGTCGTCGGCGGCATGCATTACTGGCCGGATATCGAAGCCGGCTGGCGCGCGGGGGCTGCGCTCGCTGCCGCGATCATGGCCAATGCGGATTTCAAGTCCGATTTCCCCGCGGCCAGGGAAGAGCTCCGCAGGTCGCTGAGGCTCGGAGACTAGGTTGATCCCATCGCTGGGTGCCAAGCCTCCGGCTTCTGTCCTGTCTCAGCCCGGCCTAGTGATCCCGCCATGTGTGGTGCATGGTCGCAAGTGCGACGCATGCACCACGGTGGCGACCGGTCGCCGGCATTAGTCCCAATCGTTCCGTCGCTCGTCACCGGTCAGCTGGCGGCTCTCAGGTAAGCCCGTTCGGAACCATGGTGACCGGTATCGAAGGGCACCCACTCGAGGTTCCCCGAATAGCGCCACGCCATGTGACCCTGTTCGTCGAGTGCAAAGAGATAGAGCCAGTTGTTGTCGAAGAGGGCGCGAACACCAGGATTTCGCGTCAGGATATCCGTCATCGCCTCCCGTGGCGCCTCGATGCACACCGAGAGCCGGAGCGGCTCATGCGCGTAGCGGTCGCCGTCGTGAACGGACTGCCAGGGAAGGCCGGCCCGCAGGATTCCGCCATTGCCCTCGACGACCCCGACGCCGCCCGTGACGTTGTGCAAGAGCTTGTTGCCCGCTCCGAAGACATCGGGCGAAACCGTCGAGCCGTAGTATTGCAAGCTGATCCAGCTCGCGACGACTACGGGGGCGGTCATGATAAGCTCCAGCACCCCGAAGTTCTTGTCGTCCTTCCAGTTGTAGTCGTGAAGAAATGCGAAGCCCCCCAGGGTCTTGCCAGCCGTGCGCGTCCGCGGCGCCGCGATGAAAGCACGGCAGCCCGCAAGCGCCCATTCCGGCCGGGTCTCCGCCCAGTCCCTGCTCCGCTGTGGCAGTGAACTGGCCTGATGGGCCCGCGGCAGTCTCAGAGCCCTTTCGGTCCGGGCCAGATGTCCGGCCGACTTGAGCCAGGCCCTGGTTTGTTCGATGTCGCTTGCGTGCGAACCGAGCGGTCCGTCCTGCGTGTATAAGGTGACGTCGTCGGTCGTCGTGTCGTGCAGGGCACCAACGAACACCGTGTCCGACGGGATGTCGATCCCGGACGCAACGAGGCCGCTCCGCACTTCCGGATCGTTGAGGAGGGCGGCGAGCAGCCTGGCGTTCACCTCACCGGAATACCCGCCGCAAGCGCCGCAGTGCAGGGCGCTCGCATGAGGGTTGTTGACGACGTTCGCGCCATGGCCGGCCAGCAGGACGAGCCTGGCAAACGGCCCGGTGAGGGACATCGCCCGGAGGATCGTCTCGGCCGCCTTTATGCGTTCCGGAAGATCCAGCGCCGGGTCAAGCCGTGGAGCCGGGTCGTTCGGAACGGGCGTGCCCTGAAGCCCGAGGGCGTCGGTCACGAGCTTCCCGACATAGACCGGTCCCGTCGCCTCGACGAAGGCAAAGGATGAGACCGCAGCGAGCTTGAACCGCCCCCAGGCCCGCTTCGCCCGCGCCCTGAAGCGCGCGGACCGATCGGCGTCGTCGTGCCCTCCGGAGCACGACCTGAGGCCGGGATTGAGCAGCACCGGAAGCCGCAGTTCCTCCACGTCCGAGGCGAACCTGCGATGAGCCGTGGTAAGGCCGAAGAAGCCGGCGAAGCCCAAAGTCCTGATGTTTGGACTGAGGCTCTCGAGAGCGCGGCGGAACACCTCGGAGCGCACGTCGATGCAGAACGCTGCCTGCAGCGCGGGCCTCTCCGTCGACGACGGCGGCGTCGAGCCTTCCAGCGTGCGGGCGAGTGCCCTCTGGGCGGACAGTTCGGCAGCCTCCTGCAAGATGGTGTCCAGGACGATATCTGGCGTGGCCGCCAACGGCGTCGCATGGCCAGCCAGGACCTTCTCCCACTCCCCCGCCACCTGCGGGCCATACTGGGCAAGCAGGGCGTCCTCCCAGACAAGGCGGATCGCCAGCATATCGTGGATGGTGTCGTCGGTGCCGCCGGCGAGTTCGGCCTGCCAGAGCCGGTACCTCGCATATTGTGCCCACCCCCCCAGGCCAGACAGGAGTTGGTGGAAGTAGGTCACAAGTGCGTCGGGTCTAAGCCGAAGCCGGCCGGCGATGCGATCGATGGCGGCCGTCGGATCCTCGGGCAACTGCTCGACATGGGACGCGAAGCCAGAGAGGCCTGCGATCTCAGGTGTCAGGTCGTGCATCGCCGTGGCGCGCCATGCCCTGTACGCACCGCCTCCGCGCGGTGCCTGCCAGAGCGCCTGGCCCTCGTCGAAGTAACCGGCGGACCAGGCACCAAACCGGTCCGCGATCAGGCCCGGCCAGTCGATCGAGGAGGCCCGCGCGGACAGGTCTGCGATCGTCGGCAGAGCGACCGGAGGAGGGGTCTCGCGGCCCGCTGCCTGCTTCAACGCATCAACGCTCTCCGGGCGTGCCCGCGCGGGCGCCCGCAGCAATGCTGCAGAGAGGTCGTCATCGGTCACCTCGCCCGTGGCGATCTTGTCCCGGTACCAGCTGCGCGGCATGGTCACGGGCGCGCCGGCCACCCTCGCCAGTAGGGCTCCCGTCTCGGCGAGGCCGAGGCCGGTTTGCCCCCGATAGGGATTAACGGCGACGCTCGACGCCAAAGGCCAGACGGGAGGAATGGCACGGGCCGCCTTGTGGGCCGCGTCCTGAAGGTCTGCGGTCGTCGCAATGTGCTGATTTTCCGACATCTGAGACTCCGTGCTTCAGGATGTGGCGCGAATGCGCCAGCCATTCACGATCCGGTCGAAGACCGCGTTGGCATAGAACCCGTTGGAGAGGTGGACGCGCAGCCCTGCCGCTGCCGGGTGGTAGGCCCACAGGGGGAACATGGCCTGCACGATGGCGGCGAGACCGAAGCTCAGGACGGCCAGGACGATCAGCCCCCACTCGAGCGGGCCCGGCGCGGGAGCAGGGGGCAAGACAGCGGCGGTCAGCCACGTCGCGATGCTTTGGAGTGCGAAGTAGCCGATCGACGTCGCGATCGCATAGGCCGCAGTCCGCAGCGTCAGCGCCCTCGGGGCTGCATCCGCAAATCCCTGGGCGAGCATGTACGCCACCCCGAAGACGAGGATCGCACCGAGCGCGATGGCCTGCGGAGACTTGCCTTCGAAGCCAAAGCCAAAGCCGACCAGCGCGTAGATGGCACAGGCTGCGAGGAAGGCCCGGCCTACTGCGCCGGCGTCGGGCACGGCGACAGGACCCGGCCTGCGGATCGCCGCGACGCGTTCGACGGCACCGCCCGAGGCAAGGAACGAGTGCGCCTTGTACAGGGAATGAGCCACGATGTGCAGCAGCGCCAGGGGAAACAGAGCGAGGCCGCATTCGAAGATCATGAAGCCCATCTGCGCGACCGTCGACCAGGCGAGGGAGGTCTTTACGGCAGGCTGGGTCAGCATCACGAGGCTGCCGAACAGCGCGGTAAACCCGCCGACCATCACCAGCGCCGCGAGAACCCCGGGTGCAAGCAGAATGACGTCGGCGAAGCGGATCAGCAGAAAGCCCCCGGCATTGATGACGCCGGCATGCAGCAGCGCGGAAACCGGCGTGGGGGTCTCCATCACCTCGGTCAGCCAGCCATGGGTCGGGAACTGCGCGGATTTCAGGCACGCTGCCGCGGCCAGCATGGCGGCCGCAGCGATGGCCAGTCCCCCTCCCTGACCCGCCTTGGCGGAGGACAGGATCGCCCCGATGTCCAGGGTCCCGTAGGCTCTGAAGAGCAAGAAGGCAGCCAGGATCAGCGCTGCGTCGCCGAGGCGTGCCGTGATGAACTTCTTTCGCGCCGCCCTGCGGGCTGCGACGCGGTCAGCGTAGAAGAGCAGCAGCCGGTGCAGGAAAAGGCTCGTCGCGATCCATGCCAGCACGAGCTGGACAAGGTTGGCCGCCGTGACGAGGAAAAGAACCGCTGCAAGCGTCAGGCAGAGCCAGGCGGTGAACGCCCCCTGCCGCGCCTCGCCATCGAGGTACACTCTGCTGTAGCGGACGACCACCCAGCCGACAAACGTCACCAGGAGCAGCATCGTGACGCTTACCGCGTCCAGCCTGACCGAAAGGCCTGCGCCGGCCGCGCCGATCAGCGGGCTGACGCCGGGGCCGGACGCAATCAGTAGAGTGAGCGATGCACAGGCAATCCCGAAGGCGACCAGCGCCGCGACTTCGGCTCCCCGCGGCAGCCAGCCGGGCCGTCGTCCAGGCGTCATGAAGCCAAGGACTGCCGCGGCGAGCAGCGGCAATGGTGCGATCATCGGAGAGAGATAGGGCAGCAAGAGAGCACCTCGCGCGAGCTGGACCACATCGGCTGCTGGCTTGTAGATGAAGCCGGCTCCTATAAAAAATTCATTGTTTGTGACATATCGTTCGATATGGTGAAACGAAATGAGGGACCTCAACTTCCATCACCTCCGCTATTTCTGGGCCGTGGCCCACGACGGCAGCCTGACAAGGGCAGCCGAGCGCCTGAACCTGTCGCAGTCCGCGCTTTCGGTGCAGATCCAGAAGCTGGAAGAGCAGCTCGGGCACCCGCTGTTCGAGCGTGTCGGCAAAAGGCTGGTTCTGACAGAGGCCGGCCGAATCGCGCTCGACTACGCCGACACCGTTTTCGAAACCGGGGCGGAGTTGGTGAGCACCCTTCAGGGACGACCTGTCTCGAGCCGCCAGGTCCTGCGCGTGGGCGCCCTCACGACCCTGTCCAGGAACTTCCAGCTCCAGTTCCTGCGTCCACTGGTCGGCCGGTCGGATGTCGAACTCGTCGTCAGATCCGGGACGATGCGCGAGCTCCTGGCGCAGCTGGAGTCACATGCGCTCGACGTCGTCCTGGCCAACAGCGCCGCGCCGCGTGACGCGCGTTCCACCTTGCGCAACCATCTGCTGAACGAGCAGCCTGTCAGCCTTGTCGGGCAACCCAGGCCAGACACGCGACGGCTGCGGTTTCCCGAAGACCTGCGAACGACCCCCATCCTGCTGCCCAGCCTGGACAGCGAAATCCGGATCGCCTTCGACCGGGTCATGGAACTCGCGGGGATCAGGCCGATCATCCTCGCCGAAGTCGACGATATGGCGATGTTGCGGCTGCTCGCCCGAGAGCGAGAGGGCGTGACCCTCGTCCCGCCGATCGTGGTCAAGGATGAGCTCGACAGCGGAGTGCTGATCGAGCATTGCCGCATCCCGCAGGTCACCGAGAGCTTCTATGCCATCGTGCAAGCACGACGTTTCCCGAATCCGCTCTTGCCGGATCTATTGCCGAACGCTCCAGGCGTTTAGTGCCGATCAAAGGCGTCCCGGGACCTCGGGGAGGAGTGCCGTCGCGCAAACCACGAGTGATCCGCTCACCGCCGAGCCGCGTCGGGATGGAGCGGTCCGGGTTGCACGCAACCCACGGGATCGCGCTCTGCGCGCGCCGAGCGCGCGCTGCCCCAACTGCGCGCGACGGCTTGCCGCAGGCGCTTCCGTCATATAGTCATCAGACCAGTCGGGAGCGAGCCGCAACGGGCTGCCCGTCCTGGGCGGTCCCAACCAGCAGGACACGGAGGCGCGGCACTGCTGCGCTGGATCTGGCCGGGGGTCCGTCTCCCGGGTCATGCAGGCAATGACGGCCGCCGAAGTTGGGAGGCTCGACCTCCCGGGGAGGACGTCATGGCCGAGACCATGAAGGCGTTGTGCGCGTCCCGCGGGCATAAGTTCGGGCACTTCATCGTCGAGTTCGCCACGCCCGGGATCGGGCACATCCTCAAGAATGCCGGCTGCGACTTCGTGCTCTTCGACACGGAGCATTCCGGCTTCGGCTTCGAGACGATGAAGAGCGCCGTGCGCTACTTCGAGGCGGCGCGGCTCCCTGCCATCATGCGCGTGCCCTCGAAGGAGTATCATCACATGGCCCGGGCCGCCGACATGGGCGCGGAGGCCATCATGGTGCCGATGGTGGACACGGCAGAGGAGGCCGAGGCGCTCGTCTCCTACCTGAAGTACACGCCGCGCGGGCAGCGCGGCGTTGCACTCGGCGTCGCGCACGACAATTACGGAGGCTCCGGTCCGGTTCACGCAAGGCTGCAGGCCGCCAACGACCGCACCTGCTTCGTCGCCTTGATCGAGACGGCGTCCGGCATCGAGCACGTCGATGCCATCGCGGCCGTGGCCGGCGTCGACCTCCTGTGGGTCGGGCATTTCGATCTGTCCTCCTCCCTCGGCATCCCCGGCGAGTTCGAGCATCCGCGCTTTCTCGACGCGATCGACCGGGTCGTTCGGGCCGCCAAGGCCAACGGAAAGGCGCTGGGCCGCCTCGTGCCGGATGCGACGGCGGGCGTGGAATACGCGCGGCTCGGCTTCGATTTCATCTGCTGGTCCGGCGACGTGTGGGCGCTGCAGGCGGCGATCCGCGGCGGCATCGGTGAGATGAAATCGGGACTCGGCATAGAAGGGGGAGCCTGAGCCATGGCCCCGTTCCGCATCGCCATCAGCGGCGACTTCCAGAAGGCGGACGGGTCGCCCGCCTTTCCGATGTGGGATCTCACGCCGCTCAGGACGACGCCCGGCGTCGAGTTCGCGTACGTCATGCCGGTCGACGGCCGCATGCGCGGCGAGGACCTCGCCGGCTTCGACGCGCTCATCCTGCTCGCGGTGAAGTTCGACGCCGGCAGCGTGCCACCGGATGGCAGGCTCGCGGTCGTGGCGCGCTTCGGCGTCGGCTATGACAGCGTCGACGTGGAGGCCTGCACGAAGGCCGGCATCGCTCTCGTCATCACGCCCGACGGGGTGCGCCGGCCGGTCGCGGTCACCATCCTCACCCTCGCGCTGGCGCTCGCGAGCAAGCTCTTCGTCAAGGACCGGCTCACCCGGCAGGGCCCGGACGGCTGGGCCAAGCGAGCCGAGCACATGGGCATGGGGCTGACGGGCCGCACCTTCGGCCAGCTCGGCGTGGGCAATATCGGCGCCGAGACGTTCCGCCTCTTCGCCCCGCTCGGCATGCGCTTCATCGCGCACGATCCCTATGTCGACCCCGAGCAGGCCAAGGCGCTCGGCGTGGAGATGGTCGAAATCGAGACGCTGTTCAGGGAGGCGGATTTCGTGTCGGTCAGCGTACCGCTCAGCGAGAGGACGCGCGGCCTCGTCGGCGAACGACTGATCGGCCTGATGAAGCCGACCGCCTATCTCATCAACACGGCGCGCGGGCCGGTCGTCGACCAGAAGGCGCTCACCGCGGCGCTGCAGGCGCACCGCATCGCCGGCGCGGGGCTCGACGTGTTCGAGGTCGAGCCGACGCCGGCCGACGAGCCGCTGTTGCAGCTCGACAACGTCATCGTCACGCCGCACGCGCTGTGCTGGACGGACGAGTGTTTCGCCCAGATCGGGGCTGCCGACGTCCGCGCCGTCCTGGCGGTTCGGGCGGGGGAAGTGCCGGTCGGGGTGGTCAACCGCGAGGTGCTCGACAGCGAGCGCTGGCGCTCGCGCCTCGCGGCCTACAAGGGCGCCGCCGGCTAGTCCGGTAAGGCGGCGGACAAAGAAGACGGGGAGGGGTGGGGACAGGAAGCTCCGCGCGAGCGGGCTACAAGGAGGGAGGATCCATCATGGATGAACGCGAGAAACGCGACTTCAACGCCGGCCTCGAGGCCGACGTGGACGCCTGGCTGAGAGGCGAACCCACTCGCCGCGACTTCATCAAGCGCTTCGGCCAAATGTCCGGCATGATCGCGCTCGGTGGCACGATGGGAGCGGGGCTCCCGGTCTTCGTGCAGGAGGCTCTGGCGCAGTCCGCCGTCGACCTCGCCGACCCCAGCACGCCGTTGGGGCAGGCCCAGGCCGCCGCAATGAAGGCGTCCACGGAAGGACCGGCAGACGGATCCGCCTACCGCGCCGTTCAGGCCGCCAAGAAATTCCCTGGCATCACGCTCAACATGACCTACGAGGCCGGGCTGCAGGCGCTCGACCCGCGCAACTTCTCCGGGCCCGTCTGGGAACAGCTCACCGGCATCAAGAGCAACGTGGTCGAGCTCTCGCATCCCGACCAGTACTCGAAGCCAATTGCCGAGCACATTGCCGGCTCGGGCGCCTACGACATCCTCGACATCGAGCCCGCCTGGACGCCCTCGCTCGCCGATGGCGGCGTCATCGCCCCGCTCGACGACTACATCGCCAAGTACATGAACAAGGCGGACCTCGAGGACTATCATCCCCTCTACAAGGCGCTGCCGACCTACAAAGGCAAGATCTGGGGATTCTTCGACGACGGCGACATGTTCGCCCTGTACTATCGCAAGGACGTGTTCGGCGACCCCAAGCTCAAGGACGCCTACCAGAAGAAGTTCGGCAAGGCGCTCGAGGTGCCCAAGACCTGGGAGGACTACGCCCAGGTGGCGCAGTTCATCACCGACCAGATGGCGCCCAACATGTACGGCGCGGCGCATTTCAGGAAGGCTGGCGCGCCCGGCAATCAGTACGACTTCCTGCAGCAGTTCCGGGCCAATGGCGGCAAGTTCTTCGACGCCAACATGAAGGCGCAGCTGGCCTCTCCGGAAGGCGTGAAGACGCTGCAGAACATGATCGCGGCCAACAAGGCCTCGCTGCCCGGCAACAACGAGCTCGACGCCGTCTCGGTGTGGGTGGCGTGGCTGCAGGGCAAGGTGGCGATGATCTACTCATGGCCGCCCACGGGCCGCATGAGCGCCAACTACTCGCAGAGCGCGAAGGCGATCAACTTCGTCCCGCAATCCACGGTGGCGGACAAGATCGGCTACGCCCTCGTGCCCGGCAATCCCGAGCACGCGACCGGCTACAACAAGGCGCTGGCGGCCGACTCGTCCAACGCGGAAGCCGCCTACCTCTTCATGCAGTGGGCGACGTCTCCGCCGGTGTCGCTGGCGCGCTGCATGCTCCCCTACTCGCTGCGCGATCCATACCGCCTGTCGCACTACAAGTCGCCGCTCTACCAGCAGCTCTGGCCGGGCGCGAAGGACTACCTCTCGAACCTCGCTCTGTCGGCGAACCGCGGCCTGCTCGACATGATCATGCCGGGCTGGCAGGACTACGCGCTTAGCATCGACCGCATGTGCACGTCGGTGTGGGCCGGGACCGACCCGCAGCAGGCCTTGCAGACGGCCGCGGCCGAATGGGACGCGACGACCGAGCGCCTCGGCGTCGACTCGCAGAAGGCGTTCTTCGCCGAATACCAGAAGCTGCCCGGCTCCTCGGCTGACCACACCGTCGAAAAAATGGGCATGGCGGTGAAGCTCGACTGACCCGGAGGGGAGCCGCCCGGCCTCCTTCCTCTCTCTCGCTTGGCGGCCCGGGGCGATCGTCCCGGGCCGCTCCTCGCCTGAACGCTCCCGGTAAGGATGCGATGACCGACACATCCCTCGGCCGGCACCACGGACGGCGCCGTGCCTCCGGCTTCTCGGAATGGACGGAGCGGAACTTTCGCTGGCTGCTCGTCGCGCCCGCGGTGCTTCTGATCCTGGCGCTGTCGGTCTATCCGCTGCTGTTTTCGGTGTGGGTCGCCTTCGTCAATTACGACTTCACGGTTCCAGGCCACGCCTTCGTCGGGCTGAAGAACTTCTCCATGGTCGTTTCGGACCCCGTGGCGCGGTGGTCCGTCGTGGTCACCGGCATCCTCTCCGTGGCGAGCGTCGCCTTGGAGTTCCTGCTGGGCCTCGCGCTGGCCATGGCGATGGTGAAGAGCTTCCGCGGGCGCGGGCTCGTGATGTCCATCATCATCATCCCGCTCTTCATCAGCCCGGTCATCGTCGGCCAGGCCTGGGCGCTGATGCTGCAGCGGCCCTTCGGGCCGACCAACTACCTCCTCGGCCTGCTGACGGGCCACGACGTGACCATCAGCTGGCTCACCCAGACGCCTTGGAACTTCATCGCGCTCGTCATCGCCGATGCGTGGCAGTGGACGCCCTTCATGTTCGTCATCCTGCTGGCCGGCCTCACCTCCGTGCCGCAGCACATCTACGAGGCGGCGGAACTCGACGGGGTGGGCCCGTGGGACACGTTCTGGTTCATCACCGTCCCCCACATCGCGCCGATGATGCTGCTGGCGCTGACCTTCCGGCTGCTCGACGCCATCAAGCTCTTCGACACGATCTTCATGATGACGGGCGGCGGGCCCGGCACGCAGACCTACAGCGCGTCCTTTTACCTCTACACCGTCGGCTTCCAGCAGTTCCACCTGTCGCAAGCGACGGCCGGGAGCTGGATCTTCCTCGCCATCACGCTGCTCGTCGTGGTGCTGCTCGTCCGGCGCCTGCTCAAGCCGGAGGCCGGACGATGACCGCCGTGTCCGCTCCCGCGCCGCGCCGCTCGCGCAGGAAGAGCCGCTGGCCCATCGGGCGCATCCTGTTCATCGGGCTGTGGCTGGTCTTCGTGCTGGCGCCGCTCTACTGGGTGTTCGTCACCTCGATCAAGCCGAGCGACGACTACCTCGCCAACCCGCCCGTGTGGTTCCCGGACAAGCCGACGATCAGCCACTACACGGCGGCGCTCTTCGCCTATCGAGGCCTGCAAGGGCTGATCAACAGCCTGATTGTGTCCTCGGCCGCCACGGTGGCCTCGACGGTGCTGGGCACGCTGATGGCCTACAGCCTCGCCCGCTTCAACACGGGCGGGCAGCACCTGTCGTTCTGGGTGCTGTCGCAGCGCTTCCTGCCGCCGGTGGCGACCGTCCTGCCGATCTTCCTGATCTACCGGACGGTGGGCCTGCACGATACGCGCTTCGGCCTGATCATCGCCTACACGGTGTTCACGCTGCCCGTGACGGTGTGGATGATGTTCGCCTATTTCCGGCAGCTGCCGACCTCGCTGGAAGAGGCGGCGCAGGTTGACGGCTGCACGCGCTGGCAGTCCCTCGTCAGGGTCGCCATCCCGCTCGCCGCCCCGGGGATCGTCGCGGCCGCCGTCTTCGCCTTCATCGCGTGTTGGACGGAGTTTTTCTTCGCGCTGGTGCTGACGAGCCGCAACGCCTTCACCCTGCCGACCGTGTTCCGGGCCTTCATCGGCTTTCAGGGTGCGCAGTACGGCGAGGCGAGCGCGCTGGCCATCGTCTCGCTGGCTCCGTCGATCATCCTGGGCACTCTGGCCCAGAACCATCTCGTTCGCGGCCTGACGCTCGGCGCGGTGCGTGGCTGAAACCCTGGAAGCGGAACCCATGGCGGACGTCAAGATCACCGGACTTCACAAGCGATACGGGAGTTTCCACGCCCTGCGCGGCGTCGACCTCGACATCCGGGACGGCGAGTTCGCCGTTCTCGTGGGGCCTTCCGGATGTGGCAAGAGCACGCTCCTGCGCTCGATCGCAGGGCTCGAGGACGTGTCCGACGGGACCATCGCCATCGACGGGGAGGTCGTGAACGACATCCGCCCGCGCGATCGCGACGTCGCCATGGTCTTCCAGGACTACGCGCTCTATCCGCACCTCTCCGTCTTCAACAATATCGGCTTCGGGCTTCGGGCCAGGAAGTTTCCGAAGGACGAAATCGCCCGGCGGGTCGACCGCGCGGCGACGATGCTTGGCATCGAGGCGCTTCTGGACCGCTATCCTCGCCAGCTTTCGGGCGGCCAGCGCCAGCGCGTCGCAATCGGCCGGGCGATCGTCCGAAACCCCCGGATCTTCCTCTTCGACGAGCCGCTCTCGAACCTGGACGCACAGCTGCGGGACGAGATGCGAACTGAGATCAAGCGCCTGCACCAGGAGCTTGGCGTCACGATGATCTACGTGACGCACGACCAGATCGAAGCGATGACGCTGGCCGACCGCATCGTCGTGCTGAAGGATGGAACCATCGAGCAGCAGGGCAGTCCGCTGGAGCTTTACGAAAAGCCGCGCACGCGCTTCGTCGCCGGCTTCATCGGCTCGCCGCAGATGAACTTCCTGCCCGGAGAGGTCGTCTTGGAAGGGGCGGGGCAGGGGATCAGGCTGCAGGACGGGACGGTGCTGCCCCTGGCGTCGGGCGGCGCGGCGCCCGGAACCGCCGTCGTTCTCGGCCTTCGCCCGAACCACATTCACCACGCCGGCGCGACGGGGCCGTCGCCGGGCTTCGTGCGGCGGAGCGTCAAGGTCGATCTGATCCAGCCGACGGGCGCGCGCAGCCTCGTCGATTTCAGGATCGGCGGCACCGAGGTGACGGCCGAGATGGGTGCCTACGACGCCATGCGGCCCGGCCAGGATCTCGCCGTGGACATCGAGATGGCGAAGGCGATCCTCATCGACGCGGCGACCGGCCAGGTCATCGGCGGGGCCTGAGCCCGGGCCGGCCGGGACGGACCTTAAGCTTCAGATTAACGGTTGCGTGCTAGCTCGGCATGGTGTGAAGCTTCAGGGGCCTCCCCATGATCGCACCCATCCTGGGCGGTGTCGCCGCAGCCCTTGTCGTGTGGCTCCTGCACGCCGTCACCGGCGGCACGCCGGCGGCGCGCGGCAAAGGGTTCCGCGAACTCACCTTTCCCGCGTCGCTGCGCGTCACCGTCCTGGTGCTCCTGGCCTTTTCCGTCTTCGTCGCCTACGCGGCATCGAAGGCCAGCCCGTCCCAGGCGACCACTGCGAGGATCGTGGCCGGGTGCTTCGCGCTGGGCAGCCTGTATCTCGTCTGGTCCGTGTTCCTGACGCGTGTGTGGTGGACGACGGAGGGCATCGGCTCGAGCCACCTCTTCGGGCGCCGGCGGTTCCTGCGATGGGACGATGTCGAGTCCGGCGGATATCTCGGCTGGTGCCAGGCATTCTATGTGAAAGGCGCCGGCACCAGGATCTGGTACTCCCCGATGCATGCGGGGTTGCAGGTCCTGCACCGCTACATGGCTCGCCGGCTCGACCCCGTGGTCGTCCCGGTCTTCGCGACGCGGGACTGGTCGGGAAGCGGGGACGACGAGGGCTAGAGCTGCAGGTCCTTGGGATTCAACCCTGCCCTCCGGCCCACGCGCCGCGAGGCACGCCTCATGGCGGTATCGGTGACGCCGGACTCCTTTGCGAGCATGTAGGCGTCGTGCAGGATCTGGTCGATCTGCTTGCGCTCCGGGCCGGTACGTGGGCCGGCGTGGCGCTCCAGCAGCTTCTCGGCCACGAGCAGGCGTGCAACAAGGTCGCAGACACCGCGCACCATCACGTCGACTCCCCGCAAGGCTGTTCAGAGATCGCAAGAGTGCTGGCGTTCGCAGCAGCCGGCCAGAGCCTTCGTGTGTGCCGGCGCACACGCTGCCGATCACATTCCGCAACGCAGCGAAACAGTCAGCGGCGGGCCGTCAGCCTGCGCAGCAGGACATAGACGAAAAAGGCCGCCATGCCGGCCAGCATCGAGGCCAAGAGGAAGCCGTGGTCGTCGTTCTCCCAGGGGAGTCCCTTCGTGTTCATGCCGAACAGACCGGTGACGAGGGTCGCCGGCAGGAAGACGGCGGTGAGGAGCGACAGGACGTAGAGCTGGCGGTTGGTCTCGGCGGCCATCTTGGCGGAGACCTCGTCCTGCAGCAGCCTTGCCCTGTCCTGGCAGGAGATGACCTCCTGATTCACCGATTCCAGACGCTGGGCGATCCGGCCGGCCGCCTCGCGGATGTGGGCCGGAAGCCGCGAGGCCGGGGCCTGCTCGACCCTGCGGAACAGGCCCATGAGCCGAGCCAGCTGGCGATGCAGCCCGACGCTGCGCCGGCGGAGCGCGCCGAGCTTCTGCGGCTCGTCGTCGATCTGGTCGCCGAGGATACGGTCCTCGATCCGGTCCACGGCCTGGGCGAGTTCCGTTGCCGCGGCGGAGAGCGCGTCGGCCTCGCGATCGACGATCGCCTCGAACAGGTCGATAGGCGTCTCCATGGATGCGCCGGCCAGGACGGAGGCGCGCGTCGCCTCGATGGAGCGCAGGGACTGGCGCCTGCCGGTGATCAGGAAACGCGGTCCCAGGATGAAGCGCAGCTGCGCCATTTCCTCCGTCGCTTTCGAGAAATCCAGGCGCATGTCGATGAAGACGCCGGCGACCACATGACCCTCGATGTCGATGCGGTCGTGCGCGCCCGATTCCAGCATGACCTCCTTGGCCTCGTCCGGGACAGACGCCAGGCCCTGGAGCCAGGCCGTGGCCCGTTTGTCGGCGAGGTTCACGTGCAGCCAGACGAAGCCGGTAGTCAGTTGCGCGAAATCGGGCGCGGCCCCGAGCGGCAAAGGCTCGCCGTGGCCGTCATGGTCGAAGGTGAAGCCGAAGACGATGCCGCGGCTGTAGCGGTCATCGGCGAGCGGGAACGCGTCGAGCGTGGAGGGCATGATCGCTGCCGCATTGGAACCCTGGCCGGCCGGGAGGCCGTGCGCCAAAGACAAGGGCGAGTGAACCTTCCCCGTCAAGAGGCGCGGGCGCGGGACCGTCGCTGACGAGACTTCAGGCGGGCCAGCTTGGCCTTCAGTTCGGCCAGGCCTGCGTGCGGCGATCGCGCCGCTGGCTCGCATCCCTCCGGGCTCAGCGCGTAGGTCAGGCGGCGGAGATGGGCGAGCAGGCCGTTGCGCCCGCTCGTCGCCCGCAGTTCCTCGAACGGGACCAGGTCCCCGACGGCGACGTCGACATCCGTTCCGATGCGATCGTGGACTTCCTTGAAGATCAGCGACAGCCGGAGCGTCATGCTGACGTGGCTCGCGATCTGGAACAGCCGGCTGTTCTGCCCTGCGAAATGCACGGGCAGGACAGGCGTCTTCTGGCGCAGGACGAGTTGCGCGACGAAAGGATGCCAGGGTGCGTCAACCGCCGGAGAGCGGCCGAGCGCGTCGGGAGACGTCGAAACGGCGCCAGCGGGAAAGACGATCAGCACGCCGCCATTGGACAGGTGCTGGCGAGCCCGTTCGCGGGACCGCAGGTTCGTCTCCTGGGCCTCCTCGGTGCCGCTGAAATCGACCGGGAGGAGATACGGACGCGCTTCCGGCGCGCGCGTCAGAAGCGAGTGGACTAGGATGAGGAAGTCCTGCCTGACCTGACCGACGAGCCAGCCCAGCACGATGCCATCCAGCACGCCGTAGGGGTGGTTCGCGACGACGACCACGGGTCCGGTCTCGGGCAATTGGCTCAGCTTCGCCGCGTCAAAGCGCACGTTCAGGGCGAGGCGACGCACCGCGCCACTGAAGAAGTCCTCCCGGCCGGCGCCGGCCTCGACATAATCCCTGTAGAGCCGTTCGAGCTTCGGGCGTCCCGTCATCCGCTCGATGGCCTGGACAAGGCCGCGCTGCAGGCGCGGCATCGTCGGGTCCGCATAGCTGAAGCGTGTCAAGCGCTTCCCCCGAATCCGCCGGCGCCGGGCCGGCGCCGATCCGGATGCGGTTACGCTGCGCTCAAGACGCTTGAATGACAGCGGGACCGGGACGGTGGGGACCACGAGCAGGCCGGCTGCGAGAATGAGCCTCATCGTGGGTTTCGCCGTCGTCGGTGACCTCCGGATTGCTGCCTTGCAACATGCGGGCCACCGCCTTTGCCTCATCGCATCACGGCTGCTGACCCGGCCGAGGGCGACGAAGGCGCAGGCCGCGAGGTCGTGCTCCATCTCATCGGCGAATAGGCGGGGAACGGCCCAGGGTGGCGCCCGCCGCGCCAGCGCCGTAACGTCGCGCCGAGAACCGCCGGCGCGACCGGCGGTCCGCCCCCATGGAGGACGCACCGTGCCGAGGATCCCGCGCAAGGCCATTCTGGAGAAGTTCCGCGGGATGATCGCCCGCGGCGAGGTGATCGTCGGCGGCGGCGCCGGAACGGGGCTGTCGGCCAAGTGCGAGGAGGCCGGAGGCATCGACCTCATCGTCATCTACAATTC
>JAESFG010000513.1_pt1 | contig 20656 bp, 18 predicted proteins | sample 9269371 | NCBI WGS metagenome assembly JAESFG01 (sample SAMN14506227, study PRJNA617093) | algae metagenome | isolation source: Aetokthonos hydrillicola CCALA 1050 (B3-Florida) and co-occurring... | place: USA: South Carolina | collected 2013-01-01 | reverse complement strand
TCGCAATCTAAAAGCTGTAAAAGTCAATTGGTCGTTTACCACTGAGAAAGCTCGGCTAAAACTCAAAAATCGGTATAATGAAATTAGTAAAATTAATACACAAAACTAAATTGCTAAAACACTAATTAAAATTGTTCTATGAAAAAAATCTGTTTTCTGCTTTCATTTATCGTTTTTGCCTGCCATTCCGTGGAAGACAATGAAACTGCCCCTGCTCCCGATTATTTGGTTTTCAGACATTTTTATGGATTTTGTTTTGGAGAAAAATGTATCGAAATCTTTAAAATTGAAAATAATCAGCTTTATGAAGATAAAAAAGATAAATATCCTTCTCCAGATAAAGCCTATGAAGGTGATTTTGAAAAAGTATCTGATAATAAATATACTCTTGTAAAAGAGTTGATAAATGACTTTCCTAAACAATTGCTCAACGAGAAAAAAACCATTTTAGGTACACCTGATGCCGGCGACTGGGGTGGCTATTATGTTGAATATAGCTACAAAGGAGTAAAGAGATTTTGGCTTATTGATACAATGAAAGAAAATATTCCATCTTATCTGCACAATTTCACAGATAAAATAGAAGAAAAAATACAAGAAGTCAGTGATTAATTATCAGACTACGGCATTAAAAAGCCAACAGAGATGCAAAAACAACGTTTACAAGCCTGCCATTATTAAATCTTTATACAGGCTTGTAAATGTATGTATGCTGCTTATTTTATGAAGGCAATTCAAAAACTATCAATTCTGCCTTCTTTTTTAGTCAGTCAGAGGAGTCAAAACGAAATCTAAAATATTAAAAGCTGACACAAAACAAGTTTCTCATAATCAACAACATACCCCTTAACAATAAAATACAACTCCTCAAAAAACCAGTCCTTTCTTAGAAAAAGACAACGTCAATTACTAGCTTTATTTTTTGCAAGCATCCTGCGGGGAGGCACCACAAAAATTCCAGCATTAAAAAGCATGGCAGTGTTGAGTTTGTTGGTGAGTAAAATATCTGTTCGGGGTTGATTTGAATTGGTCAGACTAAAATTAAGATTATATCGTAATCCTGCATCTACATTAAACCACAACCAGTCATGGATTTCATGTTCCCAATTGAGTGTAAACCGAACCTCAGACCGACGTAAATGCAAATTATCATACTTTGAAAAAGTACTATCCTGCAAAACCAAACGATAGTTTGAGCCACTCAAATCAGATGATAAAAAGAAATAGTTTTGCTGGTTGGGCTTATAACGAAGTTTCATACTTACAGGCAAGGCTATATCCAAACCCCATTTTGTATTAAAGTTATGATTGACAGAAACAACAGGATATAGTGAAAGCCCTCCAAATGTTGCATTATAACCCAAACCGACAGCATAAGAAAGATTCGGATTACGCTTCCAGCCCATTAATCCGGCAAGCGTTACCTGAAACAAGCTCCTTTTAGAAAAATCAGATAATTTATAATCTCCATTAAAATTGCCACTTGCCCTAAACAAAAAATAATGATTACCACGTTGTGGTTTTAATACATCCAGTGAAAAGCCCATACTTTTCAGAGGTCTATCCTCAAGTGTTTTATAAAAATCAAAGGAATTATCACCGATATTTTCAAAGTGATATTCTTCCATAGCATATTTCAAACCCAAAACAGCTGTAAGATAAGACTTATAAATTACTGGTATTCTGAGTCTTAAATCAAGACGCTGATTTTGCCTGACTTCTCCATTTCCATTATTCAATGCCGATTCTTTCGCCGTTGTTTTAATGCTGTAATCAGAAATTAATTCATAACGCAACACAAAAGCCTTTGCACGGGGAAGTCCTACAATAGAAGGAATACAATAAGCCGTTGTGTCTTTTTGCTGAGCATACAAACTTACCGAATATACCAGCACCAGAAGGCAACAAAATGAGAGTTTTAACATTGTTGTTTTTCTTAAAAGTAGTTTAAACCTGATAATTATACCAACTCTTATTTTTCTAAAAAAGAGAGATTACAGAATATAAAACAGTGTAGGTATAAGTTTTTCAAAATATCCGGGTTTAAACTTTTAACGATTAAGATATAGAAATTTCAGAATATTGCCACTCCCGCCTCTGCCTTCATTGCTGATAAACAACGTTCCGTCAGGTAAAAAGCCAATTCCTTCTGGTTGCTTAAAAACTTTAGCAGGCAATGTAGCAACATCTTTAAAATTACCGCCTTTATCTAATACCAGCAATAGATTCCCTTCTGAAGCAATCATATAAACATTACCACTTATGGGATGAATAGCAATGCCAGATGGCTTAAATACTATTTTATCTTTTACTGGAATCTGTTTTTCAGCTAAAAAATTGGCAAGTTTTTTTTCATCAATTTTATAAACTGGCTCTTCATTGAAAGTCTTGCTTTTTAAATCATAAGCAAAAACGGCTTTATATTTAATTTTATTACCATCAGCTCCCTTATTACCTTTGCAAGCCAGTAATAATCTTTCTCCGGCAATATCATAACACAAACCTTCTACATCATTATCAGTGGAGAGTGGTGTTTCTATTTTTGTGGCAACCACTTCCTTATCAGTTGTCCATGAAAAGTTGTATAGATGACCATTGCTTTTGAGCACATATACCTGATTATTAAAGATTGTTAAATCCTCATAATCTCCGGTTTTAGCAAATTTGGTTTTACTCTCTATTTTTTTTTCATTCAGGTTATATACATAGAGCTTTCCTTCTTCATCCTGTATACAAGCTATTTTTTCGGAATCCAGACAGGCAATTCCTGATATTTCCTCCAATTCATCAGGTAAAAAATATTTTTTATCCGGAACCAAAAAGTTGTAAAGAATCTCTGTCGACCGAATAGAAGTATCTGTAAAACTTTTATCCGAAATAGTATCTCCCTTATAATGAGCTACTTTGTCATCACAACTTAGTAAAAGGCAAACAACAGAGTATAAAAAAAAGTTTAACTGCAATTTGAACAACATGTAAGTTTTAGAATTTGATTTAGAGAATGTCATGAATGGTAAACTGTTATTCTGCAAAAATCATTCTCATTCACTCATACAAAATTCAGTGATTAGAGATGCAAGTTTGCCAAGCCAGTAAGTAAAGGTGATGGATGAAATATTTTTTGTTTCTGCTTTTTATACTTTGTAAGTAAAAAGCTTTGAGTAGTGACTAATCAAAAAACAAACTTATACTCATTTAAAAGTTGTGTTGCGTGTCAGACTTGGCAAGTCTTGAGAGAAAATACATGAATTGAGATTATCTCGCAAGACTTACCAAGTCTTTACTACCCATTTTGTTTTTTAAAAAAGCAGAGTAATGAGAAGTGAGTTTATGAAGGTCTAAAAGAATAAGTGGTTACTATAAAACCGGATCATAAATTTTATAGTATAAAAAAACCGAATCAAAATTAACAATAAAGACAGGGCAATCCCTGTCTTTATTGTTAATTTTATTCAGTAATACTTTGAATAAAGTCTTTTACCATATCATCAAGTTGTGCTTGAGTAAAGCCAAGTTGCTTGGCAAAACCCAGACAGGTTGCATACTCAACCGGATTAATTTCAGAGTTTTTGGACGCAATAATTACAATAGCATCCTGTAATTGTTCTTTGCGTTCCATCTCTGATTCAGGAGTTATAAAATCGGCATTTTCAAGATTTTCTACAGCTTTTACCATACTTTCATGGCTAATGCCCATACGTTCACCCAAAAAAGTAAGATACTCCATTTCTTCGTCCTGTAAAGCCTGATCAGAAATAGCAACAAGAGCTACATTTTGAAAATGAATAAGATGTTTGTCGTCCATATTACATTGTTGAAGGTTAGCTGCAAAAATCAAAATTAGAAACCAGCTTTGCAAATATGATTTTATGAATCAGGAGTTTACAATATCTAAAGAGAGTTGGGTACTTTTAAAAACATGAATACTTTTACTGATTTCACTAACCCAGTTCTCAAACAGGATAGTTTCAGCTTCACAGGCTTTTTGAGCATGTTTTTGCCAATCAGGCAGCTGTAATTCAAGTTGATGTATCATCTCTTCCAGGTGACCTTCTTCCTCGGCAATGATAGATTTTACATTTACTTTGGATTTGGCATCACCCAATACCTCCTGATAAACAGGATATAAGCCATCTGCCCGAACTTCAATAGCATACGTTACCAGCAAATAGGCTCCATATTTCAGGGCAGTCCCTGTGTAGTTCAGTTCATTTTTGAGATACCGGCACACTTGCCAGTCGAGCCAGTGCAGGTAAGCATAACTGGCAAATGGAGCAATCAAGTACTTTTTTTCATACGTTGAAAAAAGTGTAATATCTGCTATTTTAGAAATTTGTTTTTTGAGGTAAAAAGCGTGGCGGGCTTCTTCAGCAGCATGTTTTAAAACAATATAAGTAACACTTTCCTTATCTTCTGATGCTGATATTTTACGAGCTCCGGTGTTTTCCATCAGCGATAATGTATTCAAAAAACGGGCATGTAATTCCGGGCTTTCAACTACCTGAGTAAGTATTTCTTTTAAAGTCATGGCAAAAATTTTCATTACAAAAGCACAAAATTAAAACTCATTCTATGGAAAAGCTATAATTTTCTACTCACCTGATGAAAAATTATACCCTGATATAGATTTTTTTCTTATCCAGTATCACCCCTATTGCCCAAAAAAGGATAACATGAAATACCGCAAACAACAATGACCCATTCAAATCTCCAGCTAAAGGTTTGAAAACTGCATCATACAACCACGAATAAACATTGATGTATTTGTCTCCCTCTTTCCAACGAAACAGCAGATACAGTTTGACAACTACCCCTGATAAAACAAAAATAAACAGAGGATTTCTACCAAAGACAAGAAAAAAATAAGCCCATCCCGACCAGCTTTGAAATTCTATGATATAAATAAGTAAAGTTAGCAGCAACACTGCCAGTCCTGAAGTAAAGAGTACATAAGAACTTGACCAGATGGGTTTATTAATCGGAAAGACAAAATTGAGAACCAACCCTGCAACTGTCAGCAAACTACCAGCAATCAGCAAACTAGCTAGTAATTTTGTCGTTTTACCTTTTTCCTGAATAAATTTGCCAATAAAAAAACCTATTAAAACCGAAACAATAGCAGGAAGGGTGCTCAACAATCCTTCAGGGTCGAAAGGAATATTTTTTTTCAGGATTTCACTTTCATATCCTCTGTAAAGGTGATTTTCGCCGAATAAAAAGATATCTAACCTTCTTACTGCATTTCCTTCTAAAGTCAAATCCCCAAAAGTTAGCAAAATAGCCCAATACGCCAGCAAAATTATACAAGAAATTATCAAAAGGACATTTAGACGTTTGATAAAGTATGCCAAAAATGCTGCCCCACAATAGGCTAAGGCAATACGGGGCAACACTCCAAAAAATCGTAGTTTTTCAAAAGTTTTGGCAACCAAATCATCGCCATCCCACCGAACAAAAGGAAACCAGTTCAAAAAAATACCTATCAAAAAGATAAGAAGCGTACGAGTCAGTATTTTCTTTGTAGCATCTGTTGTATTTGGGTATTTACTCAAAGCGAAGCTCATGGCATTGCCCACAGCAAATAAAAAAAATGGAAAAACCAGATCAGTAGGTGTACATCCGTCCCATTTGGCATGTTCAAGTGGCGGATAAATATGATTCCAGCTACCGGGGTTATTTACCAAAATCATCAGGGCTACTGTCATACCCCGAAAAACGTCTAACGAAGTAAAACGTGCCTGAACAGGCTTATCTTGTAGGGAAGGCAATTCTTGTTGCATTAAAAGAAATGGAAAAAAAAGATTATGTTCCGTAACCACAAAACTCTCAAACTTATATAAAAATCTTCATTTCTATTTCATAATGTTGTATTTTTTGACATTTCAAGGAACATTCTTTTTCCAAAGAAGTTATCTTTTCTTATTGTAAAATAGTTCTCCTATTTTTTCTGTATTAAAATTGACACCAGCCTGACTATTTCCTAAAAATGCTATCACGATATTATCGTCAGGATATAGGACAAGGCAAGAACTGCCACCAAATGAATCACCAGAATGATAAAAAGTTCTGTGTCCATTTTTATCCTTACCTATATACCAGCCAAGTCCATAACCTGTCTTTTTATTATCCAGGGTAAACTGTGTATCAAATAAAACTGATTTCCATTTTGAACTTATCAGCGTTCCATTCAACAATTCATTACCAAACTTCACTAAATCCTGAGCCGTTGATAAAAGTCCACCTCCGGAATATTTATAACTTAGGTCACCAAGATTAATTTCATCCCCGAGGGCATCATAATATTTGCTTCTGGCAGGAATATTTCTGGTTATATCATCAGCCGTGGTATGAAAGAGTTGTAGAGGTTGCCAGATATTTTTTCTCATATAATCAACATAGCTTTCCTTTGTTATACCTTCAATCACTGCACCTATCAAATTCCATCCGAATGTTGAATAATTAAATCTGGTTCCGGGCTTAAATAAAAGCGTATCATTTTTAAAAACTGCTAAAGCCTGAGTGGCATTCTCAAAATGCTCCTGACGAACATAATCATTCAGATTATGTTCATTATAATCCCTAAAACCAGCCAAATGACCTGCGAGCTGACGGGTAGTTACGGGAAATTGCTTTACAGGAAAGGAAGGAACATAATTTTGAACAGGAGCATCTAAATCCAGTTTATTTTCTGAAAGTAACTTTACCAGTGCCAGAGAAGTTACAGATTTAGAAATGCTGTTGATTCTGAATCGGGTTGAATCAGTAACAGCAACATCATTTTCAAAATCAGCTTTGCCGAGAGCCAGCGACAGTCTGACTTTGTTATTTACACTTATACAAACCTGCATACCATTCATCCCTGTTTCACTCATAAAATCCCTGCAATAGTTTTCAGTCAAACATTCAGCAGAATTTTCCTTGCAAGGCATTTCTTGTCCGGCTGTTTTCTCTAAAGCAACAATTTGATTACTCAAAGTAACTGTTGCACATAAGATACCTCTTACTTTCTTCCATTGTCCCAAACTGACCTCCCTAACAAAACACGAATTACTATTGGTTACTGATTTTGCATTAGATATTGCAACAAAGGTACCAGGCAAATCTATGCCGGACCCTTTTAAAATCTGATGGACTTCTTTTTTGCCTTCAAATTCAATTGTGTCATATTTCACTTTTTCAGGATAGTCATGAATAAATTTCCTGTAGCTTTCCGCCAATATAATCCTATCCTTCAAGTCAAGTATTTGCTCAAAAGTGACAAAAAACGGCTTGTCAATCTGCTTTTTTAAAGCCGAAAGATTAAATTCAATCCATCCGTTTTTAGCAGTTGATTCTGTAATGATACTCTGTTGAATAAAATCATCACCAGGTTCCCCGGTGAGGCTGTCAACTGTATTGAAACGAATTCTAAACCGGCACGAGGATAGATTATTTCTGAATATCCTGATTCTTGCACTTTCGAGAAATAGAGGAAATTCAAACCCTTTTTCCCGCTGTTCCTTATTGACATCAATCAGTAACGCTATTGAACGTCCTGCATTAATAGTATCTTCTTCGAGTGTACCACCATTAAAATGGGTATTGCCTGCTATATAATGCTTGAATTTTTCCTGTTTTTGGGTGACTATAACAGATTCCAGTAACAAATCTTTTTGCACCAGATAAATAGAATAATCTTTCTGCTGATTAAGCATTTTCACAGGCACTGCTTTTTTCCAAAAACCAAGTGCCGAAAATACCAGGGTATCATGGGCATTTTTTTGAGGAATAATAATTGAAAAAGTACCATCCAGGTTAGACAGTGTCCCTATTCCAGAGCCTGTAACACCAATATTCACATAAGAAATTGCTTCTTTAGTATCTCTATTTAGTACTTTTCCATGAATGGTAATTTGCCCGAAGCAGGTATTTATTGTAAGTAAAAGAATAAAAAAGGACAAAAAGATTCTGTTTGTTAAATTCATAAGCAAGGCATGATTTTTATCATCAGATGCCTTTTTTCAGCAGTATGTAACAAAGTAACAGAAATATATTCAGGGAATGATATTTTATACTATTCAGTATTTAAGAGATTGCAGTTTTCTCTCATTAATAATCACTATTTTATTATCCACTATCTCAATCAGTTTATCTTGTTTAAACTCACTCAGCATCCTTATTAAAGACTCAGTAGCGGTGCCCACTATAGCAGCCAGGTCATCTCTTGAAATTTGGATAGCTACCGTTGACTGACTATCTGTTTTGTATTTTTGATTCAAAAAAAGCAAGGCATCTGCTACTCTTTTTCTTAAAGAATCATAAGCCATTCCCAGCAATTGTGTTTCTTTTTCGGCTACATTGTTGGCAAGCATCTGTATAAACTGCTCAGCTACTGAAAGATTTTTATATAAAAGATTCATAAAATCTTCTCTTGGAATCAAAGCCAGTTCGGCATCTTCGAGCACCAGAGCAGATTCTTCGTAAGGTTTACCTTCTATTAATGCCAAATACCCAAAAAAATCCCCATCTTTATAAATCCCCGTTACAAATTCCTTTCCATCAGCATTAATTTTACAAGTTTTGACTTTTCCCTTTTTCAAATAAAATAGTTTGGAGGGGTCATTACCTTCTGAGTAAATAATTTGTTTTTTCTTATAAGGATATATTTTGCGATCATCTGACATTAACTGCAAATTATAATGTGAGTTAGCCTCTTTCACAAAATTATCCCATTTTTCTGCACTACTGCCTGCCTGTTTAAATTGTTCCATTTTTTTCAGACGGCTTTCAATAGCATTCAGCAATTCAATTTCCTGAAATGGCTTGGTAATGTAATCGTCAGCTCCCAGCTCCATTCCCTTGCGAAAATCAGAACGTTCAGTTTTTGCAGTAAGAAAAATAAAAGGGACACCTGCCAGATTCTCAGTTTTATTAAAGATATGCAATACGCCAAATCCATCCAATACAGGCATGGATATGTCACAAATTACCAGATGAGGTACTTCCTGTAAAGCCAGCTCTACACCCATTTTACCATTTTCTGCTGTACGAACAGCATATCCTGCCAATTCCAGAATTTCTGCTGTATTTTCTCTGATGATTTCGTTATCTTCTATCAATAATATCTTTTTCATATTTTTTATTTATTAGTATTTAGCCTTGATAGTTTCCGACTTATTTTGAGAAAAATAAGCATGATTAAAGAGTAAAGTAAATGTAGTACCTTGGTTAAGCTGACTTTTTACAAAAATTTTCCCTTTCATCAAATCTACATATTTGGCTACAATATGTAAACCCAAACCTGTTCCCTGTATATCAGAAGCATTGCTCCCTCTGAAAAAACGCTCAAACAAATGTCGTTGATCTTCCTCCGAGATGCCTATTCCTTCATCTTTTACTGTAAGCTCCAGAAAGTCATTATGACGCAAGCCTGTAACCTCAATAGTAGCTCCTTCAGGTGAAAATTTAATGGCATTTGAAACCAGGTTGATCAATGTTTTTTTAAGAAGAGATTTATCTATGTATATATCAGGGTTACCTGTATGCTGGAAAGTAAGCCTCTGCCCTTTTTTGGCAATCATTCGTAAATCTGCTAAAGTTTCTCCTATCAAATCGGGCAACGAAATCTGGGTTATTCGGGTTTCTACTTTCCCTTCTTCCAGTTTACTTACTGACAAAAACTCTTCCAAAATATCGGTGAGCTGGTTTACAGAATCTTCTATTCTACGAATGTGTTTTTCACGTTTTTCCTGTTCCTCTGTAGTAATATATTTTTTTATGAGACTTACCGAAGATAAAATTCCACTCAAAGGAGTACGAAACTCATGCGAAGCCATAGATACAAACCTTGATTTGAGTTCGTTGAGTTCTTTTTCACGGGTAAACGCCTCTGCAAGGTCTTTTTGTGACTTTTCCAATTGATGCAATGTATCCAGCAGAGCTTTGGTGCGTTCAGTAACTTTTTCTTCCAGAATACTGTTTAGTTTTTCTATTTCTTCTTTGCGTCGGATAATTTCTTTCTCAGCTTGTTTTTTAAAAGTAATATCTACCACAAAAGCTACTACATACAATTTGCCTTCATTTCTAAAATGTCCCAAGCTAATTTCGACTGGAAAAAAATCTCCGTTCTTTTTTCTGGCAAGCAAATCCAGACCTACTCCCATAGCCCTCTTCTGAGGATGAGTCATATAACTCATTCTGTATTGTTCATGCTGTTGTCTTAAAGCATCAGGCAGCAAATCTTCAACCTTCAGATTTAGTATCTCTCCCAATTCGTACCCAAATAGTTGCTCTCCATAACGATTCGCTGAAATCACAGTACCGGTCTCATCTGTCATAATAATACCCATGGTGGCATTATCAAATAAAGCTTCAAGACGATCTGTTTGATATTTTATGTCAGACTCAGATTTATGGTGCTCCTGAGTATCTATTATCCTGATAAAATAATAAGTCTTTTCATTTTGTTCGAGCAAATGAATCTCTTCCATACCCCAAAATGTAGTACCATCAAATCTTAAAAATTCATCTTCCTCTACATAAAAGCCATGATGCCTGATACTGTCTTCTCTGTCTTTAAGTTTTTTTGGAGATAATGGATGTTTTCGGAGTAATCTTTCCTCAAAATGATGTGAAAATGTAATTTTATCAGGAACATCAAATAACTCAAGTCCACGTTGGTTTACCAGTAAAAACTCACGTTTTTCGGGGTCAAAAAGCCCTATAAGACCCGGAGTTTTTGTAATAATGGCATCTAAAAATAATTCGTTTAGTGAATGGGGTTGCATAGAATAAAACCGAAACTTATTTACAGCAGAAAAAATGCTGATAAAAGTAGTTGAAATGCCAGCTGCTGGTTATGATTTTTATCATATTATTTCCTGAATTGAATCATAGAAACATATAATCTAATCATTTTTGTTTGTCTGACGATATTGTAATTTTGGTTCATCATAAAACTATGATTATGACAACGGCAGCACAAACTTTCAACATTCTCTATATTCAGGAAGATAAAACATGGCTTTCTACACTCAATTTTTATGAAGAAGAAATTCATCAAATGGAGCATTTGCTGAGCCAGGTTTTACCTAATCATATTGATTCACAGGAATTTATTGCCTGGACAAAATATTTTCAGGAGCAATTTGAAAAACAGGTTGAAAACATCAATTCTATAAAAAAGGCAATCAATCAACATATTGATTTGCAAATTTACGAAAATCAGTTTCAGGACATATTACAGGAAAAAGAGCAGCCATCCAATCATTTGCATATTCGTACTCAGGTTTTTACATTCGAGAAACTCTTTCTGGCTCTTAAACATGAATTTTATAATTTTCTGGGGAAATATTTTACCTGAATTATAAAGATTTTACCAGATTTTGATTGATTTTCTTACAAATGCCCGGACCTTCATAAATAAAACCAGTGTATAGCTGTACCAGAGAAGCACCTGCATTCAATTTTTCACGGGCATCATCAGGCGAAGCAATACCTCCTACTCCGATTATTGGAAATTTGCCTTTACTCTGCTGATGCAGGTATTTTATAACTTCAGTACTTTTCTGTTTGAGAGGTTGCCCACTCAAGCCACCCTTTTCCAGAATCAGTTTGGTGTCAGATTTCAGGTTTTCACGACTGATAGTGGTATTGGTAGCCACCATCCCGCTCAATCCTACTGAAATTACAATCTCAACAATATCGTTCAGTTGTTCTGGTGTAAGGTCATCAGGAGCTATCTTTAAGAGTACAGGCTTGGGTTTAGATTTTGCCTGATTTTTTTCTTGTAGCGTTTGCAAAAGTCTTGTCAGAGGTTCTTTTTCCTGCAATTCCCTCAAACCTGGAGTATTGGGAGAACTGATATTTACTACAAAATAATCAACCACATCAAACATATTTTCAAAACAAAACACATAGTCTTCAGTTGCTTTTTCGTTGGGTGTATCTTTATTTTTAGCAATGTTCCCTCCAATTATTATATCTGATTTGCGTTTTTCGAGTTGTTTGACGGCAGTTATTACACCTTCATTATTAAAACCCATTCTGTTGATGAGGGCTTTGTCTTCTTTCAGGCGAAACATGCGTGGCTTTGGATTTCCGGGTTGAGGTCGGGGTGTTACAGTTCCAATTTCTATAAAACCAAAGCCCAGTGTTGCCAGTTCATCAATCAACATAGCATTTTTATCAAAACCGGCTGCCAGTCCAACCGGATTTCTGAATTTGAGTCCAAATACTTCCCGTTCAAGTCCGGGGTGTTCAAAGTCATATAAACTTTTGAAAAGCTGAGGAACTAATGGTATTTTAAAAAGTCTTTTGAGATTGTGAAAAGTAAACTCGTGGGCTTTTTCGGCATCCAGATTGAATAAAAGAGGCTGAACAATGGTTTTATACATCAGTAGTATGTTTTGATTTCGCAAAAATACAAAGCATTTCACCATTTTCATGAAAAAACCGTTTTTTGCATATAGACTATCTAACTTGCAATCCTAACTATTAACTTTAGTTTAAAATTTAGAAATATGATACAACTTCTGGATAAAACACAATTACCTGAATGGTTTGAATATCCTCCTCAGTTTCTAAAAATTATAAATCAAAACCTAACAAACTTAGATCCCTGGTATATCTTATCAGGAAGTGAGTTAATATCAAGAAGGGAAGGCTTAAAGCAAAGATATCCGCAAAAAAATCTTATCCCTTTTGCAAAAAATGCCGGAAGTGATGATATAGCATGCTGGCAGGAAAAAGACATAAAAAAAGTTTTTATCATTCATGATTATGCTGAACCGGGATGGGAAAGCAGGGCTGTCTATGACAGCTTCTGGAACTGGTTTAGACAAGCTATTGAAGACACTATTGAATTTGATTTTTAACAAACCAAAATGGACATAAAAACAGACGAGTTGAGTAACTCTTATGACTATCTGATTGTTGGACAAGGTATTGCCGGAACGATTTTGGCTTATACATTCTTAAAAAACAATAAAAAAATACTGGTTATTGGGGACGAAAGCCTTAAATCAGCATCTGAAGTGGCGGCAGGACTTTATAATCCGGTGACTGGCAAAAGACTGGCTAAAACCTGGCAGGCAGATGAAATTTTTCCTTTTCTGGAAGACTTTTACAGAGAAATGGAACATCATCTCGACGAAAAATTTCTATACCCTTGTTCTGTTTACCGCCCTTATGATAACCTTTCTGAACAAAATGACTGGATAGCCCGAACTGCCAAGCCTGAGTTTAAAAAATTTATCTGTAATGCTTCTCCTGATATTTTACCCGACGACCTCATCAGGCATCCGTTGGGTGGTATAGAAACGTTTCAGGCAGGCTGGCTTGATACCAACAAAATGGTGCAGGTTTGCCGAGTTTTTTTTAAAAATCAAAAAATTTACCTAAACCAAAAATTTGATTATCAAGACATTAAAATAACCCCGGATGACATAATCTGGAAAGAAAAACACTTTAAAAAAGTTATCTTTTGTGAAGGTATCTATGGAAAAGACAACCCATTTTTTAATTTTTTGCCTTTCTTTCATGTCAAAGGAGAGATTTTGACGTTACATATCAATAATGCCAATTTATCTTGTGTGGTCAATCAGGGAGTTTATATCTTTCAGACGGATAAAGACACGTTTAAAGCCGGAGCTACTTATGACTGGGATGCCGGAGACTGGCAGCCCACTGAATCCGGGAAGCAAGAATTGACAGAGAAGTTAGATAAATTGCTGACTAAAGAATATAAGATTACTGAACACCTTGCCGGCGTTCGTCCGGTAACGCAGGACAGGTTGCCATTTGTAGGACTTCATCCTGAATTTAAACCATTGGCAATCTTTAATGGTTTGGGTACAAAAGGGATTTCGCTGGCTCCGTGGCTGGCACAAAAATTTACCAATTTTCTGGACAATAAGGAAGTTTTGCCAAAAGAAGTACAAACAGAGCGATTTTATTCGTTATATTTCAGGCAACATTAAGCCAGACAGTAGGTCTCATGCAGATTTATTTTTACTTTAGTAAATATGCTGTCTTTTACGCTAGACTATTATTTAATATAAAATGCAAATAAACTCTTTGAACAATATGCGTTTTAAGCTACTTGTTTATTCAACTATACTCATTTTTACCCATTCTCTTCTGGCTCAAAATACGCTTCAAAGCTTTGGAAGAAGCAGGCTGCAAAATAAAGTACTCGACTGGAAAATGCTGACCTCAGCCAACTCTGAAGTCTTTTATTATCAGGATGGAGCTGAACTGGGCAATATGGCTGCCAGATTTATTGAGGCTGATTTTGAAAAAATCACAGAACTTTTAGGTTATACGCCTTATTCTAAAATCAAAATTTTTATTTACAACTCCGTTCAGGATTTGCAGCAAAGCAATCTGGGCATCAACCAATATGAATTGCTCGGCGGCGGAAAAACCAGATTCGTAAAATCACGTACGGAAGTAGCATTTACAGGCTCACAGGTAGAGTTTCAGAAAGAACTCCGGTATGCCATTGCTCAGGTTATTATTACAGAGATGATGTTTGGTGGGAGTCTGAAAGATATGCTGCAAAGTGCTTATCTGCTTACGTTGCCTGACTGGTTTATTTCAGGAGCAGCAGCATACGTGGCTGACGGCTGGAGTGAAGAAATGGATGACTACACCAGAGATTTAATTTTCAATAAGCATCTGCGTCGCCCGGCAGCCCTCTCTGACGAAGAAGCACGTAAGACAGGTCATGCCATCTGGAATTATATTGGCGAAAAATACGGCAAGTCCAATATCTCCAACATCCTCAATCTGACCCGTATTATCCGTAATGAAGAAACAAGTATTGCCAGTACACTGGGGCTATCATCTTACAATCAATTTTTGAGAGATTGTCGAAATTATTATGGCGTAATGGCTGATCAGCTAAAGGCAGGCTATAAGTTTTCTGATGCAGATTTCAGACTACGCAACTTTAAACGTAATAAATTTGAATACAATCAGATTAAAATCAGTCCTGATGGAAAATTACTGACATATTCAGAAAACCACAATGGCAGATACAGAGTGTATGTGATGAATACTGCCAATCGTCATAAAAAAGTAATTTTCAAAGGTGGTCAGCATGTAGTTGAACAGCGTATTGATTACTCTTTGCCTTTACTTGCCTGGAAAAGTAATATTTCATTAGGGATAATTTATCCCAGACATGGCAAGAATTATTTTAGAATGATTGATACTCAGCGTAAGGGATTGTCTGTTAAGTTTAATATTTTCGGAAAGAACCCAAATCGTAAAGAACTACCTTTTTATCAGATTGCCGATTTTTCGGTATCAGGTGATGGCAGCACACTGGCTTTAAGTGCCAATCGTAAAGGTCAAACAGATATTTTTACGTATAAAATAAGCAGTGGAGCTGTAAAACAAATTACGAATGACTTTTACGATGACATTACACCTGTTTTTCTTAAAAACTCTAATGAAAACATTGTTTTCAGCTCAAACCGCCTTTCAGATACACTTAATACCCCCGACAAGGGAAACTATAAAAACCTGGGGAATCGTTTTGACCTCTTTATTTTTCGAAATACCAAACCTGTTTTAGAAAGAATAGCCAATGCTCAGGGAAATCAAACTCATCCGACGGTTGCAGGCAATAGTATTTTTTATTTGAGTGATGAAACAGGCATTAAGCAACTTTACAAACTCGAAAATAACACAACTACACAGGTTTCAGGTTTTTTACAAAGTATTCAGACTTACAGTTTATTTAAAGGAGATACTACTCAGACTTTGGCTTACCGGATGATTGACAACCGGCATAATTTTCTGGGCTATCATAAAAAATTCGACTTTAACAATAGTTTTAAACCTCTCAATACAGGCAGAGAAGAGATTCTGGAAGAAAAAGGCATCATTCAACGCCCTGTTCAGGTAATCGGGAACAACAACCAACCTATTACAAAAGACTCAGTTGCCACCAATATCATTACACCCTCCTTTACCCTTGCAGCCGGAGAAGTTGATACTGAAAATTATCAGTTTGACTCTGACAGCCGGAAAGCGAAGACTGAAAAAGAACCAAGTAAAAAACAAATAGATCTGGCTGACTCCAAACTCATCCGAAATGAAAAAACAGATGAAATTTCTATTAAAGGACCCTATGCCTATCAAAACAGATTTAGCATAGACAATACACTTACAGGACTGGAAATAGACCCTATCAGAGGCTTAGGCATCACAGGACGTATTTCTATCAATGACATGCTGGAAGACCACCGATTTAATGCCGGGGGAACAGTATTTCTGACGAGTACTCGTAGCACCAATCTGTTTATGGAATATGAATATCTTAAACGTAAAGTAGACCTTGGAGCTCGTTTTGAAAGAAAAACTTATTTTTATAACCTTAGTGAGGTCATACAGAAATATACTTTAAACAGAGTACAGGTAAGTGCTGCTTACCCTTTGAATAATTCCAGTCGTTTTGTTGTTACTCCTTTTCTGACAACTACCCGTTACACCGATTTATCATGGGACAACAAGTCTGGTTTTTACTTACCTGATGTTTTCAAGCAATATGTTGGGGTAAAAGCTGAATATATTTTTGACAATACTACCTTTAACGGATTAAATATGATTCAGGGAACCCGTGCCAGAATCAAGTTTGAAGCCTATGAGGGCATCAGTCAGGGCAATACCAGCTTTAATAACATTCTGGCAGACATACGTCATTATCAGCCATTGCACAGGGATATTATTTTTGCTACACGTATTGCATTCGGAAGATTTTTTGGAAAAGCAGCCAAAAGTTATGTATTAGGCGGAATGGACAACTGGGCATTTAATGCTAAAGAAGAAAGAGCCAATGGTACTTTTAATCCTATTGCCCCACCTAATGATTCTCCACAAGACCGCAGCGACATTCTTTTTGCAGAATTTGCCACACCTCTGCGTGGATTCAGATACAATAAGTTATTTGGAGAAAATTTTGTACTGGCTAATGCTGAAATTCGCTTTCCTGTGATTCGCTACTTCTATCGCAGCCCCATTACCTCTAACTTCTTCCGTAATTTACAACTGGTTGGATTTACAGACATTGGAGCAGCCTGGACAGGCAAAGGACCACTCAGTCAGGAAAGCGAGTTAAATACGTTACTTCCTGTTCGTTTAAATGATGCTTTTTATGGCACTACAGTTACTTTCTACCGGAATCCGTTTTTGATTGGTTATGGTGCCGGTTTAAGGACTATGATTTTTAACTTTTATACCAAGCTTGATGTAGCGTGGGGAGTAGAAGATTTTCAGGCAACTCAAAACAAAGTCTATCTCACCATTGGCTATGATTTCTAAGCAGTTGCATCTGATTTGATTTGTCCTTTTCCTGAAACTGCTTTCTCAAACCGGCTGGCATACTCAGGATCAAGGGTTTGAAATAACTCGTCCCAGATGGTGGTATAAAAGCCATAGTTGAAGTCTTTGTTATTATGATGCTGATAATGAAAAGTAGAGGTTGTAATGAATCTTAGTACCGGATGTTTGACCCAAAATGCCGGAAAAGGTTCTACTGCGATGTGACCCAGCATACCAAATGTAACATTGGCAGTAAGATACACAATTACTGCAATTAGATTAAATGGCATTATCATCAGTACAATCAGCCATAAACCACCAAAAGCAATGGTTTCGAGTGGGTCGAGGATAAACAAATCAATCGGCTCAGGCTGGGTAAACTGATGATGAAAGTAATGGGTGATTTTATAAAAAAAAGTACGGTGTACAAATAAATGCAGGACAAACATCAGCAAGTCCATTATCAGAATCATGAGTATAAAGTCAGCAATAATTCGCCAGGAAAGGCTCTCGTCAAACTTTATAAAACCATTTTTCCATAGCCAATATCCCCCAAATGTAACACCTGTATTTACAGTGACAGATGCCAATACAAACATCCATTCTTTGGGAGTGGCATTATTCAATAGTTCATCAAGATTGCGATGTGCATAAAACTTTCGAAGCAGATTGCCTAACTGTATTACACCTACTACAATCAGGCAGTTTTCAATCCAGAAAATAAGCATTGTTTGCCATACAGGCATATTTTTCAGAAAGTCTATCATATTTTTGCAGGTGTTACATCAGCAGTTAAAGCAAAGATAATTATAAATTTAGTTTTCTAATCCGACACACTATTCACTATTACAGAAATTTAGTAAATTCGCAAAACCTGCATAAACCATTCTATGAAAAAACAAATTTTACTTTTTACCCTTCCCATTATAGCAATATTGGCGGGAATATTTTTCTTTTCGCCCTGGCGTATAAGCCAGCACCTCACTTCCAAAAATGCAACTGCATACCAGAAAGAACTTACCTCTATTGACTCAAAACGCAAACAACTCAATCAGCAAAAAGCCAGTCATCAGGAAGTAAAAACGTTTTTTATAAGCACCATCAAGAATAAAATTTTTCCTTACTGGTATGGAACCCGCTGGTCTTACAGTGGCACTACCGAAACACCAGGCAAAGGCTCTGTAGCTTGTGGCTACTTTGTAACTACGGTGCTGAGAGATGCTGGATTTACATTAAACCGGACAAAATTAGCCCAGATGCCTTCTGAAGAAATGATTCGTAGTCTGGTCGATGAAAAGTATATTCAGTCGTGGAGCAATATTTCTATAGAAACTTTTGTAAGTAAAATAAAAAAATCTGGTAAAGGAGTCTATATCATCGGATTAGACACCCACACAGGCTTTGTATTGTATGACGAAAAAGGGGTACAATTTATCCATGCCAGTGGCAGTTATCCATTTTGTGTAGTCAACGAAAAAGCTCTCTCCTCTCGTGTCCTCAAAAAATCAAAATATAGAGTCGTTGGCAAAATAAGTGCCGACGAACTGGCAATGAAAGAATACCGACAAGGCTAATAATCTTGAGATAATAGGCGATTTTTCATTCAACGTTATATTTTCAATCAGTAATGATGATTGGCAGGCTAATTTTTATTTTCTGTATTGGCAATACTTATCTGTGTCGTTATACACCTGTAAGCAACTATATTTTAGCCAATATAAAAAGCCCGTTTGACCAATTAAATCTGAAAGAAGAGAATTAGATGGTAGGATTTTTCAGGTAAAATTTTCAAATTTGGCTATCATAATTAGTATCACAGTAAATGACAACAATACAAAAACTACGACAGTTAAAATACAATAAAAAAATCAAAAAAATCCTAAACAATACAAAAAGTACGACAAAACTTGCGTATATTTAGGAGTTATACAAAAGAGTGGGGAGAGCTGAGCCAACCAATTTTTTAGCAACTTTGCGACGGTCAAAGCTTGTTTGAAGCGGAGGCAAAGTTACTAAAAAACCATGAAAAAAATACTTCGTAAATTTCTTTTTTACGCAACATTTTTTTCATTTTGGTTTAATGTTCTTTTAAGGGAATCTATTTTAGGTTTTCTCACTGATACCCCACCCCTTCGCATAACTGCGTGTTTGCGACATTTCCCTTACTTCGTGCGGGAAACTTCGCAAACACGCCTCACGTTAGCTGCTACCTTATTTGACCATCCTGCTTATGGAAGAAAGATATCTAAAATACATTGAAAATGCTTTAGGACAGCTTGACAAAGCTACAAGTTGGATTTTTTTGACTTTGATGGTAATCATTCTTTCAAGTAATAAGACAGACGACTACGAATTTGGCGACATCAAAATTAAAAAGGGACAAAGTGCTTTGGTTTTGTATCTAATACTTTGTGGACTAAATTTTCAAGTGCTAAAATATTTACAGGTACTTTCAAGCAGTTTTTCTTTTATTAAAGATAAATCCATAGCTATTGCAAATATCCAATATGACACTTGGGTATTCAATCCATTTAGCAGAACGACTGGTATTGTTGGACTGTTTACAGACAATATTGGTCTTCCTATTTTGATTATATTATGGTGGCTTGGCTTCGCTTTAGCAAACAAGGAAATTTCAAAGACGAAACAAAGCAAAGCTGCTTCCACAATAATTCTTCTATTATTTTGCTTATACTTATTATTTGGACTTTTGAGCTTAATAATTATTCAGGATTTACTATTGAGGATAGGTAATAATACAGACAAATTAATCTCTCAATTTATTGGGATAATTGTCGGAGTATTTGTATTCTATTTTGTAGAAAAAAGAGAGAAATTTTTGAAAGTAATTTTTCAACAATGAACCAAGAAGAAGAATTGGAAAATATTAGCAAAGAAATTTTGCGATTAAAAAGAAAAAAAAGAAAGGTCTTTCTATTAGACAAACCTTTGTTTTTTTATTCAAAAGCTGGTGTTTCAATTCTGACAGTTGTAATTTCAAGTGCCTTTAGTTCATTTGGACTGTTAAGTGCCTTTTATATTGCAAACAGAGATAAAATAATACTCTGGATTGTTGTAGGTATTTTAATTTTTATTGTTCTCTTTTTGTCCTATAACTTTCTGTATCGCAAATTTACAGAGAAACGAGATTTACAAATTGATAGGCAAATAGAGGCTCTCAAAATTAAGTATAGAGAAATCAAAGGCAGCAGCTAACAATGGTAACTGTTGCACAACTACCATTTCAAACACTGACGACAAAAGACTGGGATAAAAACAAAGCATTTTAAGCCCTTGTGAGAGGACTTTGTTTTTTACAGGATAAAAATAGGATGAGAATTTGGGT
>JAESFG010000512.1_pt1 | contig 20726 bp, 18 predicted proteins | sample 9269371 | NCBI WGS metagenome assembly JAESFG01 (sample SAMN14506227, study PRJNA617093) | algae metagenome | isolation source: Aetokthonos hydrillicola CCALA 1050 (B3-Florida) and co-occurring... | place: USA: South Carolina | collected 2013-01-01 | reverse complement strand
ACTCGCGGCTGAAGCACAATTTCGGCATGGCCATGCCGGAGGGCTATCGAAAGGCCGTGCGCCTGATGGACCTCGCCGAGCGCTTCGACACGCCGGTGGTCACCTTCGTCGACACGGCCGGCGCCTATCCCGGCATCGGCGCGGAGGAGCGCGGCCAGGCAGAGGCGATCGCGCGGTCCACGGAGCGCGGCCTGACGCTCGAGGTTCCGAGCTGCGCGCTGGTGATCGGAGAAGGCGGTTCGGGTGGCGCTGTCGCCATCGCGAGCTGCAGCACCGTGCTCATGATGGAGCACGCGATCTACACCGTGGCCTCCCCCGAGGCGTCGGCGTCAATCCTGTGGCGCGACTCGGCCAGGGCCCAGGATGCCGCGACGAACATGAAGATCACCGCCCAGGACCTGCAGCGCTTCGGAATCATCGACGGCATCGTGCGCGAGCCTCGCGGCGGGGCCCATCGCGAGCCGGAGGCCGCCATCCAGGCGGCGGGTGACGCGATCGAGGCGGCGCTGGTCGAACTGTCCGGCCTCTCGAAAGAGGAGATCGTCGCCAAACGCGCCGAGAAGTTCATGTCTCTCGGCCGCAAGGGGTAACCAGAAAGGTCACAACGCCCGTTGCTTCGCTCTTGAGTGAGGCATGGAAGACACGCCCGTCGAGAACCTCTTCATCCTTGATTTACCGTGTTGGCGCCGTGTCCGTGGTCCCGGTAAGGTTCTGGCAAGGATGACAGTCGAAAACGGGAACGGGGCAAAGTCCGTGCGCAGGACCTGCCCCACACTCGAAGGATCGATGAATGACCCTGTCATTGCCGAGACTGGCACTCGCCTCCGCAGCCCTGCTGGCTCTCGCGGCCTGCAACGAAACGGGAAGCGGCCGCAGCCCCGCGCGGGCATACACGCCCATTCCGGGGGACACGCTGGCGCTGTTCTCAAAGAAGGACACGGACCGCTCCGCGCCGATCCTGCTGCGCGCCTACAAGAAAGAGTCCGAGATCGAGCTCTGGAAGCAGGCGAAGGACGGGCGCTACGTCCACGTCAAGACCTATCCCGTCTGCCGCTGGTCGGGCCAGCTCGGGCCCAAGAAACGCGAGGGCGACCGCCAGGTTCCCGAGGGCTTCTACACGGTGACGCCGGCCCAGATGAACCCGAACTCGGCCTACTGGTTGTCCTTCAACGTCGGCTATCCCAATCCGATGGAACGCGCGATGGGCCGCGGCGGCGGCGACATCATGGTGCACGGGACTTGTTCGTCGCGTGGCTGCTTCGCGATGACGGACAAGCAGATCGAGGAGATCTACGCCGTCGTGCGGGAGGCCTTCAACGGAGGCCAGAAGTCGGTCCAGTTCCAATCCTATCCCTTCCGGATGACGCCCGAGAACCTGGCGCGCTTCCGCCATGACCCGAACATCGCCTTCTGGAAGAACCTGAAGGAAGGCAGCGACAATTTCGAGGTGACGAAGGCCGAGCCGCGCGTCGGATATTGCGGGGGCAAGTACGTCTTCAACGCGGAGAGCGGCCGTTCGGACCCGAACGCGCCCTGCTCCGCGATCACCGTCGATCCTTCGATCGCCTCGGCCGTCGCCGCCAAGCAGCGCGAGGACGACCGGCGCGTCGCCGAGCTGATCCAGAAGGGCGTGCCGGCCGTGGGCATCCGCTATGCCGACGGCAGCCAGAACCCGTCCTTCCGCAACTCCGGCTTCGGCTATTCGGACGACCGGGTGGTCGTCGCCTATGCCGACACGCCGAACAGGAGCCTCGGCGAGGTGAGCCGGCCCGACGCGATCGAGGACGTGCAGGAGTTCGCCGTCGACGAGAGCGGCCAGCCGAAGGAGCCGGCCAAGACCGACGTCGCCGCGGCACCGGCCGCCGCGGCCGCCATTGACGGCGCGGCTCCGGCGGCGACCCCGAAGGCGGTCGCCATGGCGCCGGCGGCCAAGCCGGGCGCCAAGCCTGCACCGCAGCCGCCGGCCCAGCAGGTTGCCAGCGTCCAGACGGCCCCCGTCGTTCCCGCCGCCAAGCCCGCGGGTGCCTTCAGCGCTATCGGGTCCCTGTTCGGCTCCGCCCCGGCCCCGTCGGCCCAGACGGAGACCACGAGCACGGTCGCCAAGGCCGCCGCCGCCGGCAGCAAGCCTTTCTACAAGCGCTGGTTCGGCCTCGGCGAGGAAGAGCCGGCACCCGGCGTCGAGACTCCGGCGACGGCCACCCCTGCTCCGGGTGTGCCCGTGCTGCCGAAGCGGCAGGCCTCGGCCGACGGCAAGGCGAAGGTCGCGTTCATCCTGCCGCCCGCGGACGAGGAAGGCCAGTCCGGCCAGCAATGACGGGCGCGGCTCGCGCTCTTCGCCAGGCCGCCCGAACAAAAAAGCCGCCCCGGAGGGCGGCTTTTTCGTATCCGGCGAGGCCGGACCGGTTTACGCCGGAGCGATGTTGCCGACGGCGATCTTGCCCGTGCGGCGGTCCGGCTGGGTGTCGAACACGACCTTCTGGCCCTCGACGAGGCTGCGCATTCCGGCGCGCTCCAGGGCGGTGGCATGCACGAACACGTCCTTGCCGCCGTCGTCGGGCTGGATGAATCCATAGCCCTTCTGGTCGTTGTAGAACTTCACGGTGCCCGGGGTCATGGGGGCTCCTTTCGACGTTTGTACGTTGTCGTGCCCGGGGCGAGCGAGTCCCGCCGCGGGCGCATGCAGTCGATGATTGGAAGAAAGTCTGAACGTCGGCCCGGCCCCGCCGGGCGAGACGGCCCGATTGTCCGGCCAAATCCCGATGACAGAGAAATAGGCCCGTTCGCCCGCCCGCGCAAGCGTGGCCTTCGGTGCCGGCGCGGTCAGACCACCCGGTAGGAGCGCTCGATGTCGGAATGCCGCGCGTCGGCGAGCACCGTCTCGCCGGCGACGGCTTTCTGTCCCACGCCGACGAGGGGGTGGACACCCTCGGGAAGATAGACGTCGACACGCGATCCGAAGCGGATCAGGCCGAAGCGCTCGCCCACGGCAAGGCTGTCGCCCTGGCGCACGAACGGCACGATCCGGCGTGCGACGAGTCCGGCAATCTGGACCACGCCGTACCGGCCCGAAGACGTTTCCAGGACCATCCCGCTGCGCTCGTTGTCGTCGCTCGCCTTGGCAAGTTCGGCATTCAGGAACAGCCCCGGGCGATACACCATGCGGGCGATGCGGCCGGCGACAGGGGCCCGGTTCACGTGGCAGTCGAAGACGTTCATGAAGATGGAGACGCGCGTCAGCGGCGTGTCGGAAAGCTCGAGCTCCGCGGGCGGGACGCAGGCGACGATCTCGGACACCCGTCCGTCGGCGGGCGAGATCACCAGGCCCTCCCGCAATGGCACGGTGCGTTGCGGATCGCGAAAGAAGAACGCACACCACGCGGTCAGGATCCAGCCGATCCAGCCCAGCGGCGACCACAGCCATCCCAGGATGAGCGCGGCGATGGCGAAGCCCGCCACGAACGGCCAGCCTTCCCGGTGAACCGGAACAAGCTGGCGGCGGATGGAGGCGGCAATCGACATGGAGGTTTCCTGGTCGCGGGCGCGGGACTGCGCAGGGGTGGCCGGGGAGATATCGCTGCTCGGGCGACGCGGTTCAAGCGCCTGCGGGAACCTGGCGGATTTCCGCCTCGGCCTGCGTCGAGGCGAGAGCCTCCTCTGCCTCCTCGGCCTCGCGCTGGCGCGCCCACAGCGCCGCGTAGACTCCGCCGTGCTCCAGCAGCTCGCCATGCGTGCCGCGCTCGACGACCACGCCCGCGTCCAGCACCAGGATCTCGTCTGCATTGATCACGGTCGAGAGCCGGTGCGCGATCACGATGGTTGTGCGCCCGCGCGAAATGCGCTCCAGCGCGTCCTGGATGTCCTTCTCGGTGAAGCTGTCGAGAGCCGAGGTCGCCTCGTCCAGCACGAGAATGGGCGGGCCCTTGAGGATCGTGCGCGCAATGGCGACACGCTGCTTCTCGCCACCGGAGAGCTTCAGGCCCCGCTCCCCCACGCTGGTCGAGTAGCCATCAGGCAGCGAGCGGATGAAGCCGTCGATCTGGGCCAGGGAGGCGGCCTCCGAGACCTGGTCCTCGCTGGCGTCCCAGCGGCCATACCGGATGTTGTAGCCGATGGTGTCGTTGAACAGGACCGTGTCCTGCGGGACCATGCCGATGGCCGCGCGCAGGCTCTTCTGGGTGACCCCCGCGATGTCCTGCCCGTCGATGGTGATGCGACCCTGCTGCGGTTCGTAGAAGCGGAACAACAGGCGGGAAATCGTCGACTTGCCGGCGCCGGACGGGCCGACAATGGCCACTGTGCGCCCCGCCGGAACCTGGAACGACACGCCGCGCAGGATAGGGCGTTCCGGAACGTAGTGGAAATGAACGTCCTCGAAGCGCACCGTGCCGGCCTTCACGTCGAGGGCGGGGGCGCCGGGACGATCGGAGATCTCGGGCGGCTGGTCGAGGATGTCGAACATCTGCTCGATGTCCGCGACACCCTGCTTGATCTCGCGATACACCATGCCCATGAAGTTCAGCGGCTGGTAGAGCTGGATCAGCATGGCGTTGATCATCACGAGGTCGCCGATCGTGTGGCGGCCCTCGCCGATGGAGACGACGACCATGACCATGCAGATCGTCATTCCAGCCGTGAAAATGATTGCCTGACCGGCGTTGAGCACGGCGAGCGAGATGTAGGCCTTCACGCTGGCGCGCTCGAAGCGCTCCATCGAGCGGTCGTAACGCTCGGCCTCGCGCTCCTCCGCGCCGAAATACTTCACGGTCTCGAAGTTCAGCAGGCTGTCGACGGCCTTGACGTTGGCGTCGGTGTCGCTGTCGTTCATCGTCCGGCGGATGGCGATGCGCCATTCGGTGGCTTTCGTCGTGTAGAACATGTAGGCGGCGATCATGGCGACGGTGACCGCCGCGTAGCGCCAGTCGAACTGCCAGATCAGCACCGCGAGGATCAGCACGAACTCGACGATGGTCGGCACGCCCGTGAGCATGGTCATGCGCACGATCGTCTCGATGCCGTTGCGGCCGCGCTCCAGAACGCGGGTCAGCCCCCCCGTCTTGCGCTCCAGGTGGAAACGCAGCGAGAGCACGTGCATGTGCTCGAACACCTCCAACGCCAGGCGCCGGACGGCATGCATGGCGACCGAGGCGAACATGGCGTCGCGCCACTGGGTCAGCAGCGCCATCAGGACGCGGGCGCCGCCATAGACGAGGGTCAGGATCACCGGCGCGGCGGCCAGCGCCGCGATGGGGACGCTGCCGCCGCCATGGACCGTCTCAGGGGGGACGAGGCTGTCCGTGACCCACTTGAAGGTATAGGGCACCGCCACCGTGACGATCTTGGCGACCAGCAGGATCACCGTCGCCCAGACGATGCGCATCCGCAGGTCCGCCCTGTCGGACGGCCAGAGATAGGGCCACAGTCCGCGGGCGGTGACGAGGAGCGCGCCGCGCTCCGCGCTCACACGGCGGCGGGCCGGCGGGCGCTGCAGATCGGGGCTGTGAACGTTCATGCGGGGCCGGATCGGGCACTGTCCGGCGTGGGAGCTGCGGAGCGGCCACGGGGGACAATTGGACTGTCGGAAGCCGCGGCCGCCCGGCACGAAAAGGACCGGCGAGCGCCGCTGCGCGTGCCACCTATATAGGGCGTTCGCGCGCCGTGCGCACCCCGTGTCCGGGGCCGGCGGTCATGCGCGGCCGGGGGAGCCCTCAGTTCGCCTGAACATCCGGAAGCACGAAGAGCTGGCCGGGATAGATGCGATGCGGATCGCGGATCTGCTGCTGGTTGGCCTGGTAGATGACGGTGTAGCGCAGGCCGCGCCCGTAGACACGCTTGCTGATCCGCCACAGGCTGTCGCCGCGCACTACCGTGGTCGTGTTGATGGAGGGCACCACCACGTCCGCGGAGGATGGCTGCGGCGGCTCGGCCGCCTTCGGTTCAGCTGCGGCCACCACCGGCCCGGATTGCTGGGATGCCGCGGGGACGTCGGCCTTGGGGCTGCCCTGCGGCGCGGCCGATGCCACGCGCGGCGCGAAGTCGAACGGCACCTCGGCCCGCGACAGGACCGTGCCCTGCGCGTCAACGTCGTCGATGCGGACGCGGTAGCTTCCTGGCGCCAAGCCACGATTGATGGTGAACGAGAAGCGCCCGTCGGGCCCGGTCTTCGCCGCGGCCAGGAACGTCTCGTTGAGATAGAGGCGCACGGTCGCGTTCGGCGCGGCGGCGCCGGTAACGTAGAACTTTCCGCTGTCCTCCGCCTCCACCGTGGTCAGCGCCACGGAAGGACGCTCGCCCGGCTTGGTCGTGATCGGTTTCTGTGCGGTCTCGAGCTTGCCGCTGGCTTTCTGGCGCAGCACCTCGGTCGGCCTGTCCGGACTGGCCAGGGCAACGATCACCTCGCCGGCAGTATCGGCGGGGACCGAAACGGTGACGGTCTGCCGCGATCGCTCGCTGCGCCCGTCGGCAGTCCGCGAGGCGAGAGACAGGTCATAGGTCCCGGGCCTGAAAGGCGGAGGCACCATCGCGAACTGGCCGCCGGGATCGGTCGTCGCCTTGTCATGCTCGGAACCATCGCGCAGCAGCGTGACCTGCGCCTCCGGATCGGCGCGGCCGGCGATGACCGCGTCGCCGCTCGGCTCGACCCGGACGATGTCGAAGCTCGGAGGCGTCACCGGGGGCGGCGCGACGGGCTCGGCTGCCTTTGGCGGGGCGGGGGCGGGCTGCGGCTCGGCTTTCGCCACCTGCTGCTGGGCGGCCTCCGGGGCAGGTGCTGCGGTTTCCTGCCTGGGCGTGACCGGCTCGACCGCGGGTGGGGCCGCCGCCGCCTTGGGCGGCTCCGCGGGGACGGGAGCTGCCGGTTGCGGGGCGGGAGCGGGGGATGGCGAGGGCTGGGCTGTCACCGTCGCCGGCGGCTTTCCGCCCAGGCCCGGCGGCAGGCCGAAGACGGCAATCGCGCCGCCCAGCGCGGCGGCGCCGAGCAACACCAGCGCCACTTTCACCCAGACAACCATGACCAGACCGCCTCTCCCCGCACTTTGTAAACTTTTCCTTACTGCATGTGGCTCGCGGCTCGCTAGCCATTCTGCTCGGTAATCTTAGCACAAAATACAGGGAAGATTGACCGCGCCCCCCCGTGGTGCAAGAAACCGACCATGAACCGCCCGCTGAAATCCCCCCTGCGCTCCATATGCGTGTACTGCGGATCCGGACACGGAGCCGATCCGGCGTTCCGCCATGCCGCGGAGGCGCTCGGGTCCGCCATAGCCCGGGCCGGGCTGTCGCTGGTTTACGGCGGCGGCAATGTCGGACTGATGGGGACGGTGGCCCGCGCCGTGCTCGACGGTGGCGGACATGTCACGGGAATCATTCCCGACTTCCTGCGCCAGCGCGAGCTCATGATCGACGACGCGCAGGAACTCGTCGTCGTGCCGGACATGCACACCCGCAAGCGGCTGATGTTCGAGCGGGCGGATGCCTTCGTCGCACTGCCCGGGGGCATCGGCACTCTGGAGGAGCTGATCGAGCAGATGACATGGGCGCAGCTCGGCCAGCACCGCAAGCCGATCCTGCTCGCCGACATCGGTGGCTTCTGGCGGCCACTTCTCGGATTGCTGGAGCACATGCGCGAGGCAGGCTTCATCCGCCCTGGCCTCGACGTGCATTATCTCGTCGCCGAGCGCATCGAGGACGTCATTCCGATGCTGGACGAGCAGGCGCTGCGCTCCGGCCTCGGCACTGAAGAGGCGGACCGGGCGGCGGAGATCGTCGAGGAGAGGTTCTGACGCGCGCAAGGCCGCGCGTCATTCAATTGTCAGGTTCAAGCCTGCGGTTTATCGGAAAGCGGCCATCCGATTGTCCGGAGGAAATCAATGCGAACTGTTTTTTCCGCCATCGCCGTTGCGGCTCTCGGCCTTGCGGCCGCCTGTGCCGCGGCTGCTGCAGGGACGGTGGATGAGGTCCGCGGCCGGTTCGATACATTCATCACGGCGCAGAATGCCCACGATCTCGCGGGCGTGAGCGGTCACCTCGTCCAGTCGCCGGACTTCGTCTGGGTGCGCGGTCCCATGATCGTCTACGGCACGGACGAGGCCGAAAAGCGCTTCGCGGGGCTCTACAAGGGAACTTGGAAGATCGCCCCGGCCATCGGCGAACTCAAGATCGTCGACGTCGCGCCGTCGGTTGTCGCCCTGGTCGTTCCCGCGATCTTCACCACGGGCAAGGCCGGTGAAGAGGCCAAGGAAAGCCGCTTCATCATCACCCAGACCTGGGTGATGAAGCCCGACGGCTGGCGTATCGCGGCGCTTGTCGTCGTTCCCGCGCCCTTTCCGCCGGCCTGACGCCGAGGAGAAGGGCGCGGACGACGGGCGCAGGGCGGGGTCAGGCGAACTGCCCGTGGCAGTGCTTGAACTTCTTGCCCGAGCCGCAGGGGCAAGGCTCATTGCGCCCGACACGCCCCCAGGTGGCGGGATCGTTCGGGTCGCGCGCCTCCAGCGTCGCCACGTCCCCCGCCGCGGCGACCGTCGCGCTGGCCCCGAAGCCGAGCGCCAGGCCGGCCCGCGTCATCGGGTCGGCATTGGCGAACTCGTCCTGCCCCGTGGTGGCGTCGATGTGCGACGCAGTCATCGGTGGCAGCTCGGGCTCGGGCGGCGGGGCGAACATCACCTCCACCCGCATGAGCTGCGCCGTGACCTGCTCGCGCAGGCGCGTGATGAGCTGGTCGAACAGCTCGAACGCTTCCTGCTTGTACTCGTTCAGCGGGTCGCGCTGGGCGTAGCCGCGCCATCCGATGACCTGGCGGAGATGGTCCAGCGTGACAAGGTGCTCGCGCCACAAATGGTCGAGCATCTGCAGAAGCACCTGCTTCTCGATGTAGGTCATCACGCCGGGAGTGTTCTTCTCGATCCGGCCGGCATAGTGCTCGTCCGATGCCTGGCGCAGCCGCTCGCGGATCTCGTCGTCGGCGATGCCCTCTTCCTTCGCCCAGTCGCCCACGGGAAGCTCGAGCGCGAGGAAGCGCTGGACGTCCTCATCGAGGCCCGCCACGTCCCACTGCTCGGGATAGGCCCCCTCGGGGATGTGCTTGGCGACGATGTCGTCGATCACGCCGTGCCGCATGTCGTCGATCGTGGCGCGGACGCTGTCCTCGGCCATGAACTCGCGGCGCTGCTCGAACACGACCTTGCGCTGGTCGTTCATGACGTCGTCGTACTTGAGGATGTTCTTGCGCATGTCGAAGTTGCGGGCTTCGACCTTCTGCTGCGCCTTTTCGATGGCCTTGTTGATCCAGGGATGGATGATGGCCTCGTCCTCCTTCAGGCCGAGGCGCTGCAGCATGCCGTCCATGCGCTCGGACCCGAAGATGCGCATCAGGTCGTCCTGGAGGGACAAATAGAACTTCGAGCGACCGGGGTCACCCTGGCGTCCCGAGCGTCCGCGCAGCTGGTTGTCGATGCGCCGGCTCTCGTGCCGCTCGGTCCCGACCACGTAGAGGCCGCCGGCCGCCAGCGCCTTTTCCTTGAACCTTGCCACCTCGGTGCGGATCTCGGCGGCGCGGGCGTCGCGTTCCGGACCCTGCTCCGTGCCGACGAGATCGTGTTCGATACGCATGTCGGCGTTGCCGCCGAGCTGGATGTCCGTGCCGCGGCCGGCCATGTTCGTGGCGATGGTGATCGCTCCCGGCACGCCGGCCTGGGCCACGATGAACGCCTCCTGCTCGTGGAAGCGGGCATTGAGGATGGCGAACATCTTGCTCGGACGGCCGGCGCGCGCGGCCTCGTAGAGCGGCTCCAGCGCGTCGGGCGCGTTGAAGTCGATCATCCTGTAGCCGTTCTTGACCAGGAACTCGCCGAGTTGTTCCGACTTCTCGATGGAGGTCGTGCCGACGAGGATGGGCTGGCCCTTCTCGGCGGCGGCCTCGATCTCGCGGACGATCGCCTTGTACTTCTCGCCGGCGGTGCGGTAGACCTCGTCATCCTCGTCGATGCGGGAAACGGGCAGGTTGGTCGGGACCTCGACCACCTCGAGCTTGTAGATGTCCTGGAACTCGTCGGCCTCCGTCGCCGCCGTGCCGGTCATGCCGGCAAGCTTCTTGTAGAGGCGGAAGTAGTTCTGGAAGGTGATGGAGGCGAGCGTCTGGTTCTCCGGCTGGACCTGGACGTGCTCCTTAGCCTCCAAGGCCTGGTGCAGGCCCTCGGAGTAGCGCCGCCCCGGCATCATGCGGCCGGTGAACTCGTCGATGATCACCACCTCGCCATTGCGGACGATGTAGTCCTTGTCGCGCTGGAAGAGGGCGTGGGCGCGCAGCGCCTGGTTGACGTGGTGGACCAGCGTGGCGTTCGCCGCGTCGTAGAGAGTGCCCTCCTTCAGCAGGCCGGCCTGCTCGAGGAGCTCCTCGATATGCTCGTTGCCCTGCTCGGTCAGGGAGACGGCGCGCTGCTTCTCGTCGACGTCGAAATCGCCCTTCTGCAGATGCGGGAGGAGCTTGTCGATGGCGTTGTAGAGCTCGGACCGGTCGTCGAGCGGCCCGGAGATGATGAGAGGCGTGCGCGCCTCGTCGACCAGGATCGAGTCGACCTCGTCGACGATGGCGAAGTGATGCCCACGCTGGACCATCTGGCCCAGCTCGTACTTCATGTTGTCGCGCAGATAGTCGAAGCCGAACTCGTTGTTCGTGCCATAGGTGATGTCGGCGGCATAGGACTGGGCACGCTCGACGTCATCGAGGCCGTGCACGATGATGCCGACGCTCAGGCCGAGGAACTTGTAGACCCGTCCCATCCACTCCGCGTCGCGCCGTGCGAGGTAATCGTTCACCGTAACGACATGGACGCCGTTGCCGGCGAGCGCGTTCAGGTAGACCGGGAGGGTGGCGACGAGTGTCTTGCCTTCGCCCGTCCGCATCTCCGAGATCGACCCCTCGTGCAGCACCATGCCGCCGATGAGCTGGACATCGAAGTGACGCTGGCCCAGCACCCGCTTGGCCGCCTCGCGAACGGTGGCGAAGGCCGGGACCAGGAGATCGTCGAGCGTCTTGCCTTCGGCGAGCTGGCGCTTGAAGTCCTCGGTGCGGGCCCGCAGGGCCTCGTCGCTCAGGGCCGCCAGCTCGGGTTCGAGCGCATTGATGGCAGCGACGCGGGGGCGGTACGTCTTCAGGCGGCGGTCATTGGCCGAGCCAAAGACCTTCTTGGCGAGTGCGCCGAACATCGAGGACCCTTCATTCGTACGGGCGTGAGCCGTCCCCGCGGCTGCCGCCCAAGGTAAACCTGCAAATCGTCGAACGGGCTTATAGCGCCATCCGTTGCGAGACGCACTCCCGTTTACGGCTTCGTGACGCAGGCCGGGCAAGGGCGCGCAGCAGCTCCGGGCGACAGGAGCGCGCCCGCTTGCTGCCCAGATGGGGACACGATCGCAGGATTTCAAACCGGCGGGGATAGAGCCGCAGGCTTGGCGCTTGTCACACGCGCCGGCTTGCTTCACTTGTTCGCTCCGGCCGGCAGCCCGCGGGCGCATGCAACACCGAGACAGAGATACTCATGACAACGACCTTTCTCGCGACCCGGCCCGTGTTCGGCCTGGCCGTCGCCGCCCTTCTCGCCTTCGCACCCCATGCGCTGGCCGCCGAGGACAAGCCCGTCGCCAAGGTCGACGGCATCACCATCACGGAGAGCGACCTCGCCATGGCCGCCGACGACCTCGGCGCCAACGTGCCGCAGGGCAGCGAGGCGCAGAAGCGAGACTTCCTGGTGTCGTACCTCGTCGACCTCAAACTCGGAGCCAAGGCGGCCGAGGCCGCCAAGATCAATGACGATCCGGACTTCGTCCGCCGCCTCGCCTATGCCCGCGAGAAGCTGCTTCTCGACGAGTATCTCACGACCGAAGGCAAGAAGGCGGTGACCTCCGACGCGGCGCGCAAGCTTTACGAGGACACCGTCAAGTCGCTGCCGGCCGAGAAGGAGGCGCATGCCCGCCACATTCTCCTGCCGACGGAGGAGGAGGCCAAGGCGGCCGCGGCGCGGATCAAGGGCGGCGAGGACTTCGCGAAGGTCGCCGCCGAGCTCTCCAAGGATCCCGGTTCGGGCAAGGAGGGCGGGGACCTCGGCTGGTTCACCAAGGACCGGATGGTGCCGGAGTTCTCCGAGGTCGCCTTCAAGCTGCAGCCCGGCCAGGTTTCCGATCCGGTGAAGAGCCAGTTCGGCTGGCACGTGATCAAGCTGGAGGAGCTGCGCGACAAGCCGGTCCCGACCTTCGACCAGGTGAAGGACCAGGTTGACCAGTACCTGACCCGCAAGACCCAGTCCGACATCGTGCTCGGGCTTCGGTCCAAGGCAAAGATCGAGCGGCTCGACAAGCCGGCGGCTCCTGCTGCTCCGGCCGCTCCCGCCGACGCGGCGAAGACGCCGGCGGCTCCCGCCGACGCCGGGGCCGCTCAGCCCAAGCCCTGATCCTCCGCGTGACCGCCGTCCGGACAACCCGGATCGCGGCCCGCCGATCACAGGTCCGTCACAGCCTTCGCACAGGCTGGCCGCATCCGGGGGGCTGCTTGTCCCCCGGGCATCCACAGGTTCCGCACAGCCGGGGACGCCCATGGCCCACGCCGTCTCGCCGCTCGCTCCCGCCCATTTCCCCCCCATGCCGCCGATCGAGGGGGTCGCCTTCGCGACCGCCGAGGCGGGCATCCGCTACCGCAACCGCACCGACGTGCTGCTGGTGACGCTGGCGGAAGGCACTCAGGCCGCGGGCGTCTTCACGCGCTCCAAGTGTCCCTCTGCGGCCGTCGACTGGTCCCGCCGGGTGCTGCAAGGCGGCAAGGCCCGCGGCCTCGTCGTGAACTCCGGCAATGCCAATGCCTTCACGGGCATGCGGGGCGCCAAGGCCGTGCAGCTGACCGCCGACATCGCGGCGAAGGCGCTGGGATGCGACCCGTCGGAAATCGTTCTTGCCTCCACCGGCGTCATCGGCGAGCCGCTGGACGCCACGAAGTTCGAGGGCGTCCTGGCGGACTGCGCGTCGCGCGCCAGCGCGGCGGCCTGGGATGCGCCGGCCCGCGCCATCATGACGACCGACACCTTCCCCAAGGGCGCGACCGCCACGGCGGAGATCGCCGGGGTGATGGTGACGATCAACGGCATCGCCAAAGGCGCCGGCATGATCGCGCCGGACATGGCGACCATGCTGTCCTTCGTCTTCACAGACGCACCGATCGGCGCGCCTGCGCTGAAGGCCATGCTCGCGGCGGGGGCCGACGCCTCGTTCAACGCCATCACCATCGATAGCGACACGTCCACCTCCGACACGCTCGTCCTCTTCGCCACCGGCGCGGCCGCGGCGCGCGGCTGCCCGCGGATCGCCGATCCGGCGGATCCCCGGCTGGCCTCCTTCCGCGCGGCGCTGAACGGGCTGCTGCTCGACCTCGCCCACCAGGTGGTGAAGGACGGGGAGGGTGCCCGGCACTTCGTCGCCGTGACCGTCGAAGGCGCGGTGGACGATGCGTCCGCCAAGCGCATCGCGCGCTCCATCGCCGACAGCCCGCTGGTGAAGACCGCCATCGCCGGTGAGGACGCCAATTGGGGCCGCGTCGTCATGGCCGTCGGCAAGGCCGGCGAGCCGGCCGATCGCGACCGCCTCGCCATCTGGTTCGGTCCGCATCGCGTCGCCGTGGAAGGCTCTCGCGACCTCGCCTATGACGAGGGCACCGTTTCCGCCTACATGAAGAGCCAGGCGATCGACGTGAAGGTCGACATCGGGCTGGGCAACGGGCGCGCGACGGTCTGGACGTGCGACCTGACGAAGGAATACGTCGAGATCAACGGCGATTACAGGAGCTGAACAGCTTCTTGCGACTTGAATGCAGTAGCGGATAGCATCCCTCCATTGCGGAGGGATGTTTCCATGCGTGTTCTACTTCTATGCTTATTGCCGGTCGTGGCGGGTTGTGCCGCGCCGGTGAAGACGTCTTTCACGCCGGAGATGGAGGCTGCCGCCCTCGCGGCGCTGCAGCCGGGGGAGGGCCGCATCCTTGGGCAGGCCTTCGTCCAGTCGGGGAAAGGCAAGGTCATCCCCGCCGCTGGCCAGGTCTTTGGGCTTATTCCAAAAACTCCCTACGCGGACGAGCGGATCCGGCGGGCCTATGGCAACGAAAAGTGGCGGAGGCCAATCGTGCTCGGCCTGGGCGCCGCTGACCCGCGCTTCGGCGCGGCCGTCCGCGAAACGAAGGCCGACAAGCACGGCGACTTCGAGTTCGACAAGGTGAAGGACGGCAGCTACTACGTGGAAGGAGCGGCCCAGAACGACGAAGAGACCTTCTATGTCTATGACACGGTCGAGGTCCGCGGGGGAGGGATCGCCCATGTCTACCTTTCGGGACACTGACCGACCTTGAAGCTCCTCCTCGTCGTCGCCTGCGCCCTCATCGACACCGACGGCCGCGTGCTCATCACGCAGCGGCCCGAGGGCAAGGCGATGGCGGGCCTCTGGGAGTTCCCCGGCGGCAAGATGGAGCCGGACGAGCGCCCGGAGGACACGCTGATCCGCGAACTGGGGGAGGAGCTCGGCATCGCGGTGAAGGAGCCCTGCCTGGCGCCCCTGACCTTCGCCAGCCATCCCTATCCGGAATTCCATCTGCTGATGCCGCTGTGGGTGTGCCGGCGGTGGGAGGGCCAGCCCTCCGGGCGCGAGGGCCAGGCACTCGCCTGGGTGCGTCCGACGAAGCTGCGCGACTACCCCATGCCGCCGGCGGACGAGCCGCTGATCCCGGCCCTGGTCGACCTCATCCCGCCGCCGCGCTACTGACCCTGCCTCAGCGCCCGGTTGCGAGGGCACGGGCGAGGAACAGCCCTCCCTGCCGCAGCCCCTCCTCGTCGATGCCGTGGCCAAGGCCCGGCGAGAGGTGGAACTGGGACGGCCGCCCGGCGGCGGCCAGCGCCTCGCACGCGGCGAACAGCGCCCGTACCGGGATGACGTCGTCCTGGTCGCCGTGGACCAGCAGGATGGGCGGCGCGGCCGTTGCCTCGGCGGCGAGCCTCTCCGGTCCGACCAGCTCGCCGGAATAGCCGAGGATGGCGGCCGGTCCCGCCAGGCGCCGCAGGCCCGTATGCAGCGCCATCATCGTGCCCTGGCTGAAGCCGACCAGCGCCAGCCGTTCCGGGGGCAGGCCGAGACGGGCGAGCTCGGCATCGAGCGCGGCCTCGAGAACGGGCCTCGCCCCGACCACCCCGCGCCAGCGCTCGTGCGGATCGGCGAAGGTGAGCGGAAACCATTGCCGCCCGACCGGCGCCATGCCGCACGGCTCCGGCGCGTGCGGCGAGAAGAACGCGGTGCTCGGCAGCACGTCCCTCCAAGCCTCGCCGAGATCGATCAGGTCGCGGCCATCCGCGCCGTAGCCGTGCAGCAGGACGACGAGGCTGTCCGCCCTGCCGCGGGCCGCAGGCAGGCGGGGGCCGTCGAGACCGGAGGTCATGATCGCCATCCTCGGGTCAGGGCTGCTCGACCGGCGCCCCGTCCCGCCCGCCCCGCGTCGCCGCGTAGTAGGCCCAGAGAACGCTCGCCGCCGCCCCGCGTAACGGGCGCCAGGCCTCGGCCATCGCCGCCAGCGCCTTTGCGCCGGGACGTTCCGGCAGCCGAAAGGCCCGCCGCGCGGACTCCTGAAGGGCGAGGTCGCCGGCCGGGAAGGCATCGGGATGACCCAGGCAGAAGAGAAGGTAGACGTCCGCTGTCCATGGCCCGATCCCCCGCACCGCCACCAGTCTCGCGTGCGCCTCGTCCGCCGTCCACCCGTGGAGGTCGCCGAGCGGCAGCCGGCCATCGAGGACGGCCTCGGCGATGGCGCGGACGGCCGCCATTTTCGGGCGGGACAGGCCGCAGAGGCGCAGGTCCTCGTCCGTGGCGGCGGCGAGGTCCGCCGGGGCCGGCACCCCGTAGCGTGCCGCGATGCGGGCCCGGATCGCCCGCGCGCTCGCCTGGGACACCTGCTGGCCCACGACGATGTCGACGAGCCCGCCGAAGCCCGGCGCACTCTTGCGCAGCGGCGGCGGGCCGGAGACGGCGAGCAGGCCGGCCATGCGCGGGTCGATGCCGACCAGCGCCTCCACCGCTTGCGCCAGGGCCTCCTCGCTGTCGATCATGGTTCGCCCGTCCGAATCCGTCGGAGGCGCTCTAGCACGGATCCGCCGCATGGGGCGTCCCGGCCCGCCACCCGTCTTCCGCTTCGCGCCCAGCCCGAACGGGCGCCTCCATCGCGGCCACGCCTTCTCCGCCCTGCTCAACGACAGGCTGGCCTGGCGCGAGGGTGGCCGTTTCCTGCTGCGCATCGAGGATATCGATCCCGTGAGGTCGCGGCCGGAGCTGGCCGACGCGATCTTCGAGGATCTGCGCTGGCTCGGCCTCGCCTGGGAGGAGCCTGTCCTGCGCCAGTCCGCGCAGCTTCGCGACTACGAGGCGTCGCTCGCTGCGCTGGACCGGCGGGGTCTGCTCTATCCCTGCTTCTGCAGCCGGGGCGACACGGCGCGTTTCATGGCGGAGCGCGAGCGCGCGGGCGTGCCCTGGCCGCGCGATCCCGACGGCGTTCCGTTCCATGCCGGACCCTGCCGGCTCCTGTCCGAAGCTGCCGTGGCCGGAAAGGTCGCGGCCGGCGAGCCGCATGGGCTCCGCCTGGCGATGGACCTGGCGCTCGGTGCGGCCGGTCCTCTACCGCCGATCCGCGTCTGGGATCCCCTGGCGGAGACCGTGGCCGAGACGTCCCCGGATCCCGCGCGCTGGGGAGACCCCGTCCTGGCGCGCCGGGAGGTGCGGGCGAGCTACCATCTCTGCGTGGTGCACGACGATGCCCGCCAGGGCGTCACTCACGTGGTGCGCGGCGCCGACCTCCGCGAGGCGACCCACCTCCACGTCCTGCTGCAGGCGCTCCTCCGCCTCCCGTCGCCGCTCTACCACCACCACGGCCTGGTCCACGATGCCGAAGGCAAGAAACTCGCGAAAAGCCGCGGGTCGGAAGCCCTCTGCGCGCTGCGCGGCGCGGGCGTCTCCGCCGCCGACGTGATCCGTGGGCTGGGCTTCGATCCCGGCGACAAGGCCGTGGTCCATCGGGGAGGCGTCTCGTGACGACGAAGGCCGCGGGGCTGGCGCTCGTGTCGCTTCTGGTCCGCGACTATGACGAGGCTATCGCGTGGTACACGACCCACCTCCCGTTCCGCCTGGCAGAGGATACGCCGCTTGGAGGCGGCAAGCGCTGGGTCGTCCTGTCGCCGAGCGCGGGAACCGGCACGGGGCTGTTGCTGGCCCGAGCCGCCGGCCCGGACCAGGAGCGCCGGATCGGCGACCAGGCGGGCGGGCGTGTCTTGCTGTTTCTGCGGGTCGAAGTCGCCGAGGCGCAGTACGCGGCGATGCGCGCCGGGGGTGTCGCTTTCGAGGGCCCGCTGAGGCAAGAGCCCTATGGCCTGGTCGGCGTGTTCCGGGACCTTTACGGAAACCGTTGGGACCTGCTGGGCCCGGCGCCGCCGCTTGCGCCCGGTTCCTGAGGTCTCATCCCACGCCCAGCATCGCCAGCCAGAACGCCGTCGTCGCGATCGAGGCCACCGTCGACATGGTGATGGCGCCGGCGGCCAGCCCCACCCCCGTCCTGTAGCGCTCGGCGAACAGATAGGCGTTGAGCCCGCAGGGCGACGCGGCGAAGAGCACCGCCACGCCGGCCCAGGCGGGCGGCATGGCGAAGACGTGGAAGGCGAGCAGCATGACGAGCGCGGGATGGACGACGAGCTTCGTCAGCGTGACGAGCGAGGCGAGCTTCAGGTCCCCTCCCAGGCCATAGCGCCGCAGGGCGATACCCATGGCGAACAGGGCGCAGGGGCTCGCGGCCGAAGCAAGCATCTCGACGATGGCCGTCGCCGCCCCCGGCAGGGTCAGCCCCGAGAGGCGGAAGACGACGCTCACGACGATGCCGACCAGCAGCGGGTTGGTGGCAAGCTGGCGGGCGAGGACCGCCACGCGCGTGCCTCGCCCGTCGATCAGCACTGCGCCGACCGTGACCATGACGGGAAGGTGGATGGCGATCAGGAGGAAGAGGGGCACGGCGCCGTCCCGCCCATAGGCTTCGAGGATCAGCGGCACGCCCACGAAGACGGTGTTGGACTGGGCGGAGGCGAACCCGGCTACCACCGCGCCCGTCCAGCCGGTGCCGCCCCGACGCATGGCGAGGGCGGTGACGGCGCTCCACACCACGGCGACCGACGTGAAATAGGCCAGCCAGTAGCCCCAGGGCTGGGTGTCCGGCAGGGCTGCATGGGCGAGCGTGCGGAAGATCAGCGCCGGCACGGCCACGCCGAAGACGAACTCGGACAGGCCCTGCGAGGCGCGGTCGGAGACGAGGCCGGCGAGGCGGGCGAGGAAACCCAGGCCGATCAGCCCGAAAACGGGCAGGACGATACCGAGGACATGCAGCATCGCGCCGCTAGCGCGCGCCCGCGACGCGGGTCGCGGCAGGGGCCTTGGCAAGCAGCTCGTCGATGCGGTCCTTCTCGCGCCGGAAGGCCGCAATCTGCGCGACGTCCAGCTCGCGATTACGCGGCACCTTCACGGAGAGCGGGTCGACGAAGTTCTCGTTGATCAGGACCTCGTAGTGCAGATGCGGGCCGGTGGAGAGGCCGGAATTGCCGAGATAGCCGATCACCTGGCCCTGCCGCACCCGTGCCCCGGGCTGGATGCCGCGGGCAAAGGCGGACATGTGCGAATAGGTCGTTACGAAGTTGTAGGGGTGCTCGACCTCGACGCGCCGCCCGTATCCCGAGTCCCATTCCGCCTTGCGGATGCGCCCGTCGCCGGCCGCGAAGATCGGCGTGCCGATCTTGTTGGCCCAGTCGACCCCCGTGTGCATGCGGGTGTAGCGCAGGATCGGGTGGTAGCGCATGCCGAAGGTCGAGCGCATCTCGCCGGCGGCGATGGGCTTTCGCACGAGGAACTTCCGGTTGGACCGGCCCGTCTCGTCGAAGAAGTCGACGACTCCGTCCTCGCCGAGCTGGAACCGGTAGTAGTTGCGCGTCTGGCCGCCCACGGTCAGGCTGGCACGCAGCAGATCGGGCCGGTTGTCGTTCTCCTCGTCCTCGGAAAAGAAAACTTCGAAACTGTCTCCGCCGGTGACCCGCCGCTGCAGGTCCACGTCGTAGAAGGCGATCTTGACGACCTGGTCGATCACGGCGCGCGGGATGTCGTGCTTCATCCCGGTCTCGTACAGGCTCTGGAACAGGCTGAGGCGGTCGCCGTCCTCCTCGTCCGTGTCGTCCTCGTGCTGCGCCAGGTCGATTTGCGGCGGGGCCACCGAGACGAAGTCGTTGCGGTCGTTGATCGCGGCGATGGCCGTCGGGGTTTCCCCCTCATAGACGACGAGCCGGAGCAGCTGCGTCGGACGCCGAGGATCGTTGGACAGGCCGAAGAGCAGCTTCAGCCGTGCGCCCTCGCGCGCCGGCTGCTCCTTGAAGCGCGCCGCGAGCGCCTTCTGGATCGAGCTCACCTCGAAGGGGGAGGCGCCGTTGGCCTTGAGCGTCTGCTCGAAAGTCTCTCCGTGCCGGATCGTGACGACCTTCTCCTCGGGCCCGCCTTCCTTGGGTCCCGGACGGAGCCGTCGCTCGCGCGTGCTGACATTCTCCGGGACGAAGGTGACCTGCAGCGAGGAGAAGGTGGTGTCCTCGACCGGGGCGATCTCCTCGCCCTGCAGTCGCGGCGCCATCAGGGCGCGCGTCAGCATGGTCTGCGAGCTGATCGGCAGTCCAGGCGTGGCGGAGGCCGCCACCTTGTGGAGTTCGGCGACCTGGGCGTCGACCTGCTCCTGCGACAGCACGTCGCCGGAATCCGGCGCACCCGCATAGTCGATCAAGGGAACCTTGCGCACCGAGACCTCGGCATCGCCCTCGGCCGGCTCGGCCTCCGGCGGCGTCTTGTCGACCTGGGCGGGATCGGCCGCGTAGAGCTTCAGCGGGTTGAAGTCCGGCACGTCGTCGGCATAGCCCAGCGAGCTCAATGCGAGGTTGGTGGAGACGCGGACGAAGGGCTTGACCTTGATCACCTCCCGGTCGCCGACGCGGATGGTGGTGGGCGTGCGGAAGGACTGCTTCGCCGAGACGAGGTCGGCGGCCGTGAACAGCCGGTCGCCCCGGCGGCTCGAGCGCTCGCTCCCGGCCTCCGCTTCGGCGGGCCGCGGCGCGGTCACGGCGGCGCGCTCGGCGTGCTCGGCGAAGGTGAACTGACCGTCGACGGAGACGTAGATCGCCGAGCCGATCAGCCCGGCCCCGAACAGGCCGGTGAGCACCGTCCCCGAGAGCCAGCGCAGGCTGACACTGCGGCGGTCGGGCTGCTCACGGCCGCCGCCGCGCGACAGGGGCGGCTCGCTGCCGAGACCGACATCCGCGGCGCTCGCCGGGCCCCGGGAACGCGGTGTCCTGATGACCCCTGCCGACATTTCCTGGCGAACCGTCCTCCCTGCGCCGCCGGGCGCGGGCGCGCGGCGGCTGAAGATGCCGGCCGACCATTGCCCAAGCGTCGCGCACGCGTCAATCCGCAGGGCTGCGGAGAGCCGGCCGGCCGGCGGCGCAGGCAGGCGCGCCGGCCGCCGGTCCGGAGCCTCCGGCGCGTCCAAAACGGGCGCTTTCTTTTTTCATGACGTGGTGTTGACAGGCAAAAGTGGCGGGGTCTATATAGCGGCCATCGACGGCGCCGGTTGCGAGAGCTTCCGGGCCGGTTTGCATCTC